>Ga0209938_1001710_pt1 | contig 10752 bp, 9 predicted proteins | sample SalPonR2_C_D1_MG_FD_185708 | JGI IMG/M metagenome (GOLD analysis project Ga0209938, IMG submission 185708) | Salt pond soil microbial communities from South San Francisco under conditions of wetland restoration - Salt Pond MetaG R2_C_D1_MG... ... | reverse complement strand
AAAACTTCAATAACCTGGAAGGAGAGGAAGTAGCTGATTTCATGGCCATCAAGGTAGGTGACGTGAACGGCTCGGCTATCAGAGACGTACAGCCTCGCTCGAGTGAGGCGTTCACCATCGACGTGGATGCCCCACAGCAGTTGCAGGCCGGGGAGACCTACGAGGTTGCCTTCACCGCTCAAGATCTGGCCGCCGTGAGCGGTTATCAGTTCACGCTGCAATGGAATTCGGCACTGGTTGAGGTAGAGCAGATCGAAGAAGGTGTGGCCCGCGAGGAACACTTCGGTGTTTTCCGTGAAGAAGGGGTGATTACCACGAGTTGGAACGCTTCTGAAGTTCGGAATGCGGAATTCGGAATGCGGAAAGGAGAGGATGCTGTACTGTTTAGTTTGACGCTGATGGTACGAGCCGACGTGCCGATTGAGCAGGTGTTGCAGCTCAGTTCGCGCTACACGGCGGCCGAAGCTTACAATGCGGCCAACGATGAAGTGATGGACGTGGCGCTGCAGTTTGGTGAGGTGTCAGCTCAAAGAGCGAATACCTTGTACCAGAACGTACCGAACCCGTTCCAGTCTGAAACGGTAATTGGCTTTAGGTTGGCGCAAGACACGGAAGCGACGCTGACCGTGCGCGACGTGACGGGTCGCCTCCTGAAAGTGGTTGAGGGCGATTTTGTCCAGGGCTACAATGAGGTACGCTTGACGTCTGCTGACTTACCGGAGACCGGAGTGTTCTACTACACGCTGGAGGTGGGTGAGTTCACTGCTACCAGGAAGATGATTATAGTGGAGTAGTACCTGGCACATAGCATCAGGCAATAATAAAATCCCCTGCCGATCAGCGTACCGGCAGGGGATTTGTTTTGAGAAGCCTTCTCCCTATGTAATCCGTTCCAGCAGCGTTTCGATCAACCGGTCGACGGTCTGTTTAGGGTTGGTGCTGAAGGTTTGGTTAGCGCGGTTGGCGATGATGGCGTTGCAGCTGGTGGCCCGATGTCCCAATAGGCGTGCAAGCCCGAAAATGGCGGCCGATTCCATTTCCAGGTTAGTGATGGCTAGTTTTTTATGGCGAAATTGACTTAGTCGGTACAGCCAATCCGGATGTAGGGCCGAACCGGCACGCAAACGGCGCCCCTGGGGTCCGTAAAATCCGGGGCAGGTGAGCGTGATCCCGGTATAGAGATCCTTTTTGGCGACAGCCGATACCAGATCGCGGTGGGCCTCACAGGCATATGGCTCGGTTGGTAGCTGGCCGGCATGCTGCAGGTAATCGCGTAGATCGTCGTAGAGTTCCGCTTCGGGCAGGGTAGGAGGGCGCTGGTAGAAATGCATCATATTATCCAGGCCAATGGCGAAACGGCTTACGACGAAAGAATCGACCGGTATGTCGGATTGCAATCCTCCTGTAGTACCGATGCGAATAATGTCGAGAGAGCGGAGCTGCTCCCGGGGCTGCCGGGTTGTAAAGTCAATATTGACCAGAGCGTCCAGCTCATTAAGGACAATGTCAATATTGTCAGGCCCGATCCCAGAGCTGATAACGGTGAGGCGCTGGTTGCCAATCCAACCGGTATGTGTAACGAATTCCCGCTTTTGGACCTGGACGTCGATGCGGTCGAAATGACGCGATACGCGAGGTACTCGCCCCGGGTCACCGACGGTAATTACTATAGGGGCTATCTCGCTGGGATGTAGATCGAGGTGGTAGATGCGTCCTGCTTCGCTGATGATGAGCTCCGATTCGGGAAAGACCGGCATGGATTGGGATTTTGACAGTGGCGTGGAAAATCAGATGTTGTTGAATTTGTATGTTTACAACAACGAATATGGTAAAAGTATGAAAAAGATCTATCACCTCTCTACTTGCAACACCTGCCAGCGTATTCTGAAAGAACTGAATAACGGCGAAGGTTTTGAACTACAGGATATTAAAACAGAGCCGATGACGCCCACCCAGGTCGAACAAATGAAAGAAATGGCCGGTAGCTATGAAGCTCTGTTCAGCCGCCGGGCTCGCAAGTACCGGGCGATGGGGCTGCACGAGCAAGATCTCGCCGAAGATGATTACCGCCGCCTGATTCTGGAGGAATATACCTTCTTGAAGCGTCCGGTGATCTTGGTCTACGATCAGATATTCGTAGGTAACAGAAAGAAGGTGGTGGCCGCTGCTGTCGCTGCTGCCGGTATTGATTAATTCGCTTGCGCAAAAAGAAATACATGACTTACACCAAAGAACAAATCGCCGACTATTTCCGGTCGCTGCAAGATTCCATCTGCCAACAGCTGGAGGCCATGGACGGGGGGCACTTTCGTGAAGATGCCTGGGAACGCCCGGGAGGTGGAGGCGGTCGCTCACGCGTCTTGCAGGGTAAAGTGATCGAAAAGGTGGTGTGAATTTCTCGGCGGTGCATGGTCCGATGCCGGAGAAAATAACAAAAGCGCTGGGTGTTGCTCCGGGCAACTTTTTTGCGACCGGGGTCAGCATAGTGCTGCATCCGCATAGGCCCCGGGTGCCGATTATTCATATGAATGTGCGTTACTTTGAAATGACGGAGGACGTGTGGTGGTTTGGTGGAGGCATCGATTTGACGCCGCACTATATCGTAGACGAGGATGCGCGGTATTTCCATCAGCAGCTCAAGGCGGTTTGCGATCAACATCATCCAGGCTACTACCCGGAGTTTAAGAAGTGGGCCGATGATTATTTTTCCTCAAGCATCGTGACGAGACGCGTGGTATCGGTGGTATTTTCTTTGACCGCCTCAGCCAGCAGGATGAATTCACCCAGGAGCAACGCTTTGCTTTTGTGTAAGAGGTTGGCGAGTTGTTTGCCCCCCTGTACATCGAATTGGTCAATCGCCACCGGGAAGAGCCTTTTTCTGAGCAGGAAAAGCAGTGGCAAATGCTGCGTCGCGGTCGCTATGTAGAATTCAATCTGGTATGGGATAAAGGAACGAAGTTTGGCCTCGATACCAACGGCCGCACAGAATCCATCCTGATGAGTATACACCTCACAGCCCAGTGGGAATACATGCACGAAGTGCAACCAGGCTCTCCGGAGCACGCTACCCAGGAAAAGACAAGCATCCTACTCTTGAAAACAGGGCACAAATGGCTAAGCGCCGTTGTTTGTGCCTTTTATTTTCTTCTTCTTGTCAGTACATAAAAAAGGCCCAGCCTTGACAGGCCGGGCTTTTTTTGTTGGCAGGGGGCGACAAATAGGACACAATTGGTTCCTCCGCAGATTCTCATCTAGCAAAAAAATAAGGCACAAACAGCGTGCAGCCGTTTGTGCCTTTTAGTGATGCGATACTTATCCATTTTAACGTTAGCCTGGGAGCCGGGCGCTAAATGGCTGCATGTCAAAACCGCACATTATTTCAGAGAGAAGTGTACCGGCAGGTAAAAATATCCGGAAATCAAATTCGTGCCCTGCTGGGCAGGAATCCAATCGGAGAGTAGGGATACCACTCGCCTGGCTTCTTCGTCGCAACCAAGTCCTACGGATTGCATGACTTTGTTCTCGACGACTTTACCACGGCTATTCACCAGGATGCGCAGGATGACGGTACCTTCTCTGTTATATTCGCGAGCCAGGGCCGGGTAGACGAGGTGTTCCGCTACCACATGCTGTATGGCCTCCTGACCTCCGGAATAGTCGATCCGGCGTTGGTAAAGGATGTCAGCATCGTCTTCCAAAAAGGCGGAGCGCACTTTAGTACTGATCTTTTCGGAATCTGACAAGCTGGCGACAGGGTTTTGACCGTGTGCTGATACGGTGGTGATGATGGACATCACAAAAATTAGAATGCTGGAATAAAGATTCATAAGGCTTTGTGTTTAAATGAGTAATTAGGTCTTATAGAAAATACGAATAAATTGTGGTTTTATTCTGCCTGTATTTTCCTTCCAAGGTGTTGATAGATAAGTGGTTGTAGGATTTTAGAATGCTCTTTGGATAAGTGTTTTTCTGCCTTGTTTTTATCCCGTTGGTTTTGGGGTGGGCTCTATTTTATTCGGATAAAAAAAAGGATGATTTTTGCGCATGAATTCAAGAATGATGGTGTGAGTGTTTTTACGCTACGCAGAGGTCCCCTTTCGGAGTGCAGTATTTTTAGACTACAGTAACATTTCTTCAGATAGTTTAACAATTTAACATATCTGTTTAACGATTTTACAGGAGTTTAGCCAGCTAAAATGGGCTATTATTGAAGGGAGCGAACTATTGAAAATCACAAAACCTTCGCCCATGAAAAGAAGACTAAAACAATTGCTGCCCATTATTTTGCCCGTGTTTTTACTGCTGTCGGGTTGTGCCTCTCCTGAGAAGCTGGTTGATTCCGGGAATTATGATCAGGCCATTGAGGTGGCGATGCGTCGCCTTGCCGGCAAAAAGAAACTCAAAGAAAAGTACGTGCAGGCGCTGGAAGAGGCTTTTGCGAAAGCTAATAACCGCGACCTGGCCTATGCTGCCCGCCTAAAGCGGGACGGGCGGGTTGAGCACTGGCCCGACATTTATAATCATTATCGCAATATTCGCCTGCGCCAGGAAAAACTAGCCGGCCTACTGCCACTTGCCGATCAATATGGCGTGCGGGCACAGGTACAATTTGTCAAAGTAGAGCCACTGGAGCGCGAAGCCCGTGAGCAGGCTGCGGCGTACTATTACGATCGCGCCCTCACCCTTTTGGCGCAAGCTCGAAGAGGGGACCGCCAGGCGGCCCGCGATGCCTGGACTATGCTGGAACGCACCGAACGGTATTATCGCCACTTTCGTGAAAAAGAGCAACTACAGGAAGAAGCCCTGGCATTGGGTACGACTTTTGTCCTGGTGGATGTAGAAAATCGTGCCCCGGTTAGCATACCCAACGGATTTGATGAGGCTTTGCTGGGACTGCGGGAAGGTGACCTCAATAGTAAATGGCGCATCTTCCATACCCGGCCGGATGAGCGGATCAGTTATGACTATCGGGTAACGCTGGAACTGGTAAACCTGGCCGTTAGTCCTGAGCAAGTGCGTGAGCGCCGTTATCAGGAAGCCCGGGAAATTGAAGATGGCTGGGACTACGTACTCGATAAAAATGGCAATGTCGCAAAAGACAGTCTGGGCAACGACCTTAAAGAACCCCGCTTCGTTAAAATTGGTGTGGAAGTACTGGAAAACTACCAAACCAAGGAAGCGCGTATCCTGGGCCGAATGAGCTTTTATGACCTAACCAGCGATCGGATTTTGGATGTGCGGGAAGTACAGGCTGATGCGCTCTTTGAGCACTACGCTGCTACCTACCGGGGCGATAGACGAGCGCTGAGCCGGGAAAGCAGGCGCCTGATCGGAAATCAGCCACGGCCATTCCCGACAGATGCCGATATGTTGCTGTTAGCCGCCAATCGACTCAAGCCGGCGATCAGTCAGGAGCTGCGCCGGTCGCACATTATGGAATGATCGAAGCTGGCTTTCGCCAAAAACACACCCTTTTTCCAATAATAAGTAAGCCGCCATGCAATACGTTGCATGGCGGCTTACTTATTGTAGTAAATTGGGTCTTCTTTTTATCGTCGTGACCTGCGTCCTTCTTTTTTCTGTAGTCGATAGTTAAACGAGACGTTTACACTTTGTGTTTGCCGCCACTGGAAAGACGATTCCGATTCGAAGTCGGGCAAGTCGATAATGCTGCGGCGAACACGGGTATTGAAGAGGTCGCGTCCGCTGATGATCAGGTCACCGCGTCCATCAAAGAGCTCCATGGAAACCCCTATGTTGAGAGCATAAGACGATAAGCGTCGTCCCTGTGGAGTATTCCGTGGTCCTCGGTAATTGAATGAAGGTTGGATTTCGAATTTTCCAAATGACAGTTTGGAGTCAATGCGTCCGTTCCAGGTAAAGGCATCGGCCGTATAATCTACTCCCTCGTATGATCCGTCGAGCAATGAACGGAAGAAATTGAGGTCGGCATTAATACTCCACCAATCAAACCAATCATAAGAGAAGGTGAATTCTACACCGTAGGCGTCTCGTTCGGCCAGGTTAATGGGAAAGCGCAGGCTGGTACCGTTTTCACCGGGAATAGTAATTCGGGTAATTACCCCCGTGGTACGGCGGTAGTATACACTCGACAGGAATGATCCTTTGTCGAGGTAGCGCAGAATGCCGGCTTCATAAGAATCTGTGAACTCCGGGCGCAGATTGGGGTTACCCTGCGAAATGTTGCGCCGGTCGCGCAGGCTGGAGAAAGGCAGCAGACGGCGGAAGTAGGGCCGGCTTAGGCGGCGACTGTAACTTACCTGCAGTTGGGTGGTCTGGGTTAACTCGTACGATAGAGAGGCGCTGGGAAATAGGCTTAGATAGTTCTGTTCATTATCCTGACCTGACTTTAGGAGAGAGGCACGGATATCAGAATACTCGGCACGCAGGCCGGCCTGCACATTGATCATATCCCACAGCTTGGTGGCACCGATGACGTAGGCAGCGTATACATTTTCTTCGTACTCCAGGTTGTCATCGAAATTGGGCAGTACGAAGAAATCGCCGTTTTCATCCCGTTCCTGCACCTGGAAGTTGTTGTTCACGGTACGCAGAGCTGCACGTGCCCCGGCTTCGAATTTACTGTTTTCGCCCAGGGGATGGATGTAGTCACTCTGTAGAATGATGTTGCGTTCATCCTCCGTGTTTCTTGATTTTTGCATAAGCGGATCCTGATCATTGGAGAAGGTTTCCAGGTATTCCGCCAGCTCCGTATCGTCGTCGTTGATAAATTTGAAATCCGTAGTCCACTTGCGGTCTTTCTGAGCAAAGGTCTTTTCATAGCGTAGACTAGCTTCAATATTATGCTCTTCCTCATCTTCCTGGTTATCGCGCACAGAGCGTTCGAGCAGGTTGTCATTGGCGTCGAAGTCTTCATAGGTTACTAAAGACGTATTGTCGTCACGTCCGGTACGGTAAAGTACAGAAGCGGTGATTAGGTCGCGCTCGGACAAGTACCAATCCAAACCGGCCTGCAAGTTACCGCCCCAGCCACCGCGATCCTGATCGCGGTCGATAGTATAGGTGTTTTCGAGGTCACCGCTGTTATCAAAGAACCGTTGTTCGGTAAAGCCACCCCCGGGAGAGCGGCGGTAGTTAAGGCCAAAATTACTGAAGAAGTTGATATTCTTCCGGCGAAAATTTAAGTTGTAGGATCCGGAGTAGTTACTTGGTTGACCGACGTTGAGGCCAAATGACCCGTTAAGTCCCTGTTCGTCTTCCTTCTTTAGAATGATGTTGATAATACCAGCCTCCCCTTCGGCCTCGTAGCGGGCTGATGGGTTAGTGATCACTTCTACGCGGGCAATCATGTCGCCTTGCATACGCCGTAATGCCTCAGTGTCGCCATTAGAGACGAGGCCCGAAGGTTTACCGTTGATCAGGATACGCACACCCTGACTGCCTCGTAATCGAAGATTTCCTTCGGTATCAACGGTAACAGAAGGGACATTGTCGAGAATATCGGCCGCATTGGCTCCAGAGTTGGAAAGGTCTTTGCTGACATTGAAGACGCGTCGGTCCATTTTGAGTTGCATCTGACTGCGTTCAGCACTTATTTCTACTTCGCCCAGGGAAACAGCTTCCTGACGCATCTCTACCGTGCCGAGATCAACCTCAGAGCCCTGGCCGGAAATTACTACGTCCGTCACGGTCCGATTTTCGTAGCCGACAAATTGAAAGACCAGATAATGCTCGCCGGTAGGGGGCGTAAGTTGAAAATTACCCTGATCGTCGGTTAGAGCGTTAGCCACCATGCTGCTGTCCTGAGCGTCATACAGCATAACGGTGGCAAAACTAAGTGGATTGCCCGATGAAGCTTCTACTAGTTGTCCCTCCAGGGTGGGGTTGGGCAGGTCAGGCTCTGCCGGCTGGGCCCCAGCCAGGGTGATTATAAAAAGGAGAACAAGTGTTGGTAAAATGCGGTACATAAAGTAATTTTTTTAGAAGCTCACACGCCTACCTAACGGCATATCCTGTATATTGATTAGCAAATCCCTCTTTTTTTACAATTCTTTTAATAATTATTGAAACCTTTGATAGTTTGAGTGCTGAACATTGGTACTGATGATGCTTTCTACAAATGGATCTATAAATTGACTTATGCCAATTCTGGGAAATTTTTTAAAAACAGCCGTCGAACTAAGCCGCCGTCTTACGCCGGCACCTTCGGCTGAAGAGGCGCAGCGTAAAGAGCTGGACGGCTTGCTGTTCAGCGCTAAAGACACTGCGTTTGGACAATTCTATAATTTCGACGCTATACTTGATGCGGAGGACACACAGCAAGCTTTTCGCGAAAGCGTTCCAATATTTGATTATGATCAGCTCTATGATCGTTGGTGGTATCAGCAGCAAAAGGAACCAAATATTACCTGGCCGGGAGAGCCCGATTTTTTTGCCCTGAGCTCCGGGACAACGGGTAAGGAACCCAAACGGATTCCAGTGACCGAAGCCATGCTCGATTCCATGCGTTCGGTCAGTTTGGCACAAATCAAAAGTTTAGCCAATTTCGATTTACCTCCCGAAATATTCGAAAAGGAAATTCTGGGGTTGGGGAGTTCTATCAATCTTCAATCACGACGAGGACATTTGGAAGGCGAGATTAGTGGCATCAATGCGCATGAGGCCCCCGAGTGGTTTGATTTTTTTTACCGTCCGGGGCGCGATATTGCCGGGATTGACGACTGGGACGAACGCATTACCAAAATCGTGGAAAAGGCTGATCAATGGGATATTGGCGCTATTGTAGGTATTCCCTCCTGGGTACTCCAAATGCTACAAGCTATTATGGAAGCCTACGACCTGGACAGTATCCACGACTTATGGCCTTCTTTGGGGTTGTATGCGACGGGCGGAGTAGCCTTTGAGCCTTTTCGTGCCAGCTTTGACGAATTAATGGATAAGCCCGTATATTATCAGGATACGTACCTGGCCTCAGAAGGATACTTTGCGTTTAATGCCCGTCCCGATACCAACGCTATGCAGTTGGCCTTGCGCAATGGCATCTACTATGAGTTCATTCCTTTTGATGAATCAGGGTTTGACGGCACGGGAAGTGTGAAGGACGATCCGGTGGTGCTCGGTATCCACGAGGTTGAAGCAGATAAAGATTATGCCTTGCTGGTTTCTACCTGTGCGGGCACCTGGCGCTACCTGATTGGCGATACTGTGAAGTTTACTGATTTAGAACTACATGAGATTGCCATTTCCGGGCGTACTAAGTACTTTATGAATGTAGTCGGATCACAATTATCGGAGGAGAAGTTGAACGCCGGGATAACGCACGTAAGTGATGAGCTCGGGGTGCCAATTAATGAATTTGCTCTGGCAGCCCTACAACGTGAGGATGGAGCGTATTACCACCAATGGGTCATTGGTACGGAAGACGATTTGCCGGAAGACAAAGCTTGTTCTTTACTAGATTCTTTTTTGGCAGAAGCCAATAAAAATTACGCGGTAGCCCGCAATAAAGCCCTGGCTGAAGTCCGGCTATTGCGGGTGCCGGTGGAGCAACTGTACGATTGGGTGGAGCGACGGAAGAAAAAAGGAGGACAGGTGAAGATACCCAAAGTGATGCCTGCTGATGATATGCAGGATTTATTAGAAATGATCAAATAGACACCCATGGCAGACCTTTTTGGTTTCTGGAAAAAACAAGAATCTGATACCTCAGATACATTACCTTCGGAGGAGTCAGATGTAGCCAAGCCGCTGGAGCAAATTTACCAGCAACAGTTGAATGAAGGGCTACGAGAATATCAGCGTAGCCCGCGGGGCTTGTTCTTTAGTGCACTACTGGCTGGATTAGAGCTTGGTTTTAGCCTTTATTTTATGGGAGTTGTACACGAGTTATTGAAAGATCAACTCAATGTAGGATCCCTGCAGATCGCTACCAGTATTGCTTATCCATTAGGATTCATTTTTGTTATCCTGGGTAAATCTGAGTTGTTTACCGAGCACACCACACTTTCGGTATTGCCGATGCTAAATGGACAGAAGAAACCCAGGGACCTGGCACGTATCTGGGGAACAATTTATTTTGGCAACTGGGTAGGAGGATTATTAATGGCCATCTTGCTGGTCGCCATTTGTACGAGTAAAGGCATCATTACCGTCGAGACATTCCAGGAGATTGGCTTTCATTTTGTCGATTATTCCAATCCTGTGATCTTTGGTAGTGCGGTATTGGCGGGCTGGTTAATGGGATTGGTAAGTTGGCTGGTTACCTCGGCCCAGGATACGATCAGTCGGATTGTAATTATCTTCCTGGTAACTACGGTGATCGGTTTGGGCCACTTACACCACTGCGTAGTGGGCTCGATTGAGCTTATCGCAGGCATTATCAGCTCGGAGGAGTTAGGGATCAACGACTATGTTCGCGTACAGTTATTTGCTACCCTGGGAAATATTGTAGGTGGTGTTGGGTTCGTTGCGCTGATTAAGTATAAAGCTACTTCGGAAAGCTAAAAGGGCGGTCGCGAAATACAGTGCCTTCTTCTTTGTTATATACCATCATTTCGACCTCTTCGGGAGTTAGATAGTATCGGGTGAGGCGATCTTTATAAGAGTTGGGAATGGAAGATTCATTCAGGAGAAATAACTTGGTCGCCATGATCTCTTTCGCAAAGCCATATTCGATAGCATAAATATCAGCTTTGCGTTCCGCTCCGATGCGGAATGTAGGAAATAGTAAATACCCCAGGCCAAAGCGCAGCATATTTGGCCATGAACGGT
>Ga0209938_1001706_pt1 | contig 10770 bp, 8 predicted proteins | sample SalPonR2_C_D1_MG_FD_185708 | JGI IMG/M metagenome (GOLD analysis project Ga0209938, IMG submission 185708) | Salt pond soil microbial communities from South San Francisco under conditions of wetland restoration - Salt Pond MetaG R2_C_D1_MG... ... | reverse complement strand
CCATAGGGCCTGCCCCGTGGAATAATGCTTTGCATTGCCTCCGGCATTCCATAGGGCCTGCCCCGTGGAATAATGCTTTGCATTGCCTCCGGTATTCCATAGGGCTTGCCCCGTGGAATAATGCTTTGCATTGCCTCCGGCATTCCATAGGGCTTGCCCCGTGGAATACGCGAAGCGTAACCCGAAGGATTATTCCACTGGGGTGGTTTTTAATAATCACTCCTCTTAGCTAGGGTTTTCGCCTTTCGGCAAAAGCGGGGACAGGAAGAACTGAATGCTATCCGGTAGGTTTGATCATAAACCTCGTACACATAACTTAAACAAAAACCATGAAAAAGTACCTCTATACCCTCTCTTGGATATTGTCTTTGGTCTTTCTTTTATCTGGCTGCGGTATAATTAAATCGTATCAATCGTTTCGCCTGGCTAAAGCGGGCAAAATAACTGAAGATGGTTTTCTCGAGGAGATACCTCTCGAGGAACGGCTCGGCTATGCCATTATACCGGTCACCATTGCGGGGCAGACCTATGACTTCATGGTTGACACGGGTGCCCCCAATGTACTATCTCACGAGCTGTTCGAGGCTCTTGACCTCAAGGCAAGAACTTCCATGACAATAATCGACTCTCAGGGGGAAAGAGAAAATACCGGGCTGGTGAAGGTGCCGGGTATCAAAATTGGTTCGGTCGAGTTTAAGAATACGGCGGCAGCCATTATCGACCTGAATGCCAATGAAACCCTGGCCTGCCTGGAGATTGATGGTATTATCGGCTCCAACCTGATGCGACTGGCCAAATGGCAAATTGACTTTACCAATGCGACGGTGCGATTTACCGATGATTTTTTCCGGCTCGACATTGACGAGAACAAGGCACACCGCCTTCCCTTTTTCACCAATGCCCTGGGTACACCTAATTTTGGACTCTCCCTCTACGATGTACCCGTTGTGGGAGGAGTCACCATTGATTTTGGCTCAAATGGTTACCTCACACTTCCTCGCAAGACACTGGGTGCGCTTGATTCTCCCGAAGTCAAGATCGTACAGAGCTTTGGAATTAACAGCATAGGTGTCTTCAATAAACTTAATTTCGATACGACCGAACATGCTCTAATTCCTTGGCTCAGCCTCGGCGATCTCAACCTGGAGGAAACCCTTGTGGAATTTGCCGCCGAAAGTGAAGCCAACACCCTGGGTACTGATTTTTTCGGGCACTATACCACCACCCTCGACTGGGAGCAGGAAATGCTCTTCCTGGAAGAACAAACGGCATTCCACAACAAGGAGTGGATCGACTTTGGTCTCCATGCCTTCTTTGACCAGAACACCCTAATTGTCAGTAAAGTCACACTGGGAACACAACCTTTTCAACAGGGAATCCGCCCCGGCGATCAGATCATTTCCTACAATGGAGAGTCGGTAGAGCAGATGTCTGCCGAACGCTGGTGCACCTTTATCAACGAACCGGATGGCGACACCCTGCAGGTGGAGATTCTCCAGAACGATTCCCTAAAAAGCTTTACTTTTTATCCGGAAGACTTGCTCCGGCAAGGAGTAGGGAGCCGTGAACAGTAGGCAGTGGCCCGTGATCCTCCGGATCGCGGCCGCCATGCAGCCAACCGGCCTTTTACGTGTCTTTATCTGTGCCTGTAGGCGCAGGAGACGCAATATCTTGTGTCTTTACATATAGCGCCTTTATGGATCATAGAAACCCTTTACCTATGCAACGCTTTATCCTCTTTTTCTTGCTCACCGTAATGCTACAGAGCTGTGCCATCTTCCGGTCGGCAGAGAAGTCGCTGCCGCCGCTTGATAAGCCCAATTACCTGGAATTGTACGCTGATTTTACGCCCGGGATTATGACCGTTTCCCTCATCAACCGGCTGCCGGTGGAGCGTTACGTGATTTTATCTTCTCACAATGATACCCTGCAGGTCTTGTTAGAGGAGCGCAACCCCGTACAGTTGCCCGGCGATTCAATCATGGTCTCGTTTGAGGTACCGCTTCCGCAAAAAGTCGATCAGGAGGTCTGGCGAAAATCTATTCGGGGCAAAAGTTTTTTGGGCAACCCTACTACCGTTCGTCCCGATACGACGTACCGCTACACCCTGCCTTTCCCGCCGGGGAAAACCTTCCGTATTATGCAAGGCTATAACAGCTCATTCACCCATAACAAAGACTATAACCGCTACGCCATCGATTTTGACATGGAAATTGGCGACACTATTTGTGCGATTCGCGACGGCATCGTGGGGTATTTATTTGAAGATTCCGATGTAGGTGGCAAGGGTGATGCCTACATGCCGTACTCCAATACCGTGATGATTCTACACAGCGATGGCACTATTGCCCAATACTCCCACCTGATGCAGCAGGGTGTCCTGGTAGAACTGAGTGACCAGGTCGTTGCCGGACAACCCATCGGGCGTTCCGGAGCTACCGGATATGTCGACGGTCCTCACCTCCACCTCAATCTGATGATGCCCACGCTCGAAAAACTAATTTCTATTCCCCTCGATTTTGTACAGGTGCGCGGCACCTCGCTAACCAGGAATGTCCGGATAGAACATTAACCCAGGTGTGAGGGGGGAGGTATGAGGTATGAGCCCCGGCTCGACGTTTCCATCGCGATCGGACGGTAAGAGGTTGACTGCTGTACCTGCCAAAGCGGCCCGCCGGCTGAGAGCCGGCGGGCCACCACCTCAATTCCAAACTCCAAATTCCCAATCCCAACTTCCCATTTCCTTTTTAAATCCGTATTTTTAGCGGAAGCCAAATACACTGAAAACGTATCTACCAATGAAAAGCAAGCTACTTGTACCAATCATGGGCCTGATGGTCCTGCTCTCTTCTTGTGTGAGTAAAAAAGAATACCTCTCTCTACAGGGGAACTACGATGACCTGCAAACGCAGCTGCGCAATACACAGCAAGACCTGACCGATTGCAACCAGAACGCAGCCGCCTTGCAACAACAGTTGAGTAATCGTCAGGCAACCATACAGCAGAAAGATGGTGAAATCCAGGGCTTGAATAATAAGGTCGATCTGTTGGAGCGCGAGCTGGATTTCCAAAAACAAAATAACACCAACCTCCTCTCCCGTTTGGAGGAACTCTCTATCCTGAGTAAAACGGGTGCAGAAAATGTAAAATCTACCCTCGAATCCCTCAACAAACAGAGCGAGTACATTCAGGACCTCAACCAGTCTATCCAACAAAAAGACTCCATTAACCTCGCCCTGGTGATGAACCTAAAGCGCTCCCTGGACAACATCAACGACGAGGACATTCAAATTGAAGTAAAAAAGGGGGTGGTCTATGTCTCGATCTCCGACAAACTACTGTTCCAATCGGGTAGTGCCGAGGTAAATCAACGCGCTCTACAAGTCCTGAGCAAAGTGGCTAAAGTCATTAACGACCACAGCGATATCGAAGTGATGGTCGAAGGCCATACCGATAATGTACCGATTGCTACCGATTGTCTGAAAGACAACTGGGACCTGAGCGTAAAGCGCGCCACCTCTATCGTACGCATTCTACAATGGCGCTACAATGTGGCTCCCGAACGCATGACTGCTGCCGGCCGCTCTGAGTATTTACCAAAGTCCAGCAACGAAAGCAGTACCGGACGCCAGGAGAACCGCCGCACCGAAATCATCATCATTCCGCAGTTGGATCAGTTCTTCAGCTTGCTGCAGGCCCCGGAAGCGAGTGCCGGCGGACGGAATTAATCCCCGAGGTACAAAACCTATATCATTTAAATCATCCTGCTGCCTTATGAAAAACCTGTTCCTCTTCCTGGCCTTTTTTGGCCTGACCGCTACCTTAATCGCGCAAGACAAGCACGTACCGGCCTTTGAGGAGGTGCTGTCGCTAAAAAGCGTGGGTACGCCCGTCATATCACCCAATGGCCAACACCTCGTCTATACCGTACGTAGCGTCGACTGGGCTGATAATGGCTACGATACTGAAATTTGGCTGCGCAAGGCTGGAGAAGCCCCCTTTCAATTGACGAATACCTCCGACGGCAGCAGTACCAATCCGCAGTGGTCACCTGATGGGAAATGGGTCAGCTTTGTGGCCAAACGGGGCGAAAAGGCTCAGGTACACGCTATCCGCATCAGCGGCGGGGAAGCCGTACAACTGACGCACGAAGAGGACAATATTGGCAACTATGCCTGGTCACCCGACGGTACCCGCCTTGCCTTCACCCGTACGGTAGGAGACGAAAAGCAGGAAAAAGAGCGCACCGACCGCTTTGGGGCCTATGAAGTAGATGAGGATGAGTTCCAACTTAACTGGCTGTATGCGGTGGAGGTTGATCCCGATCAACCGGCGCCCTCCAGTCTACCCTGCTACGATGCTCAGGACTCCACCGCCCAGTCCTGGGACTGTATCGAATGGCCAAAAGCCGAAGCCCTGCTCGATAGTGTGGACTTCACTATTCGCGATTTTGCCTGGTCACCCGACGGCCAACATATCGCTCTGACGCATACGCCCGATCCGCTGATCAACTCCTTCTTTGATGCCGATATCTCCATCCTCGACGTGGCCACCGGGGGGCACCGGGTGTTGGTAGATAATCCCAGCTTTGACAGCTTTGAAGATTGGTCGCCCGACAGCCAGCACATTCTCTACAGCTCTGATGTCGATGACCGTACCTCCAATTACTATACGAACGGCCGGATGTTTCGTATACCCGTTGCTGGAGGAGAGCCTCTGGAATTAGCCACTGATTTTGATGAAAACCTGGGCGGTGCCCGCTGGACTGAGCGGGGTATTTTCGCCACTGCCGTGCAAAAAACACAGGCGCACCTATTCCGTATTGACCCCAACTCCGGTGCGGTCAGGTTGGCCCTCGACAAGCCTCAGTTGATCTTCAGCTTTACCACGACCGACAATGGACGCCGTTTTGCCTTCCGCGCCGATAATGGCGATGATCTGCCCGAGGTCTATGCCTGGTCCCCAGGCACCTCACCCCAGCGCATTACCAGTATCACCGCCCAAATTATCGATTGGCGAGTTGCCGAGAGCGAAGTGATTAGCTGGCAAAGTCGCGACGGCACGGAGATCGAGGGCGTACTACACAAGCCTGATGATTACGACCCCGACAAAAAATATCCTCTGCTGGTCGTCATCCACGGTGGGCCCACCGGAGTGGATCGCCCCACGCCCATTTATGGCTACGTGTACCCTATCAATCAGTGGCTCTACAAAGGGGCGCTGGTGCTGCGCGTCAACTACCGCGGTTCGGCCGGCTATGGCGAAGCATTCCGCTCGCTCAACGTGCGCAACCTGGGGGTAGGTGATGCCTGGGACGTCCTCTCCGGCGTCGATTACCTGGATGAGCAAGGTATGATCGACACCAGCAAAATGGGCTGTATGGGCTGGAGTCAGGGGGGCTATATCTCGGCCTTCCTCACCACGAATACCGATCGCTTCCAGGCCATTTCGGTAGGAGCCGGTATCTCCAACTGGATGACCTACTACGTGAATACCGATATTCACCCCTTCACCCGGCAATACCTGCAGGCGACGCCCTGGGAAGACGAAGCCGTGTACCGCAAAACGTCGCCCATGACCAATATTACGCAGGCCAGTACACCTACTTTGATTCAGCACGGTGAATTTGACCGGCGCGTGCCCATTGCCAATGCCTACGAGTTGGTACAGGGGCTGCGCGATAATGACGTACCCGCTAAATTGATCGTCTACAAGGGCTTCGGCCACGGTATTACCAAACCCAAAGAGCGCCTCGCAGCCCTGTGGCACAACTGGCAGTGGTTCAATAAATACCTGTGGGATGAGGAGGTGAAGCTGCCCCTTGAAGGGAAAGAATGAATAAACTAACCAGAACGAGGCGTAAAGAGTTACGGCTACCCGAGCTCATTGCCGTGGCCCTGGGGGGCATGGTTGGCGGAGGCATCTTTGCCATCCTGGGTGTTTCGGTCGAGCAAATCGGCAACACCACGCCAATAGCCATTCTCATCGGTGGCGTGCTGGCCTTTTTTGCGGCCTATTCCTACGTCAAATTAGCCTTATTGTACAAAGATGAAGGCGCTACCTATTCCTTTTACAAGAAAACCTTTCCCCACAATTACCTGGCAGCCTCCGTCATCGGTTGGCTGATTGTTTTTGGGTATATCAGCACCCTGGCGCTCTATGCGTTTACCTTTGCCTCCTATTTTTGTAGTCAGTTTGCTTTCCTCTATCATCCATGGGGTAATAAATTGGTCGCCGGCCTGATCATCACCATCTTTGCCGTGATCAACCTGATTAGCGTCCGGGGAATGGGTCGGATCGAGGATTTCCTCGTCTATACCAAGATCATTATCCTGCTTTTTATTTCCGGACTATTGTTTGGTGAAGGAGATATACAAAATACCCTGCCGCTCATAGAGCAGGGCACCACGCTACCCAGCATATTGATTGTGTCGGCCATTACCTTTGTAGCCTACGAAGGTTTTCAATTAGTAATTCACGCCTATGATGAAATGGAAAATCCGCAAAAGAATATCCCCCGGGCTATTTATTCGTCTATCATCATTGCCACACTTTTTTATACCGCTCTCGCGGTAGCCGCTCTTACCGTGATTCCCAAAGCGGACCTCATTGCCGACAAAGAGTATGCGCTGGCCGCCGGGGCCGCTAAATTCCTGGGGAGTTGGGGGCATATTATTGTTATCCTGGGTGCTCTATTGGCGACCTCGAGTGCGATCAGCGGTACCCTCTTCGGAGCATCCCGTCTGATGGCCGTGATTGCCCGCGACGGCTATTTGCCCGCTATCCTTGCCCGGAAAATCAAGTTTTACATCCCCGCCAATGCCATCATCCTGATGAGCCTAATGGCTTTTATCCTGGTGCTCTCCGGTACGCTACAGGTCATTTTAGAATTTGGTAGCATTACCTTTATCCTCGTTTCCTTGCTTATGGCTTATGCCAACTTTGTCCGGCGAGTCCAAACCAATACCCCCTATTTCCTGGCTATCCTGACGATGGTTAGCCTACTAGTAGCCGGTATCCTTATCTTTATCTTTGAGTGGCAGGAAAACCGCGAACAGCTAGCTTTTATTTTAGGCATCTACGCCCTACTCGCAATAGGGGCTGTTGTTTATTCCAGGAAGAAAAAAGCGATGAAATCATAAAAGCGGACCGATGAAGGAGAATAGAGACCGCCGTCCCGCCTAAATCCGTATTTTACTATCCTAACTATTCAACGCACTATACACCTCACCTTACGCCGTTTGCTATGTCCGAAAAACGTTCCACCGATGCTTATCAAACCCAACTGCGGCAATTTATGCACGAAGTACTAATCGTCTGTCCACAGTGTGAACGGCAGGCGATGGTCAAAGCCCCCGTTGTTGATTTTTCCGCGGAAGCGGCCCTCGATATCCGTCTGATCTGCGTACACTGTGGCCACAGCAAAATGCTGACGGAAACCCCGGATACGCTTTTCTTCACGAATTCCTCTGGCAAACAAGTGCGTGGCCGCACCTATCTTACCGGTGGAGCAGTCGATCCTTATTTCCATCTGCCTCTGTGGCTAACGACCAAAGTAGAGGGCCATCTGTTGTGGGCCTACAACCATGACCACCTGGCCTTCCTTGAGCAACACATCCGCGCCACCCTACGCGAGCGCTCCGGCCCGGAATACAGCAACCGCAGCGTAGGCAGCCGCCTGCCGAAATGGATGACGAGCCGCAAAAATCGCGACAAGGTGCTAAAAGCCATAGTCAGGCTACAAGAAAGCCACGTGCGTTGAACCTTTTAAAAGAAGATAGTGCCGGAGAAATGGACCACGATCCTCCGGATCGTGCAGAGACGGAGAGATAGAGGTCCCGAGGGACGAAGGGACGAACGTACAGCCGCAAAATCTTGCGGCTCAACGTACAGACGCGGTAGCGCCACCAAACTGGCTCCGCCCAAAACCTGATCAGGCGATAGTACAGCCGCAAAATATTGCGGCTCAACGTACAGACGCGGTAGCGCCACCAAACTGGCTCCGCCCAAAACCTGATCAGGCGATAGTACAGCCGCAAAATCTTGCGGCTCAACTTCGCTCCCCGATTAAACCCCATCCTCCGGCGCTCGTCTAACTCCAAGTAAAGCCGCAAAATCTTGCGGCTCAACATCAAATACCATGCGCATCTATCTGCCCTACCCTTCGACCTCTTTTGCGATCATCGTACTGATTACTTTTGGCCTTGCTGCCTGTACTACCGAAGAAGACTTTACCCCCACGGTCGAAAGCCCGCTCAACCTCCCAACTTCGCCTTATGATTATGAAGATTTAAACCTACCGACCCATTTTACCACCGATTCTCCGGGCCCGTTACCGACCTCCGTGGATGGCACCGACAACACCCCTGCCGACAACCCCATCACCAACGATGGCGCCACCCTGGGCAGAGTCCTCTTCTACGATAAGGCGTTAAGTGCTAACGGAACGATCTCCTGTGCCTCCTGCCACCAACAAGATAAAGGCTTCTCCGACGACGCCGTCCTCAGCCTGGGATTCGACGGGGAAACGACCGGTCGCCATTCTATGACGCTGATTAATGCGCGCTTCTACCAGCGTGGACGATTTTTCTGGGACGAACGAGCCGCCACCCTGGAAGAGCAGGTATTGATGCCTTTTCAGGATCCGGTGGAGATGGGGATGACCCTCGATGAAATAGTAAGTACGGTGCAGGCCCAATCGTATTACCCAGAGTTATTCACCAATGCGTTTGGTACGCCCGACGTGGATGCTGACCGCATCGCCAACGCCCTGGCCCAGTTTGTGCGCAGCATTGTAAGTCATGACAGTAAGTACGATGCAGGTCGGGCCCTCTCCCCTTCCCCCGGAGCCAACTTCCCCAATTTTACGGCTGAGGAAAACCTGGGTAAAAACCTCTTCTTTCAGACCATTCCCAACGGTGGCGGTGCCTGTTTTGGCTGCCATACCACCGAAGCCTTCATCAGCGCTAACCCCGGTCCGCAAAACAACGGCCTCGACGCCTTCTCCACCAATGACCTGGGCGCCGGCGAGGTGTTTACCAACCCCATTTTCGAGGGCCGTTTTAAGACCACCAGCCTGCGCAACATCGAACTGACCGCCCCCTACATGCACGACGGTCGCTTCCGCACCCTGGAAGAGGTGGTCGAGCACTACAACAGCGGCATTCAGGCGCACCCCACGCTCTCGCCCGCCCTCACCGATGCCAACGGCGATCCGGTGCGCTTAAACTTTACAGAGGAAGAAAAAGCAGCCCTCGTCGCCTTTCTCAAAACCTTAACCGACAACAGCGTAGCTAACGAGGTGAAATGGAGTAATCCGTTTAATTAGACGGAGAGACGAACGTACAGCCGCAAAATATTGCGGCTCAACGTACAGCCGCAAAATATTGCGGCTCAACGTACAGACGCGGTAGCGCTCCAGCTCTGCCTCATGCTCCCGCCGAAGGCAATAAGAAGTACCCCACTTGGAAGAATGCCCAAAAAAGGAGACATTAAAGAACTATCTTGAACAATGGGAAGCAATGTCCATCCTCATCAAAAAAAGAACAGTGGAAGACAACGTCTTAAACCGAAGCCGGATCAATATTGCCAACAACAAGCTGGAAGCCGTCTTACCCGACCTGTTGGCCTACCTCGAGGGAAAACCACAGCAAAATGAGCTGATCGTCATTTCCCAGACCTTTCATGCCTTTTCAGCCGACAAACGCAAGGGTATTCTATCCCACGAGCAGGAAGTTCTTCAGCAAAACAGAATCACCAACAGCTTACTGGAACTAATCAATGAACTCGACCGCAAAGAAGCCGATGTCTATTTAAGCAATCGCGCCCCCACCGATGAAACCACCACGCTCCTTGATGAGTTCCTGGATATTTTGGCCATCACGCACGAAGCCTTTATCGCTCAGGCCAAAATCAGGAATCTCCTCGTCGCCAACATCGTGGATCGGCTACAGATCAGGCAAGTGCTACAGTACGAGGTGTTCTTTAGTACCTATTTCCCCCAAATGTCCGACGAAGAGCTAAGGCTCCACCGCACCATCAGAAGCTATACCGAACACGTACTGGCTCGCTACAACCAACAGGTGCTCGACCTCATCACACAAAACAAGTCCCTGAAACAAGCCATCCCCCGCTTAAAAGAATTAGAGCAGCATCTGGTCATCTGGCTCGGTAAATACCAGGGCGTTTTCCAAACCACCCCTTCCATGAGCCTCGTCTACGTGGGCGTCGAAGAGGGCGTACCCTTTCCCCGAGGTATTGAGCAGGACATCAAGCACTACCTGGGCAAGCAGGGATGAGCAATGACAATCCATAAGCTTACCTTATTCCCCACCCTATTTTCCCCAGCAAGGCCACCTGTGTAATTCCACTGTGGCGGAAGGAGGATTGCGGCGGGCTGGGGAATGTTCTTCCTCAAATCTGGGGAGGTAGGATGAATACAGTAGGTATTACTCACGTGCTTTTTCGGCTTGCGCCAAAAAGAGTTACCTTATAGAAGGGTGCGCAGTAAGTGTACTGGCAATACATGGAGAAAGCTTAAAATGAGCACGCGTTCGTATGCCTGGCTTGATACAGATGTTGACTTCCACAATTCGCTAAATAAGAATATTATGCTCACCTTGAGAATAAGACTAGTTACGACCATAGCGATAACCCTTATCATGGCAGCGTTCATGCTGTGGAAACACACTCATGGTGGTGTCGTATCACACCACATATTTGGTGATGAAAATATGCCCAGTATATCGAACTGGTGGGGACTTCTAACTA
>Ga0209938_1001705_pt1 | contig 10774 bp, 8 predicted proteins | sample SalPonR2_C_D1_MG_FD_185708 | JGI IMG/M metagenome (GOLD analysis project Ga0209938, IMG submission 185708) | Salt pond soil microbial communities from South San Francisco under conditions of wetland restoration - Salt Pond MetaG R2_C_D1_MG... ... | reverse complement strand
GACCTGGCCGCCTTCAGCTACGAGGGTTCGTCCTGGCTGCTCGTCGCCGACATCGGCGACAACGGCGGCATCCGGGATCATCTGACCCTGTACGTGGTGCCTGAGCCGGAGCCGGCGGATGGCGAGGTTGCGCCTGCCTGGACCGTGCGCTACACCTATCCCGACGGTCCTCACGACGCCGAGGCGGTGGCCGTGGACGGCGAGGCGGGACATATCTACGTGCTGACCAAGCGGACCGAACCTGCGGAACTGCACACGCTGCCGCTGCGCCCGGCGGCATCGGCCGGAGTGCTCATCTCCACCCTCGTTACGGGCCTCGACAGCCTGCCGGCGCGAGAGGAGGCGGCGGGCCTGCTGGCCGCCGCGGTGCCTTACCACTGGCAGCCCACCGGCATGGACATGGCCGCCGATGGCAGTGCCGTCGCCGTACTCACGTACGCCGATGTCTATTATTATCCGCGACGCCAGGCCGAGACGTGGGCCGACGCGCTGGCGCGCGAGCCGCTCCCGCTGGGCATGCCGCTGGTCCCGATTGCCGAGGCCGTCGCCTTCGACGAGCGCGGCCGTTCCCTGTTCATCACCGCGGAAGGAAGACATGCACCGCTGCTCAGATTCGACCCCGAACCGCAAGCCGACTGACCTCGGCGCCCTTGCCCTCGCAGGACTCGCGCTGTTGCTGTTGCAGGCCTGCGCCCGGCCCGCCGGCGAGGCGGACGCACCGACCCCTGCGCCCGACTCCGCGCCGGCGGCGGAGACCGTGACGCTGATGACCTTCAACGTCGAGAACCTTTTCGATGCGGAGGACGATCCGGGCAAGGACGACCGCACCTATCTGCCCATCGAGGCGAAGCGCGATCAGGGGCATCGCGCGGCCTGCGCGAAGATCGACAATCCCTACTGGCGCGACCAGTGCCTGAACTGGGACTGGGACGAGCAGGTGGTGGAGCGCAAACTCGCCGCGGTGGCGGCGGCCATCCTGCAGGTAGAGGACGGCAGGGGCCCCGATATCGTGGCGCTGCAGGAGGTGGAGAACCTCCGCATCCTCGAGCGGCTGCGCACCGGCTACCTGCAGGATGCCGGCTATCGCCCGGCCATCCTGATCGAGGGCGCGGACGACCGCGGCATCGACGTGGCCTTCCTGAGCCGGCTGGAGGCGGTCGGCGAAGCCGAGCTGCATGCCATCCCGTTCAGCGGCTTCCCGGAGGAGCGCATCGCCGATACCCGGGGCATCCTGGAGGCGACGTTCCGCCTGCCGGACGGCACGCTGCTGACCGGCTACTCGGCCCACTTCCCGGCGCCCTATCACCCCCACGAGATGCGCATCCAGGCCTACCGCTTCCTCGCAGAGCTGCGCGACTCCCTGCCGCCGGGCCGTCCCGCGTTCGCCGCGGGCGACTTCAACACGCCCTCCGACGAGGACCGTGAGCAGGACATGCTGGAGCGTTTCGTGAGACCCACCTGGAAGGTGGCCCACGATGCCGGCTGCCCCGGCTTCTGCCCGGGCACCCATTACTACTCGCGCGGGGAGAGCTGGTCTTTCCTGGACATGATCCTGTGGTCCGGCGGCGACGCCGGCTGGGAGCTGGTGCCCGATTCCGCGCGTCTGGCGAACCGCACCCCGGCGCAGATGACGCGGGAGGGCCATCCGCGCCGTTTCCGCATGCCGGAAGCGGAGGGCGTCAGTGACCACCTGCCGCTGGTGATCGACATCGCGAAGCGCTGACCCCGTGTAGGAGGGCCTTCAGGCCCGATTTCTGCCTACCTGATTCCCTTCTCTCGTGGCCGCCCTGCAGGGGTATCCCTCTTGCTCCCGACAAAAGGTCGCGGCGGAGGGATACCCCCGCATGACGGCCACGCCTGTGGCGGCGTGAAGGAGATGCCAGTCAGTAACCTCCACTGACCGGTGCCAGACCTCTCGGCTGCGGGCCCGTCGGCGGGTGGGCCAGGGTGGCGGGTCCTCCGGGCCGACTGGAGCCATGACGGCGGGAAGGAGGCCTGGCCGAAGCGAAGGAGGACAGGACGTCCGACTGAGCGTCCCCGCGACCCTGGCCCACCCGATGACGGGCCAATGCCAATAGAAAGCCGAAGCGGGCCTGAAGGCCCTCCTACGTTGGGGGTGGGGCGGGGTTCTTTTTGGCGGCTTCGATGGCTTCCATGACGGTGCGGCGCGCCGCCTCGGCGTTCTCCCAGCCGACGACCTTCACCCACTTGTCTTTCTCCAGCGCCTTGTACTCCTCGAAGAAGTGGCTGATGCGCTCGACCAGGATGCTCGGCAGATCGGTGTATTCGTCCACCTCGTCATAGAACCGGGTCAGGCGCCGCGCAGGCACGGCGAGGATCTTCTCGTCCATGCCGGATTCGTCCTCCATCATCAGCACGCCCACCGGACGCGCGCCGAGGACGCATCCGGGGATCAGCGGCCGGTTGCCCACGCACATGACGTCCACCGGATCGCCGTCGTCGGAGAGCGTGTGCGGGATGAACCCGTAATTGCACGGGTAGTGCATGGCCGTATAGAGGAAGCGGTCGACGAACAGCGCGGAGCTCGCCTTCTCCATCTCGTACTTGATGGGGTCGCTGCCCCGCGGGACCTCGATGATGACGTTCACTTCGTGCGGCGGATCGACGCCGATGGGTATGTGGTCGATGTTCATGGCGATCTGCCTCGCGAAGGTATATCGTGACCCGGGCACTCTAACGGACGCGCCGCTTGCCGGGTAGCGATCGGAGTGTAACTTGCCGGACAGTTCGATTTGACGAATGACCGTGACGAAAACCGGGACGGTGACCATGGCTCGCCGGTGTCCGGCTCGGATCGCGGTTCGCTGCTGAAGCTGTTCCTGCCCTCCGCCGGATCGCTTCGACCGGCTCTCGCGAGCCCCGGACAACTGCGGAACGATCTCTTCGGCGGTCTGACCGCCGCCGTCGTCGCGCTGCCGCTCGCCCTTGCCTTCGGTGTCGCGTCGGGGGCGGGGCCGATGGCCGGGCTCTACGGGGCGATCGCCACGGGGTTCTTCGCGTCCCTGTTCGGCGGCGTGGGCGCCCAGATTTCCGGCCCGACGGGGCCGATGACCGTGGTGATGGCGGCGGTCGTGGCCAGTCATTCCCAGAATCTCGCCGAAGCCTTTACGATCGTCATGCTGGGCGGGATCATCCAGATGCTGTTCGGCATGCTGCGTGTCGGCCGTTACGTCGAGCACACGCCTTACTCGGTTATCTCCGGGTTCATGACCGGTATCGGCGTCATCATCCTGATCATTCAGATTCCGCCGTTTCTCGGCATGCCGGCCTCGACGGAGGGCGTCGCCGGGACGTTGCGGTCTCTCGCGGGCATGGGTCCGTCGTCCGCCGACGCCGCCGCGCTGATCGTCTCCGCGGCCTCCCTGTCCCTCCTCGTGCTCTGGCCGGCCCGTCTGGGAGCCGTGCTGCCGGCTCCTCTGGGGGTGCTGGTCCTCGGCACGCTGGCGGCCGTCACCTTCGCGTCCGGTATCCCGCGTATCGGGGAGATTCCGTCGGGTCTGCCGTCGCTCGTGCTGCCGACCGTATCCGGCGAGGCGCTCCCCGAGGTCATCCAGGCCGCTTTCGTCCTCGCGCTGCTCGGTTCCATCGATACGCTGCTCACCGCCCTCGTGGCCGATTCCATCGGTCGGACCCGGCACGACCCGGACAAGGAACTGGTCGGTCAGGGCATCGGCAACCTGGCTGCGGGACTGATCGGCGGGCTCCCCGGCGCTGGTGCCACCATGCGCACCGTCGTCAATCTGCGTGCGGGCGGACGCACACCGGTCTCCGGGATGCTGCATGGCGTCGTGCTACTGGCTTTCGCGCTCGGGCTCGGTCCTCTCGTCGCGAAAGTGCCTCATGCCGTGCTCGCCGCCATCCTGATGAAGGTGGGGTGGGACATCATCGACTGGGGCTATCTGCGCCGGCTCCGCAGGGCGCCGCGCGACAAGTTTCTGGTCATGCTGATCACGTTCCTGCTGACGGTGTTCGTGGACCTGATCACGGCCGTCGCCGTCGGCATCATCATCGCGAGCTACGTGACCGCCAGGCGGCTGGCGGCAGAGCAGATCAAGGGTCTGAGGCGCTCGGCCGATGCGGACGAGCTGGACCACCTGCGCGATGCCGAGAAGAGCCTGCTGCGGGAGGCCGACGGCCACGTTCTGGTGACGATCCTGACGGGCACGTTCTCCTACGCATCCGCCCGCGAACTGAGCCGGCGCGCAGGTCTCGTGACCGGTAATCCCCGCGTCGCCGTCTATGACTTCTCCCAGGCCGGCTATATCGATACCAGTGCCGCACTGGCCATCGAGGAGATGATCGAACTGTCCCGTTCCGGCGGCCAGACGGTGCTGGTCAGCGGACTGACCGGCGAGGCGATGCGGACGCTGGAGGGTCTGCGCGCGCTGGAGCGGGTGCCGGAGGCGCAGCGCTTCGAGCATCGGCACGACGCCATCGCTGCAGCGGTGACCCTGTGCCAGGGCTCGCACTGAGCCGTCGGCGGCCACCGACGCCGGTGTCGGTCCGGGAGCGACCGAGGCATAATCGTCCCTCACGCAATCCCGAGGACACTGCCGATATGATCCCCACGAGCCGCTCGTCACGCTTTTCGCTGCACCGCCTGCACGCCGTACTCCTCGCCGCCGCATTCGGCGTCACGACCGGCTGCGTCTCCGTGGAAGTGGAGGAGAAGAGCGAACCGGCCGCGGAGATCGAGCGGCCCGATCTCGCGGTGCGCTGGGTGACCGAGAGCGCCGAGTATCATGCGCTCAGCCGCCAGGTGTACCGGACGGCGGGCGCCGCGCTGGACGCCGTGATCGCCGACGAGGACTGGTCGGCGCTGCCGTCGCATCCGGCGGATGCGTCCCTGCCGCCCGCCATCATCCTGGACGTGGACGAGACGGTGCTGGACAACTCCCCGTTCCAGATCCTGCTGGGCGACAAGCCGTTCAACCGGAAAGACTGGGACCAGTGGGTGGCGCGGGCGCAGGCGGATGCGGTGCCGGGCGTGGTGACGTTCCTCGAGCAGGCCCGGCAGGCCGGCGTGGCGGTGTTCCTGGTCACCAACCGGGACTGCATGCGGCGGCCTGGCTCCGACGACCGTTGTCCGCAGGAGGACGATACGCTCGACAACCTGCGGCGGATCGGCCTCCAGTTCGACGCGGAACACCTCATGCTGAGCAACGAGCGGCCGGAGTGGACCGACGAGAAGAAGGTGCGCCGGGACTACGTGGCCCGGGATCATCGGGTCATCATGCTGTTCGGCGACGACCTCGGCGACTTCCTCGACTGCGTCCGCTCCCGCGTGATCGCGCCCTGCGAACGCCCGGCCACGGCCGCCGAGCGGCTGCGCATGGTGCGCGCGCACGACGAGTACTGGGGCCGGGGCTGGTTCGTGCTGCCGAATCCCATGTACGGCTCGTGGGCGTCCGCGCGGTAGTCAGGTACACGAGGAGCGGGGCACGCCGATGACGGAATGGTCCGAACTGATGGATGGGGCGCTGGCCGTGCGTGATCACGCCCATGCGCCGTATTCCGGCTATCGGGTGGGCGCAGCCGTGATGGACGAGGCCGGCCGGGTACACGCGGGCTGCAACGTGGAGAATGCGGCGTACCCGGAGGGCCTGTGCGCCGAGGCCGGCGCCATCGCCGCCATGGTCGCCGCCGGCGGGCGACGCATCCGGGCCATCGCGGTGGCCGGTGGCCACGACACCCCCGGCGCCTGCACGCCCTGCGGCGGCTGCCGGCAGAAGATCCGGGAGTTCGCCGACGCGGATACCCGCATCGTGCTGCTGGACGGCGCGGGCGCCACGACGAGCTACGGCATCGACGACCTGCTGCCGTATTCCTTCCTGTTACAGACCGATTAGCACGCTCGCGAGCGCCGCGCTCATCAGGTTGGACAGCGAGCCCGCCGCCACCGCCCGAAGGCCGAAGCGGGCGATCAGGTCCCGCTTCTCCGGCACCAGGCTGCCGAGTCCGCCAAGCAGGATGGCGATGGACGAGAGGTTGGCGAAGCCGCACAGCGAGAAGGTGATAACGGCCTGGGCGCGCGGGCTGAGGCCTTCCACCAGCTCCCGGTAGTGCAGGAAGGCCACGAACTCGTTCAGGATCAGCTTCTCGCCGAATAGCGCGCCGGCCACCTGGGCCTCCTCCCAGGGCACGCTCAGCAGGAACATCAGCGGGCCGAAGACCCAGCCGAGCATGTCCTGCAGCGTCAGTGCCTCGACCCCGGCGAGGCCGCCGAGCCAGCCGACGAAGCCGTTGAACATGGCGATCAGGGCCACGAAGGCGAGCAGCATGGCGGCGATGTTCACCGCGAGCTTGAGGCCGTCCTGGGCGCCGACGGCGGCGGCCATGATCACGTTCTCGTAATGGCTCGTGCCGGCTTCCACCTGCGGCGTTTCGCCGGGCTCTTCGCGCTCGTCGGGCTCGTCGGGGATGATGAGCTTCGCCATCAGCAGGCCGCCGGGCGCGGCCATGAAGCTGGCCGCGAGCAGGTATTCGAGCTTCGCCCCCATGGAGGCGTAGGCGAACAGCACCGTGCCGGCCACCGAGGCCAGCCCCGAGACCATGATGGCGAAGAACTGGGGCTCGGTCAGGCCGCGGAGATACGGGCGCACCACCAGCGGCGCCTCGGTCTGGCCGACGAAGATGTTGGCCGCGGCGTTCAGCGACTCCACCGACTGGGTGCCGATGATGCGCCGGAGCGCGCCGCCCACCAGCCGCACGACCCACTGCATCAGCCCGAGGTGATAGAGCACGGCCATCAGCGAGGCGAAGAAGATGATGATGGGCAGCACGTTGATGGCGAAGGAGAGATTCTCGTAGTCGGTGGCGAGCTTGCCGAAGACCATGTCGATGCCGGCGCCGGAATAGCCGATGACCGTCCACACGCCGTTCGACAGCGACTGGATCAGCTGCTTGCCGAAAGGCAGGTACAGGACGAAGGCGGCGACACCAGCCTGCAGCGCGAAGGCGGCGCCGACCACGCGCAGGTTGATCGCCCGCCGGTTGGTCGATAGCAGCACGGCGATGGCGAGGATAACGGCCATGCCGACGAAGCTGATCCAGATGCCCATCCGGTTCTCCTGTGTGTCGCTCGGGATTCAGCCGGCGGGCAGCCGGCCGCGGATCACCGGCTGGGGCGCCGGGGCGGTGTCCTGTACCGTGCAGGCCGCGCGCAGGTTGGCGGCCGCCTGTTCGGCGTCTTCCTCGCTGGCGGCGTGGACTCGCGCCAGCGGCGTCTCCGTCGGCCCCACCCGAGTGCCCGTCGGCGCCACCGCCGCGAAGCCCACGGACAGATCCAGCGTGTCTTCCACCCGCCGGCGACCGCCGCCGAGTTCGATGATGGCGTTGCCGACGGCCCGCGCGTCGACGGCGGCCAGATGGCCGTCCCGCTCGGCGCGGATCTCACGCACGACCGGCGCCGCGGGCAGGTAGTGTTCGCTGCGCTCGAGGAAGTCGGCGGGCCCGCCGAGGGCCGAGACCATGCCGGCGAATTTCTCGGCGGCACGGCCCGAGCTGACCGCCTCGTCCGCCATGGCGAGCGCGGTCTCCCGGTTCTCTGCCAGGCCGGTCAGGTGCAGCATCTCGGCGGACAGCGCCAGCACGACCTCGTCCAGGCGTGCCTCGCGCTCGCCGCCCGTGAGATAGGCCACGGACTCGGCCATCTCCAGGGCGTTGCCCGCGGTCAGGCCCAGGGTCTCGTTCATGTCCGTGATGAGCGCCCGGGTGGGCAGCCCGGCGCGCTCCGCCGTCGCGATGATGCTCTCGGCAAGCGCGTGCGCATTGTCCAGGTCGGCCATGAAGGCGCCGGTGCCCCATTTCACGTCCATCACCAGCCCCTGGTTCCCGGCTGCGATCTTCTTCGACAGGATGGAGGCGGTGATCAGCGGTATGGACTCCACCGTCGCGGTGACGTCGCGGATGGCGTAGAAGCGCCGGTCCGCCGGCGCCAGATCCGCCGTCTGGCCGATGATGGCGCAGCCGACCTCGGCAACGACCTTGCGGAAGCGGTCGAGGTCCGGCGTCGATTCGTAGCCCGGGATGCTGTCGATCTTGTCCAGCGTGCCGCCGCTGTGGCCGAGGCCGCGGCCGGAGATCATGGGGACGTAGCCGCCGCAGGCGGCGACGATGGGCGCCAGCAGGAAGCTCACCTTGTCGCCGACGCCGCCGGTGGAGTGCTTGTCCGCCACCGGGCCGCCGAGGGCGTCCGCATCCCATTCCAGCATGGTGCCGGAGGCGGCCATGCGGCTGGTGAGTTCCGCCGCCTCGTCGAATTCCATGCCGCGCAGGAAGACCGCCATGGCCAGGGCGGAGACCTGCTCGGCGGGGATGCTGCCGTCGGCGAGGCCGGCGACGAAGAACGCGATCTCCTCGGCGGAGAGGCTGCCGCCGTCGCGTTTCCTGCGGATGACATTGGTCATTAACATGGTTAATCGGGATCGGGCCTGAAGGCCCTCCTACATGACCTCCAACGGGCGGGGCCAGACGCGGGCTTTTTCGGCTTCCGGGATGAAGCTCTTCGCCGCGGCCAGGTCGTTCAGGCGCTCGAACTCCGCGCGGGTGTAGCCCTGCTCCTCGGCCAGGACGCGGTATTCGTGGCAGAGGTCGATGCCGAACAGCCCCGGGTCGTCGGAGTTGATGGATACCGGCACGCCGGCCTCCATCAGCCGGCGAATCGGGTGTTCGGCCGTGGAGGGTACGGCGCTGGTCAGCCAGTTGCTGGTGGGGCACACCTCCAGCAGGACGTCGCGCTCGATGACGAACTCCATCACGGCCGGGTCGCGGACGATGTGAATGCCGTGGCCGATGCGCTCGGCGCCGAGCACTTCGATGGCGTCGCGGACCTGCTGCGCGGCGTCCGGCGTGGGCTCCTCGCCGGCATGGGTGGTGAAGTGCAGGCCGGCGGCGCGGGCCTTCTCCACCAGCGGCAGGAAGCGCGCCTGGTTGCCGTCGTCGTGGTCCGCCATGTCGAGTCCCACGAAGGTATCCCGGCACTCGACGATGAAGTCTGCCGTGTACGCCGCCCGCTCGTCGCTCAGGGTCTTCTGGATGATGCCGATGAGCCCGGTGGCCACGGGCAGGTCGCGGGCGCGCACGAGGCCGGCGACGATCGCCCGGTGGATGCGCTCGAAATCGAGATGCGGATGGGCGGCGGCGATGAAGTCCGGCGAGTAGCGGAGTTCAAAGATGCGGATGCCCTGGTCGGCGGCGTATTCCACCGCCTCGTAGGCCAGCCGCTCGATGACTTCCTCGTTCGCCCACACCGACTGGATGTTGGCGAACGCGCGCAGTGCCGTCTCCAGGTCCTCCAGCGGCTCGGTGAGCAGCCATTCCCGGCGAAAGGCCGCCTCGTCGGCGGGCACGTCACGGCCGAGCGCCGTGGCCACCTCGCGCAGGGTGCCGGGACGCACGCAGGCCTCCAGGTGACAGTGGAGTTCCGCCTTCGGCAGGGCGGCGATCTCTTCCGGACTCATCCCGGCGGCCGCCTGTTATCATTTCGCGCACGCCATGCGGCACCCCTGCACGCACAGCCCATGCACGACCCGGTAGAAACCATGACGAAACCCGATCGATACCCCGACATCCGACGCTCCCTCGCATTGTTGTTGCTGGCGGCGCTGGCCGCCGCCGGTTGCAGTCCGGAAGCGCCGGCAGAGCGTAGCACATCGGCCGACGAGGATCGGACCCCGGTGGACCTGATCGTGGCCGGCGACTACGTCGTCGCCATGGACGACGACTGGACCCTCATCGAGAACGGTGCCGTCGCGGTCGCCGACGGGCGTATCGTCGCGGTGGACACCGCCGAGGCGGTGGACGCGGCCTACGCGGCCGCCGAGCGCATCGCCGGCGACAACCGGGTGGTGCTGCCCGGCCTCATCAACGGCCACACCCACGCGGCCATGAGCCTGCTGCGGGGCATCGCCGACGACTACGCCCTGATGGACTGGCTGAACAACTACATTTTCCCCGCCGAGGTCGCCTTCGTCGACGCCGAGTTCGTGCGCATCGGCACCGAGCTTGCCTGCTGGGAGATGATCCGCGGCGGCACCACCATGTTCGTGGACATGTACTACTACCCGGACACCATCGCGGAGGTGGTCGAGTCCTGCGGACTGCGGGCCATGGTGACCACGGCCGTGCTGGACCAGAGGACGCCGGACGCGGAGGGCGCGGGCGATGCGCTGGCGAAAGGCATCGAATACATCAAGCGCTGGCAGGGGCGCTCGGAGCGCATCATCCCGGCGTTCGGTCCCCACTCCAACTACACCCTGAAGCCGGAACACCTCGCGGCGGTTCGCGACGCGGCCCAGCAACTCGGCGTGCCGATGAGCATCCACCTCTCCGAGTCGCCGTTCGAGGTGGAGATGACCCGCGAGAACTACGGCACCACCACCATCACCATGCTGGAGGAGATGGACTTCTTCGCCGTGAAGACCATCGGCGCCCACGTCGTGTGGCCGCAGCCGGAGGAGATCCCGGTGCTGGTCGAGCGGAGAGTCGGCGCCATCCACAACCCGACCTCCAATATGAAGACCGCCGCCGGCGTCTCGCCGGTGACGGAGATGCTCGCCGCCGGCGTGCTGATGGGCCTCGGCACCGACGGCGCCGCCAGCAACAACGACCTGGACATGTGGGAGGAGATGCGTCTCGCCGCCTTCCTGCAGAAGGTGGAGGAGATGGATCCCCAGGCGCTGCCCGCCGAGGCCGTGCTGCGCATGGCCACGTCCGGCGGCGCGGAGGCCATCGGTCTGGGCGAGGAGATCGG
>Ga0209938_1001698_pt1 | contig 10797 bp, 9 predicted proteins | sample SalPonR2_C_D1_MG_FD_185708 | JGI IMG/M metagenome (GOLD analysis project Ga0209938, IMG submission 185708) | Salt pond soil microbial communities from South San Francisco under conditions of wetland restoration - Salt Pond MetaG R2_C_D1_MG... ... | reverse complement strand
CAAGCGGCATCCGTGGTTGTATTCGATACCTGTATTGTACGGGTGTGAGGCCCTTCGCTTGACCTGGCCGGCGGGATCGCCATACTGTCCGATGGTTTGTCCGATCGATGATCCACCGGATCACGAAGAAACTGCATGCATCCGAATTTCAGGAATTTCCTCGTTCTCTGCGGCGCGCTGGCCATGACCGGCTGTGCGGTCGAGACCCGCGAAGCCGTCGAGCCGGCCCCGGCGCTGGCCGGCCCATCGATCGAACCGTCGCCGTCGGACCCATTCCAGGCCGTCGACGAAGCCTTCGAGCGCATCTCGCTGGACGAACCGGTCGTCGAGCCCGGCGAGACCGGACCGCAATCGATCTGGCCGCGCCTGGTCGATCGGTTCCGGATCGCCGAGTGTCCGACCGACAGCCGGGCCGAGGCCTGGGCGCGCTGGTACGCCGACAACGACGAATACCTGGTCCGGGTGTTCAACCGGGCACGGCCGTGGCTGCACGAGATCGCCAACGAGATCGAGGCCCGCGACCTGCCCGGCGAACTGGCGCTGCTGCCGGTCGTGGAAAGCGCGTTCGATCCTTTCGCCTACTCTCATGCCCGCGCGGCCGGCCCCTGGCAGTTCCTTTCCGGCACGGCGCGTGATCACGGCATCGAGATCAACGACTGGTACGACGGCCGCCGCGACTTTGTCGCCGCCACCGAGGCCGCGCTGGACTACCTCGAATATCTCAACGGCCTGTTCGACGGCGACTGGGCGCTGGCGCTGGCTGCCTACAACGCCGGTCAGGGCCGGGTGATGCGTGCGGTTCGCCGCAATGCCGCCCGCGGCCGCGGGACCGAGTGGGACGAGCTGCCGCTGCCGCGTGAAACCCGCGGCTACGTGCCCAAGCTCAAGGGCCTGGGCTGTCTGTTTCGCGACCCGGCGGCCTATGGCTACCAGCTGCCTGAATTGTTCGACCAGCCTCGGGTGGCGAAGATCGACCTGCCGGGCTCGATCGACCTGGTCGAACTTGCGCTGCGCGTCGAGCTCGACCTGACCGAGCTGATCACGCTCAACGCCGGCCTGAACAAACACCGCACGCCGCCGTCCGGACCGCATCACCTGGTGGTGCCGCTGGAAGCTGCCGAGCGGACCCGGGCCGCGTTGGCCGGCCTGCCGGCCGAGCCGACGGTCGTCTGGCAGTCGATCGAGGTGCAGTCCGGTGATTCGCTGTCGGTGCTGGCGCGCCGCCACGACACCACCGTGGCCGCGCTGAAGCAGGCCAACGGACTGAACGGCGACCGCCTGATCGCCGGCCAGGCGCTTCGCCTGCCCGGCGCGATCGACCTGGACAGCGAGGTGTTGGGTGAGGCCTATCGCCTGGCCTACCGGGAGCTGACCGACCTGCAGCAGCAGTTGCTTCCGGCCGACCGCTTCATTCACCGCGTGCGGTCCGGCGAAAGCCTCTGGGTCATCGCCCGGCGCTACGGCCTCAGCGTGCGCGAACTGCAGCGGATGAACAGCATGGGTTCCAACGATCTGATTCGCCCGGGGCAGCGCCTGGTCATCGAGACCGGCCGCCAGCCGCCGCCGGCCGCGCAGCCGACCCGCCATGTGGTCCGCCGTGGCGACTCGCTGTGGGAGATTTCCCGCGAGCACCGGGTCGGGCTCGACGAGCTGATGCGCTGGAACGATCTCGACGCCGACAGCATTCTGCGGCCGGGTCAGCAGCTGATCATCCGGGCCGCTAGCGATGCGTGAGCCGCATCGATGCCGGCTGCTGCTGGCCGCCCTCGCCCTGCTGGTCGCCGCGGCCGGCGCGCTGGCCGCACCGCTTTCCTTGAACGGCGAACCGGTGCAGGGCGCGCTGCTGATCGGCCACGCGCCCCCGGATCACGCCGTGATGCTGGACGGCGAGGTCCTGCTCCGGGCCCCCGACGGCAGCTTCCTGATCGGCTTCGCTCGCGACGACACCGAGCCGCGCATGCTGGTCGTCACCGCGCCGAACGGTGAACGCACCGAGCGCGTGCTGAGGCCGGCCGATCGCGAGTTCGACATCCAGCGGATCGACGGCCTGCCGCCGTCGAAGGTCACACCCGATCCCGGGGCGATGGAACGAATTCGTGCCGAAGCCGCGATGACCCGCGCGGCCCGCGAACGGCGCGACGACCGGGCCGATTTTCTCGACGGCTTCATATGGCCGATGACCGGACCGATCACCGGCGTCTACGGATCGCAGCGAATCCTCAACGGCGAGCCGCGCAATCCCCATTGGGGCATCGACATCGCGGCCCCCACCGGCACCCCGGTGGTCGCACCGGCCGGCGGCATCGTCACGCTGGTCCACGACGACATGTACTTTTCCGGCGGCACGCTGCTGGTCGACCACGGTCTGGGCCTGAGCTCGGCATTCCTGCACCTGCACCGGATCCTGGTCGAGGAAGGCCAGCGGGTCGAGCAGGGCGACGTCATCGCCGAGGTCGGCGCGACCGGGCGGGTCACCGGTCCGCACCTGGATTGGCGGATGAACCTCGGTGCGACCCGCGTCGATCCGGGCCTGCTGCTGCCCGGGTTCCCGAATCCGCCAGCCGACGATGCCGCGTCGGACTGAACGCCTGGCGGCGCTGCTGTCGGCGGCAATGCTGCTGGCCGGCTGCGCGACCGCGCCGGAACCCCCGCCGGTCGCACGCCCCGGCACCGATGCGCTGGTCGATGCCCTGGCCGAGCGCCTGGCCGGGACCTATGCCGGCCGCGCACCCGGCGCATCGATGGCGACGATCCGGCTCCAGGTCCGGCCGCAGAGCGCGCCAGGGACCCGGCCGGCACAGATCGAACTGCTGCAGCGCACCGGTGGCGGCGATCCGCGGCGATTCCTGCTGGCCCTGGTGGCCTCGCCGACCGTCCCGGGCCAGTTGGCCGGTGCGTTTTCTCCGCTGGATGCCGCCGGGCAGCCGCAGGGCCAGTGTCCGTTGACGGGCTCGGCGCGCGACGGTGGCGTGGTCCTGACCACCTCCGCGGCGACCTGCCGCTTCGGTTCGGGCGAGCGCGAGGTCGCGCTGGTCAAGGAAATCGCCTACGACGGCGAGCGGCTGGTCATCGGCGATCGGGTGCTCGGCGCCGACGGCCGGGCGGCGACCGCCGACACCCTGATGGAATTCCTGCCCGTCCATCGTTATACCGGCTGGGCCGGCCGGCGAGACGCCGGCGACACCGTGTGGCGGCGGGCCGAGGGCCTGACGCTGGCCTCCGAAGGTCGCAGCACGGCGCTGTACGACGCCGGCGGCATGCCGCTGGGCCTCGAGCTCGAGCTCGCGCCGTACTGGCCCGAGGCAGATGCCGCCGTCCTGCTGCGTCTGCGGGTCTTCGACGCCGCCAGCGGCGAGCTTCTGGGCCAGGCCTGGGCAGATCCCGGCGCCACCCGCGTGGGCCTGGCCGTCGACAATGTCCAGGTCGGGTTGGAGCGCGCCGCCGACTGATCCAGGTGTTGCCGTGTGTGTTGCCCGGAAACGCCTCTGCCTGCTATAATTGCCGGCTGCGCAAACGAGCGCAGACCTTGCTCCACGGCGAGGGGCCGTCTTCGGACGCGTCCTTCGATCGGGGGCTTTACCGACCCGGCGGACCGTCGATGACGGACTCAACCGGGGGGTTCAACCAAAAGGAGAGTCCATTGAGACACTATGAGATCGTGTTCCTGGTCCACCCCGACCAGAGCGAGCAGGTGCCCGGCATGCTGGAACGCTACCGGCAGCTGGTCGAATCCAAGGGCGGCGCTGTCCACCGCTCGGAAGACTGGGGTCGCCTGCAGCTGGCCTACACCATCGACAAGCTGCACAAGGCGCACTACCTGCTGCTGAACCTCGAGTGCGACGCCGAGACGCTGGAAGAGCTGGAAAGCATCTTCCGGTTCAACGACGCCATCCTGCGCCACCTGACCGTCAAGCGCTCCGAGGCGATCACCGAGCCGTCGATCATGCTCAAGCGCAAGGAAGAGAAGGACGAGCGCGAGTCGCGCCGCGGCAGCCGCCGTCGCGATGATGACGACGGCAGCGACGAAAAGTCCAGCAGCGACGAAGAGTCCAGCAGCGACGATGACAACAACGATTCGGACGAGAAGAAAGCGTCCGCCAATGAATCCGAGGAGGCGTGACCCATGGCCAAATTCTTCCGACGCCGCAAATACTGCCGTTTCACCGCCGAAGGCATCACCGAGGTCGACTACAAGGACGTCGACCTGCTGAAGGACTTCGTCGGTGAAACCGGCAAGATCATTCCGAGCCGCATCACCGGCACCAAGGCCCGTTACCAGCGCCAGCTGTCGACCGCCGTCAAGCGGGCGCGTTACCTGGCCCTGCTGCCGTACACCGACAACCACTGAGGTCTCCCATGCAACTGATCCTGCTTGAAAAGGTGCACAACCTGGGCGATCTCGGCGACGTCGTGACGGTCAAGCCGGGCTACGGCCGCAATTTCCTGCTGCCGCGCGGCAAGGCCATTCGTGCGACCAAGGCCAATCTCGAGAAGTTCGAGGCCGAGCGCGAAGAGCTCCAGCGCCAGGCCAACGACAAGCTGTCTGCCGCCGAAGCCCGACGCGAAGCCATCGACGGCATCGAGGCCGTGGAATTCTTCGTCAACGTTTCGCCGGAAGGCCGCTTGTACGGTTCGATCAGCGCGCGCGAGATCGCCGACAAGCTGACCGAGATGGGGTACCCGGTCGAGAAGGTCGAAGTCGACCAGCCGGAAGGCCCGATCCGCGATACCGGCGAGTTCACCGTCGGCCTGATCCTGCACGCCGATGTGCAGACCGAGATCAGGATCGTCGTGGTCGGCCAGGAAGCCGCCGGCGACTGATCGCGAACCCGCCGCATCGTTTTCGACGGGCCCGGCCACCGGGCCCGTTTTCGTTATTGCCCCCAGCAGTCGATCCGTAGTCCGCCGAACCTCCACGCGGCTCGAGCGCTGTTGCTAGACTGGACGGCCGAATGCGGGTTCGGGCCATCCCGTCACCGCAGTGGATCATTCGTCGCAACCCTTGCCGGACCGAGATCACCGTGGCCGAACCGTTTCCGACCCCGCTCAACGCACCCCGCCAGCCGCCGAACTCCGTCGAGGCCGAGCAGAGCCTGCTCGGCGCCCTGATGCTGTCCGAGCACGCCTGGGACAAGATCGCCGACAAGCTCGACGAAAAGGATTTCTATCGTGAAACCCATCGACTGGTGTTCCGGGCCATCGGCGAGCTGAACGAGGACCACCAGCCGACCGACGCGGTCACCGTCGCCGACTGGTTCGCCAAGCACGACCTGATGGACCGCGTCGAGGGCGGGGCGTATCTGACCATGCTGGCCAACGATACGCCGGGCCCGTCGAACATTCTCGGCTACGCCGAGATCGTCCGCGAGAAGTCCATCCTGCGCCAGCTGATCGAGATCGGCACCGAGGTCGCCGATGTGGCCCTGAACCCGCAGGGCCAGTCGAGCAAGGAAGTGCTGGAGGCCGCCGAGCAGCGCATCTACGCCATCGCCGAACAGGGGATGCGCTCCAGCGGTACCTACACCCACGTCAAGGACGTGATGGTCCGTGCAATGGACCGACTGAACGAGCTCCAGGACAACGAAGGCGACATCACCGGCGTGCCGAGCGGTTTCTCGGCGCTGGACCAGCGCACCGCCGGCCTGCAGCCCACGGACCTGATCATCGTGGCCGGGAGGCCGGCGATGGGGAAAACAAGCTTCGCGATGAACATCGCGGCCTCGGCAGCAATCAAGAGCAATGTCCCGGTCGCCGTCTTCTCGATGGAAATGTCGGATCTGCAGCTGGTCCTGCGGCTGTTCTCGTCGCTGGGCCAGATCGGTCAGAACAAGCTTCGCACCGGCAAACTCGATAATCAGGACTACGTCAACCTGCAGTCGGCGATGAGCATGCTGAAGAAGGCGAACATCCTGATCGACGAAACTCCGTCGCTGTCGCCGACCGAGTTGCGTGCCCGAGCGCGCCGGATGAAGCGCGAGCACGACATCGGCCTGATCCTGATCGACTACCTGCAGCTGATGCAGGTGCCGGGCAACAAGGAAAACCGCGCCACCCAGATCGGCGAGATCTCCCGCTCGCTGAAGGCGCTGGCCAAGGAGCTCAACGTGCCGGTCATCGCGCTGTCGCAGCTCAACCGCGCGCTGGAGCAGCGTCCGAACAAGCGTCCGGTGATGGCCGACCTGCGCGAATCGGGCTCGATCGAGCAGGACGCCGACATGATCCTGTTCATCTACCGTGACGAGGTCTACAACGAGGACTCGCCGGACAAGGGCAAGGCGGAAATCATCATCGGCAAGCATCGGAACGGCGCGACCGACGACTTCTTCCTGACCTTCCAGGGCGAGTACCTCCGCTTCCGAGACTTCATCGACGACCGCTACGACATCCACGAGTAGGGGGCTTCGATCGAGGGTCGGTGGCGCCGGTCCGAGATGATGGACGCGTAGGTCGCGACGAAGAGAAGCAAGATCGCAAAGCGAAATATCTTGTTTTTGAAATCATCCCGGGCTTGAGGCGTAGGCCTGTGGCTTTCGTGTTCGGCCAGCGACGGTGACTTCGTTCTTCTAGCTGATCAGCGCGAAGACGCGAAGAGAAAGACAATTCCTTTTCAGAGACCCTCGGACGACGCGCTTGTGGATGCCGACCGTTTCGCGCCGGAATCCCTCCATCTCCATTGCATCGCTGTTCTTCGTTTTCAGTTTCTTAAAGCTTCTCGCTTCGCGCCTTTGCGTCTTCGCGCTCATCCTCTAGAAGCCGCGACCACCAACGCCCGATCGAAGCCTACTGTCCCGGCCGCAGATGCCGGTCGAAGAAGCGGTCGATCTGGCGGTAGACGTGCAGGCGCTGGCCCTTGCCGGTGATGCCGTGTTTCTCGCCGGGGTAGGTCATCAGGTCGAAGTCGATAGCGGCGTCCTGGAGTTGCTGCATCAGCATCGTCGAGTGGGTGAACAGGACGTTGTCGTCCGCCATGCCGTGGATCAGCAGCAGCGGGTCGGCGAGCTGCTCGGCGTAGGTCAACACGTTGCCGCGGGTGTAGGGCTCGGTCGGTGAGCCGTCGTCGTTGCGCGGCATGCCCAGGTAGCGCTCGGTGTAGTGGGTGTCGTACAGCGCCCAGTCGGTGACGGGTGCGACGGCGGCGCCGGCGGCGTAGATGCCGGGGTGCTGCATCTGCATCATCAGGGTCATGTAGCCGCCGTAGCTCCAGCCGAACACGCCGATGCGCTCCGGGTCGGCCCAGGGTTGGGCCGTGAGCCATTCGGTGCCGAGCTTCTGGTCGACGACTTCGACCACGCCGAGGTTCTTGTAGGCCGGCGCCTGGAACGCGACGCCCTGGCCGGTGATGCCGCGGTTGTCGATCGAGAACACGACGTAGCCCTGGCGCGCCCAGTACTGCTCGATGAGATGACGACGGCCCCAGCGGTTCTGGACCAGGCGGCTGGTCGGGCCGCCGTAGACGTACTGGATGACCGGATACTGCGTCGCCTCGTCGAAGCCGGTTGGGGTGACGATGCGGTAATGCATCGATTGACCGTCCTCGGCGGCGATCACGCCGAACTCGGTCGGCCGATGGCCGTCGGCAAACGGTGCGTAGGGATGATCATCGTCGATGCGGTTCTCGATCAACCAGGCCAGCCGTTCGCCGTCGGACGAGTGCAGCGAAAGTTGCGGCGGTTGGTCGACGTTGGAATAGAGATCCAGATAGGTGCGCCCACCGCGGTCGAACGTGACCTGGTGCCAGCCGCTGCGGCGCGAGACGCGCTGCACGGCTTCGGGCGTGCGGGTGGCGAGCGATTGGCGATAGAGATGCTGCTCGGCCGGCGTGGCTTCGCTGGCGGTGAAATAGACCAGTCCGAGGTCCTCGTCGACGGCAACGACCTCGGTCACCGGCCAGTCGCCGGCCGTCAGCGTGCGGGCATCGCCGGTGGCGATGTCGACGAGGTACAGGTGACGGTAGCCGGACCGTTCGGACGACCAGAGGAAGCTCTCCCCGCCGTCGAGGAAGCGTAGATCGTCGTGCAGGTTGATCCAGGTCTCCGACGTTTCGGTCAGGATGCGCTGCGGTTCGCTGCCGTCGATCGGCATCCGCAGCAACTCCAGGGATTTCTGATCGCGTGCCTGGCGCTGGACGGCCAGCGCGGCGCTGTCCGGGTGCCAGTCCACGCGCGGAATGTAGATGTCGTCGTCCTCGCCCAGGTCCAGCCAGCGAATGTCGCCGCTTTCGACGGCGACCACGCCCAGCTTCATCCGGGCGTTCGGTGTGCCGGCATAGGGGTAGCGCTGCTCGATCATCGTGATGGTGTCGCCCGAGACTTCGTAGCGGCGGCTAGGCTCGATCGGCGAGGCGTCGGCCTGCAGGAAGGCGATGTGTGCACCGTCCGGCGACCACCAGAAGCCGCGAGCGCGGCCCATTTCCTCCTGGGCGATGAACTCGGCCATGGCGTTGGTGACCGGGCCCGCACCGTCGGCGGTCAGTGGCCGCAGTTCACCGGTCTCGATGTCGGCGATCCACAGGTCCTGGTCGCGAACGAACGCGACCTGCTGTCCGTCCGGCGACAGGCGGGGATCGAGGTCGAACGGTTCGCCCGTGGTCACCTGACGCACGCGGATCGGCGCATTGCCGGGCGTGTCCGGAAGTTCGGCCACGAAGATGTCTCCGCCGAGCGGGAACAGGATCGACCGCCCGTCCTCGGCGAAGCGGTATTCGACGATGCCGGAGAGCCCGGAAATCCGGGCGCGTTCCCGGCGCGCCTCTTCCTCGGCCGACAGTTCGGCCGGCTCGGCCAGGATGTCGTCGGCAGCAATCAGCCGCTGGGTTGTGCCGGTGGCGGGATCGAACCGCCACAGATCCAGCCGGTCGGCGTCGTCCTCGCTGCCGCGCAGGAAGGTCACCATCGATCCGTCCGGCGCCAACTGAACGGCGCGCAGCGTCGGTCCCGACAGCTCCGGCGATTCGAAGATGCGTTCGAGGGTCAGTTCTTCGGCCGAGACGGCCGAGACGGTGAACAGCGCGGCGAGCGCAAGCGAGCGGGGCAGGGGCATGAAGTCGGTTTCACGATCGAGTCAGTCCGTTATTGTCCGGCCTGGCCGGATGTAACGCAAACGAGATGCAGTCCATCTTCCGCGGCGGTACACTCCGAGTCCTCGATCGCAACGCCTGGAACTGCCATGACCCTTCGTCCTGCCGGCCTGCTGGCCGCCCTGCTGCTCCTCCCGCTGTCGGCGGTCGCCGACGTTGTCCGCCTGTCCGAGCCGGTGGCCACCACCGAGGCCTGGGAAGACTTCGGCGCACCGCTGCCGGAAGGTCCGTCCCGTTCGCTGGTCGAGGTCGTGGAGGCATCCGGCGCGATGAACGGCAAGGACGTGAAGATCGCGACCGAAGTCGTCCAGGTCTGCCAGAAGAAGGGCTGCTTCTTCATCGCCCGCGAGGGCGAGGCGACCGCCCGCGTGACTTTCCGCGACTATGAATTCTTCGTTCCGACCGACTCGGCCGGCAAGCAGGTCATCCTGGCCGGCACCTTCGAGCGCCGGGCCATCAGCGCCGAGCAGGCCGCCCACTATGCCGAAGACCTCGGCGAAACCCCGCCGGACGATCTCGAAGACGGCTTCGAATATGCCATCGTCGCCGACGCCATCCGTATTCCACGCGGTTGAGGCTTCGATCGGGCGTTGGTGGCCGCCGCCTTCAGAGGATGGGCGCGAAGACGCAAAGGCTCGAAGAGAAAAGCACCACAGGAAGGATGGATGCGAAACGCGTCGGTTGCAGGGACTAAGGGATGCAAAGGGGGGCGCTGGACGATCGGTCCTCGACGGTTGCACGAAACTCGACGAATGGGGTTTATGTCTCGTTATCAACGAGTTATCTCTCGCTTCCATTCTTCTGGCCGATCCTCGTCTTTCCGCTTTTTCAAAGGTCGATTCGATTTTCTCTTCGCGCCTTAGCGTCTTCGTGATCATCAGCTAAGGGACCCGGCCACAGCGCCGACCCAGGCCACCCACCGGGCGGACCCTCGGAATCGACCACAGGTGTAAAATGACGGGCTGACCCGACCGAGAGATCGCCCATGGCTCACGAGCATCCCGGCGCTCGATTGCGGCAGCTGGTCGCGGAGCACGCGCCGCTGCAGGTTGTCGGCACCATCAACGCCTTCACCGCGCGCATGGCCGAGAAGATCGGTCACCACGCGATCTACCTGTCCGGCGGCGGGGTGGCCGCGAATTCCCTGGGCCTGCCCGACCTGGGCATCAGCACGCTCGACGACGTGCTGGTCGACGTCCGCCGGATCACCGATGCCTCGAGTCTGCCGCTGCTGGTCGACGGCGATACCGGGTTCGGCGGCGCCTTCAACATCGCCCGCACGGTGGGCTCGCTGGACAAGGCCGGCGCGGCCGGCGTGCACATCGAGGACCAGGTCCAGGCCAAGCGCTGCGGCCATCGGCCGGGCAAGGAAATCGTCTCGAAGGCCGAAATGGTCGATCGTATCCGGATGGCGGTAGACTCGCGGACCCACGACGACTTCGTGATCATGGCGCGCACCGACGCACTGGCCGTCGAAGGCATGGACGCGGCCATCGACCGGGCCGTGGCCTGCGTCGAGGCCGGTGCCGACATGATCTTTCCCGAAGCGATGCTGGAACTCGAGCAGTACCGGCAGTTCCGCGAGGCCGTCGGGGTGCCCATCCTGGCCAACATCACTGAATTCGGCAAGACGCCACTGTTCTCCACGCCGGAACTCGGCGAGGTCGGCGTCGATATCGTGTTGTACTGCTGCGGCGCCTACCGGGCCATGAACCGGGGCG
>Ga0209938_1001647_pt1 | contig 11000 bp, 7 predicted proteins | sample SalPonR2_C_D1_MG_FD_185708 | JGI IMG/M metagenome (GOLD analysis project Ga0209938, IMG submission 185708) | Salt pond soil microbial communities from South San Francisco under conditions of wetland restoration - Salt Pond MetaG R2_C_D1_MG... ... | reverse complement strand
GCCGGATAGGCAGCCCAGAAAATAACGTGGCCGAAATCAACCGCGACCGGAAGCTTCACTGCCGGATAGGCAGCTCAGAAAAGTCCCGGCGCTCTACTACCGCCCAGGTTCCTCTTCACTGCCGGATAGGCAGCTCAGAAATCACCGAATTATCAATTTTACTAAGGCCCTTACTTCACTGCCGGATAGGCAGCTCAGAAAACACGAACGCGCCAGCGATGGCGACAAAGAAACTTCACTGCCGGATAGGCAGCTCAGAAACACATTTGCTCGATCTGATCCCCAATCGTTAACTTCACTGCCGGATAGGCAGCTCAGAAAGATGGAGGAGTATCCAAACTGCCACAACTTCTCTTCACTGCCGGATAGGCAGCTCAGAAAATTGAAAAGTCATGGCCCATAACACTGGGAAGCTTCACTGCCGGATAGGCAGCTCAGAAAACCAAGGTAGAGGTTGTGAATAAAGAGCCGTTCTTCACTGCCGGATAGGCAGCTCAGAAATTTCTGAGGCCAGGGCAAACAGGACGTAAAATCTTCACTGCCGGATAGGCAGCTCAGAAAAGAAACGGCGAACGATGAAAACGGAATCTGGACTTCACTGCCGGATAGGCAGCTCAGAAAATTACCGCACTGAGTATCAGACTTACAGATATCTTCACTGCCGGATAGGCAGCTCAGAAATGATGGCTGTGTTTGTCCGGGTCTGTACTGACCTTCACTGCCGGATAGGCAGCTCAGAAATGGTCTGAAAGCCTGGGCAACGGTTGAGGAAACTTCACTGCCGGATAGGCAGCTCAGAAAGGTATCCGCGCCCACTTATCTCTCTCACTCATCTTCACTGCCGGATAGGCAGCTCAGAAAAAGCGGCAGCGACACCGCGTCGCCTTTCTGAGCTTCACTGCCGGATAGGCAGCTCAGAAAAGGCATCGCCTTGTCGATCACAAAGTTCTCGACTTCACTGCCGGATAGGCAGCTCAGAAATCGGTGATTCTGCAAAGTTTCTTTCGGATTCGCTTCACTGCCGGATAGGCAGCTCAGAAACTGAGAAACATTAGGATTAGGCTCACGAAAACCTTCACTGCCGGATAGGCAGCTCAGAAAGGCGGCATTGAGTATGGTGAGCTGCCATACCCCTTCACTGCCGGATAGGCAGCTCAGAAATGAGATTTATCAGTATTACAAAAGCCATACACCTTCACTGCCGGATAGGCAGCTCAGAAACTTCGGCAATCGCAGCTGATACCGGTTGAGCCCTTCACTGCCGGATAGGCAGCTCAGAAATTGCCCTCCAGGCGTCGCCGGAACGGGATCTCCTTCACTGCCGGATAGGCAGCTCAGAAACGGACGGCGAATACTTTGAAGTGTCCCGGGAACTTCACTGCCGGATAGGCAGCTCAGAAAAGTCGATCATACGGCGGCTGCCCCGAAGAAATCTTCACTGCCGGATAGGCAGCTCAGAAATGGACTGGTGCGGAGATCAAGCAGTTCTATACCTTCACTGCCGGATAGGCAGCTCAGAAACGCAACTGATTTACAGCTGCATTTGCCCGCTTGTTCACTGTAGGATGTTCGCTTCCCATGCCAATGATTCCAAGAGCAGGGGCTGATTTATGAAATGTGTCATATGTAAGGTGGCGATACCGCGCCAGGAGCAACAACCGTCAACACGACACAGGGTGAGAGTGCGACGGTGATATAAATGTGCCCGTGGGTAGTTGGAGAGCTTTGGACAGTATTACCTGGTTGACGAAATCTCTTGGCAAAATCTGCGAATGGCAGGGGGCTCGGCTAAGCTCAATAAGAGGTAAGAGCAATCAATTGCGCTGTTGAGACTCAACAAGTAATTCCGGGCGCTCTCCAATGACTCCAAAAGCCAACAGATAATCCTCCCGACCCCTTCGGGCTTTCGTGTAGCTTTCCACCCATCTCTGATATCAAATGGGTGCGGTTCCACCCATAATCGCGTTGTAAAAATTGATTCCCGGTACTAGATTGCTGTAATAGCGTCGTTTCCTGATATTGGTCCGTTTCTTGCGAACTGTCACTGTCATCGGAGCGGCCTGTTGTTTCGGTGAGCACCCAACAAACACAATTAGACGGGAGTATCCTCTATGCAAACCCAATCCATCATGGCCCTTGCATTTGTTTCGACGTTCGCGGTCACCAGCCCGGTGGTTGCCCAGGACAAGTCCGACTGGCCCAGTAACTTCACAGTTGGTACTGCCAGTCAGGGCGGAACCTATTTTGCCTATGGTTCGGGCTGGGCCAACTTCGTGGCCGAGAACCTGGGTATTTCCGGTGGTGCCGAGATCACCGGCGGCCCGATGCAGAACATGGCGCTGGTACACACCGGAGACCTGAAGTTCGGCCTGACTACCATGGGCCCGGCCCGGGAATCCCTGGAAGGCAACAGTTCGCTGGCACCAGGCCTGGAGATGGACAACGTCTGCGCGATCTTCCCGATGTACCAGACACCCTTCTCCGTTACTGCCCTTGCTGACTCCGGCATTACCTCGATTTCCAGCATTCCCGACGGTGCAACCATTGGCTTTGGGCCTGCGGGCTCAACATCTGATACTTATTTTCCGCGCATGATGGAAACCCTGGGGGTTGAGTTTGAGCGCCGCAATGGCAGTTGGTCGGATCTTGGCGGCCAGTTGCAGGATGGTCTGCTTGATGTCATTGCGTTCGCTGCCGGTATTCCCATTCCGGCCGTAAGCCAGCTGGAAGTTCAGACCGACGTGAACATCATTGGCATGACCGAGGAAGAACTCAAAACGATCACTGACAATTATCCGGTTTCCGAGTTCACTATTCCGGCAAGCACGTACCAGTCGCTGGAACAGGACTCCCGGGTAGTGTCCATGTGGAACTTTGCCATTGCCAACTGTGAGGTTCCGGAAAGCCTGGTCTACGAAATTACCAAGCTGACCATGGAAAACAACGACAAGATGGTGTCAATCCACAAGGCAGCAAGCACGTCTGTCCCGGAAAACTACACCAAGAACACTGTCCTGCCCTGGCACCCGGGTGCCGCTCGCTGGTTTAACGAAAACGGTTACCAGATCCCGCAAAGCCAGATCAAGTAATTTCATTGTGTTTGAGGGGTCCGGCCGGGCCCCTTTGGCGGCCAGCTTTTGCTGGCCCCGTTTTCCTGTAGACAGGGCCTGACATGACCACCGAGCACCCCTCCAAGGACCCAACTCCGACAGTAGAGTCGGACGAAGACCATATCCTTGCCCATAACGTCGACGAAGAGCCGGTAGAGGCCAATCGCCGGATGTATGATGGCTGGCTGCTGAAATTCGTTACTCTGCTGACGATCGGCTATTCATCGTTTCATCTTTACTCGCTGAACATTAGTCCGATGGAGACCTGGAGTTATCGTATTGTTCACGTTGCCGGCGCTCTTGTGCTGGGCTTTTTACTTTACGCCGGTGCCCGCTTCGCAACCCGGGAAGAGGGTGGTGCCCGGCACAGGTGGACCACCTGGGTCGGCGCTGTTGCGGTGCTGCCCGCCCTGTATGCGCTCTATCAGACTTTTGCTTTCAGCCAGCTGGTCGCCGGCGGTGCCCAGCGGATTCCCGTCGTGCTGGAGACCTGGCACTATGGCTGGCCCCTGCTGGCGGCTACCACTATCGGTATTGTTCTGAGCTGGTTTCATCAGCGTGAGCGCTCGCGTTTCAGCGTGCCTGACCTGGTGCTGATTGTGTGCTCGATTGCTGTTGCCGGCTATTTCCTGATGGCTTATAACACCAATATGCGCATGAGTACGGGCACGTCGTTTGCGCCGGTGGGCATCTCCTTCGCTGCAGCGGCGGGCTGCGCCCTGATCATGGAGCTGACCCGCAGGGTCGCAGGCCTGGCCCTGGTTATCATTGGCCTGGTGTTCCTGGTGTATGTGTTTGCCGGCCCCTACCTGCCGGGTTTCCTCGGCTATCCCGGACTGTCGGTGCAACGCTTCTTCAGTCAGGTCTATACCGATGCGGGTATTCTCGGGCCCACGACGGCGGTTTCCTCAACCTACATTATCCTGTTCATCGTTTTTGCCGCTTTCCTGCAAGCGTCGAAGGTTGGCGATTACTTTGTAAACTTCGCCTTTGCGGCGGCTGGTCGTTCCCGTGGCGGTCCGGCCAAGGTTTCGATCTTCGCCTCGGGCCTGATGGGCATGATTAACGGCACCAGCGCCGGTAATGTGGTATCTACCGGCTCATTGACCATCCCGCTGATGAAGAAAGTGGGCTACAGCAAGAAATCCGCTGGCGCGGTCGAGGCTGCAGCGTCGACCGGTGGGCAGATCATGCCGCCGATCATGGGCGCGGGCGCCTTCATCATGGCGGAAATTACCGGTATTCCCTATACCGAAATTGCCATCGCGGCGATCATCCCCTCAATCCTGTATTTCGCATCGGTCTATTTCATGGTGGATTTCGAGGCTGCGAAAATGGGCATGCGGGGCATGCGCGAGGACGAGCTCCCCAAACTTCGCAAACTTATCAAACAGGTGTATCTGTTCATCCCCATCATCATCCTGATCTATGCCCTGTTCCAGGGCTATTCCGTGATTCGTGCCGGTACCCTGGCGACGGTTTCTGCGGCGGTGGTGAGCTGGCTGACACCCAACAGGATGGGGATACGCTCGATTCTGCGGGCCCTGGATATTGCATCTTTGATGGCAATCCAGATTATTGTGGTTTGTGCCGCCGCCGGCATCATCGTGGGTGTAATTTCACTCACCGGTGTTGGCGCCCGCTTCTCTGTGCTGCTGCTGGATGTGGCCGAAGCGAGCCAGCTGCTGGCGCTGATTTTCGCGATGTTCATATCGATCCTGCTGGGTATGGGGATGCCCACCACCGCGGCCTACGCGGTCGCCGCGTCGGTGGTGGCGCCCGGTCTGGTGCAACTGGGTATTGAGCCGCTTACGGCACATTTCTTTGTGTTCTACTTTGCAGTGGTGTCGGCCATTACTCCGCCGGTTGCGCTGGCGTCCTATGCAGCGGCCGGTATTTCCGGCGCCAATGCCATGGAAACCTCGGTAGCCTCGTTCCGTATCGGTATCGCGGCGTTTATTGTCCCGTTCATGTTCTTCTACAACAGTGCGCTATTGATGGACGGGGACTGGTTCGTTATCGCCCGTGCGCTGATAACCGCAACTTTTGGCGTGTATCTGCTGTCCGGTGGCGTTCTGGGCTGGTTCTTCAAGATTAACGCCGGTTGGCCGGTTCGCATCATGCTGATTCTGTCGGCGCTGTTGATGATTGAAGGTGGTCTGTGGACGGATCTTGCCGGTGTTTCTCTGGCAGTCGTGTCCTTCGTGCTGCAGCGCCAGCGCAGGCACCGTATATCGCCTGCGGGCGCCTGATTTCCCCGTTGACAGACCGGGTCAGGGCAGGCAGCCGCGCCAGTGCGCGATTGTCCTGCCCGGTTTCCGGCGCTTCACCAGCGGTTTTCCGAGGAACCGGTTTCTATGTCCTACCGGATTGGTGCCCTGCTTGTTTTTGGCCTGGCTCTGCTGGTGTCCTGGACACTGGGAGGCTGGGTCGGTTATCGGCAGGCTGAACAGGAGAGCCTGGAAGAATCCTTCCGCTATCGCCAGCTCATAGCCAACGAGCTTGACCGTTATCTGCCCATACCCGAACTGATGGCCGAGCACCCGCTGCTGGAAGATGCGCTCGATTCTCCTGACGACGCTGCAATCATCCTCCAGGCCAACGAAGAAATGCAGAAAATGGCGACCATTGTTGGCAGCTCGGATGTATACCTGCTGGATGCAACGGGGCTGACCATCGCCGCCAGCAATTATCTCCAGCAAGACAGTTTTCTGGGCCAGAGCTATCACTTCCGGCCCTATTTCAGTGATGCCATGGCAACGGGCCGTTCTGCCATCTATTTTGCGCTGGGCCAGATGTCCGATATCCGCGGCCTGTACTTCTCGCATCCGGTCAGCAACGAGCGGGGTGGCGTACTGGGGGTGATTGTGGTCAAGGTGCTGGTACAGGAGCTGGAATCGCAGTGGCAGCGGCCGGCCTCGTCCCTGGAGGCACAGATGGTGGTGCTGGATCAGGCCGGTATCAGCTTCCTGGCCAGCAGGCCGGGTTGGTTGTACCGGGATTTCAATGGTCCGGACTCGCCGCCGCCGGGTGAGGCTTCCCGCCGGCGATACCCCGACCGCCAGTTGCATCCGATCGATTTCGAGGTGCTGGAAAAGCCCGCGGGGGTGTCCGACCGTTCCCGCAAAATCCGGGTTCTGGAGGACCGCAGTAGCAGGGAATACCTGAGTGTCAGAACGCCACTGCCGAGGCTGGACTGGACGCTACAGGTGATGGTCAGTACCCGGTCGGTGCTGTGGACCCGGCTCGGATTTGTGATGGCGGGAACGACCCTGTTCCTGGGCGGCCTGCTGACCTGGCTGTATGTGCGCGAGCGGTATCGCCGTGAGGCCGAGCTGGCCCTGCGGGGGGAACAGCTGGGGCGCAGCGTGGCCGAACGGACGGCGGATCTGGAGCGGTCGAACCTGCAGTTGCTGGAAGAGGTTCGCGAACGCAAGCACGCCCAGGATGAGTTGCGGGAAACCCAGCATGAGCTGATTCAGGCGGCAAAGCTGGCGGCGCTGGGGCAGATGTCGGCTGGCCTGAACCATGAGATAAACCAGCCGCTTACCGCCATTCAGACCTATGCCAGAAACAGCCGCCGGTTTCTGGAAAAAGGCGCGGCAGAAATGGTTGATTCCAACCTCATCGAGATCGTCAGCCTGTGCGACAAGATGGCGGAACTGACCCGCCAGTTCAAAGTGTTTGCCCGCAAATCGGAAGGTCCGCCAACACTTGTCGACCTGCGGCTGGCGGTGGATGCGGCGCTGAAGATCATTACCGCCCAGCAGAACAGTTCAAGCACCCGGATTCACTGGCACCGACCGTCAGAGCCGGTTCAGTGCCACGGTGACCTGATCCGGATTGAGCAGGTGATGGTGAACCTGCTGGCCAATGCGGTTCAGGCCGCCGAGGAGCGGGAAGAACCGGAGATCACCATCGACATTACCGATGATGACCAGCAATGTTACTGCACCGTTCGCGATAATGGCTCCGGCCTGCCGGGTAATACCGAGCAGGTTTTCGAGCCCTTTTTCACCACCAAATCGGTCAAGCAGGGGCTTGGTCTGGGGCTGTCGATTTCACGCCAGATCGTGGATGCCCTGGGTGGCCGGCTGACCGGCCATAACCGGGTGGACGGATCCGGTGCGGAATTTGTATTGACCCTGAAAAAGCGGGAGACCGGAAAATGACAGCACCCTCGGTTATTTTTGTCGATGATGACCCGCACATTCGCCAGGCAATTGCCCAGACCCTGACGCTGGAAGAGCTGCCGGTGCTCTGTTTTGCCGATGCCCCGACAGGGCTTGAAAGCATTACCCAGGAGTACAGCGGGGTGGTGTTGTGCGATTACAACATGCCGGAGATGGATGGGCTCGAGATGCTGGCAGCGATCCGGGCGGTAGACGACGCCATCCCCGTTATCATCCTTACTGGACAGGGTGATATCAGCACCGCCGTCACCGCGATGCAGCAGGGAGCCTATGATTTCATCGAAAAGCCGTTTGATCAGGACGAGCTGATTGAATTGCTGCGCCACGCACTGGAAAAACGTCACCTTGCCCTTGAAAACCGTCGTCTGAAAGCACAACTGAAACATCTGGCGCAGCCGGGCCCGCGTCTGCTTGGTGACTCCCCCAGCATGCAGAAGGTGATGGCAAAGATTGACCCGATCCTGGATATTTCCGCCAACATTCTGCTGCAGGGCGAGACCGGCTCGGGCAAGGATGCGCTGGCCCGCTATATCCATGAAAGCAGCCCCCGCGGTGCCCACAATTTCGTCGCCATCAACTGCGGTGCCGTGCCGGAGAACCTGATTGAAAGCGAACTGTTCGGTCATGAAGCCGGTGCGTTTACCGGCGCCGACAAGCGACGCATCGGCAAGATCGAGCATGCCAATCAGGGCACCCTGTTTCTCGACGAGGTGGAAAGCATGCCGATGACGCTGCAGGTGAAGCTGCTGCGTGTGCTGGAAGAACAGCGGGTGGAGCGCCTGGGCAGCAACCAGGTACAGGAAGTGGATGTCAGGATCATCGCTGCTACCAAGGCCGACCTCAAGGCTCTCAGTGGCGAAGGTGAGTTCCGGGCGGATCTGTACTACCGGCTGAACGTGGTCAAGGTGGATATTCCGCCCCTGCGCGAGCGCAAGGAGGATATCCCGATGCTGTTCCACCACTTTGTACTGATTGCCGCCGCCCGCTATGACCGTGAAAGCATTCCGCTGAATGCCAGTCAGTCCGCTCGGCTGATGCAGCATTCCTGGCCGGGTAATGTCCGGGAGTTACGAAACCTGGCGGAACGCTATGTCCTGCTTGGCCCCGCGGCGCTGGATGAAAACGACCCGGCCGCCGCCGACGTCACCGGGCGCCAGACTCTTTCCGAAATGATGGACGGGTTCGAGCGCTCGGCCATTATCAGTGCGCTGAATGCGAGCCAGGGCAGCATAAAGGACACCATGGTCCATTTGGGGATTGCCCGGAAAACGCTGTACGACAAGATGAAAAAGCACGGGCTGGACAAAGCGCAGTTCAAGGACTGACCCGGCCAGCCTTACAGGTTCGCCTCCGCGTATTCCGCCAGCACTGAACGTGGCACACCCTGCAGGTGTATGTGTCCGCCATGGCGGAAACTCTTGAAGCGTTCAGTCATGTAGGTCAGGCCGGAGCTGAGGGCACTCAGGTAAGGCGTGTCGATCTGTGCCAGATTGCCCAGGCAGATAACCTTTGAGCCATTGCCGGCGCGGGTGATGATGGTCTTGATCTGGTGGGGTGTCAGGTTCTGGGATTCGTCGATGATGATCAGGCTGTGCTGGAAGCTGCGGCCGCGAATGTAGTTCATGGACTTGAAGTGCAATGGCACCTTGCTGAGTATGTAGTCCACGCTGGCGGTCATGTTCTCATCGTCTTCGTGGAGTGCTTCCAGGTTATCGACGATGGCGCCCAGCCAGGGCTCCATTTTCTCCGCCTCGGTGCCGGGCAGAAAGCCGATATCTTCATCCAGGCCCTGGGTGCTGCGGGTGGCAATGATGCGCTTGTAGAGCTTGCTGGCAACAGTCATTTCAATGCAGGCTGCCAGCGCCAGGATGGTTTTACCGGAGCCGGCGGAACCGGTCAGGTTAACCAGATGTATGTCCGGATCCAGCAGCAGGTTCAGGGCGATGGCCTGGTAGATATCCCGGGGGATCAGGCCCCAGACTTCCTCGCGTATCAGGTCACGTTGGTGCAGGTCGCGGATCACCAGCTGATCGTCGCTGACGTCAGATACCTTGCCGACAAAACCCTGTTCGTCGATGACAAACTCGTTGATGGTCAGCTTTGCCAGGTCACCCTCGCGGCGCAGGATGTGTTCGGTCACCCCCTCCCGATGAATGGTTTCCACTTTCTCGATGGTGTCCCAGAATGAATTCGGGAATTCCTTGTAGCCTTTGGGCAGCAGGTCTATGTCGTCCAGCAACATGTCGTTGTGATAGTCCTGGGCTTCCACGCCAAAGCCCCGGGCTTTCAGCCGCATGTTGATGTCCTTGCTGACCAGGATAATGTCCCGGGACTTATGGCGGGTCTGCAGCGCCGCAAGGGCGTTGATGATCCTGTTGTCGTTCAGGTGTTCAGGAAGACCGTGGTTGCCCTGATGCTCGGTGCTCATCAGAATCGACAACGCACCCAGGGGTTGTGCTTTCTTGCCGCGTACAATGGGAACACCTTTCTCGATTTCCCCCGGGCTGGCATCGCCCAGCAGTTTGTCGATATTGCGGATAGCCTGGCGACAGTCAGCGGCAACGGCCTGTTTTCCGGATTTGAGACTATCGAGTTCTTCAAGGACGGTCATCGGGATGATGACATCGTGTTCTTCGAAATTCAGGAGGGCGTTGGGATCATGGATCAGGACGTTGGTGTCGAGGACATACATCTTTCTGCGAGCCTGCGGTGCTCTTGGCATAGGGTGCGATACCTCTCTTTTCAGCCGTTGCCGATACAGCGTTTGGTCAGTTCCTTATCGGAGATCAGTTTGAGCATATCGTAGGTTGTTACGATACCAGTAATTTTTTTCTCTCTGGTGATAAAAATACGGTGCAGGTGCTCGGCCATCATCATGTCGGCAATATCCTGGACCGGTGTCTGCTCGTCAGCGCTGAGCACGATCGGCGTCATGATATCCCGCACTTCCACCGGTACTTTTCCCATCTCCTCGAAAATGACCATGCGCAGGTGGCGGGCCTCCTGCTGCTCTTCGTCGGTCAGAGGGTTTTCGGCGGAATTTTCGCGGCTGGCATTCCAGCGGAACTCGGTGATGTCCTTGAGGGTGACGATACCGACGATCTCACCAGAGTCATCAGTGACCGGACTGCCGGTAATTTCATTGTCGGTGAGAAATCTTGCCAGACAATCCATGGTCCATGACTGAGGCACAGCCTTTATACTGGGAGTCATGATCTCATGGGCAAGGACGGTCATCGACGTAGGGGCTCCATGTGATTCCGTGTTATCAGAGCTTAGCTGTTCCGCCAGGACCCGTCATCCCCTGATTGGATTTCCCGGGCCCTGCCTTGTGTCCGGAACCCGCTGTCTGGCTCAGTGCTCAGGCAGGGTGACGTTCAGTTCCAGTACCGAATGGTTCTCGGTCCGGTCCACCTCAACCTGCACCATATCGTCGGTGATCTGCACGTATTTGCGGATCACCGCCAGCAGTTCCTGCTGCAGCTGTGGCAGGTAGTCGGGCTGTCCCCGCTGGCCACGTTCGTGGGCGACAATGATCTGCAGGCGCTCTTTGGCAACGCTGGCGGTACGGGTGTTCTTTCTGGTTTTGAAATAGTCCAGGAAACTCATTCCCTAGCCTCCTTTGAACATCCGTGAGAAGAAGCCTTTTTTCTGCGAGGCCATGAAGCGGTGTTCCCGTTGTTCGCCCAGCAGCCGT
>Ga0209938_1001629_pt1 | contig 11073 bp, 10 predicted proteins | sample SalPonR2_C_D1_MG_FD_185708 | JGI IMG/M metagenome (GOLD analysis project Ga0209938, IMG submission 185708) | Salt pond soil microbial communities from South San Francisco under conditions of wetland restoration - Salt Pond MetaG R2_C_D1_MG... ... | reverse complement strand
CAAAACCGAAGATGATTTGAAGTATAAATTTTGGAATAAACGGCTCATCCAATCTTCGTATCAGCACATCGCTGGCGGTGACTGAGGTAGCTTTTATTTCTATCAGCACCTCATTGTTTTTTGGGTTTGGCTTTTCAACATCTGCCAGTACCAAGTTTTCAGAACCTCCGTATTTCAAACATTTAATCGCTTTCATGATTTTTTATTTCTCGAGCCAGTTTAGAATAACCAGAGTAGTCTTTTTAGGCTTCTCTTGCTGAATCCAGTGACCACTATCAATACTTACTTCTTCCACATTGGGCACAAAGTCTGAGAGTCTTTCAGATTTTGGAATCATATCACGCTCCCCGTAAATCATAAGTGCCGGTTGTTGAATGATCGGGTTCACATCCGCCAGGAGATGCCAGTTACGATCCAGGTTTCGGTACCAGTTGATACTTGCTGTGAATCCGCTGGATTTGAATGAAGAGACAAAAACATCTAACTCTTCGTCACTCATGATAGGCTCGCCCAATGCCTCTTCTGCTTTGGCAAGATCAATCATCAGCATTCCGGGCTCAGGCGGTGTTGGAGGCACATTCTTTCTAAAAAGATTGCGAAAAAACCTGTGTGTATGTTCATCCAGAACAGCATCTGCAACTCCCGGTTGTCTGTTGAAGTGAACAAAATAGTTATCACTCCCCATATACTTTTCCATCAGCTCAATCCAGGGAATTTCACCTCTTTCCTGATAGGGTAAAGCCAGGTTGATGATTCTGTTTACCCGTTCCGGATGTAGTTGGGCCAGACTCCAAACGACATTTGCTCCCCAGTCATGGCCCACAAAGGTGGCATCCTCGTACCCATAATGATCGAGCAACCCGATAAGATCACCTGTCAGGTGTATAATGTCATAATCGGTAACTTCGGCCGGCCGTGATGAGTTGCCATAGCCTCTCTGATTAGGGGCGATGACATGGTAGCCGGCTTGGACGAGTGCGGGAATCTGGTGCCGCCAGGTAAAGGCATGTTCGGGCCAGCCGTGGCACAGAACAATAGGATTTCCGGCATTATGTTGACCCGCTTCAAAGACTTCCAGTTTAATGCCATTAACCGGAATAATAGACGACTGTGGAAATCCGATTGTTTCTAAAATTGGCTTCATTTTAATACGCTATTTATGAGTTTGATTTATGAATGTACCTATAGATAAGAATTACTCTTGTGCCGGCCTTAAATGTCTTAGCCCTACCAGCAATAGCACCTGAAGTATCAGAATCATAATTTTAGGATTTATTTCCTGATAATTTATGAATAGCGCTGCATGGGTGGCGATGTATATCCATAGCACCACGAACCCCCAGTTTTTACGCAAGAGTGCGCCTATTGCCCCTGAGGTGAGCAGAATACCCATGAATGAAATGAAGGCAAAGTAGGTCACCTGTGTGAATGGTACAATTTGCTTCCCCGATCGTTCATCCAAAAATTGCTTTACCTCAAGCGTAGCCTCTTTCAGTTCCGGGTAGTCTACTAGATGTACTGTTTGAGCCCATAAGACACTTCCAACTGTGATGCGTATGATTCCGTATCCTAATAATCCTATGGCTATAAGTATGCCAATTTTGTTTTTCATAGCTTTATATATTACTTAATGATAATTCTACTTTTATCATATAGTCTATGGGTGTACGTGTAGCTAGCCTTGGACTATTCACAGCCCAGGATTATCTTGTTCGATTCCTATGATTAGTTTTAAAAGTACTCCTATAGCCATTTTTGGTCCTACTCAAAGGGTTAGTTTATTTCTTAGTTACGTCTGAAATCCAATTGCTAATTAATTCTAAAACCTCAGGGGAGGTGGTTTGAGCTATTTCTTTGTATTCCCTTATTTCACCTGTTTCACATACCTGGAGCAAATGATTGTGATCATCTAGTAGCACAATACTATAGTTTGAATTATTTCCCTTTTCTAAGGCTTGTCTTATGGCATTCTGATTGGTATGAGCATCTACCTGAATATCCTTAGCTCCATTAATTGCGAGTATTGGAATTGTAAGTTTTTCAAACTCCATTGCCGGATCATACTTATAGAAATAGGTATTCCATGGTTTTAGCAATGATTGGGTTTCGTTAGCAATAAATTTGGAGATGTTTTCCTCAGTTGCGCCCAATGACTTTAAAATGGGTTCCAGATATGACTTATTATGACTTTCTAAAAGTGTTCTTTTTTCTTGTGATTCCTTATCAGAGACAACAATTTCAAGAGCTTTTCTAACATTTGCTTTAAATGAGGTTTCGTCAGGAACAGGAAATGGTCTTAAATTTTTTGATTGAGCTACGGCGATCTCATTTCCGGGTAAGCCGGTAGCGGCCAATGATACAATAAAGGCAACATCATCAGATTGATTCGCTGCTAAAGGGGCAACTATACCACCTTCACTATGCCCCACTAAGCCGATAGCATTCTGGTCTACATCACTTCTTGTTTTTAAATAGGCTATAGCACTTAAAACATCTTTTGCGAAATCTGCTGTGGTTGCTACATCAAAATCACCGGAAGATTGTCCATAGCCCCTGTCATCATATCTTAAAACAGCGAACCCTTTTTGCGTCAAATAATCTGACAATACTAAAAAAGGACGGTGTGTCATCATACTGGCATTTCTATCATGCTTTCCACTCCCACTAATTAATATAACTGCTGGATATTTTCCTGCTGTTTGGGGTCTGGTAAATGTGCCTGCTAATGATATTTTATCTTCACTGTTAGAAAAAGACACTTCTTCTTCGTAGTAAGCATATGGTCTGGAAGGTTCTTGAGGTCTGCTTAGTTTAGTTATTTCTGGATTTCCCTTGCTCAGGTTTAATTTGAGATGTATTTGGCCTTCTGTATAAACACCCTCAAAACTCATTATTTCGGAGTTCCATTTACCTTTATAATTCATTCCTAAATTACTACCATCAATGTGTAGGCTATCCTCTTTAAGCGTCGTTTTTTGGATACTTATTCCTTCAACATTAAAGGTCGGTACAGACATGGTGGTGTTATAACCCTGATCTTGTTCATTGATGTTAAATACAAAGGTTATCTCTCTGTTGTCAGGGGCTACTGCCACTCCGTGCCATGTCCCTGGTAAATCTTGAGCGATAGAACTCATGCTAAATAATAAGTAGGCTAAGGTTATTGTAAACTGTTTCATTATGTTTCTTTTAATTGTAGATAACGTTGTATTAATGAACTGGCAGGGCTTATCTCATGATCTCCTGTTCAATCATTTCGTTCTGCTCTTTATTTTGAACATGTTTTGAGTGTTTAAGAAGCCTGCTTTTTCTAAGCGACGGAAATATCTTAGTCGCTCGTTTAATCATTTTACTTCCCGGAAACAGGATGTCGTCTTTTGATGCGAAAAGGGTGATTGGTGTTGTTATTTCCCCGGCTTTGTTAGCATTTATGACGGGTACCCGAGTAAAATCCAATTCAAACTCCAGAAAGACCTTAGAGAGAAATGCGATTGCAAACTCATCCCGGTCCGTGAACAGGTGGGACAGAAACCTCTCGACATACTTAATTTTTTTAGTCTTCATATACCTCTTCATAGGGATGAACACTTTGAAAATGGCTTTCAATGGATTTCCATTTACGATATAAGCAGGGGCAGATAAGTACACTTCACTGATCTTAGATTCATCGTGTTCCAGAGTTTTAAGAATGATCAATCCCCCAAAAGAGAATCCCGCCATAGTTACTAAGTCAATCTTTAGGTCAGCGATGATTTCATTCATCCATTTTCCATAGGAATCATCTTTCATGCTCAGGCGAGTCTCAGCACTTTTATTGGGTTGAGCAAGAACATCCACCGCAAAAACTCTGAATTTCTTATGCAGATTAGCATAGGTCTCCAGGGCAATAGGTGCACACCCATTCGAACCATGAACAATAATAATCGGCGGATTTTCAGGAGCTCCGGTAGCAATGATATTGGTTTTACCGAAAGTGGTGTCTACCTCTAAATATTCGTAGTCAATAGTCAGGCTATCCAGTTTTGCATCATAGAGTTGCAGTATTTCTCGCTTTGCCTGTACAGAATTAAAGAGTGTAGTCATGTTTTTGTGATTTGGATACTTTTTTTATTAGCTGTTTTTTTGAAAATAAATCCTACAGATAATTGTATTTAGATTGTTTGGCGTATCCTATTGCCCCACCAATGGCAATGCCCATTGAGATTCCAATTCCGGGATACCCGATATCAATTCCTATGACTGCACCAATAGCTGTTCCGAGAGCGATGCCTGTGGCTATATAGTTTGCTTGTTTGCTGTTCTTCATTTTTTCAATGTTATATAATTGGGTTTAACGTGACATTACCTTTTTTGTGACCAGCATCTACATACCTATGTGCTTCTGCCAGCTGCTCCAGGGGATAGGCCCGGTCGAGAATTCCTCTCATATTCCCGGCTTCAATAATGTCAAGAAGCATATCTAATAAGCGCCTGGTTTCTTTTACAGGTAATACACCCGTTGCAGAGAACTTTGCTTTCTTTTGTCCAAATACCGAGGTAACCATCATATGCCCCATCAAAGGCATTCCTAAAACGGGAGAGAGATACAGGCCATGTTTGGTTAGTGCCGGGCGGCATTCGGTAAACGATCTTACACCCACCGTATCGTAAATCAGATCGTAGGTGTTGGTGTTTGTAGTGAAATCCTGCCTCGTATAATCAATCACGTGATCAGCCCCAAGTTTTTTAACCAGGCTGATATTGTTGCCGCTGCAAACACCGGTGACATCAGCTCCAAAGTGTTTGGCAATCTGAATGGCGGCTGTTCCCAGAGAACCAGATGCTCCGTTGATTAACACCTTCTGGCCTGATTTGATATTTCCCAGATTGACAAGGAAATTGAGCGATGTGAGACCGCCATCACACATACCTGCGGCTTCATCAAAGCTAATATTATCGGGTAAATGGGCAACGATGCCATCTTCCGGCACGGTTACATACTCAGCATAAGTACCCATCGTTTCTATGTTTTCCCCAAAAACCTTACTACCCACTTTAAATTGGGTGACCTTAGAACCAACAGCCTCAACAACACCTGAAAAGCCGGTGCCCCAGACAGGGAGTTTAGGTTTACTTAATCCGGTGAATAAACGGCCAATGAAGGGTTTCCCGGTACGCATCATGGTATCTGCTTTGGTTACAGCTGATGCATGAACCTTAATCAATACCTGGTTCGGATGGGGCACGGGTTTAGCTACGTTTTCTAATCTGAAAACATCTGGTGACCCGTAGGTTGTTGTAATCATTGCTTTCATAATCGATGGTTTTTAGGATTGCGAAAGTAATGTAGAGAATAGACGCCTGGGAAAGGTTTGCATTCTCATAGAATAGGTTCGGATTTACATATCCGTACAAAAAAGACCAGCAAATACGATTTACCCTTTCAACCTGAGTTTGATTAATAAAAAAATATGAAATAGTCTCCCCTAACAAGGGGAGATTTAGAGGGGTGTTCATTGAATTTTGCGATATTCTGTTAAACATCCCCCTGTTTCCCCCTTTTTTTAAGGGGGACTTTCGATGCCCGATTTATTAATCGAACTCAGGTTTTCAGAAATTCCTTTGGCGTGAGCCCGGTTTCTTTCTTGAAATAGGTATTGAAAACGGTTTTTGAATTGAACCCACAGTCGTAGGCAATAGACATGATGGTGAGGTGTGAATTCTCAGGAAGATGAGCTGACGCTTTAAACTCCTCTACGCGATAATGATTGATGAATGTGTTGAAGTTCTTTTCCAATCCATCATTCAAGAGCCAGGATAATTGGTTTGCATGAATACCCAATTGATTCGCTAACGTACGTAACGTAAGGTCCGGGTTCAGATACGGTTTTTCGGTTTCGAAGAGGTGCTGCAGTTTAGCTTTGTGAGCAGCCACGGATTCCTCATCAAGAAGTTCCTTTTTATGGTCTGTTTCTTTGGCAGATGGTTGTTTAGTCTGACCATTATTTTTGTATACAGGTTCTGCCGTTATCTTCGGATAAATCTTCTGATGATATTCCTGATATCTTGGATCAGATTGGATTGGCTTTCCCATAGGATCACTAAAGGCAAGAAGGAGGATGGAGGAGGCCTTTTCGAAAAGTTTTTCTAAGATAGCAAATGCTTCGTCATAGCGACCCAGATTGGCATAGGTAAGGAAAAGATAGGAATGGGCATGGTGGGCTTCTGACCTCTCTGCATTCTTCTCCAGCTCTGGTAATTGCGTTGTGCTTTTTTCATCCATTGCATTGATCAGCACATGGAGACCCAGTCTTTCATCCGGGGTAAAGGCCTGCTGAGGAATATCATCTATTGTTTGGCGAGCTGCACTGAATTGACCTTCTCGAATTAGGATATAGATACTGACGAGAATTGCCGGAAGGTTTTTATCATTTGATTCCAGCAATTCCTTTAAAATTACTTTGGCTTTATCATAGTCACCCGCTCGATAAAAAAAGTTGGCCTCATAAAATTTGGTCTCTGGATTTAGCGGGTCTGACGATTTAGCGAATAGTAAGTGCTCCTTTGCTTTTTTGAAATCACTTTGAAGCGTGTAGAGAAAAGAAACAAATTGATGGGCTTCAGAGAATGTGGGTTTGGCGGCAATTGACCTCATGACATACTGCCTTGCTGATGCAAAATCTGCTTCGGTAAAGAATGACTGCATGCCCAACATGTAGTTTAGTCCGGCATGCTCAGGATCAATGTCCTTCGCTGATTGAATTGCGGAGATACTTTTTTGCCAGGCTTCTTCACGGGGAGCAAAACCAGCTACGGCCATGAAGCTGTATGCATCTGCAATGCCCAGATAGCTGTCTATAAGTTTTTCGTCTAATTCTACGGCCTTTTCAAAGTAGTTTATAGCCAGGTTAACATCTTCGGGATTCCACCGATTGAATTTTTCTTTCCCTTTTAAATACAGTTTATAGGCGTCAATACTTTTCGTGTTCGGTTCTACCAAATGATCCTGAATCTCGAAGTGACCGAACCGCTCGCGTAACTGGTCAGCTATCAAAAGACTAATCTCATCCTGTACGTCAAAAATATGATCAACTTTTCGGTCCCAGGTTTCCGACCAAAATTGAAAATCATCATCAGCATCTATCAATTGTGCTGTGATACGCATTGAATCTCTAAACAGTTGAACACTGCCTTCCAGTAAAATGGAAACACCTAACATCTGACCTATTTCCGGAGATGGTAAATGTTTGTCTTTAAAGTAAAATGAGGACGTTCTGGAGGTTACTTTCAGACCGTCTATTTTTGCCAGCGCATTGATAATTCCCTCTGTGATGCCATCGCTAAAGTATTCGATTTCCTCGCTATTACTCCTGTTCGTGAAGGGAAGAACGGCGATGGTATTGTCAGATGTATGATCGCTATTGTTCAAATTAGTCTACTGAAACTCGGGTTTTAAATGTGCTACAACATTGATATATAACGGCGTTGCAAATAACCCACCGCCTATAACTAAAATATTATTTTATTATTAAAAATATTCAGAACTGTAGCCTTGTTTAACTTTCGTAATAAACAATCCGGTACTAACTTTTTTACATAAATTAGTTTAAAGAGCAGCTTTCTTAAAAAACAAAACTTAAGAACAGCACAAAACCCGCTTGACCTCGCGGTCTGGTAGATTTGCTGTTTATATTGCTCTACAATTTATTTCTATAAAAATGTTTAAATACTATAATTAAAAAATATATAATTGCACTTATCACTGTTACGTTGACAAATGTTGGAACAAACCAACTTATAGCTGTGTCGTAAACAAACGACCAATTAGTACCATTTTCATTATGAAAAATTCCACTCGGGTTCTCTATCCATTCCCATATTGTAATAATTAACGTTAATATGAAAGCTGATGTAGAACCAATTGTTAAAGAGGCTAACAATAATTTTTTTATTCTCTTTTTTAGTATCATCGTATTCCATTATCTGTTAATTAAAACTATATACCGGCAATATAACGGTCTTCGGGTTATATGGCGGCGATTTCATAAATATGAAGGGCGCAACATCCAGCTATCATCCGTAAGCTGGACCTTTCAAATTATTACAGAACTATCGAATAGCACCATCCTTTGAAAGTTGTTCTGTTAGCTTATGGATGAGAGTGTTTTTAGCTACTTTATATTTTATGATCCCGATTTTTTGGTGAAATTTCTTCTAAGTTGTTGTCTGCTTTTAACCAAGTAAGATTGTCCTTACTCAGAACTGAATTATTGCGAACTCCATTAGCTTCAAATAGTCTGACAACCCAAAAATAATGAATCCTGACTTGCAAGACTATACTTTAGAAATTAAACCCTACGTATATATTGGGTTCAAAAAGGAAATAATTTCTCCATTTGTCATCCAGTGCTTTAAACTCATCGGGAGTATTGGTATCAAATACCCAGAATTGAGAGTGGACCTGAGGTTCGATAAAGAATCTTTTTTTCTTACCTATTGGTATGCGATAACCGAGATGAAAAGAATTATATAGCTTAAAGCCATTTGCAATTTTGTTATTGTCTAAATCCAGATAGGTTTTAAACTGTGGCAAGACTTCAACCGTAGTAAACAGACCTTTCCATACTATGCGTTGATAAGACATACCTATTCCTGTATGTCGCACAAAACCGGGGTAGAATTCGCTTTGAGTGTCTAACTTATCCAGAAGACCGTCCCACCAGACAATTCCCATCGGCTGGAACAGACGCCAGCTTGCCAGCTTTACTCCAATGATGTTTTTATTGTCCAGGTTACGTTTAATATGAAATTCAATGTGCTGCGTATGCATCCTGTCATTCCATGAATCCATCGCCAGCTGTGGTAAAATGATCACAGGCAAGCTAATGCTATACTTGGGTGCGTCATCGCTTTCAGTACCTGTTGACAGATTGCTCTGTGCAAAAGCACTAAATGAGACAAATGTTAAAACAATCGCGAATACAGTAGTTTTCATTGTTCTAAATTTTAAATGGTTAAAAAATAAGTTTGGTGTTTGCCAGTGGATTCGTTCTGAAAAAGAATTGTTTTAATCGAATCACTAATGCAATGATCGTGAGGAATGGCAGGTCAATCGTCCTGAAATGAAATTGCGGACTTGTTGGTGAGATTTTGGACTTTAAGACTGCTTATAGAGAAAAAATTCAGATCGGTGGCTTTATTTTATATCTGTTCCTTTATTCCCATGATTTTATATCTTCTTTCTGTATAAATGAATATCGAGCAGTACTGAAACACCTAATTTATTTTTGATCGATAATAAATCCATAGCTATTCTGCCATTTCTGAACCTTAGTTCAGATCCTGAAAATGAATATTTCAGTGATGGAATCACCGAAGATATCATTAATGCATTGACCCGGATTCAGGGTTTAAAGGTGACCGCAAGAACGTCTTCGTTTGCGTTTAAAGGGCGGCATATGGATGTGCGCCATATTGGTAATCAGTTGGGTGTATCTACGGTATTGGAGGGGAGTGTACGTAAGTCAAAGAAGAGAGTCCGGATCTCAGCTCAGCTGATACAAACGACAGATGGATTTCAAATATGGTCGGGTCGCTTTGATCGTGATATTGAGGATATCTTTGAGCTTCAGGATGAGATTAGCTTAACCATCGCGGAACAGATCAGGGAAAATTTTGGTCACCTGGAAATAGGTGAACATCTAGTGGATGTACCAACTCAAAATATTCAGGCCTATAATCTTTACTTAAAGGCGCGATATAATCATTTGCGTTGGGACAGTGAAGGCATAGGAAATGCGATGCAGTTCTATCCACAATGTATAGAGATGGCCCCTGATTTTTCCTGGCCTTATTTTGGGGCGGGTTATTGCCATTCTATGTTTGGATCATGGACCCCCAATATTGCATCACTTGATTTGGCAGCTGATTATATAGATCGGGGATTTGAGCTCGATGATCAGTCATTTCTGGGATACTATAGCAAAGCGACGCTTGAATTTTGGGGGCACTGGAATTACCGGGAAGCAGAAAAGCTATATCAAAGGTCAATGGCTCTAAATCCATCTTATACGGAAGCCGAGGAAGGGTTAGCTGAGTTATATACGGCCATTGGTTGGTTCGATGAAGCTATGGACCATACCAAACATATCCTTCAGCTGGATCCACTTTCGCCCAACCACCATTTTACCAAAGCAAACATTCATTATTTGCAGGAAGATTATGAATCAGCCCTTGAAAGTGTAGAATCCGCTCTACAGATCAATCCTGACTTTACGCATGCCATCACTATGAAGCAACTTAACCTGATCAAATTGAAGCGTAAGGAGGATTTGGAGGCCTATTTAGAAAATGCGCCATTGGCTGGATCTCCGAGGTCATGTCACATGTTATATACACTGGCTCATCAACCCAACGATCATGGTCTCAAGCGTGAAGATATTGATGAGGTCATAAATGAGGAGGCTTTTACAATTACGCCCTGGCCTTTATTTTTATATGCGCAATTTGGAGCCCAAGACAAAGCGCTGGAACTTCTTCAACGTGCTGTGGCAGATAAAAGAGGTCAGTTTGCAAACTTCCTGAGCCGCCCATTTCTTCACAAAATTCGGGAAACAGATGGTTTTAAAGAGTTGATTACAAAGACATTTGAACCATCCCGATTACCCAACAATCGATCAAGGAAGGAACTGATTAACGGAAGTGCGCAGAGAAAGAATGAGGTTGATGCCAGAGCATTGATGCAGCCTGCAGAGATCGAAATGGCTCTAATAAAGCTCGATCAGTTAATGCAACAAGATGATCACTACCTTGATACAGCATTAACTTTGAGAACCCTGGCTGCTGAAGCCGGACTTCACCCAAATAAACTATCATGGATGTTGAACGATCAGGTTGGGGTTAGCTTCAACGACTATGTTAATAATTTCCGGCTGGAATGTTTTAAGCAGAAGGCGCTGGATCCGGCTAATAAGAATTTTACGTTACTGGGTTTAGCTTTTGAAAGTGGGTTTAATTCTAAATCCACTTTCAATGATTACTTCAAAAAGAAAACAGGTACTACCCCAAGCAAGTGGTTGAAGGAGCATCAGTAGG
>Ga0209938_1001620_pt1 | contig 11124 bp, 8 predicted proteins | sample SalPonR2_C_D1_MG_FD_185708 | JGI IMG/M metagenome (GOLD analysis project Ga0209938, IMG submission 185708) | Salt pond soil microbial communities from South San Francisco under conditions of wetland restoration - Salt Pond MetaG R2_C_D1_MG... ... | reverse complement strand
AGTTCCTGATTTTTAGGCTGGCAGGGGAAAAATTCCTCCGACGTTCTCGTGGAGGCCGGGGCAATCCGCTGGGGGCGGCGCAATACTGTTTTTATATTTGTTGTGTGCATGCTGCTCATGGCCGTTATATGGAAAAAAGCGTAAGGGGATCATGGCCGTCGGCCAGCTCCCTGTTTGCCTGCTTCAGCAGCTCTTTTCCCGAAATCACTGCTGTTCCCCTGTCGGCACTGCTCCGGGTAAAGTACTTTTCAGCGGCTTCCTTCACCTTTGCCTTGTCGATCTTGAGCAGAGCCGTTTTAAAGTTTTGCCGTTTTTCATCGGTCAGGCCTGCAACATCCCTGTAAAAGGCCTTGAGAGACGCAGGCCCCGGTGTTTCAGGCTTGTCAATTTCAGCGCATACCTGGAGCACGGCCTCCTTGATATCATCCTCGGAATAGTCGCCTTCCAGGATAAAATCGCTGGCCTTTATGTAGACATCCAGTGTTCGTTTGATGTACGGGTCCCGGTAGGAACCGAAAGAAAAGATTCCCTCCTCGGAATTGTAGATGGCAAAGCCGCCGTAAGCCCCGCCTTTTTCCCGGATCTCCCGGTGAAGGTACATGGATCGGAGCATTTTACTGATCACGGCCATGGCCGGAGCATCAGAATGGCCCAGCCGGACCGTTTTAAAGGACTGGGCAACAAAGGACACCGACGTACTGGTGCTCCACCCCTCCCGGGGCAATGCCCGCTCCATGTCAATATCCGGTGTGGTCAAGGCATCTGTCCCGTGGTCGGGAAGCCGTTGGAGCATGTCTGCAATCTTCTGGTCAGCCTGGACAAGTGCCTCTTTTTCCCCGGCAACGACGGGCCGCATATTGTTCTTCCGGAAGACAGATGCCGCAATGGTGTCAAGGTCCGCTGTCAGCCGGTCAAGGACTGTTTTTTCACCGTTACTGCCGTCCAGGGCGTCGGTCAGCTCCTTGATGAACCGGTACTGGGAGATCCCGTGCCACATCTCCGAAAGACAGGCTGTTTTGGTAAAATTACGCGAAGATAGCAGAATGGCAAATTTGTGGCCGTTCCCCACAATGGCCGACTCCATGGCTGCCCTGTACTGAAAAAGCATGTTTTTCAGCCGGGTGTGATCGGAAAAACGGTGGTCGGAAACCAGCTCGCTGACAATATCGAACATGGAACCGATGTTCCGGTTCAAGGCCTTTCCCTGGAGGGCGAGAAAGGGCATGAAGGTTCCATCACCGTCCACCTCTTCGGCAAACCTTGCGCCGGTGGAGGGGACAATCCCCACCCCGCCGGTGTAAAGATCCATCAATTCGGCCATGTCCGCATAATCCCTCTTTGCCGTACCGGCCCCTGTAAATGCCTGGCAGAAAAAGGGTACCAGGAAGAGCAGCTCCCTGGAAAGATTGCCAAGCCCGACAGGAGCCGAAAAATAGAGGATTCCCGATGTGGACTTGTCGTAGCAGGTGGCACTGGTCACCTCCGGGATGGTGTCGGGTTTGATAACCGTGATGTCAGGGGGGACATCGGAAAGCCCTAAGCAGGGCAGGGAGGAGAGATCCTCTTTTGACTCCTGAAGACTGGCAAGGCGTTGGGCATCGGCATCGACCCGTTCGATCTCTTCTGTTTTCAGCTTTTTCAGGATCCCGGCCAGCTTCTCTCGTGTCTGCTGTGCTGTTTTTTCCTCCATCTCCTGGTCAGGTACCAGGGTAAAAAGAACCCTGTGGGGATTGTCAATAAACCAGGACCGGATCCTCTTTTCCAGGAATCCACCCTTTTTGATCTCATCCTTTAACCGTTTCAGGTCCTCATCAAAATTGAGGCAGGAGACAGGATCTCCTTCGTGGATCCATGTTCCGGCAAAGGAGAGGAGAAGTTTGATGCCAAAGGGGTAAGGGGTGTTGGTCACCTCTTTTCTGTGGAACTCAATCTGGTGGATGGCCGACGCCACAAGTTTGTCATCGATGCCCTTGTCAGCAACGGCATTCAGAGTGTTAAAAATCAGCGATTCCACCTCGGGGACCGATTCCAGGGCAATGTCCTTGAGGCCGCAGGCAAACATGGTGTCCCGATTCTCCCCGTCAAAGCCTGTGCCGTCACTCAAAGCAGACCCCATGGCCGAATCGATGAGGGCCTTTCGCAAGGGGGAGGCATCATTGCCAAGGAGGATCTGTTCCAGGATAGAAAGCACAAGCACTTCAAAGGAATCCTTGATGTCACAGGTCAGCCACGCCACTGCTGCCTGGTACTTTCTGGTCTTGTCCTCATCCGTTGCAAGGGGGTACGGTACCGACACCTTGCCGGGTGTTTCCCACCTGGGCTGGGAAGGAACCTGGGAGTCCGGTTCTATTTTCCCGAAATGCTTCAGCACCCTGTTCTCAATGAACGACAGATGGTCTTCCAGGGGAAAGCAGCCGTAGGTGTAGAAAAAGGCATTGGAAGGGTGATAGAACCGCGCGTGGAAACGTTGAAGGTCCTTGTGGGTCAGGGAGGGGATGTCCTCGGGTTCTCCGCCGGAATTGAAGCTGTAGGTGGTGTCAGGGTAGAGGGCCTTTAGCAGAGAACGGCCCATGACCTGGCCGGGGGAGGACATGGCCCCCTTCATCTCGTTGTAAACCACCCCTTTGTAAACCAGCTCCTTCCCGCCGTCGGCATCACCGGAGGGAACCGTTTCAAGACGGTGACCTTCCTGCTTGAAGCTCAACTCATCGAGCCGGGGGAAAAAGGCGGCGTCCAGGTAGATATCCATGAGATGGTAAAAATCTTTCCGGTTCTGGGTGGAAAAGGGGTACATGGTCCAGTCAGAAGCGGTAAGGGCATTCATGAAGGTTGAAAGCCCCCTTTTGAGCATGGAAAAGAAAGGATCCCTGACATTGAACTTTTTTGAACCGCACAAAACGGTATGCTCAAGAATATGGGCCACCCCTGTGGAATCTTCCGGCACGGTCCGAAAGGCGACACCAAAGGTGTTTTCCCTGTCCCGGTTGCTAACATGGATATGCCTTGCACCGGTCTCTCCATGTTCCAACTGGTAAAATACCGAATCGATCTCTTTGACCGGTTCAATCCTCAAAATTTTGTACCCACCAATCCAGTCACCGCTTTTCAACCCGGGGTTGTTCACATCATCACTACAATTTCTTGTATATTCCACGTTGTATCCTCTTTATCTTGCCTGTTCGATCAAGGCGGAATATAATATTTCGCAATTTCTTGTCATTATACCCCGTTTCAGCCTTTATGGTTTTAAAATCGATACCGTTGGGTTTCCCGGACATCACCTCAAGCACAACATCGGAGGCAACTTCGCTTCGTTTTGATGGGTCTGTGCTTGCAGGGTCGGATATCTTCCGGTCAATGAGTTTCTCAATCCTGTCAAGCCGGGAGTTTATCATATCGATGTCTTCTTTGGAAGGAATTTCAAGCCGTTGCAAAAATCCGTTGATAATATTTTCCCAGTTGATGGGAGGGGTCTCTTTTTGTGTCATCACAAGCCTCCTGAAAATAGTAAATAATGGGTTGACATATCTCGATATATCTTTATAACTCAACGTTTGGACCTGGCATTTTGGGTTCCAAGCTCTCAGGATTGTACGTTCACGCCTTCAAAGGGATATTTTCGATAAAAGGGTTCTGGCCTTGAAGGAAAACGGACAGTGTGCAAAAACGGAATCGGTAAAGGCCATGGGCCGCCTGCCGTATGACAACGCCGGGATCGATGATGCAGAGCCGTCTGGGTATGATCGCAGTATGAAGACAGCCCTGGCAAAGGGGCAAAAAAACAAATCGAGATTTAAGGATCTTTATGTACTCAACTTTCGGTGTTGGGTGATTTTACATGACCCCTATGATAAAAGGATAAGTCCAAAAGTTGAGTTGTTTAAATATTACTTTTAGTAAAAGAGAAAGTCAAGGTTGTTTCTACATAACTCAACTTTCGGTGTTGGGTGATTTTACACACAAAAAACCTGGGAGGCCTTTTTTTCTACATTTCAGTACAAAAAAAGTTTATTCGGAAAATACGTTTACAAAAACATAAAAAAACTGCTAAAAAAGAGATGTTATGACTTATCCAGGAACCCTCTTAAAGGGAAGCAACCTTTTTGCCAGAAAAGAACTGGGGCAGAATTTTCTGGCAGACCCCAATGCTGCCGAAATGATCGTAAACAGGGCAGGTCTTTCCCGGGATGACCTTGTCCTTGAGATAGGCCCTGGACTGGGCGCACTGACAATCCCTGCGGCAAAAAAAGCCGGAAAGATTTATGCCGTGGAGAAAGACACAAGACTTTCCCCTCTTTTAAAAAAAGAGCTGGCAGCTGCCGGCATCACCAATGCGGAGGTGATCACCGGCGATATCATGAAAATCGACATTCCCCTTCTTGCCGGCAGAGAAAAACTCGTTGTGATTGGCAACCTGCCCTACAACATCTCCTCCCAGATCCTGTTCCGACTGGTGGAGAACAGAAGCCGGGTGAAAAAAGCGGTTCTCATGTTCCAGAAAGAGCTTGCCCAGAGGATCACAGCCCCTCCCGGCAAAAAAGAATACGGCCGGCTCTCTGCCGTCATGCAGTACAGTTCCACGATCACCCCCCTGGCCGACCTGGGTCCGAAACTCTTTTTTCCCAAGCCGGATGTGGAATCCAGGGTGATAGAGATCTCTTTCTTTGACACCACCCCTCTCTCTCCTGAAAAAGAGACATTCCTCTACCGGGTGATCAAGGCGGCATTTTCAAAAAGGAGAAAAACCCTGAGAAATTCCCTGGCCGGCAAGGAACTTGATATCACTGCCGAAGATGCGGTCCTGGCCCTTGAAGCATCCGGCATCGATCCTGCCAGGAGGGCCGAAACCCTTAATGTTGACGATTTCACAGCTCTTTCCAGGGAGCTATGGAAGATCGGTCAAAGGAAAAAATATGGTTAAAAGACGCATCAACATTGATGATCTCATCGAAATTGTTGCCAACGGAGGCAGGGTGAAAACGGGGATTGACGTATACAACGCCAGCGACGTTCTCCTCCTGGAAAAAGGAGTGCTTGTGGAGAGGACACGGACCCTTGAAATCCTCAAGGAGAACGGGATTCATTCAGTTCCCCTGGGCCAGGGAAAGGATAGCGGCATCTGGGATGCAGATGGCCATCTTATCCCTGTGGCCTCGGACGGTACCGTGGCAATTGAAAAAAAGGAGGCCGATTCGTTGGGCAAAACCATTCCTGCGTCGGACATCGAGGAGCGTCTCAGACAGATCGAAGCGTTAAAACAAACGGCCGCAGAAAAGTACACCCAGGCCAAAAAAGCCATCAAAAAGGTTCTCGGGGATATCCGGCAGACCGGCGGGGAATTTGACTACAACGAAGTGGAAACCCATGTGTCGGATCTTGTGGAATTTCTCACGGTATCTGAAAACCCGTTTTCATACCTGACAAAGGAGATCTTCACCTATGACGACTACCTCTACAACCATTCGGTCAATGTCTGTGCCATAGGCACGGCAGTGCTCAACCGGTTCAATGCAAGTTTCAGTTCAGTGGTGAACGACCACCTCAATGCCCCGCCCCCCGGCGTTTACAACCCCTTTGAAAAAAAGAGCAGCAAAACAAAGACCACTTACAAATGCTTTCAAAAAGACGAAATCCAGGATATTTCCACGGGTCTCTTCCTCCACGACATCGGCAAGGTGATGGTGCCCGATGAGGTGCTGAACAAATCCGGCAGGCTGACAAGTGTTGAATTTGACCTGGTCAGGCAGCACTCCTACGAGTTCGGACGTCACATCCTGGAACGGAACAGACTTAAAAACCCCTTTTTGAAAAACATTGTCATGTACCACCACGCCGCCCTTTATGAAAAGGAAGAGCGCTGCTACCCGGACAACAAAGGACCTGGTGAAATCCCCCTGTACGTCAAAATTGCCAAGCTTGCCGATATTTATGACGCCATGACATCCAAACGGTGCTACAAGGAGGCCTTTAACCAGGTCAATGTGGTAACAGAGATTTTCCGGAAATACGCAAAAAAAGACACCATGCTCCAGTATGTGCTTCACGCCTTTGTAAAGAGCATCGGAATCTACCCGCCGGGGAGTATCGTGTTTTTGATAAACGGGCAAATGGCCTATGTCCTGGACAGCAAAGGCCCCCTGGTTGTCCCCTTCACCGATTCCCGGCAGAAAACCCTCCCGGGAAAACCGGATGCCATGGATCTGAGCGAGACAAATTTGGATGACACCATGAAAGTGGACAACCGGAAAAGCATCAAAACGGCCCTGGAAGTGTACGACATCCTCCCGCCTTTTTTAAAGCCGGACAGCTCAAAGCAGAATTGACCTGGCCCTGCTCATCAGGCTTGAACAGAATTGCCGCCGAATCCGCTCAACAAAAACCCATCTGACCTCACCCTGCCCCCTCGATCATGGCAATTTTATGATCGAGGCTTGCGTAAAAAGGTTGAAATGTGGACCAATATGGGTTAACAACACCCCCATCCGGATCAAACTGAAAACAACTGTCCAAACAGAGAATAACGAGGAGTTTACAATGATACGAGTCAATGAGAATTACAAGAAATTAAAATCGTCATACCTTTTCGCCGACATTGCCGGGAAAGTGGCAACGTTCCAGAAGGAGAACCCGGAAACCGACATCATCCGCCTTGGCATCGGCGATGTGACAAGGGCCCTTCCTTCGGCATGTGTCAGGGCCTTCCATGCCGGGGTCGACGAGATGGCCGATGACAAGAGCTTCCGGGGCTACGGACCGGAACAGGGGTATGATTTCCTCCGGGAGGCCATTGCCCAAAAGGATTTCCAGGCCAGGGGAGCGGAGGTATCCGCCGATGAGATCTTTGTCAGCGACGGTGCCAAATGCGACACGGGCAATTTCCAGGAGCTGTTTGCCGAGGATGTCATCGTGGCCATTCCAGACCCTGTGTATCCGGTCTACCTGGACACCAACATCATGGCCGGCAGAACCGGGGAGTTCAACGACGGACGGTACGACGGCATTGTCTACATGGAGTGCACCAGGGAAAACAATTTCCTTCCCTCGTTTCCCGATGGCCCCTGTGACCTGATCTACCTCTGCTTTCCCAACAATCCCACGGGCACCACCATCACCAAGGCCGAGCTTGCAAAATGGGTGGGATACGCCAGAGAGAACAAGGCGTTGATCCTCTTTGACGCCGCCTACGAGGCGTTTATCCGGGACGACTCCCTGCCCCGATCCATCTACGAGATAGAGGGTGCCAGGGAGGTTGCCGTTGAATTCAGAAGCTTTTCCAAGACAGCGGGATTCACCGGAACCCGGTGTGCGTATACCGTTGTGCCCAAAGAGTGCATGATCTTTGACAAAGACGGGGAAAAGATCTCCCTTCACGGACTGTGGAACCGGCGGCATTCGACAAAATTCAACGGTGTCTCCTACCCCGTGCAGAGGGCCGCGGAGGCGGTCTACTCCGAAGAGGGAGCCATACAGACCAGGGCACTGGTCTCCTATTACCTGAAAAATGCCGACCTGATCCGTAACACCATGGATACCATGGGATTTGATTTTGTCGGCGGCGACAACTCCCCCTATATCTGGGTTGACGGCAACGGCAGGGACTCCTGGGAGTTTTTTGATATGCTGCTGACCAAAACCGGAGTGGTCTGCACACCTGGGGCCGGTTTCGGCAAATGCGGTCGGAACTACATCCGAATCAGCGCATTCAACTCCAGGGAAAACGTTGAGGCCGCCATGGAACGGATCAAAGGGGCCCTGGGATGAAAAACTTTTTCAAGGTGAAGACCCTGGAGCAGGTCCTGGGGCTGGTGGATGATTTTTCTCCCCCTGGAACAGAAACCGTGCCTGTGTCCGACTGCTGCCGGCGGATACTTGCCCAGCGGGTAACCGCCGGCGAGGACATCCCCGGCTTCCGGCGCTCCACCATGGACGGCTATGCCGTGGCAGCCGGCTCCACCTACGGGGCTTCCGAAGCCAATCCGGCATGGCTCACCATGGCAGGCACCATTGCCATGGGGGATGTACCGGAATTTGTGCTGGAACCCGGCCAGGCGGCAAAGATCTCCACCGGCGGCATGCTGCCCAGGGGTGCCGATGCCGTGGCCATGGTGGAACACGCCGAAATGGTGGGCAGTGATGCCCTGGAGGTGTACAAGAGCGTTGCACCCATGCAGCACGTGGTTGAAAAAGGCGAAGATTTTGCCAAAGGCCAGGAGATCCTCGAACCCGGAACGATGATCAGGCCCCAGGAAGCGGGACTGGCAGCTGCCCTTGGCTATTCACGGCTCAATGTGTACAAGCGGCCCAGAATCGGCATTCTTTCCACCGGCGACGAAGTGGTGCCGGTGAACGAAACCCCTGCCCCGGGCCAGATAAGGGACATCAACACCCACACCCTGGCGGGCCTTGTCCGGGAGGCCGGCGCAGAACCGGTCCTCTACGGAATTGTCAAAGACAACGAAAAAGCCCTCTTTGCAGCCGTTGAACGGGGAATCGTTGAAACCGACATGCTCTTGATCTCCGGGGGCAGTTCCGTGGGGGCAAGGGATTTCACCCTGGATGTCTTCTCCGCCCTTGACCGGACAGAACTGCTGGTCCACGGCATCTCCATCAGTCCGGGAAAGCCCACCATCCTGGCCAGCTCCAAGGGAAAACCGGTATGGGGCCTCCCCGGCCATGTGGTCTCTGCCATGGTGGTGTTCCGCATTGCCGTGCTTCCCTTTCTCAAGAGAATCCAGGGCTGTGGTGATGTAATGGAATCGACCATGAGGATTCCTGCCGTTTTGACACGGAACATCGCCTCGGCCCAGGGACGGCGGGATTTTGTGCGGGTGCGGCTTTTGAAGCAGGACAAGCGCACCCTTGCCGAACCCGTCCTTGGCAAGTCCGGCCTGATCCGGACCATGGTCCATGCCGATGGACTCCTTGAAATCAACGACAATCTGGAAGGGGTTGAAAAAGACACTCCTGTTGATATTATACCGATGTGACACAAAAGATGCTTGATCATAATACCGGTCCCATCCTCGACTGTGGTAAGAGACAACGGGGGCCTGATCAAGCCTCCAAAAGGCATGAAAAAATGAATTCAAAGCGGAATGTATACCTTGATATGAAGAGCATCCAAGAGGCGAAAAGACTCCTCTTTGATCGCTTTTCCCCTCTCCCCTTCACAGCCATTGAGGCCCTTGCCCCGCCCCGGGCCGTGGGCAGGGTGCTCGTGGAACCCGCCCTGGCCGCCCTCTCCTCCCCCAATTTCCATGCAGCGGCCATGGACGGCATTGCCGTTGATGCCCAGACAACCTTCGGCGCCAGTGAAGAGAATCCCAAAACCATTGTTCCCGACAGGAACGCCTTCTGGGTCAACACGGGCCACGTTCTCCCCGAAGGATGCAATGCCGTCATCATGATCGAACATTTGAACATCCTCGATGACCACCAGGTGGAAATCGAGGCCCCTGTCTTCCCGTGGCAGAATGTCAGAAAAATGGGGGAAGACATTGTTGCCACCGAGCTTCTCTTCCCCCGGGAGCACACCATCACCCCGTATTGCGTGGGTGCCCTGCTCTCCGGAGGTGTTTTCTCCGTTTCCGTCAGAAAAAGACCAAAGGTGCTGCTCATCCCCACGGGAAACGAGCTGAAGCCGTGGCAGGAGGCAGGCAAAGAGCCGCTGAAGCCCGGAGAGGTCATCGAATCCAACGCCTCTGTTCTCGGTACCCTGTGCACCCGATACGGGGCAGATCACCAGTGCCATCCCATGCTCAAGGACACGGTGGAGGGGATCCAGCAGGCCGTCAAAGATGCCGTTGATGGTGATTATGACATGGTGTGTATCCTGGGAGGCTCGTCAGCCGGTTCAGAGGATTTTGCAAAACCCGTTGTTTCCGCCCTGGGCGAGGTGTTCCTCCACGGGGTCACCATGATGCCCGGCAAACCGGTGCTTTTTGGTGAGGTCAATGGCAAACCGGTTTTCGGTATTCCAGGCTACCCGGTCTCTGCCATTGTGGCCTTTGAACAGTTTGCCGCACCCCTGCTGCTGAAGATGCAGGGACTTGAAGAGAGAGAGGGGCAAACATGTGAGGTTGAGCCGGCAAGGAAGATTCCGTCAAAATTGGGCCAGGAAGAGTTTGTCAGGGTGAAAATCGGTGCCGTTGACGACCGATTGATCGCCTCCCAGCTGCCCCGGGGGTCGGGAAGCATTACCACCCTTACCGAGGCGGACGGAATCATACGGATACCCGCAGATTCAGAAGGAATCGGCCAGGGGGAAAAGACAGAAGCCGAACTGCTCCGCTCCCCTGATGCCATCAAAAACACCATCGTCATCACCGGGTCCCACGACAACACCCTGGATCTTTTGGCCGACCAGATCAGAAGAAAATCCGGCAGTGTCAGCATCAGCTCCAGCCATGTGGGAAGCATGGGCGGTCTCATGGCAATCAAAAAAGGGGCCTGTCACATGGCAGGGGCCCATCTCCTCGATCCGGAAGACGGCACCTACAATGTCTCGTACATCAAAAAATACCTGCCCGACGAAAAGGTGTGGGTGGTCAACCTCGTGATGCGGGACCAGGGACTGATCCTTCCCAGGGGCAACCCCAAACAGATAAAAGGGGTGGAGGATTTCAAGAACAGCGATCTTTTTTTCATCAACCGACAGCCGGGCTCCGGCACCCGTATTCTCCTGGATTACAGGCTAAAGAGCCTTGGCATAAGCCCTTCGGACATATCCGGCTATGAAAACGAAGAGTACACCCACATGTCAGTGGCCGTTGCCGTGCTGTCCGGCAGGGCCGATGGGGGACTCGGCATCCATGCGGCGGCAAGGGCACTGGATCTGGATTTCATCCCCGTGGTCACCGAAGAATACGATCTGGTGATTCCGGACAGGTTCTACACCGGAAAATCCGTGCAGCAGCTGCTGGCAACCATCGACACCGATGACTTTAAAAACCGGGTCGCCGCCCTTGGCGGATATGCCACCGATAAGACAGGACGTGTGATGTTTCACTCATGACTTACCAGTGGCCGCCGGCTGAACCGGCGGCCTGGAATCCACGCTTTGGCATCCCTTAAAGCCCGGCCAAAAACAGCAAAACCAAAAACACCTCACTGTTTTTATCCTTG
>Ga0209938_1001619_pt1 | contig 11130 bp, 8 predicted proteins | sample SalPonR2_C_D1_MG_FD_185708 | JGI IMG/M metagenome (GOLD analysis project Ga0209938, IMG submission 185708) | Salt pond soil microbial communities from South San Francisco under conditions of wetland restoration - Salt Pond MetaG R2_C_D1_MG... ... | reverse complement strand
TTTCTGCTCAGAAGATCAATGAATTCCTCAAAAAAGTTGAGGACACGTCGCTCGAGAATATTATTAACGGCCTGATGCTCCGGTCGATGGCAAAAGCTGAATACAGCCCAAAAAACATCGGTCACTTTGGACTTGGTTTTAAAGACTACTCTCACTTTACAAGCCCTATTCGCCGTTATCCCGATGTGATTGTTCACCGTTTGCTTAAACGATATAACTCGGGCAGCAAAGAATATACATACGACCAGCTAAGTGAGATGGGAGAACATTCCAGCGAAAGAGAACGTTATGCCGTGGAAGCCGAACGCGACTCAGTGAAACTAAAGCAAGTTGAATATCTCTCAGACAGAATAGGCCAGACGTTCAAGGGCACCATCAGCGGTGTGACTGAAAATGGCATCTATGTTGTACTCGATGATAGTTACTGTGAAGGGATGATAAGAGTGAGCGACTTAAAAGATGATTATTATATATTTAATCCACAATTACATTGCCTCACAGGTCGTTCTAAAGGCAAGAAGTACAGACTGGGTGATTCCATTCAGGCCAAAGTAACGCGAACCGACATGGATAAACGCCAGATTGATTTAACGCTTGGTTGATCTTTAATTCATTGTTACCACATTATGTCTCTACTAAAAAAAGTGGTCCTGGCGTCATTGCTGGGACTTTTTATCTCTTCATTAGCAGCTGAACAACTCTTCGCCCAGTATTTTTTCTTCGGCAAAAACAGGGTGCAGTACGAAACCTTCGATTGGAGATATATTGAAACCGACCATTTCGATATTTACTATTACAATTCGAAAAATTATCATTTAGCACAGTTTACTGCAGAGACAGTAGAGTCATCTCTCGAACAGTTTGAAAATGATTTCGGATCGCAGCTCACCGACCGCATTCCCGTAATTATTTACGATTCTCACAGCGATTTTTCCCAAACCAATGTCGTTCAGCTTCCCGTGGACGCACAGGGAATAGGCGGTGTGACGGATAAATATAAAAACCGGATGACGCAGCCATTTATGGGCGAATATGCCGATTTCCGGCGAACGATTCAGCACGAACTTACCCACGCTTTTATAAATGATGTATACTACGGCGGGAATGTTCAGTCCATTGTTCAAAATAATATTCAGCTGCGTTTTCCGCTTTGGTTTGAGGAAGGGCTCGCAGAGTATCTCGCGCTCAGATGGGATACCAATACCGATATGTTCATGAGAGATGCTGTGCTTAATGATTATCTCCCTCCCCTTCAGCGTCTGGGCGGTTATTTTGCTTATCGCGGCGGCCAATCTTTCTGGTATTATATCGAAACCGAGTACGGTCGGCCAAAGATTACTGAAATTTTAGAGCGGGTTAAACTTACACGAAACGTTCAGCAGGCAATTGAGCAGTCGGTCGGGCTGAATGTCGAAGAACTATCAGAGCGCTGGGATGAATTTTATCGCCAGCGATACTTCCCGGAAGTTGCCAATCGCCAGACGCTGAGCAGTACAGCTACCCAGATCACTGGCAGAAACAATGGCCGGTCCTCCTACAATACCAGTCCCGCGATATCGCCAAACGGCGACCTTATTGCCATGATTTCGAATCGTAGGGGTGTATTTGATGTAATTGTCGTTGATGCCAATACCGGTAAAAAACTCAAAACAATAGTGAGCGGCTCCGATAGCCCGATGTTTGAGGAGCTTAATATTCTGAACCCAAACCTGGCATGGTCGCCAGACGGGCGGCGTATTACCCTCTCGAGTAAATCACAAGGTTCCTATAACCTTGCTATTGTTGATTACGAGACAAAGAGTTTTACGACTACCAAATTCCCCAGCCTCGATGCAATAAATTCAGTAGCATGGTCACCCGATGGTTCCAAAATTGCTTTTGACGGTAACATAGGCCCCTACCAGAGTATTTTTGTCTATAACATTGAGAATGATGAATTTCTGAACCTTACCGGTGATGTCTTTACTGATAAGGAACCTGCCTGGGCGAGCGACAGCGAAACAGTTTATTTTGTTTCAAACCGGGGAGATGCCCTTGAACCACACACCTATCTTGCAGGGTCGACACCGGTAATGTACGACTCATTTTTTGAGACAGACATATACTCAATGAATATCAACAGCTCCCGGATACAACGCCTGACAAATACGGTAGGCTGGTCGGAAAACCAACCGACCTCTACCCGTGATGGCCGTCTTCTGTTTGTCTCCGATCAGAATGGAATTCCCAATATCTACGAGTATGATTTAAGCAGCCGCACGGTGTATCCGCTGACTGACCTGCAGTCTGGTGTTATGCAAATTTCAGTGTCCTATGACGGAACACGGCTCGCATTTAACGCACTTAATGAAGGATCGCCTGATGTGTATGTGATCCGGTCGCCTTTTTCACGCCGTATGGAGGAGCCTCTGGAACCCAATCAATGGGCTCAGCAGCGTGCGGAATGGACCGCAGAACAGCGCGTACCCGCTATCGGCTACGCCCGAAAACTCATCAGCGAACGGGATCAGGGAAATGTCCTCAACGCAAGGCGTGTGCTTACAGAAGCGCAACCTGAACGTAGCAGACAGAATCGCGACGGACAACAAGCCGAGAGTGATACCACAAATCGTCAGCAGGATTCAGAACGTATCGACTTCCGAAATTACCAGTTTGGTGAAAGCGTGGTTCGCGATACCACTCTCGAACTAAGAGACGATCCGCGTAATTTTGAGCCGGATAATAATACAACCGAAAATGGTCTCTACCGCCCGAAAGATTATCGCCTGCAATTTTCGCCGGATTTAAGCTATGCTGCTGGACAGGTTAACACCTACTCAGGCTCATCAGCCATTGCATTCGTCACGCTCAGCGATCTGTTTGGGAATCACCAGCTGACGCTTGGAACCGATCTTACCTTCGATCTCAGAAACAGCGACTACCTTATTCAATACGGTTTCCTGAAGAACAGAACAAATTTTTATGCGTCATTCAATCACCAGTCACGCAACTACCAGACATTTTTTGGTGAGTTAATCCGGTTCAGAACCTTTAGTCTGAACGCAGATTTTCAGTACCCTTTAAACCGCTACCAGCGATTTGACTATGGAGTTTCAGCAATAGGTATTTACAGGGACTTTGCTTCAGTAAGAAGCCTTGGTACTCAAAATAATCAGAACGACAATAGTTTCTTCCTAAATCCATCGGTCACATTTACTGGCGACTATACGATACCGCAGCCCGGCAGTATTACGCCCGGTGGAGGTTCGAGATACTCCGTAAGACTTTCAGGCAGTCCCTATATCACAAATAGCACGCCGCAATTTGCGACTATTTTGGGTGATTACAGAAAGTACTTCGATCTTGGAAACCGAACGTCATTTGCCTTCCGCGGTTCAGGTGCCTACAGTATTGGCCGCGACTCTCAGACATTCTTTATGGGCGGTATGCTCGGATGGATTAACCAGCGATGGAGCGATGCTGAAATTCCATTTGACCGCTTAGCTGATACATTCTTTACTTTGCCTGCAACTCCGCTCAGGGGACATGAATTCAATACCACATTTGGCGACCGTTTTTCGCTTTTGAACGCAGAATTCAGATTTCCGCTTTTTGCAGCCGTTCTTCCGGGACCAATTCCACTTATTCCGCTCTACAACATAACAGGCGTGGCGTTTGTTGATGCCGGGGCTGCATGGGGGTTTAACATTCCCTATTCACGATTCACGAACCAGAATGGCGAGCCAATTGTGTTCGAGAAACAATCCCCCGAGCTGGATTTCACAGTGGCAAGCAAGGAGGAGCTCTTTTTGAATCCAAGTACCGGGCTGCAGCGCGAGGGCCCACCTCAGGAAGGTGATATAGCATCAACTATTATAGATGGAGACATTCTGATCGGTGCCGGATTCGGACTCAGAACAATCCTTCTCGGACTACCCTTCCGTTATGATGTTGGCTGGCCCTATTTCCGTGATGGGTTTGATGGAAATCCTATCCACTACTTCTCCATCGGAATTGATTTCTAAAGCCAAATTTTGGTAAAAATGTTTTTTAACAAAGTCCCGGGTCTAAACTTCCGGGACTTTTTTTTGCCTACAGATAGATAACTATATCCTTTTTTTCACGGCGGGATATGCGGTTAAGAGTTACAATCACGTCACCTGATGCTGCGTCATAGCGCCAGCCTTTCTCTTCCCGATTGTCCTGTGAGCGAACCAGTTCCTCACCGTTTATTTCTACGCGCTCAGGTTCTTTCGCGTGTTTGAAAAATATGTCGTAGGACCGCTGATCACTCATACCTTTAAAATCAGCCTGAACAGCGCCAATAGTTAGCTTCAAATTGCCCTCTATTTCATTATATCGAAACATGGTTCGGGCAGCATCCGCCCGTCTGTAGGCACGGGTCTCTCCATCATCTTCAACAAGCCTGAAAGCGCCTGCATCACCGGTATAGATCTCAATCTTTAAATGTTCCGGATCGTCACTCACCTGATACGGAATCACTGAACCGGCTTTAACAAAAAGCGGCAATTGATCCAGCTGAGTCTCAACAAACCACGACCGGCCGGCTTCAAAGACATCTCCCGAATAATAGTTATACCAGCGCCGGCCCTCCGGAAAGTAAACAATCCTGCCATTACTGCCGGGAGCCATAACGGGCGCTACCAAAAACGCATCACCATACAAAAATTGATCTGGATGCTGTCTGAATCCTGAAATGACACTTTCATTTGTCTGACGGGTGTAGTGGGCGTGCGTGTAACTGTATGGAAAGATAGAATTCCGAAAATCAATAGCATTCTTAAACTGCTCTTTTTCCATTCTGCTAAGCCAACTAAAATAAGCAGGAAGCTTAATATTCATAACCGGCAAAAATGGCGACAGCTGAAGCGACCGGATAAAAAGCTCACTGTCCCAGTCAGAATCGACGGGCGATACAGATGAATAGTCAAGCGGCATCGACACAAACGGCATATTATAGAGGCTGCCGGCCGGGTCAGAAAGATCCCCAACAAGTTCCCTGTATCCGCCGGGCTTGTAATCCCCTTCCTCTATGAAAGGCTTAGCTGACCATGCAAATGTATAAAGAGGGGTGATTGGAGCCGGATACTGTTTTATAGTCGCATTAAATGCGTTCTTAATACCATGAAAAAAGACAGATCTTTGATCATCTCCCGCTAAATTCTGGTACTCCCGGTGCAGCCGGCTCAGGCACTCAACTCCCAAAGACTCATGTGTTACCATAAATTGATACCCCGACTCAAACACAGACTCCGCGTTGCCGGTGCAAATAGTATCACTGTCTATTTTAATCCCTCTAACAGGATGGGCATCGTCCGGGCTCGGCATACGTCTTTCATATTCATCTTTTAAACCTGAACCAGACCAAAAAGCACCAATACCGGCCGGATTAATCGACTCATCCCGTAAAAACCACTCAGTAAGAGACTGAAAGCCATGTTCATCAGATCCGAGAACTGGTTCAAAAGCCCAGGAAGGCGGCAGCATCACGGGGATTTCACGAAATATGTTGGCTGCACTGAGGTCTGTGCGGGTGGATGAAGGCAGGCCGAGGCCAAACGGCTGATCAGCATTATTAAGCGACATTTGAATCTTGTGAATCTGAATGTCTTCAGGGCTGCGCGGAGTGATGGTAAAAGTATACTGTCCCGCTGTTTCAAATGAGATAAGATCGGAGTTATTTGTACCTGCCCGTATCCATTTTAATTTATAGCCTTTAGGGATCTCCACCGATGACCTCGACAGAAGAAATCCATCGGGCCCGGTAATCGAAATGTCTGTTAAGGTAGAAGAGCGGTCAGGTACCGGATGGGCGCCAAGCAACCAGATTGCATACTCGCCGCTCGTTGAAATGTTGACAGAAAATGAGATTGGGGCGCCAGTCGCAGAATCAGGAATGCTTTTTTTTAGACCGATGCTATTTATAAATTGAACAGGCTCCCAGCCAGTCGTGCCGGACATATCGGTTGCTTCTCCTGAAATCAACCCGTCCACTTCGTAAAAATCAGATGGGGGTGTATCTGAACAGCTGCTCACAACTATGAGAGCGAAAAAAATTAAGCTAACGCATGCTATTCTGTTAGTAGCACATTCCTTCAGACGACTGGTAAACGACGTACCAATGCATTGATTTTTGAAAAAATAGTTCTGAATCATCCTGCATTCATTTGGGGTAAATAATCAACATACGATGTTTTAGCAGCAGGATAAAGAAGAGCTAAAGAAAGGTATTTACCCGAATCAGCGAAAGTGTGTTAAATGATCAGGAATTAGAGTTGTTAACCTGATTTTTAAAATCTTTAGAAATCTTTAGTGTTGGAACGTACTGTTCAGGTACAATAACTTCTTCATTTGTTTTCGGATTACGAGCTACTCTCTGGGCGCGTTTTACTACTTTAAAACTGCCGAACCCCCGGAGTTCAATCGTTTCTCCGCGCTTCATGGCATCAATTACAGTATCCATAAAACCGTTAACAACTGCTTCAGTTTCAACTTTTGTTAGCCCAGTAGATGATGATATTACATCAACAATATCTGCTTTCGTCATGGCAAAGGAAGTTTATTTCAAAATGTTTGCTTGTACTTAATTGAGCTCAGGTTGTTTACAAGAATCTCAATCTTTTGTCTGTTAAGAAATTTCAAAGTCAAATCGTTCATTAATACCCAATTTTTATTAAAAAGTGACTCTATTTATTTATACATTCGAGGCTGAGGAAATAAAAACCATATTTTTTTTTGATGGATACATTCGAATGGGTCATTAATTCACTTTTAGATTTGATTTGGAATACACCGGAGAACCTGCCATTTATGGTAGTTGTATTGCTCTCTTTCGGTATTTTTATAACAATCCGGCTCGGCTTTATCCAAATCACCCGTTTTTCACATGGTCTGAAAGTTGTTAGCGGTCACTATGACGACCCAAACGATGAAGGCGACATTAATCATTTCCAGGCACTCAGTACTGCTCTATCAGCCACGGTGGGAATTGGAAATATTGCCGGTGTAGCTCTTGCCATCCACTTTGGCGGCCCCGGCGCACTCTTCTGGATGTGGATTACCGCCGTTTTAGGGATGGCCATCAAGTTTACAGAGGTTACGCTGGCCCAGGAATACAGAGTTACAAATGAAGACGGGTCCGTATCGGGCGGTCCAATGTACTACATAGAAAAGGGATTAGGCCCTAACTGGAAGTGGCTGGCTGTTGCATTCTCCATTGCTGCCGCCATATGTGCGTTTCTTACAGGTAATGCCGTTCAGGCTAACACGGTTGCAGACGTAATGCTCACCGAGTTTCAAATTCCAAATGCAGTCACGGGACTCATCACAGCCGGTCTTGTCGGTGCCGTTATTCTGGGTGGAATCAAAAGAATCGGCTATGTAACCTCCCGCCTGGTACCATTTATGGCTACGCTCTATGTGCTTGGCGGACTCATTGTCCTTATTATTAATTATGATTCGGTTATTCCCTCATTCATTCAAATTGTAACCAGTGCCTTCAACCCGCAGGCAGGACTGCTTGGGGTCGGATCAGGTGCTTTTATTTTCACGCTTAGCTACGGTGTACAGCGCGGCCTTTTTTCCAACGAGGCGGGCCAGGGTTCAGCTCCCATCGCCCACTCAGCTGCCAAAACAGATCAGCCGGTGCGTGAGGGCGTGGTTGCACTTCTCGAGCCGTTTATCGATACGCTGATTGTTTGTACAATCACTGGCCTTGTTATCGTGTCAACCGGTGCGTGGGACATGTACCACTCAGCTACCGTTTTTCCAACAGAAGACCCGGTGTCGTATATTGTAGATGAGGGTGATACCCCCTCCATTCTCTATTTTGAGGACGGCATGCCGGTCAACGGTTCCATGATGCGATACAACGTACCCGTTGATACAATGTTTACCGATAGCGAAGAAAGCGTCCTTTTTAACGGGCGAATTGAAGGTATAGACAGCAATCCCGTAATTTATCAGGACAACGATTCCCAGCTTGAAGCACTCTACGGCGGAGTTGTTGAAAACGGTGCTCCGTTAACAGTCAGAGCGTTTGAAATGGGGCTTTCTCCCCTCGCCGGCGGCGGTGGTTTTATTGTAACAATTGCCGTGCTGCTGTTTGCGGTCTCTACATCCATTAGCTGGAGCTATTACGGCGACAGGGCCGCACAGTACCTGTTTGGCTTTAAGTCGATCTTCTGGTACAGGCTCGTGTTTGTTGGAATGCACTTTATGGGAGCTATCACCGCACTCACAACCGTTTGGGCTTTTGGTGATGTGATGCTTGGACTGATGGCATTTTTCAATATTGTGGCACTATTTGCTCTCTCAGGAGTAATCGTGAAGATCACGAAGAAATATTTTGAGAATACTGAAATTTAATTCAAAATAAATATCCGGTAACTGGTTATGAACGTACATTCGAACGTCACGATTCTTGATCATCCCGTTGTTGCCAGAGATCTTTCAATCCTGCGGGATGAGACTACCAAAATTGTCGAGTTCCGGTCAGCAATGAGCCGTATTGCAACGATCCTGGCCTATGAATCGCTAAAGGAACTTCCGCTGCGCAAAACGACCATACATACACCGATTGAGGCAACCAGCGGCTACCATATCAATACAGAAATTGTTGTCGTACCCATTCTCAGAGCAGGCCTTACGCTGGTGGACGCGATCATGAACTTCATTCCCGATGCAAAAATTGGCCACCTCGGGATGTACAGAGACGAAACCACACATGAGCCCGTTGATTACTACTCAAACCTTCCGGATGAAGTATCAGACGGCCTGGTACTAGTGGTAGATCCAATGCTTGCAACCGGCGGAAGTGCAGATGATGCAATAGGCTACCTCAAAAAGCATGGAGCCAAAAACATCCGGTTTACCTCACTGATAAGCGCTCCGGAGGGTCTTGACAGAATCACAGAAAAATATCCCGATGTTTCAATCATTACTGCGGCGGTTGACGAAAAACTTAATGACGATGCATTTATCGTTCCCGGGCTTGGCGACGCGGGAGATCGCTACTTTGGCACAACGTAGTATTCTACCGGCCGTTCTTATTGCACTATTCCTCTTCGCAAGCTGTTCAGAACTCTCAGAATACGACGCGCAGCAAATTAACTCCTACCTCAACGACTCGCTTACCACCACAACCGAAAGCTGGGATGTGGAGATGATGCTGATGCGTGACGGAAATGCGAGGGTTTTAATAGAGGGATCCTACGCCATCAGCTACCAGATGCCTGAGAAAAAAGAGACACATATCACCGGCCCTGTATATGTACAGCTCTTTGATTCCACGGGAGCTGTAGAGACAGAAGCCTGGAGCAAACGCGCCATCTACTTCGATACAAAACGCGCATTTGAACTGTTCGATTCAGTTCGTGTGCTTACCCAGACTGAAAGACAGCTTTATTCCGATTTCCTCAGGTGGTCTGATGTTAGCGACCGAATTACATCCGACCGTATTGTAACCATCATCACGCCAAAAGACAGCATTTCCGGACGCGGGTTTGATGGAATGACCGACCTTTCAAATTACACTATCGATGAACCGAGGGGGCGCTTTCTTGTCGACTAAATTCAGATCAATCATCATTTTCTGCCTGCTGGCACCTGTATTGCCAATATTAGTACTTATTACCCCGGGTGAACTCTCTGCACAAAGCCGGGTATTTATCGAGAATGCAGAACGGGCTGAAGGTGTCATCATTAATAATCAAAACGTCCGCAAACTCCTGGGTAACGTCAGGCTCGCAACTCAGGAAATGACGATGCTTGCCGACAGTGCCTATCAATTTATTAACAGAAACCGGATTGAGGCGTTTAATATCCAGATCGAAACTGCTGATGAAATTATCTGGGCTGATACGCTTTTCTACAACACCCTCACAGATTTCAGCCAATTCAGGGGACGGGTGATTATTGAATCTGAAACCAACACTGTTTTTAGTGAAATAGTAGACGTCTCTGCCCCACTCGATATTACCGTGTTCCGGGCGCCGGTCCGTTTTGAGGACGGTTCAGGAGCGCTGCTGGCTGATTCTGGGGTATTCTACCAGGAGGCCGACAGCGCTGTGTTCAGAGGAAATGTGCAACTCTCAGATACCACTCAATACCTGGAGGCTGACTCGCTGTTTATGAACCGTTCAAAAGATCTCTATGAACTGCACAGCCGTGTTTTTGCTGATGACTATGAAGAGAACGTGACGTTTGCGGGAAACTATCTTTTTGCTGATTCCACAGGATACAGGCTTCTTACCGGCAACGACGCCTGGCTGATGGAAGTGAGCGAATCAGAAACCGACACCACACACCTGCTGGCAAAAAAAATTGAGCTTCAGGAGACAGACACTACATCACTTATGGATGCCTATCAGCAGGTTAGAATCTGGTCGACCAAGTTTTCTGCTGTCACGGATACGGCAAACTACAGTGATGGTGACGAGCTTTTTATTCTCAGAGGCTCACCCATCGTCTGGCAGCGCAACATTCAGCTCACCGGCCCTTACATCGAAGCTACCCTGAATGATGGTGACATCCGTTTCCTCCGCTCCTATCCCCGCCCTATTGCCGTTCAGGAGGATACCGCAACGGGACGCCTGAACCAGATGACCGGCGATACGCTGAACGCCTATTTTGAAACAGGCGAACTCGACAGCCTGGTCGTCTATGATAATTCAGAAATAATCTTTCATCAAAAAAACGAAGAGGGTGAACCTGACGGCCTGATGGAGATGGTGGCAGCCGGCTCATCCACCATGCTTTTTGAAAACGGTGAGTTCGATTTCTTTAAGGCTATATCAAATATCAACGGCACCTACGTACCGGAGAGTGAAGGCGACTCAGACAGAACGCTGGATAATTTTCAATGGAATCCGGAGAGAAAACCGAAGCGGCCGACAGTAAAAACCCCAAGACTGCCTGCCATTCCCGATGAACCATTTTTTGAGCTCCCGCCCAGGTACATTCAATATCTTGAGGCTCGTGATGTGCAGGCTGATTCGGAATCGGAAACCGAGGACACTGAATCCATCGAATAGTTCTTAAAATGTATTGGCGGCCAAGAAGCGACTAATCTTTCCAGAGCCCCGTACCCAAAGCTTATCCGCTTAAACCGTTTTGTTGTTATAGAGCATT
>Ga0209938_1001606_pt1 | contig 11185 bp, 10 predicted proteins | sample SalPonR2_C_D1_MG_FD_185708 | JGI IMG/M metagenome (GOLD analysis project Ga0209938, IMG submission 185708) | Salt pond soil microbial communities from South San Francisco under conditions of wetland restoration - Salt Pond MetaG R2_C_D1_MG... ... | reverse complement strand
ACCCGGACACCCACACCGCCTAACAACCCGTAGTAACAACCCGTAACAACCCGGACACCCACACAGTAGGAAATAACCTACACGAAATCGAGCCATTCGTCCGATGCGAGGCCGCTACCTTCTGACCTAGAGTGACCGGGCACTCGCTCCGGAAAACACCGATGCCTGAACCGCGCTGCCGCCTCGTCTCGCTCGATGCCACGCCGCATTACCACGTCGTCAGCCGCTGCGTGCGGCGGCAGTTCCTGTGCGGATTTGATCGCGAGACCGGCCGGGACTTCTCACACCGGCGGGACTGGATCCGGGAGCGGATCTTCAAGCTGGCCGAGATCTTCGCCGTCGATATCTGCGCCTATGCGGTGATGAGCAACCACGTCCACCTGGTCCTGACGATCCGGCAGGACGAGGCGATCGGCTGGGACGAACGCGAGGTGGCCGAGCGCTGGCTGCGGCTGTTCGGCGGGCGGAAGGAGGTCAAAATCTGGCTGGCCGGGCAGCGGCAGTCCGAGGCGCAGGCTGCCGCGGCGCTCAAGTGGATCCGCACCTACCGCGAGCGGCTGTTCGACCTTTCCTGGTTCATGCGCTGCCTGAACGAGCCGATCGCCCGGATGGCGAACGAGGAAGACAACGTCACCGGACGATTCTGGGAGGGGCGGTTCAAGAGCCAGGCGCTGCTGGACGAGGCCGCCCTGGTCTCGCTGATGGCCTATGTCGACCTGAATCCCATCCGGGCCGGCATCGCAGCCACGCCGGAAGAATCCGACTACACCTCGCTGCAGCAGCGGGTGATCGAGACGCGGATCGAGGATGCCCCGGAGCAGAAGGACGCGTTGCAGAAGGACCTGAAGGCCGCTCTCGGCAAGCTCGCACCGTTCGCCCCAGAGTCGGGCCTGCGGGAAGACGGTGTCCTGCCCGTGACCCTGACCGACTACCTGGAACTGGTCGATTGGACCGGCCGCGCCATCGCCCATGGCAAGAAGGGCGTGATCGACGACCGGCTGCCGCCGATCCTCGAACGGCTGAAGGCCCGGCCCGAAGGTGTGGTCGAGTTCCTGTCCAAGCCGCAGAAGCGCCGGGCGCCGAGCGTGATCGGGCCCGTTCAGGCGCTGAAGGACTGCGCGCAGGAGTTCGGGCGCAAGTTTCTGAAAGGTCGCGCGACTGCTGAATTGCTGTTCGGATAGGGCAACACTTCTAGCAACCCCTTCCCGCCTCGCCGGGCGCTCCGTCGTGCCCCAGGATCGGCGAAAACGCTGTTCTGCGACCCGAAACGCCTCATGCAGCCTCGAAGCGAGGCAATTTCATGGATTTTCGAATGCTCGAAGGCGCCGATCCTCGCTGACCGCCGAATGATCGTCGGTTCTTGGTGGATGGGTGTCTGGGTCGGTCGCGCGGTCAGCCACGGCTCCAGCGTTTCGGCCACCACCCAGTGCTTCATGACGGACGCTTCTTCGGACGGATCACGACGAGGTTCGCGTCGTAGGTCAGCGAGCCGAGCAGCACGGCGCCGATGACGCGATCGATATGGACGCGGTAGCGCTGGCTGCCGAGCGGATTGCCGGCCATCGGATCGGCGATGCCGACCTCGCGGGTGGCCCGGTCGTAGTCGGTGAGCAGCACGAAGTGGCCGACCGGACGGCCGTGGATGTCGTCGTCGGCATCGTCCGGACCCCATTCGCGCATGCTGCGGTACAGATAGGTCGCGCTCAGCCCGGTCAGCACCGGGTGGCCGTCGCGCAGCAGGCGTCGGATCAGGGTGCGTGTCAGGTCGGCGAACCGCAGTCGTCCACCGGCGGCGAGAAAATCGAGGTAGCCCTGCGTGGCCACCACCAGCTTCGGATCGTTCTTGGCCCCCGCCTGCGCCCGGAGCCGCTCGGCCAGATCGACGCGGCCGACGAACCAGGTGGGATCGAACACCTCGAGGTTGTAGGTGTGGATCTCGGCGGTGTAGCCGCGCGCCGGGGCATGGTTGGCGAGGAACACGTCCAGCGTGCCGCCGTGGTCGAGACGATGGATGGTGTCGATGACCTCGTGCAGGTCCACCGCGTCGCCGAAGTGCCGGTACAGGGCATGCAGGCAGGTCGGCCCGCAGGTCGTGGTATCGGGCTGGGCCTCGATGCGAGCCGGCTTCAAGGGCTGGACGCTCCCGTCGACTGACCGAGCGCCCGGCCGAGGTCCTCGATCAGGTCCTCGGCCGACTCGATGCCGACCGACAGGCGCATCAGCCGGTCGTCGATGCCCAGTCGTTCGCGCGTCTCGGCCGTCACCCGGGCATGGCTGGTTCGCGACGGCTGGCAGATCGTCGATTCCACGCCGGCCAGGCTGACGGCCGGCGCGATGATCTCCAGCGCGGCCAGGAACCGTCCGGGGTCTCGATCGGCGGCGAGGCGGAAGGTCAGCATGCCACCGAATCGGTCCATCTGCCGCCGGGCGATCGCGTGGCCGGGATCCTCCGGCAGGCCGGGATAGTGCACGGCCGCCACGCCGACGTGCTCGGCCAGCGAGCGGGCCAGCTTCAGCGCGTTGCGGCTCTGCCGCTCGACGCGCAGGGCCAGGGTCTTCAGCGACCGTTCGAGCAGCGCCAGGTCCTGGCCGTTCAGGCTCGAGCCGAGCCGGATCGCGGCCGGGCGGATCCGGTCGATCAACTCGGCCGAGCCGGCCAGCGCCCCGCACAGCAAGTCGGAATGGCCGCCGAAGTACTTGGTCGCCGAATGCATGACCAGGTCGAATCCCAGCCCCAGCGGCCGCTGCAGGATCGGCGTGGCGAAGGTGTTGTCGATCGCGGCCAGCACGCCGCGCGCGCTCAGGATCTCGGCGGTGGCGGCCAGGTCGATGACGTCGAGCAGCGGGTTGGTCGGGGATTCCACCCAGGCCAGCTTCGTGCGTTCCTCGATCAGGGCCTCGAGCGTGGCCGGATCGCCGTCCCAGGTCGAGTGGCGAAGACCCCACGGGGTCAGCAGGCCCTCGATCAGGTCCGTGGTGCCGCCGTACAGCCCGTCGAGCAGGATGACGTGGTCGCCGGGCTCGAGCAGGCCGAACAGCAGCGCGCTGATCGAGCCGAGGCCCGAGCCCGACACCAGCGCATCCTCGGCGCCTTCCAGCGCGGCGATCTTGGCCGCCACGACGCGGTGATTGGGCGTGTTCAGGTAGCGCGGATAGCGGACGCCCTCGCCGTCGGTGTAGTCGTAGGCCGTCGACGTCACGATCGGCGTGTTCAGGCCGTTCTCGGCCGGGCCGCGCTGCTGGCCGGCATGGACGCACAGCGTGGAACGTCGCGTTCGTTCGGTCATGGGGGAGCTCCGATTCGGTGGGATGGATTTCGATGCAGACAGGATGCGCGTTCGCCGTGGGCTGTGCATGACCTCCGCTCGCAGAACGTCGACGTGAAGGCTCGATCTTTCATAGGTTGTGTACTATATTCTCAATTTATTCAATCGGAAAAGCCTTTGCCATGTCCCGCGAACTGACCCTCAAGCAGCTCCGCTACTTTTCCGCCCTCGCAGATTGCGAGAATTACCGGAAGGCGGCCGAGCAATGCGGCATCAGTCAGCCGTCGCTGAGCGCGCAGATCGACGGCCTCGAGGCGCACCTCGGCGTGCGGCTGGCCGAGCGCGGACGGCGCGGCGCGCAGCTCACGCCGGTGGGCCGCGAAGTGCTGGCCCGCACCCACGCCATTCTGCGCGAAGTGCAAGCGCTGGAGGACTACGCCAGCGAAGCGATGAAGACGCTCAGCGGCACACTGCAGTTCGGCGTCAAGACCAGCGTCGGTCCCTACCTGATGCCGCCGGTGGTCCGCCGGCTTCACCGCGAGTATCCGCAGCTCAGGCTCCGCATCCGCGAAGACTTTTCCGAGCCGCTGGCCGAGCAGCTGCTCAACGGCGTGCACGACCTGATCCTGACCGAAATGCCGGCCGGACGCGGCGACCTGGTCACGCGTGAACTGTTCGAGGAACCGCTGCTGATGATCTGCGCGAACGATCATCCGCTGGCCGGTGAGGGCACGGTTGCGCTGAAGGATCTCAAAGGCGTCGAAGCGCTGTCGTTCAGTTCGCGCTCGCAATACCACCGCCAGATCGACAGCTTCTGCAAGAAGCACGGCCTCGAGATCAATGCGCGCTACGACTCGGCCAGCCTGGACGCCCTGCGGCTTATGGCCGGCATGGGCACCGGCGTGTGCTTCCTGCCCTACCTGTACGTGGCCTCGGAAATCGAGGGGCGCGGCGACGTGGTCGCACGCCCCATCGAGGACGAGCCGCTGACGCGGCGGATCGGGCTGGCCTGGCGCAAGAGCACCGGCACTTCCCCGGCGATACGCCGGATCGGCGATGCGATCCTGCGCAATGTCGAGCGCCAGCATCCCGGATTGAAGCGCCTGGATTCGAGCAAGCTGGGCTGAGCGCCCGGCTGCGGTATGCTCATCGTCCCTGGTCGACGAGCCTGCCTGCATGCCCCCGCATCGGAACGATTTCACCGCGCTGATCCGCGACGTCCCGGACTGGCCCGAGCCCGGCATCCTGTTCAAGGACATCACGCCGTTGCTGGCCCATCCAGAAGGCCTGGCCTGGGCCGTCGACCGACTGTATGAACCCTTCGTCGGCCATCACATCGACCACGTCGCCGGCATCGAATCGCGCGGCTTCATCTTCGGCGCCGCGGTCGCGCGTGCTCTCGGCGCGGGATTCATTCCGGTGCGCAAACCCGGCAAGCTGCCGCGGGCCACGCTGCGCCAGGACTACCGGCTGGAGTACGGCAGCGACGCCGTCGAGATGCACAGCGACGCGGTCCAGCCGGGCGACCGGGTCCTGATCGTCGACGACGTGCTGGCCACCGGCGGAACGATGGCCGCGGCCTGTGAGCTGGTCGTGCGTGCCGGCGGCGAACTGGCCGGCTGCGCAGTGCTGATCGAGATCGCGAAACTCGACGGTGCCGAGCGCGTCCCGGTGGCCATACATGCCGTGCTGGAGACCTGACGCAAGCGCTTCTCATTCCATGTGAACGCCGAAAGTTGCGGTATCCTCGCGCCTGAAATCCATACCCGAGCCGACCGCACATGAAGGGCGACGCCACCATCATCGAGCACCTCAACAAGGTGCTGAAGAACGAACTGACCGCGATCAACCAGTATTTCCTGCATGCGCGCATGCTCGACGACTGGGGCCTGGAAATCCTGGGCAAGAAGGAATACGACGAGTCGATCGAGGAAATGCAGCATGCCGACGAGGTCATCAACCGCGTCCTGTTCCTCGAAGGCCTGCCCAACCTGCAGGACCTCGGCAAGCTGCGGATCGGCGAGAACGTGCGTGAACTGCTCGAATGCGATCTCGCACTGGAGCACCAGGCCATCCCCGACCTGCGCGATGCCGTCGAATATGCCGAGCAGGTGCGCGACTATGTCTCGCGCGACCTGTTCCAGAAGATCCTCAACGACGAGGAAGGGCACGTCGACTGGCTGGAAACCCAGCTGGACCTGATGGACAAGCTCGGCGAGCAGAACTACCTGCAGTCGCAGATGAAGCCGGCCTCCGGCGGCTGAGGCCGTTCCACGTCCGCGGCCGGACCCGGTGTCCGGCCGCATCGGTTCCCGACCCGTCCCGGAGATCTCGATGTTCCTGACCCGACTGCTTTTCGGCGGCGCGGTGGCCCTGTGCGCGGCCTGCTCGCCCGCACCCGAACCCGGCGCCCCCGGTCCTGTCGACGCCGCCCTGCCGGCACCGATCCCGACCGGCCCGGATCCGCACAGCTTCGCCAACCACGACGCGGTGGTCATCGACCACATGACCCTGGACCTGGACGTCGACCTGCGCCGGCGGGTGCTCGACGGATTCGTCGTCCTCGAGCTCGAACGCCTGGCCGGCGCTGCGCCGGAGCGGCTGGTCCTCGACACCCGTCAGCTGGACATCCGCGACGTAAACCGCGTCGCCGCCGACGATGCGCTCGAGCCGTTGTCCTGGCGACTCGGCGAAGGCGATCCGGACCAGCCGTACCTGGGACGCCCGTTGGTCATCGCGCTGCCGACCGACGTCGACCGGGTCCGGATCGACTACACCACTTCGCCCGAGGCCTACGGGCTGCAGTGGCTCGACGGCCAGCAGACCTTGTCCGGCCAGCCGTTCCTGTTCTCGCAGTCGCAGCCGATCTTCGCCCGCACCTGGGTGCCGCTGCAGGATACGCCCGGCGTTCGCTACACCTTCGATGCGAAGCTCCGCGTGCCGCGCGGGCTGCTGGCCGTGATGGGCGCCGGCGGCAATCCGACGGCTCCGGCCGCCGACGGCACCTACACCTTCTCGATGCCGCAGCCGATTCCGTCGTACCTGATGGCGATCGCGGTCGGCGAGCTGGAGTTCCAGGCCACCGGCCCGCGCTCCGGCATCTACGCCGAACCCTCCCTGCTCGAGGCCGCGGCCTACGAGTTCGGTGAGCTCGAAGCGATGATCGATATCGGCGAGGCGCTGTACGGCGAATACCGCTGGGATCGCTACGACCTGCTGATCCTGCCGCCGAGTTTCCCGTTCGGCGGCATGGAGAATCCGCGCCTGTCGTTCATCACCCCGACCGTGATCGCCGGCGATCGCTCGCTGACCGCGCTGATCGCCCACGAACTGGCGCACTCCTGGTCCGGCAACCTGGTCACCAATTCGGCCTGGCGCGACCTGTGGCTGAACGAGGGCTTCACCACCTATTTCGAGTCGCGCATCGTCGAAAACCTGTACGGCACCCGCCGCAAGGACATGGAAGGCACGCTGGACTTCCAGAACCTCGAGGCCGCGCTTGAAGAACTGAGCGACGCCGAGCAGGTCCTGGCCCGCGACCTGGTCGGCCAGGACCCGGAAGCCTCGTTCACCGGCATTCCCTACGACAAGGGCCGGCTGTTCCTGCAGTGGCTCGAAGCGCAGGTCGGCCGCGAGGCCTTCGACGCGTTCCTGACCGACTACTTCGATCACTTCGCGTTCCAGTCCATCGACACCGAGGACTTCCTCGCCTACCTCGAATCCACGCTGCTGACCGAGCACCCGGACGCGGTCACGAAGGCCGAGGTCGAGGAGTGGATCTACCAGCCCGGCCTGCCCGACGACGCGGTGATCCCGCAGTCCGACGCCTTCGAGATCGTCAACGACTACCGCCGGCAGTGGCTGGCCGGCGAGATCGAACTGGCCGACATCCCGACCGGCGACTGGACGGTCAGCGAGTGGCGCCGGTTCCTCCTGGGCCTCGGGGACGTGCTGACGCTGGAGCAGATGAACGAACTGGACGAAGCCTACGACCTGACCGAAAGCGGCAACGTCGAGATCCTGTACCTCTGGCTGGCCCGCGCCATCGAGACCCGCTACGAGCCCGGCCTCCAGCGGCTCGAGGACTTTCTCGTCGAGGTCGGCCGCAACAAGTTCACCCGCCCGCTGTACGAAAAACTCGCCGCCACCGACTGGGGCCGCGACCGGGCCATCGAAATCTACCAGCGCGCCCGCCCGGGCTATCACCCGATGACCCGCGCCGCCGCCGAACGCGCACTCGGCATCGACGGCTGACCGTTTTCTCGTCGTAGGCGCCGTGGTTTGTTCGGTCAGATGATGGGCGCGAAGACGCAAAGGCGCGAAGAGAACAGCAAGAACGAAGTACTGAATGGGTTTTGATCGTCGGTCGACGGCGGCCGCACGTGGATCAGGCTGATGATGAGTTTCGGACGGCGCAGGTTGCTGAACCCTGAAACCTGAAACCGCCTTTTCCTCTCTTCGCGCCTTCGCGTCTTCGCGCTCATCCTCTATGGAACCAGGCGCCAACGTCGAACGAAACCGCGGTCAAGGATCGGACGGCGGACTGGAAGGTTCGTCGAGGCCGTGTTCGAGGAAGTGCTCGATGGTGTGTTCGTAGCCCGGCAGCGGCACGACGGGAAGCGGCTCGCCGGTGCGTTCACGGTGACGGCGGTCGAGGTCGTCGATGATCTGGGCGGCCAATGCATCGGCCAGCAGCAGTTCATCCGGGCCCAGCGACGCGCCGATATTGGAGTTCATCATTTGCAACGCCGTCCAGTCACCCAGCCGGTACGAGGCCCGGTACCAGGCCTGGGCCAGCAGCGGATCGACGACCACGCCCTCGGCACCCATGCCGAGATAGGCCGTCGCCAGCGCCTGCATCGCGTAGTGCGAACCGCGGGCGGCCAGCTCGACGAAGCAGTCCAGCGCGACTTCGCCCATGTTGTCGCGGAACAGCTGCCGATAGCACTGCTCATAGGCCGCGAGCTTGTCCTCGCCGGCCCGCCGGGCCAGTTCGGCGTCGCTCATGCTCGAATACCGCTGTACCTCCAGGTCGTCGAGCGGAAAACCGTGTTCGCGCATCCAGGCACGCATGGAGCCCGGAGTCGGCTCCGCGTCCGGGTCGCCCGGCGCCGGTTGGAAGGCCGGGCGATCGGATGCGGTGCGCGGACCGACCGGGGTCGTTGCAGGCCCGGCTCGGAAATCTTCGACGGTCGGAGTACGAAGCGCAGGAGGTTCGGCGTCCGACACCGCCACCGTCTCCGGCGCATCTGGCTCGCCGGGCGAAGCGCCGTGATTCAGTCCCAGCCAGTACGCGCCCGCGACGGCCAGCGCCACCAGCACGAATCGAACGATTCCCTTCATCACGAGTCCCCATCGGCCCACGTCGCCCCAGTCTACTGATCCCGGCACCGGCTTTCATATCGGCCGCCGAACGCCCGCTCGGCATCGACGGCTGACGGCGTGCTGGTCGTGGGCGTTGGCGCCTGGTTCCTTAGAGGATGAGCGCAAAGACGCAAAGGCGCGAAGAGAACGGCAAGAACGAAATACTTAATGGATATTGATCATCGGTCGACGGCGGCCGCACATGGATCAGGCTGATGATGAGTTTCGGGCGGCGCAGGTTGCTGAACCCTGAACCCTGAAACCTGAAACCTGAAACCGCCTTTTCCTCTCTTCGCGCCTTTGCGTCTTCGCGCTCATCCTCTAAAGGACCGAAGCCACCCCGGGCCGAGTCATCGACACCGCCCGTCGAACCGCAACGATCGGGCAGCCCTTCAGGAAACGGGCATCCTTTCGCGCCCTTCGCCCCTTGGCGGCCTTCGCGTCCATCCTCTAAAGCGGCGGGCACAACGCACAGAGAGCGCACACCCCACGGCCACGCAAAATCGGCCGGCGAAAGCGTACAATATCGGTCCTGAATTCAACGCCCTGCCCGACGACGATGTTTTCCCAGTCCTACACGCCGGTGAAGTTCGAGCGCGACGCCGAGGTCGTGCTGATTCCCGATGGCCAGGTGCTCGAGCTGCCGGCCGGGACGACCGGGTACCTGACCCAGTCACTGGGCGGAAGCTTCACGATCTACGTCGACGGCCGCCTGTTCCGGCTCGGCGGCGATGATGCCGACGCGATCGGCCGCGAGCCGCCGGCGCGGCCGGAGCTGCCGGACAACGCCTCGGACGAGGACTTCGAGGCGCTGGTCGTGCACCAGCTCAAGACCTGCTACGACCCGGAAATCCCGATCAACATCGTCGATCTCGGCCTGGTCTACGAGGTCGACATCCAGCGCAACGACGAGGGCGACCGCGACATCCGGATCGCGATGACGCTGACCGCGCCGGGCTGCGGCATGGGCGACTTCCTGGTCGACGACGTCCGTTCGCGGCTGAAGATCATCCCGACCGTGGCCTCGGTCGACGTCGAACTGACCTTCGATCCGCCGTGGAACCAGGAAATGATGTCGGAATCCGCGCGCCTCGATACCGGCATGTTCTGAAGCGGTGCGCCGCAGCCGCCCCGAGGCTCCTTCCGCCGCGCAGCGACTGCGCATCGCCGACGCCTTCGATTACCTCGGCTCGCCCGAGGGCATCCGCTGGGTGGCCGGCTTCTGGTTCGCGATCGTGTTCATCGAGGCCCTGTCCCGGGCGCCGATCCCGCTCGGTGGACTGGCGGCCTTCGTGCTTCGCTTCGTGGCCTGGTTCATGCTCTACCGGATCGCGTCGGAAACGCTGCTCGAGGCCGCCGACGACACGCCCGGACTGCCCCGTCGCGCCGAAGGCGGCGACGGCCTGGCCTGGCGGCACGTGGCGCTGTGGCTGATCGGCACGCTGGCGCTGGTCGCGATCACCGTCTGGGTTGGACCCGTCGGGACCGTACTGGGCGCGCTGGGGCTGCTGCTGGTGCTGCCGGCCGCGACCATCCTTCTGACCCTGGGCAGAAGCCTGCTGTCGGCGCTGTGGCCGCCTTCGTGGCTGCGCCTGGCCGCTCGCCTGGGTCAGCGTGACTACGGCCTGCTGTGCGGCGCGTTACTGGGCATCGGGGCGGTCTACGCGCTGGCCGCGTGGATCGGCCACCTCGTCCAGCCCGACGGCTGGCTCGGCCCGATCGCACAGTTCACGGTCTGGAGCGCCGGCGTGCTGGGCTGGTTCCACCTGGCCGGACGGGCCGTGGCGCTGCACCGCGACGATCTGAACCTGACCGAACCCGACACCGAGGTCGAGCCCGAACCCGAGCGCTTCACGCGCGACCCCGAGGCGCTGTGGAACGAGATCCGCACCCGCGGGGGTTCACGAGCGATGCATGGCGAACTGGCGCGACAGTGGGCAGCCGACCCCGAAGTCCCGCGCGAGGATCGGCTGGCCCACGGCAGGATGCATGTCGAAACCCTGCTGCTGGCGTTCGAGGACCCCGTCGAGGCCATTGACCGCGCAGCAGTGCTGCTGGAACTGGACCCGGGCTTGTGCCTGTCCGACGCCGAATCCATGCGCGCACTCGTCGTTGCCGCTGCCGACCAGGACCAGCCCGAGCTGGCCATTGGCCTGGCGGAAAATTTCCTGGCCGTATACCCCAACTCGGCCAAGGCATCGAGCGTCAAGCTGCGGGTCTGCGAAGCCCTGGTCGATATGCCCGACCACTCCGGGCGCACGCTGGCCGCGGACTGGTTGGCCGAATTGAACGCGGACGACGTGCCCCAATCCCTGCAAGCCCGTCTCGATGCGCTTAACGCCGGCTGGGGACGTCGGGCCTGAAAGGCTTCAAGGCCAAGGATGCGCGCGAAGACGCAAAGGCACAAAGAGAAAAGCAAAAGGATGGAAAGGACAGCAACGCCGAGTTGGCCCGAGGGTCGCGACTACTGCATCGCATTGAACCATCGGTTCGATTCTTCAAATTCAGCTTCTCTGCATTTCTCTTCGCGCCAAGACCAGAACCGCAACCCGTCC
>Ga0209938_1001603_pt1 | contig 11196 bp, 7 predicted proteins | sample SalPonR2_C_D1_MG_FD_185708 | JGI IMG/M metagenome (GOLD analysis project Ga0209938, IMG submission 185708) | Salt pond soil microbial communities from South San Francisco under conditions of wetland restoration - Salt Pond MetaG R2_C_D1_MG... ... | reverse complement strand
GAACGTACCCAACCCCTTTTTGGCAGAGACGCGTATCGGCTTCTTTTTGCCGCAAGGCGGAACTGCCGAGTTGCTAATCCGGGATGCGCGCGGACGCATTGTGCGCAGCATTGAGGGCGAGTACGCTGCGGGCTACAACGAGGTGCGCATTGATCGCGGGCAGCTGCCGGCGGCGGGCGTACTGAATTATACCCTGCGTCAGGGTGATGATGTACTGAGCCGAACGATGATACTGAAGCGGTAGACAAAACTGCTGAAGGTTAAAAGAAATCCCCCGCCGGAAAGGTATCCGACGGGGGATTTTTGTCACTTAGCGGTCGGACCACTCCGAGTGGTCCGACCGCTTAATTGTCGGCTTAGCGCCGCTCGGCCGCTAAGCTTTTGCTGCAGCCTCTACAGACTAATGAAATCTTCTCATTCCGTCTTGTTTTGCTTGGCTAAGGTTGGGTTGTCTTTGTGGACGGTATGATCTTACGTGTCTTCAATCAAGGCAACCAGACAGAACGAGGAACCCAACGGTTTTTGGCGAAAGCCGTGCTGAATCAGGCAGCCGGAAGATATTACGACAGGATCGTTTTGCAGCGGCCATTGATACGTTGCAGAGTAATGGTGTTCCCTCTGCAATTGACAAACGAGAAAAAGTAGTGCTCTGCATTTTGGAATCTGAAATGTACAATTTTTCTGGGCGAGAGCATGGTGTCAGCCAGTTTAGCAGAAGCTTGGTGGTTAGTGAGATGGCAGGTCAGGTCCTCTTTGAATGCGTGCAAGTGGGCAGCAATGGGGGCAGGCAAGTTTTGCATGCTGGTACGGGTATAAAAAGCCTGGACGTCACGAAAAGAGGGTACTAAGAGGGCTGGCAGCGCCAGTCCGGAGAGGTTGGTGAAATGTCTTCTGTTCATGTTTAGAGAGTATGTTTAGGTAAAGATGTACAAATAAAGATAAATTTTTATCGAAAGACTTGTGTTCTGCTTATTAAAAAAAGATTATATTCATGATATCCATAGGCATTAGAGTCTTTGGATAAGGGGCATATAGTCTTATTTTATGGTGATCAATACCTTTATATATTTAACCTAAAAAACCTAATAATTATGGCTGAGCCTTTTCTAGCTGAGGTGCGCATTGTGGGCTTTAACTTTGCCCCTCGTGGCTGGGCTTTTTGTGATGGGCAAGTGCTGCCGATCAATCAAAACCAATCATTATATTCTTTATTGGGGACTACTTATGGGGGGGATGGTCGCACCACTTTTGCCTTACCTGATTTGCGGGGCCGGGTGCCTATTCACACTGGCCGTAGTAATGGCGGTGCTGCGCATACGCTGGGCGAAAAGTCAGGAGAAGAAACACATACCCTGAGCGTAAATGAAATGCCTCAGCATAAGCATCAGGTTCAGGCTACCAATACCCTGGCTTCTGCTGGGGGAAGTAATACTCCTACAGGACGCGTTTTGGCTGGTCTGGATATTTCAGGCTATAAAGGGCAAAGCAATAACCTGGCTCCGTTCAATTCTGCGACGGTTACGAATGTGGGCGGAGGACAGGCGCACGAAAATATGATGCCCTACATCGCCGTAAATTTTTGCATAGCTTTACGGGGCTTATTCCCATCAAGAAACTAATCACGCACCTAAAACATCACAATCATGGCTGAACCTTTTGTAGGCGAAATCAGAATGTTTGCCGGGAATTTCGCTCCCCGGGGCTGGGCGTTCTGTGACGGTCAATTATTAGCGGTTTCCCAAAATGATACCCTTTTCTCTTTATTGGGGACCATATACGGAGGAGATGGACGTACTACGTTTGGCTTGCCGGATATGCGCGGCAGAGTTCCAATTCATGCCGGGGAGGGACCGGGATTATCGGCAAGGCGTTTAGGAAGTAAAGGGGGCACAGAAAAAGTAACCCTCACCGTTAATCAGATGCCCTCTCACTCGCATCCGGCAAATAGTGCCAATGAAAATGCCGATAACCGACTACCGGAGGGACAACTGCCGGCTATTGCTCAGGGCGACCTGTACGCTTCCCGGCCGGGAGGAGTGCAATCTTTTTCCGCACAGGCGATAACCTCCACCGGAGGTAGCCGTAGCCATACCAATGAACAGCCGTTTTTGTGCGTTCATTTCATTATGGCGCTCTTTGGTATTTTCCCCTCACAGCATTAATCTAAAAAACCCATACCATCATGGCCGAACCATTTGTAGCAGAAATTAGAATATTTGCCGGTAATTTTGCTCCCCGCAGCTGGGCTTTTTGCAACGGGCAGCTCTTACCTGTTTCGCAGAATACAGCCCTTTTTTCTTTGATTGGTACTACTTACGGGGGCGATGGCCGCTCGACGATGGCTCTGCCCAATTTGGAGGGACGAGCTCCTATGCACCCGGGGCGCGGGCCAGGGCTGACAGCCCGAAGGCTCGGGCAGAGGGGGGGCGTGGAAACGGTAACTCTAACCGAAGCACAGCTACCCAACCATTCGCACACTATGACGGGAACCGACCGCGATGTGGATGATAATAAGCCGGGAGGTGCCTTATACGGTGCAGGCTCTTTTCAGTACCAGAATGCGTCCAATTTGGTGCAAATGAACGAGGCTATGTTGCCGGCAACAGGAGGGAGTCAGCCGCATAATAATATGCAGCCCTATTTGACGATTAACTTTATTATTGCCCTACAGGGGTTATATCCCTCAAGATCGTAGTTCCTGTAAGAAATAGTCTGTGGCTATTGAGGACAGGCTCAAGTTGATGCATGAATATTCAGTATACCCCCATACAAGTACCAACTGACCTCGATTTTTTGCGCAAGCTCTATATTAGTACGCGGTGGGAGGAAGTAGCGGTGCTGATCGACTGGACGGAAGAGCAGAAACTCGGTTTTTTGTCCGAGCAATTTCGCTTGCAGCACGCGCACTATATGGCCACCTATCAGCAGGCTGATTTTCTGCTCATTAAACAGGGGAAACAAAGGATAGGTCGCCTGTACAAGGATTACCGTCCGGACGAGATTCGGGTCATTGATATTGCCCTGCTGCCGGAATACCGGGGCAGGGGCATTGGTGGGCGAATTATGGAAGCTATTTTGGCAGAAGCCCAAAACACTGAAAAGGCGGTGAGGATCCATGTAGAGCACAATAATCCGGCCATGAGGCTGTACAGGCGCCTGGGCTTTACCAAAATAGGCGATACCGGGGTCTATTTTTTTATGGAATGGCAAGCTCAAAACGAATAATATGCTGGATCAACTCAAGGCCGAACAGTTTACCGGACTGGAAAATACCTCCTTTTCTATTTTCTTTGAAGAGGATAAACCAATGGCCGCTCAACTGGTTAAAATTGAACGCTTAAAAGGAGATACGGATTTGGATCGCACTCCGTTTTCTCTTATCTTTGAAACAGCACAGAAAGATTCGTATTACCAGCAGGCTATTTATAAGATTACGCACCCTCAGCTTGATGAAATGCACTTGTTTGTAGTGCCATTAGGAAAAAGCAAACAGGGCATGCGTTACGAAGTGGTTTTCTCGTGATACAATTTTAATAAGGACATCCTCCCCTCTAATCTGGTGAAAATAATAGTTCGAGTATCTATCCGGATATTCGTGTTTATCTGTTATATAGCATATTACTGACGACCTAAATAGCTCATAACTCATGTACAGTTTATCCCCGGCCATTGCGGCTAGAGGCAGATGCCTGCTTGGTGTCTTTGGCCTTTTGCTTTCCTCTTTAGGAGTATCCGCTCAGCAAGTTTGGATCAATGAAGTTGTCCTTACTTCGAGCCCAGGAAGCGATTTCGTTGAAATCGTTGCCGATCAGTACGCTGACCTTTCCCGGGTTGAGCTGCTTTTCTACGAAAATGGTACTGTAGCACCTACCCTTCCTACGCCTAACGGGGCAACTGATTTCGTACAGGGCGCGCAACAGGCCGGGTTCACAATTTACACATATACGATCTCCGGCACCCTGAATTTTACCTACGAATTGGCCCTTAGCTACGACGGGGTAGTAGTGGAATTTCTGTCTTTTGATACTCCGGTGATTGCTACCAATGGACCGGCAGAAGGGTATCTCAGTCAGGCTTTCGCCAAAAATCCGGCCAATTCAGGAGTCCATCGGGTTGGCCTAAATGGAACAACGGCGGATGATTTCACCTTTGCCGATACAAATACCCCCTCGGCAGGCGCTGTCAATGCCGGGCAAAGTTTTGGTACACCTTCCCTGCAGGCTACGCTGAACGACACCCCGGTGCCTCCTGCTACCGCGCCCGTTCCCTCCGGATCAAATATTGAATACACGCTAGACATACAGAATACCGGGGCAGGTGCTGCCGATTCGGTAATCATCAACCGGGAATCTCCGGTAGATCCCAATATTGATTACGTACCCGGTAGTTTCCGGAGTACACCGGTAGCGTACGACTTTTATGTGCAAAACGTGCAGGAAGACCTACCTAAATTACTACCCTTAAAGGCCATAGACCTGGACGAGAATCAGGGGATGAACCTCAACTTTATGATCACTCAGGGGCCAAATCAGGGTAGCCTGGGAGTAATTGTGCCCGTCGGAGCCGATTCAGCTACGGTACAGTATATCCCCAACACCGATTATTTTGGCCCGGACCGGATTGAATACAAAGTAGTCGATGCAGATAATAATGAGAGCCCTGGTTTTGTGGACATTCAGGTGCAGCCGGTTAACGATCCGGTACAGGTCATTTGTGGAGGGAATCAGACGGTGACCAACGACGGTACTATGCAGACTCTTAATGCCTGGGCTACGGGCATCGCACCTGGTCCGGCAAATGAGAGCTACCAAAGTGTAACCTTTTTTACAGAGCCGGGCGACATTTCCAGTCCGGGAGCCTTCACCGTGGCCCCTGCCGTTGATGCGGGTACGGGAGATTTGACGTTTACACCGGCCGCTGCGGCGGAGGGCGATGTGGATGTTACGTTTCGTATTACTGATAGTGCCGGCGATACCACTACCTGTATGTTCACCCTTACTCTAAACCGGATACCGGTACCAGAGGATGATGCGTTGCAGGTCGTTAGCGATGAAAACCTGTCTGGAGATGTATACGCCGCCAACGGGGGGAGTGCTGATGATCGGGGCTTTCCCCTGGGTAGTGTCTCTTCCTTCGGTGGGGGAGACCTGGGTGGTTCCGTCACTACGAATCTGGCGGGAAGTACTGTCGCTTTGGCTAATGGCACCCTGACCATAGATAATGCAGGGACAATCAGCCTAACCGGCCCTAACCTGACGGTGGGTACGTATACTTTCGATTACCGCGTAACCAATACTGCAGGATCAGGCGATGCTACCGTAACCATTGAAGTGATCCCACCGGACGATCCTCCTGTGGTAAATAGCGTAAGCCCGGCGAATAATGCCGTTGATGTAGCGGTAAGTAGTAATATCACGGTAACTTTTTCAGAGCAGGTGACCGTAGGCGTAAATTCTTTTACGCTGGTAGATGAAGCGAATGCATCTATTTCTTTTGCAGCCCCTACTTCCGTAGATGACATTACCTGGACACTAAACCCTACGGCTGATCTGCCCTTCGACGAAATGATTACACTGACCGTAGTTGCCGCCAATGTATCGGATAATGATGCCAACGATCCGCCTGATAATATGACGGTTGATTTTGTCACTTCCTTTACTACTATCGGTGTCCCGCCTATGGCGGTTTTGGACGGACCTGCGATGAATAGCAGTGTAAGTGATCCATTTCATACCGCTTTTAACACCTCTTACAGCACGAGTAGTACCGCCGATAATCTGTTGACGAATGATGACCTGGGCGTTCCCGAAGCTGAGGTGGTGACGTACGGGCCTCCTGGCAACCCGGCGGCTGCTACGGTTAATACTAATGGCTTCACCAAAGAAGGAGGAACCATCAACATCAACGCCACCGGGGCATTTACCTACACACCGCCCACTGATTTCACGGGGATAGACTCTTTTAGCTATGTCATTCAGAATGTATACGGAATGAGTACCGGAAAAGTAGGGATAGCTGTTGGGGTACGCCCGAGCTGTAGTACAACCGACAGCTATACCGCCACGGGAAATATTCAAATTGATATTAATGCTACCGATGGGGTATTAATGAATGACCTGGGCGATAACCTGACCGCTGTTGTTAATACGACGACTGGTAATGGTACACTCAACCTGTCAAGCGATGGTAGTTTTACCTACGAGTCTAATGCCGGGTACACGGATACCGATGTTTTCACCTATGATCTCACTAATGGTTTTGGCACCCAAACCTGTAATGCTGAAATTGTAGTTTCTAATACGATCTGGTTTGTGGATGATGACGGAGCTGTAGATGGAACGGGAACTTATACTAACCCTTTCCCTACCATTGCGGCTTTTCATACGAGTAGCCTTCCGGCAAATGGTGATGTGATTGCCTTAATGCCGGGTGTTTATACGGAAGCCGACGGGTTTAACCTGCTGGATAATCAAAAGCTGATTGGGAAGGGCGTCATTTTGGATGATTACTTTACCGCCGACGCGAATAGTGTGGCTTCCTATAAAGCGTATGCCGCTTCTGCTGGCAGCAGTCCTTTTATCGGCACCTCAGGGGCCGGAAATGCGGGCGTGGATCTGGCTTTACACAATACTATTGCAGGCTTAACTATTGGGAGTACCGGAGGCTATGGTATAGATGGCGGGGCCGTGGGAAATCTAATGATTACGGCCGTTTCGATCACTGGTAATGGTGGGGGCATCCGGGTCAGTACATCCGGAACTTTTGGTTCCAATGTAAACTTTCAAACCCTTTCTTCTAGCAACAGTTTTGATGACGCTATTCAACTCGTCAACGTTACGGGTACGCTGGGGATTGACGTTGGAAACATAAACAATCCAACCAATCAAGTATTCGATATCTCAGGAGGGTCGGTTAATATCGCTTTCCCTGGGCCAGGATTTAAAGCGACGGGCCTGACACAAACCGGCATTCGTATTAGCGATCACAGTGGTACGATCTCTGTTTCAGGTACTATTAATTTGGGAGGTGGTAATAACTTAACCAACACCGCCATGGTATTAACCAATAATACCGGCACCTATACCTTTAATGGTTGGCGAGCAACCTGCTCCAATGCTGCGGCCATTTTGGCCGACAATGGGGGGACCCTCAATATACTGCCCGCAGGGTCATCTAATGTTGTTCTGGTTAATTTTTCAGCGCTATCGCCCACTAATAAAGGGATTTCTCTAATTAATGGTACCCAAATTGGTAGCTCCGGGATAACCTTTTATAGCACCTCTATACTACGAGCCAACGTAGGTGTCGAATTAAATGGTACGGGTAACAATCCATTCGTTGTTACCGGAGACGGAGCTATGATCCGCAATCAGTCCGGAGGGCTTCTTACCAACTGTGAAACGGGATTCCGTCTGGTCAATGCCTTTAATGTTACTTTGAATGCAGTGCAAATAAGCAACAGTACCGGCGACGCCATCAATAGTGATGGTGGTGGAGATTTTACGTTCTCCAGTATTCGGGTAGAGGCCCCTACTGGGAATGGTTGGTATGCCCGCAACCTGACCGGAACGAACCGGATTAATAAAGGAAGTTTGTTCGACCGAATTAACAACAATAGCAGTTCCGCCATTGATTTGCGCAATAGCACGGCTGATCTCACGCTGCTGGAAATAAACGATTCGGAATTTTCCAGTTCTTCCAGTTCCAGGTCAGTGGTCTTGATTGAACAGGAGGGTGCCGCTAATATGGAAGTTCATATCAACAATGGTTGTAGATTTTTACAACTGTTCGGGCAGGCCGTTACTTCCCAATCCGGCCAGGCCCCGGGCTCATCGGGAACACTGACGACCCTGATAGACAATGTGGACTTCCAAAATGCGAGAAACGCAAATGGTGAAAATAATTTAGCCTTAATTGCTAATCATGGTGCAACTCAGGCGGCTACGGTGCGCAATAGCTTTTTTTCACTGGTAGGAAAAGGCGGCACTGCGCTTAATACCAGCATTCTCAGGACACAGAACGACGGTGGCATCTGGACTGGTGTCATCGGGGAACAGAATACCCTAAGTGGCTTTACCTTCAACGGTGGAGGCAGACATGCTATTGGCCACATTGCCAGCGGACAAAGTACTACCGTAGAGGCTACCACCATCCTAAAGATTGCTAATAACGAGGTGCAGGAATTGGGCGTAGCAGAGGGCGTTTACGTAAGTACCCGCGAATTTATCAATAGCGGAGATATAGTCGTAGAGGATAATACGATTGGCACAGATAGTCCCATACAGGGGCTGGCTAATGAACAGGAGATTATGGAATTTAATGTTCGGGCTGATAATATGAATGCCTACACCCTGAATCTGCTGGTGAGAAATAATACCCTGCAATCTTCACACCCTGGAGGTACTTTCGAAGTGGGGCATATTGGTCTTCCTATTTTTAATAATGCCGGTATCAATGCGACCATACAGAATAATTCGGTTACCGGTACGACAAACTTTGCCCACATTGGGGTTGAATTGGAAAATGCGGATGGCTGTTTTAATATCTCCAATAATACCTTATCCCCTGCCACCCCTGAAATATCCTTGGGCGGGTTTGGCTCCGGGGTGTTCAATATTACTCAGTCAAACGCTCAATTGAGTTCGCTAAATAGTAGTGCAACTATTAGTCTGATCAACTCGCCCACGGTGAACTACAGTAGCAGCACCTGTCCACTGCCATCCAATAATTAATCCCATTAACTTGCCAAACAACAGACGATCATGAATCATAATCTACTCATAAGACAATCTATTGGCACTCTGGTCTTTTTGCTGTTGCAGGTTTTTGGCTACAGCCAAAACGTACCAGATACGTTGCGGCAGTTACCTGCCGGAAAATCGGTAACGATTACCTATCAGGTGCAGGTGAATCCTGATTTGCCTACCAGTGTGACCGAAGTATCTGAGCAGAGCTCAATATCCTATAAAGATCCGCTCAATATTTTGCTCAGCCTGGGATTACTATCGGACGATCCGGCTACTGTTGCCGGTGATGACCCAACCCTTACTTCAGTCATCGCTTGCGATCTTGTTGTAACAAACTGCGCCAGCCTGACCGACCCTAACTACGGATTTACCGACGTACCGACTACGGCAGTCGAACGTTTTGCGGATGCCGGAGGTATGGTCAATATGGCCGGTGATACGCCTGCTCCTTGTGGCAATGTGACGATTACCGATGATTTTACCAATCCCGGCGAGTGCGGCGGAAGTGCTTTGGTTACCTTTACCATCGTCGATGATAAAGGTACCGTCGATGACATGGATAATGACACGGTCACGTGCAGTGTCATCATTACCGTCATTGACGATGAAGCCCCTACTTTTACTTGTCCATCAGGCATGGATGTTTTGACCACAGGTAATGCCGGCTGTGAGATTGCCATCCCCGATTTAACCGCTATGGTTACCGACGAAGCCGATAATTGTGGCCTGGGCACCAATACCGTACAACAAGACATCCCGGCGGGAGGCTTGAGTAGTGGGGGAGATGGGACCATTATTATGGTCGACTTGACCCTAATGGATGCTGCAGGCAATAGCGATATGGAAGATTGCACGGTAGAACTTACCGTGGTTGATGATGATGGCCCCACCTTTACCTGTCCGGCAGCCATGGATGTTTTGACTACAGGTAATGCCGGCTGCGAAGTGGTCATTCCCGATTTTGCGGCTATAGTCATGGATGAAGAGGATAATTGTGATCTGGGAGCTAACACCCTGGTACAGAACGTTACGGCTGGGGCCTTCAATAGTGACGGCCATGGCAGTACCATCATGGTCGACCTGAGCCTAACGGATGCCGTGGGCAATACGGATACCGAAAACTGCACGGTGGAGCTAACCGTAGTCGACGATGATGCACCTGTACTTACCCAGTGCCAGGATTATACAGTTCAACTAGATGCCAGTACAGGACAAACCACGGTGGCACCTTTGGATATAGGGTTTGAAAGCACGGAGAACTGCAGTATTATTGGAGGAACTCTTGATGGACAGGCTAATCTAACCTTTACCTGCGATGATGTGGGTCTTAATACGGTCGATCTGCTCGTTCAGGACGCCGCGGGCAATAGCTCCAATTCCTGTACGACGACCATTACCGTACAGGCCTCCGCCGCTTGCCCGCAGCCGACTATTTCTAACCGGGGCGGTCCCAATATTGCCGACCCGTGCACCTGTAGCGCTACGTCGGGCTTTTTCGACGAAGAAGTGGTGATCACGAGTGCCGGTACGGGCGAACAGTGGGAACTTCAATCAGTTACTGGCTTATTTATGCCCGGTGATCCGAATACCGAATTTTCTGCTGGTGATCTGTTCGTAGACAATGGAGACGGTACGTATAGCCTGGAGGGGATGCACCAAGATGCTATGGGCTATAGCATTGTGGCGGTAAGTCCCCTCTATCCCGACACAATGCTGACCATCTCCAATACCTGCTATCTGCCAGAATTGGCCAATGCCGACGCTACGGTTTGTTCAGGCCAAAATATTGGAATTACACTACGCAACATCGTTCCGCTGGCCGTAGCCGATAGTTTCCATGTGACGTCCATTGTACCCGGCCTGGCCACGCAAACTGCCGGTATTGGGGAAGATATGGGAGCAACGAGCGCCAACCTTCTGGCCGATATGATCTTTGAGTATACGGGCACGGATGGCACGCCGGTAGAAATTACTGTAGTGCCTTACAATCCAGATGGCTGTGCAGGTGAGCCCCTGGTGATTACGCTGACGGTAACAGAAAACTGCATCTTCTCCTGCCAGGATCTCATTAATGTCACCCTGGATGCAGACTGCTCGTACGCCCTGGATATTAGTCAGGTGCTTAACCCGGGAGGTTTGTCTAGTGGGAGGGTCATCGTCAACGACGGACAGGGAGCAGACAACATCATCAATAGCACTGGCCGCTTCACCTACGGCGTTTTCGACGCCGAAGGCGAGCTGGTCTGCTGGGGTGAAGTACTGGCTGAAGACAAAACGGGTCCGCAGGTTGATTCTTTCTACCTGAAAAATGATACGCTGCTGGCGACCACCGGTCAGGTCGACACCTTTGAGTGTGTCTATATTCAGGATGTACTGAATAATCCGATCACCTCGGATGCCAGCCAGGGCTTTTACATGGGCGAAGTCTTCTTCTCAGACGCCTGCTGCG
>Ga0209938_1001600_pt1 | contig 11202 bp, 10 predicted proteins | sample SalPonR2_C_D1_MG_FD_185708 | JGI IMG/M metagenome (GOLD analysis project Ga0209938, IMG submission 185708) | Salt pond soil microbial communities from South San Francisco under conditions of wetland restoration - Salt Pond MetaG R2_C_D1_MG... ... | reverse complement strand
CGCCGTCATGGCAATATCGGCCTCGGATGGCGTGGGGTCACCCGAAGGGTGGTTATGCACAAGGATCAGCGCGCTCGCGTTCAAATGCAGCGCGCGTTTGACCACCTCGCGCGGATAAACCGGCACATGGTCCACCGTCCCCTTGGCCTGTTCTTCATCGGCGATCAACACGTTCTTGCGGTCAAGGAAGAAAACGCGAAACTGCTCGGTCTCCCGGTGCGCCATGGTGGTGTGGCAATAATCCAGCAGGGCATCCCAGCTTGAGATGACCTGCCGCTGCATGACCCGTGCCCGTGACAGGCGGTGCGCGGCGGCCTCGATCACCTTCAGCTCGCAAATCACCGCCTCGCCCACGCCCGATATCTGGGCCAAGCGTTCCGGCGGGGCCGAAAGAACCCCGTTGAAATCCCCGAATTGATCCAAAAGCGCCCGCGCCAGCGGTTTCACATCCCGCCGGGGGATGGCGCGAAACAGGACCAGTTCCAAAAGTTCGTAATCCGGCATCGCCTGAGCGCCACCATCCAGAAAGCGCGCCCTGAGCCGCTTGCGGTGATCCTTGATGTAAGAGGGCAAGGCCCCCGCGCCCGCCACCGGCGTGGCGGGCGCTTCGTCGCTTTCGAAAAGCGGCAGGGGCATCTCGGAAAAGGCGTTGCGATGCGACATGGGCAAACCCTGCCGCAGCGAGATGAACGAAGGGTTAACGCACCTCTCAGCTTGCGGCCTTCATCAACCCTTCATCTTGCAACCGCACATGGGCGGAATCCAAAGCCTTGGTGGCCCGTTCGATCAGGGTGTCGATCTCGGGCTTGGTGATGACCAAGGGCGGCGAGATCACCATCCGGTCGCCCACGTGGCGCATCACCAGATTGTTGGCGAAACATTCCTCGCGACAGATCAGCCCGGCGGTGCCCGCATCAGCAGCGAACTTGGCGCGGCTGGCCTTCTCCGGCGTCAGGGCGATGGAGCCCATCAGCCCCACGATCTTGGCCTCGCCCACCAGCGGGTGATCGGCCAGAGCTTCCCACTTTTCTTTCAGGTAAGGCGCGGTCTGCGACCCGGCGCGGTCTACAATGCCTTCCTCCTCCAGAATGCGCAGGTTCTCAAGCGCCACGGCACAGGCCACGGGATGACCCGAATAGGTATAGCCATGCGCAAACTCGCAGGCGTTCATCACCTCGGCCACTTCGTCACAGACGATCGAGCCACCGATGGGCGCATAGCCGGAACTCAACCCCTTGGCGATTGTCATGATGTGCGGGCGGATGCCATAGGTTTGCGACCCGAACCATTGCCCCGTCCGGCCAAAGCCGCAAATCACCTCGTCGGCAATCAGCAGGATACCGTATTTGTCGCAAATCCGCTGAATCTCGGGCCAGTAGGTCTCGGGCGGGATGATCACGCCGCCCGCGCCTTGAATCGGCTCCGCGATAAAGGCGGCGACGCGGTTTTCGCCCAGTTCCAGAATCGCCTCTTCCAATTCCTGCGCGCGGGCAAGGCCGAATTCTTCGGGCGTCATGTCACCGGCTTCGGCCCACCAGTTGGGTTGGTTGATGTGGTGAATGTCGGGGATCGGCAAACCGCCCTGCGCGTGCATCCCCTGCATCCCGCCAAGGCTGGCACTGCCCACCGACGACCCGTGATAGGCGTTCTTGCGGCTGATGATGATGGTCTTGTCGGGCTTGCCCTTTTGCGCCCAATAGGTGCGGACAAGGCGGATGTTGGTGTCATTCGCCTCGGACCCCGACCCGGCATAGAACACGTGGTTCAGATCACCGGGCGCCAGTTGCGCCAGACGTTCCGAAAGCGCGATCACCGGAACATGGGTCGTCTGGAAGAAGGTGTTGTAATAGGGCAATTCCTTCATCTGCCGCGCGGCGGCCTCGGCCAGTTCGTCGCGGCCATAGCCAAGGTTCACGCACCACAACCCCGCCATGGCATCCAGAATCTCGTTACCGTCGCTGTCGGTCAGCGTGACGCCCTTGGCGCGGGTGATGACACGCGCACCTTTCGCGTTCAATTCGTCGCCATGGGTGAAGGGGTGCATATGGTGTGCGGCATCCAACGCCTGAAGTTCGGCGGTGGGCATATGGTTGGTGATCAGGGTCATGACCGGGCCTTTCGGTATCAACGATTCGGGACAGTCGGGCCATGCGTGGCCCCTTTTGTCCAGAATATGATCAAATTATTCCCTGTCAATCGAATCAGTATCACCCGCCCGGATCGTCCAATGACTGGCGCACTTGCTCCATTCCTTGGATCACATCCTCGCGGATCGCCCTTGCCGCGCCTTCGGCATCGCGGGCATGCATGGCGGCCAAAAGCTCCTTGTGTTTGTCGGGCAAATTCTGTGTTCCCATCCGCCCGCAGACGACCCTGAGCGATGGCCCGAACCGCAGCCAAAGGCCATCGGCCATGTCCGACAGGATCGGCGCCTCAGCCAGATTGTAAAGCTCCTTGTGGAAGCGGTAATTCAACTCAAGATACCCGCGCAAGTCACCGCGCGTGATCGCCGCATCAAGATCGGTATCGAGGCGTTCCAGATGGTCGAGATCGTCGGGCGCCGCGCGTTCAGTCGCACGAAGAGCAAGATGTGGGTCAAGCCATTGACGTGCAAGTATTAATTCACTCACATGATCGGCTGTCAAAAACGGCACGCAAACCCGCCTGTTGCCTTGGAACTCCAACGCGCCCTCGGCGGTCAGGCGGCGGATCGCCTCGCGCACCGGGGTCATGCCCGCGCCCAACCTGTCGGTCAGGCCCTGAATTGTCACCGCCTGCCCCGGGGCCAAGTCACCGAACAGCACCAGATCGCGCAATTTCCGATAGATCACCTCATGCGCGGGAAGGCGCCTTTCCGCCGCGCCTTGGGCGATCAAATTCTGTGCAACTTTGGTCATGCTTTCGGCCCCTGCGCGCAGTGCGTGTTTGTCATCGCTTGCGAGTTTAGCCACTGCGTGAAAACATTACCATATTGCCATAGGCGGAATTTTTTGATCAAATCCACCACCAAGGCACCAACAAGGATGCCATCCAACGGGAGACCAAGTATGAGAAACCTGATTCTGACCGCAACCGCCACCCTGGCCCTCGGCGCGATGACCGCCCAGGCCGAAGAGGTGCGCGTGTACAACTGGTCTGATTACATCGACGAAGACCTGCTGACCAAGTTCGAGGAAGAAACCGGCCTTGATCTTGTTTACGACGTCTTCGACAGCAACGAATTGCTGGAAACCAAGATGCTGGCCGGCGGTTCGGGCTATGACGTCGTGGTTCCGACCGGTAGCTTCCTGCTGCGTCAGATCCAAGCCGGTGCATTCCAGAAGCTGGACTACGACAAGCTGTCCAACTCCGATAACCTTTGGGACGTGATCAAGGACCGCCTGAAGGGATACGGCTCGGACATCGCCATCAGCGACTACGCCATCAACTACATGTGGGGCACCACCGGGATTGGCGTGAACACCGGCAAAGTCGAAGACGCTCTGGGTGCAGACGCCCCCATCGACAGCCTTGCCCTGATTTTTGAGCCTGAAAACATGGAAAAGCTGGCAGACTGCGGCGTGCATTTCCTTGATGCGCCCGATGAAATGGTACCTGCGGCGCTGACCTATCTGGGCCATGACCCCAACACCACCGACCCTGACCAGTTGGAAGAAGCCGGCGAGCTGATGATGTCGGTCCGCCCCTATATCCAGAAGTTCCACAGCAGCGAATACATCAACGCGCTGGCCAATGGCGATATCTGTGTCGCGGTCGGCTGGTCGGGTGACGTGCTTCAGGCGCGTGACCGTGCCGCCGAGGCCGACAATGGCGTCGATATCGCCTATAACGCCCCGTCCGAAGGTGCTGTCATGTGGTTCGACATGATGGCAATTCCCGCCGACGCCCCCAACCCCGAGGGCGCGCACAAGTTCCTGAACTTCATCATGGATGCGCAGAACATGGCGCAGGCCACGAACTATGTCTACTACGCCAACGGCAACAAGGCATCGCAGGAATACCTCAACGAGGACGTGATCAACGATCCGGCGATCTATCCTTCCGAGGCGGCGCTTGAAAACACCTACATCAAGAAGCCTTACGACATGCGCACGCAGCGCCTCGTGACCCGCCTCTGGACCAAGATCAAATCGGGCACCTGACGCCCATTCCGGCCCGCGCGACATCCCTCGCGCGGGCCGTTTTCCTTTTGAGGTGGGGCAGGTATGAACCAATCCGTTTTCGAACCCTGGAACGATCCCAACGCCAAGCCATTGATCCAATTCAAGGGCGTGACCAAGCGCTTTGGTGATTTCACCGCGATCGACAACCAGACATTCGACATCTACGAAAAAGAATTCTTTGCCCTGCTTGGCCCCTCGGGCTGTGGCAAGACCACGATGATGCGCATGCTTGCCGGGTTCGAGGCCCCCACCGAAGGGCAAATCTGGCTGGACGGGCAGGACATCGCCCCGTTTCCCCCCAACAAGCGCGCGGTGAACATGATGTTCCAATCCTACGCGCTGTTTCCGCATCTGTCGGTCTGGGACAATATCGCCTTTGGGCTGAAGCGTGACGGCATGCCGCCCAACGCCATCGGCGACCGCGTGGGCGAGATGCTCAAACTGACCCGGCTTGAAAAATTCGCCAAGCGCAAACCGCACCAGATTTCCGGCGGCCAGAGACAGCGCGTGGCGCTGGCCCGCAGCCTTGCCAAGGCCCCCAAGCTCCTGCTGCTGGACGAACCGCTGGGCGCGCTGGATGCCAAGCTGCGTCAGGATACACAGTTCGAGCTGATGGATATCCAGGAAACCACCGGCACCACCTTCGTTATCGTCACCCACGATCAGGAAGAAGCGATGACAGTGGCCAGCCGCGTGGCGGTGATGGACGATGGCCGGATCATGCAGGCCGACACCCCCGCCAATATCTACGAGATACCCAATTCGGTCTATGTGGCCGATTTCATCGGCGACGTGACCATCATCGAAGGCACCGCCACCCACAGCGGTAACGGGTACGACATCGTCTTCGCCGAAGGGCAGCCCAGCCTTCATGCCGAAAGCGAGATCACCCTGACCGACGGCAGCCGCGCGGCCCTCGCCATCCGGCCCGAGAAAGTCTCTATTTCTGCGGAAAAGCCGGAAAACACACGCAACGCGTTACAGGGCAAAATCCTTGATATTGCTTATCTGGGAAACCTGTCCACCTATCACGTCGAACTGCCCACCGGGCAGATCGTCAAGGCGCAGGCCGCCAATACCCGCCGCCTCTCGCGCCGGTCCTTCACTTGGGAAGACGAGGTCTGGATCTCTTGGACAGATACCGCCGCCGTCTTGTTGGAGGCCTGAGCGATGCGGCGCGTGGCCCTCATCGCTGTTCCCTATCTGTGGCTTCTGGCCCTGTTCCTTGTGCCCTTCATCATCGTCCTGAAGATCTCGCTCAGTGACTATGACCTGTCGATCCCGCCCTACAGCCCGACACTGGACCTATCCAGCGGTTGGGAGGGGCTCAAATCCTTCTTCGGGGCGCTGGATTTCGAGAATTTCACCTTCCTGACCACCGATGACCTTTATTGGAAGGCCTATCTGTCCTCGGTGCGAATTGCGGTCATAGCCACGTTTTGCACGCTTCTGGTGGGCTATCCCATCGCCTATGGCATGGCCAATGCGCCCGATCACTGGCGGCCCACCCTGATGATGCTGGTGATCCTGCCGTTCTGGACGAGTTTCCTTATCCGGGTCTATTCGTGGATGGGGATTCTTTCGACCGAGGGGTACTTGAACCAGCTTCTTATCGGCATGGGCCTGATTTCCGAGCCGCTGACGATCCTCAACACCAATACGGCGGTCTATATCGGCATCGTCTATACCTACCTGCCCTTCATGATCCTGCCCATCTATTCCACGCTTGAACGGATGGATGCCTCGCTTCTGGAGGCGGCCGAGGATCTGGGCTGTTCCCGAATAGAGGCCTTTTGGCTTGTCACCTTTCCGCTGTCGCGCAACGGCATCATCGCAGGCTGCTTTCTGGTCTTCATCCCGACCATCGGCGAATTCGTGATCCCCGCGCTTCTGGGTGGCTCTGACACCCTGATGATCGGCAAGGTCCTGTGGGAGGAATTCTTCAACAACCGCGACTGGCCGGTGGCAAGCGCCGTGGCGGTGATCCTGCTGCTGATCCTGATCATCCCGATCATCCTGTTCCAGCGCAACGAACAGAAACAGCGGGAGGCCGAAGGATGAGGACCGCAAGACACCCGAAATCTTCAAAAGATTTCGGACCGATTTCTTTTCAAGAAATCGGCGCACCGGAGGCCGCAGCATGAGACGCTTCACATGGTTCAACGCCACGTCCCTGACGCTGGGCTTCGCGTTCCTTTACCTGCCGATGGTGATCCTCATCGTCTACAGCTTCAACGCCTCGGAACTGGTCACTGTCTGGGCGGGATTTTCCACCAAATGGTATGGTGAGCTTCTGCAAAACGAGGCTTTCCTCGACGCGGCTTGGGTGACCATCCAAGTGGCTGTCATAAGCTCCACCATCGCCACGGTTCTTGGCACCATGGCGGCCTATGTTCTGGTCCGGGCCGGGCGTTTCGCGGGCCGCACGCTGTTTTCCGGCATGATCTATGCACCGCTGGTCATGCCCGAGGTCATCACCGGCCTGTCGCTTCTGCTCTTGTTCATTGGCATCGGGCTGGATCGCGGGGTTCTGACCATCATCCTCGCCCATACGACCTTTTCGATGTGCTATGTCTCGGTCGTGGTCTCCTCGCGGCTGGTCAGTTTCGATCGCTCGCTGGAAGAGGCGGCGCTTGACCTCGGCTGCACGTCGATGGAAGCCTTCCGCCTTGTCACCCTGCCGATCATCGCCCCCGCCGTGATCTCGGGCTGGCTTCTGGCCTTTACGCTGTCGCTGGATGATCTGGTGATCGCGTCCTTCACCGCTGGCCCCTCGGCCACCACCCTGCCGATCAAGATCTGGTCCTCGATCCGCCTTGGCGTCAGCCCCGAAATCAACGCGCTCTCGACTCTGCTGATCGCGATTGTCGCCGTGGGGGTCATCACCGCCTCTTTGATCACCAAGCGCGCGGCCCTCAGACAAGAGGCCGAGGAACGCGCCGCCATCCGCGCATGAGGCGGATTTTCCCGACCCATACCTATTCCGAGGCCCCGCGCACTGGGTGCTATTGGGCCGAAACAGTCTCTGATATGGCCTTTCCCAAGGCCCATGGCCCTCTCACCTGCGACGTGGCCGTGATCGGCGCGGGGTTTACCGGATTATCCGCCGCCCTGCATTTGGCCGAGGGCGGCGCGGATGTGGTTGTTCTTGAGGCCCAGCATCCCGCTTGGGGTGCTTCGGGTCGCAATGGCGGCTTTTGTTGCTTGGGTGGATTTGGCGCGCCTGATGGCGTCATCGCCCGCCTGCATGGCGAGGCCGCCCGGGTTGAGGCCCGCCAAACCGAGATGGCCGCAGTTGGCACCGTGGATGCCCTCACCACGCGGCTGGCCCTCGACGTGGACCGCCATTCCAAAGGCGAAACCGTCATGGGCTTTACCCCCAAATCACTGACAGAATTCGAGCACGAGGCCGAGCGCATCCACTCCGACCTTGGGATCACGCCCGAGATTCACCAAGAGGCCCAACTCCCCGGGCTTGGCATGTCCGGGCCCTTCCACTGCGGCATGACAACCCCGGTGGGCTTTGGCCTCAACCCCGCGAAATACGCCCTTGGCCTTGCCCAAGCCGCCAGTGACGCAGGCGCGCGCATCTTCTCCCATAGCCCCGTGCAGCGCATCGACCACGCAGGCGGCTTTACCTTGCACACCGATACCGCCCAGATCAGTGCCAAGCGCCTGATCGTGGCGACCAACGGCTATTCCTCGGATGACCTGCCCAAGTGGATGCGCGCCCGTTACCTGCCGGCCCAATCCAATGTGCTGGTCACCCGCACGCTCAGCGATGAGGAAATCGCCGCCCAAGGCTGGTCCACCGACCAGATGGCCTTTGATGAACGGTTCTTCCTGCATTACTTCCGCCTGATGCCCAACCGGCGGTTCCTGTTCGGAATGCGCGGCGGCTTGTTCAGCTCCGCCAAGTGGGACGCGCGGATGCATCGCACCATACGCCAGCATTTCGAACGCATGTTCCCGGCTTGGGCGCATATCGACACGCCCTATAGCTGGAATGGCCTTCTCAGCCTGTCACGCGACATGACCCCCTATTGCGGCCCCATCCCCGAACTGCTCGGGGCCTTCACCGCGCTTAGTTTTCAGGGCAACGGCGTCGCCATGGCCAGCCACGCAGGGACAATCCTTGCCGATCTTGCGCAGGGCAAGACGCCCACGCCCATGTACCCCGAAATCATGCGCAAACCGCCGCGCCGCTTCCCCTTGGGCCGCCTGCGGCGCGCGTGGCTTTGGCCGCCCTATGCGGCGGCGCATTTGACGGGGCAATAGGCTCTAACCCTGCGGCGTGCGCAACGCCCGCGCCTTGCCACGCTTCAGGCCAAGATGCCGTTCGCGCAGGATAATGATGATCCCTGCAAGGATCACCAAACCGGCGCCCATTAGCATCGGCCCGGTCGGCACCTCGTCGAAAATCATATAGCCGATAACAAGAGCAAAGAGCATCGAGGCATAGTCGAAAGGCGCAACAACGCTGGCATCGGCAAAGCGATAGGCCGAGGTCAGGAATATCTGCGCCGTACCGCCCAGCACCCCGGCCAAGATCAAGTAAACAGTCTCTGTTCCACCCGGAATTGCCCACCCAAAGGGAATGGTCAGCAACGACAACAGCGTCGAGGTCAGCGAAAAATAGAAGACAATGGCGCTGGTTTCCTCGGTCGCCACCAGCTTGCGAATGTAAATCTGCGCCAAAGCGGCACAGACCGCCCCCAAAAGCACCAGAACGGCGCCCACTGCCTGCGCGGTCTCAACCGTCGGGCCTGACAGGGTGCTCAGGCGCGGCGACAGCACGATCAAGACCCCAACAAGGCCCAAACCCACCGCCCCGATACGAAAGAGGCCCACCCGCTCGTCCAAAAACATCGCGGCAAAAACCACCGTCAACAGCGGCGCGGTATAGCCCAGCGCCGTGACCTCGGGCAGTGGTAGCAGGCCAAGCCCGGCAAACATCAACCCCATCGCCGTGGTCCCCACCACCCCGCGCCAGAAATGCCCCATGGGCGATTTCACCTTCAACCCGGTGCGCAGATCACCGCGCAGGGCCAGCCATGTCAGGATCACGGGAATGGCAAAGAACGAACGGAAAAACACCGCCTCACCGGGCGGAACAGTGTCTGATGCCGCCTTGATCAGGGCCGACATCACGACAAAAAGCATCACGGAACAAAGTTTCAGGGCAATGCCCTTGAACGGACTCATTGGCGCATCTCCTAATGTCCCCTGCATGCGCCTGCCCGCGCGGAAGGTCAATCACCGGCGATGCACCCACCACATAACGAAAAAGCCCTGCGTGACGATCACGCAGGGCCGTTCGCTTGGGCGCTTCTCACACCTCACGGGGCCTCATAGCGCTGAACGCCGTCAGGCGTGAAAAGCGGCTCTATTCCGCCGCTTCCCGCTTGGGCAACACCCAATCGGGGCGCGGAAAGTGGCAGGTATAGCCATTGGGGAAGCGCTCAAGATAATCCTGATGCTCGGGTTCGGCCTCCCAGAAATCGCCCACCGGCTCAACTTCGGTCACCACCTTGCCCGGCCAGATGCCGCTGGCCTCCACATCGGCGATGGTGTCCAGCGCCACCGCCTTTTGCTCGTCCGAGCAGTAATAGATGGCCGAACGATAGCTTAGCCCAATGTCATTGCCCTGCCGGTTCAGCGTGGTTGGGTCATGGATTTGGAAAAAGACCTCCAAGAGCTTCCGGTAGCTCATCCGATCGGGATCGAACATCACCTCGATCCCCTCGGCATGTGTGCCATGATTGCGATAGGTGGCATTGGGCACATCGCCCCCGGTGTATCCCACGCGGGTCGAAATCACCCCGTCCATGCCCCGGATCAAATCCTGCATTCCCCAGAAACAACCACCCGCCAGTACTGCACGTTCGCTCATCTCACGTCCTCCACTTGATCCAAGTAATCGCCATAGCCCTCGGCCTCCATCTCGTCGCGATGGATAAACCGCAAGGCGGCGGAGTTGATGCAATAGCGTAGCCCGCCCCGGTCTTGCGGCCCATCGGGAAAGACATGGCCCAAATGGCTGTCGCCATGGGTGCTGCGCACTTCGGTCCGCACCATCCCGTGGGTTGTATCGGTCAGTTCGTTCACATGCGCCGGCTCAACGGGCTTGGTGAAACTTGGCCAGCCGCAGCCCGACTCGTATTTATCCGCCGAGGCGAACAATGGCTCACCCGAAACAACATCAACGTAAATCCCCGGCTCCTTGTTCCCAAGGTACTTGCCGGTGCCCGGACGCTCGGTGCCGTTCTGCTGGGTGACGCGGTATTCCTCGGGGCCGAGCGCCGCGATACGCTCGGGGTTCTTCCTGTACTGGGCCATGATACGCTCCGATGTTTCCTGTTGGCAGAGATGGGGCGGAATGTCGAAAAACAAAGGGCCTGACCGCGGCCCTTGCCGCAAACGGGGCGTGGTCATATGATCTGACCAGTTCCATCACGGGCCTGTTCCATGCCATTCGAGAAAGTCACCCCCGAAAAGCTCTCGACCGCGGTGACGCGGCAGATCGAGAAGCTGATCCTGCGCGGCATCCTGCGCCCGGGCGAACGGCTGCCCGCAGAGCGCGAACTGGCCGAGAAGCTGGGCGTGTCGCGCCCGTCGCTGCGCGAGGCGGTGGCCGACCTGCAGGACAAGGGGTTGCTCACGGCGCGCGCGGGGGCGGGCATCTATGTGGCCGACGTGCTGGGCAGCGCGTTCTCGCCCGCGCTGATCCGGCTCTTTGCCGAGCATGACGAGGCGGTGTTCGACTATATCGGCTTTCGCCGGGACCTCGAGGGGCTGGCGGCATGCCGGGCGGCGCGGCTTGCGTCGGACACCGACCTGCAGGTGATCCAGACCGTGATGGACAAGATGGAGGCCGCCCACAAGAAGACCAACCCGGCGGACGAGGCGCGGCTCGATGCCGAGTTTCACATGGCGATCATCGAGGCGAGCCACAACGTCATCATGCTGCACATGATGCGCTCGATGTTCCAGCTGCTGCGCGAGGGGGTGTTTTACAATCGGCAGGTGATGTTCCGGC
>Ga0209938_1001587_pt1 | contig 11237 bp, 4 predicted proteins | sample SalPonR2_C_D1_MG_FD_185708 | JGI IMG/M metagenome (GOLD analysis project Ga0209938, IMG submission 185708) | Salt pond soil microbial communities from South San Francisco under conditions of wetland restoration - Salt Pond MetaG R2_C_D1_MG... ... | reverse complement strand
TGAACGCCAGTTTGACCCCAGGGATGCCTCGTTCATTCCCCGGGCGTTTTCCATTACCCATATCAACCTCAGCAACCGTAACTGGACCGCGGTCGGCCATCCGGACTGCGATGAGCTGCCCATCGTTGACCCGGCTGGCCTGCTGACACCTTTCTTTGACAGCTGGTCGCTGGATGGCTGGCTGCTGGCGGAAGACGGCCGCTGCCTGCTGCCCTCCCGTACCAGAAATTCGCACCAGTGGCAGGAAGTCACGGATGTCATCAGCGTCAGTACCGAATCGGCCATGGACGGCCTGAAACTGGACAGCAGCGCCTGGGTTGAGCTGGAAAACGGCGTTCCGGTCTGCCGCTTCCGGTTGCGGGCGAAGTCGGACGTGGCCGGCTCCGTGGTCCTGGCCCTGCGGCCCGCCAACCCGGAGGGCATCAGCTTCATCAACCGCGTCAGTCTCTCTGACCAGCGGGATGCCTGGACCGTGGACGGCAACCGCTCGGTGAACTTCAGCGCCCCCGCCGACCGGCATCATGTTTCCGATTATAAAAACGGGGATGTCCATATTCACCTGACCGATCGCGAGGATCAGAGCGAGGGTGTCTGTGACGTCGGCATGGTGACAGCGGCGGCGCTGTTTTCCGTGGCAGCCGGCGAAACCCGGGAAATCACCGCCAGCATTCCACTCAGTGACAGCCAGGCGGGGCTGCCCGCAGCCGATGCCTGGCGGACGGAGCGGGAAGGTCATGCCCGCCTGGTATGCCCGGAACCCCGTTACCAGTTCCTTTATGACGCCGCCGTGGTGTCCCTGATTCTGCATTCGCCGGAGGATGTCTATCCCGGGCCGTTCACCTACAAACGCTTCTGGTTCCGGGATGCCGCCTTCATCATCAACGCATTATTGAGCATCGGGCTGACAGGGCGGGCGGAACGGGCGCTGTCCCGCTTTCCCGAACGCCAGATCCGCGGCGGCTATTTCCGCTCCCAGGAGGGCGAATGGGATGCCAACGGCGAAGTGCTCTGGATCCTCAAACGCTTTTTCGACCTGACCGGTCGCCATCCGGAAAAGCGCTGGCACGGCGCCATAAGCCAGGGTGCGAAGTGGATTACCCGCAAACGCCTGCGCCGGGAAACCGAAGCACCCCACGCCGGGCTGCTGCCCGCCGGCTTCAGCGCCGAACACCTGGGCCCCAACGATTACTACTACTGGGATGATTTCTGGGGCATCTCCGGGCTCTATGCCGCAGCCGACATGCTGGCGGCCGACAGCCCCCAGGACAGCCGGGCTTTCCGGGAAGATGCCGCCGATTTCATGAAAGCCGTCGACCGCAGCCTTGAGGGCTGCCAGCAACGACTGAACCGGCCGGGCATGCCCGCGTCCCCCTACCGCCGTCTGGATGCCGGCGCGATCGGCTCGCTGGCTATAGGCTACCCGACCCAGCTCTGCGCGCCCGACGATCCGCGCCTGCTGGACTGCGTGGAATTTCTGCTGGAGCGCTGTTTCATCGACGGGGCTTTTTACCAGGACATGATCCACTCCGGCCTGAACGCCTACCTGACCCTGCATGTGGCCCAGGTACTGCTGCGGGCGGACGATCCGCGCTATCTGCAACTGATGGATTCAGTGGCCGAACTGGCCTCCCCCACCGGCCAGTGGCCCGAAGCCATCCACCCCGGCACGCTGGGAGGCTGTATGGGCGACGGCCACCATGTCTGGGCATCCGCCGAATGGGTACTGATGGTCCGCAACTGCTTCCTGCGCGAAGAAGGCGACCGCCTGGTGCTCTGCGGCGGCATCCCCGAACGCTGGCTGGAACAGAACGGAACCATCAGCTTCGGCCCGGCGCCCACTGGCTTTGGCACCGTCTTCATCAGCATAACACCCGATTCCGGGGGCTCTCCAAAAGTGGAGTGGACGGCCGACTGGCACAGCGAAGAGCCGCTGATTGAGGTGAAGCTGACGGGGTATGGAACAATAGTCGCCAAACCAGGTACACAGTCCGTCGTGCTATAACAAAAAAGGCGTTATCGAGAGGTTAATCAAGCAGTGGTGAACCTTCCTTCCGGGAACGTCAAAACCATGGGTGAGTCCGGGCTGTTCGTGGAACCATAATAAATTGGCCGGCTTGGCCACTTTAATGGCGACATAGGGAACCGCTTGTGGCCGCACCCGCACGCTCAATATTCATATTATCGGCGCTAGAAGCTGCTTTGACCACAAAGCGGACCTTTTTGCCAGGCCGCGTGACCTCCCTCCCCAGATTCAGTGAAGATGTGACGCAATTGGAGTGTCTGGCGAAACACCAACGGGTGGAAAACTCTTATCAGCAGTAGAACTGAAACAGGGATGTTTACAGGAATGGCGGTAACGTTTGCCTGAAAATAAGTCTTTCCCCATTAATCCTAAGCATACGTCCGGAAATATATTGCTATAACGATTCAATTAATCCTCTATCAGCGCAGGCGCCTCGAAGTTGGTCGTCCGGATAGAGGCAACCATTCAGTGTTTAGGAACTAAGCTGAGTGTAACCAGTTAGCCTGTGAACGACCATGAGAAACCGCTTTGACAATCTTTCAAGATTCAGCTTCACAAACGAACAATTTGCATAATGACGTCCCACAGCCCGACAACTACACTTTGCATAAAAACTAAATTTTCCGCTCGCTAAAAACGGTATCTGCTATGCGCTACGAAACGACGGAGCTTGAAATTGACGTCTCTGAGCTTCGAATTGGCATGCATGTCATCAAACTGGATCGGCCTTGGGAGGAAACCGACTTCCTGCTGCAGGGCTTTATTATCCAGCGCCAGGACGATATCGACGCATTGCAGTCCCAGTGCCGTAAAGTCACCATTGAGGGTAAGGTTAAAAACCCCGAATACGAGCCCCAGCCCAGCGAGCATTTAAAGCGGAAGGAAAAGGCAAGATTTATCCAGCATAGCCAGCGACCGGATTCGAAAAAGAAGGCCACTGCCAAGCGTCCATTTCCACCAGGCTCTGGCGAAGGCCGTATCACCAAACGCGTCACCTACATCAACAAAGTGGATGTCAATTACGAAATCCGCAACGCCACTGGTCACTACGGTGAGGCAAAAAAGGTTGCTGACGGTATCATGTCTGGCCTTCGGGTCGGCCGGGCCCTGGACCTGAATCGTGCCAGAGAAGTGGTGAACGATTGTGTCGACAGTATTCTTCGCAACGACGATGCCCTTCTGCTTCTGACGAAACTGAAACACAAAGACGAATACACCGCCGAACATTGCCTCAACGTGTCCATCCTGAGCGCCGCCTTCGGCAAACGTCTAGGACTACTTGAAGAAGAAATCCGGACACTTGGTCTTTGCGGATTGCTGCATGATAGTGGCAAAGCCAAAGTCCCGAGCGAAATTCTCCAGAAACCCGGAGCCCTGACACCAGAAGAACACGCCATCATGAAAAATCATGCCAATTGGGGACGAGACATGTTGATGGCCTTGCCCAAAGTGGTCCATGCAACGATCGACGTCGCCTACAACCACCATGAGAGGCTGGACGGGAAAGGCTACCCGCGGGGCCTCGAGGCCTATCAGATTCCCTATTTTGCCAAGATTGTGGCGATTGTGGACACCTACGATGCCATCACCAGCAACCGTGCCTATGATAAGGGCCGGTCGTCTATGGAGGCGCTGGAGATCATTCACCGATTCCGGGGCACCCAGTTTGATGCTGACCTTGCCCGCGAGTTCGTGCAGATGATTGGCATTTACCCGCCAGGGTCCATCGTCGAAATGAAAACCGGGGAAGTGGCCATTGTGATTGCGTCCAATCCGAAAAACCGCCGACGGCCGCGCATTATGATGGTTCGCGACGTCAATAAAGAACGCCTGCCAAAGTTTCGGCTAATGGACCTGAGCCTTAAGCCCCGTAATGAGGATGGCCAGGTACTTGAAATTGGCAAAGAGGTGCCCGATGGCACTTACGGCGTGGTGTTACAGCGATTTATAGACAACGGCCTGACCCTGGGTCACCAGACCGTCGGCGCGACGTAACCCAGCTCCTTTTTCTGCCACCTCAGTCGTCCAGCTTCCACAATTTGTCGCCGCATCCCAGGTACCGCTGGAATCATGAAAGGATCGTTGTTCCGGCCCACCAGGCGATTGGACGCACCGGCGGCCCGGGCACTATCAGCCTGAGTTCGCATGTGCACCCCTTCACCGTAAACCAGAATCCCAATTTTGGGCCTTACACACTGACACATGGCCCTCAGTTCATCCTGCGCCGGGTGCCTGGAGGCGTGCATCGTTCCAGTTGACCCAACAATGTTCGCTTTTGTTTAAGCTTGGACTTATCCTGGTGACCTTGCCACTCCTGGCCTAAGAGTGAACGTACCCCGGTTCAGACTCCCTTCACTGGCTCATCTCGGCGTGACAAAAAGGTCCGCTTTCCAATGATTTCGACGCCATGACCACAAAGCAGACCTTTTCGGATAGGAGCCTACCCAATCCGCTATTCGGAACCAAAGCACGCTGAGGTCGCAAAGCGAACGTTCAGATCCGAGTCGCAAAGCCCCCGTTTGAGGCTCGGGTGTGTCATGCGCAATGGGTTAAGTGAGCAACGGAACGCCGTCCATGGGAAAACTGCTGGACGAACTGATCCACAGCGACCTTGCTGCGTTGAACTATTTCCTGGCAGGTGGAAGCTGACTTCAGCCGACCAGGCTCGATGGCCAGATGCCTACTTTTTCGATTGCCGTGGAGGAACTTGGGCGTGCCGAATCAGTCTTACTTATAGAGGTTATTTATAATCAGTAAGTGAGTTTTATGTTGTTAAAGTGGTGGCTCTTTCTGTTTCTGGCCACCTTCACTACCTCAGCTTTTGGTGACAATGGCATCAGGGTAGGTGTTGGCTCCGGTATGTCCAATCTCGTTAGTAACTCCAGCGCAGATCTTTCAGGTCCATTGGCCCCATTGTATGAATGCGTGTTTGACCGTGCTGATCTGGAGGCAAACTATATTGAGTTGCCATTGAAGCGCGGCTTGAAATATTTGGATAAGAACAAAATACAAGCGTTATTGCCTTTAGCGAAAAGCCCTACGAGGGACAGGCTGGGTTTGTTTGCCGGGCAATTGTTTGTTGCAGATTATGTTTTTGTTTCCCTTGATCCAACCTCAGTGCTTGAAGATAAGGAAGGTCTGAGATACGTCTCTCCGCGGGGCTTTATCGGCCCCGAATTCATTCAGCGCCAGGATGCACAAATTTATGAGGTGACTGAATGGTCTCAAGCGGTTTCCATGTTGCGATACGATCGTGCTGATGTCGCTGTCTTCCCTCAGGCATTGGTAATCAAACTATTTGGCCAGGACTCCATCGATGTCTATCAACGGCTTGCAGGGACGTTGCCTATATCACTTTACCTAGCAAACGAAACTCAAGACACGTCCGTAGCATCGGAACTGATCGCAGCAGTCAAAGATTGCAGTGTCGAAAATTCCATTCAACCCAATCTATTGCGATAAGCCGCCTGATGATTGGCCTACCGGCGGTGAAGAATCAAACTATCGGCAACTGGTCCCAAGGCAAAGCTGCCGCTCCAGCAGGCTGGGGTTGTCATCGAACTTTTCCTCAATTGTCGGTTTCCGAGGCCTTGGCCAACAAAAGACACATTTTGCAGCAACTATTGATCTTGAGTTTGCGGGAATGATCTAACTTCATACGAAAGTGTAACGGGTACGAGGAAAACGTAATTTCATCAGAGTGTTGTGGCCCACGAGATGTTTCTTCGGAAGTACGTGGGGGGGGTACCCCGTTTCCACGGACGGTTTTAAAACGGCGGTGGACTTGCGCCCGATCCAGAACCTCTCGGTTTCTGGAGATATCTCGAACCAAGAGCTTCACCATATCGCAGGATCGGAGTTTGCAGTCAATCGCCAGGTTGAACATCGCAAGCTCACGGATATTCTTTGCAATCTCCAACCGAATGCGGATAGCCCATATCTGTTCAAGTTTGAGCGGTAACTTCTGGCCAACGAGCTTCCCCTTGTTCCAGGGTACGCATATAGTGCCACTCGATGCGCATTCTGCTATCTGACCTTTACCAATTGCACACCTCATAATCCGTACACCGCCATTACCCCCTGGCCGGAACTGTTGAAGCTCAACGCAGCGGTATTCGGGTTCTGGCTTTTTTATGCGCTTTGCGCGCGTGGTTTTGTGGTGGGCAAGACGACAGCGGGTCGGCTTGTCAGCGGCTTTTTTGCGGTCATGATTCCCGTCATCGTATTGTTGCTCGGAACCGGCCTAGAATTGTTGCAGGGAGCGTCGATGTGAGGCTGATCGGCTTTCTTTTCATGTCCAGTCTGGCGATCGGGGCGATCATTGCGCTCGCTGATTACCGCTATTACCACCGCGTACACGAAGAATACCCTTTGCACAGAGCCTCGCTGGCTGAGCAGCTTTCCGGGCGGCTCAAGACAATATCGATTTCATGTTTCGCGACGATTTTCGCGGACTGGATAACTTACCCGGGCGCGATCGCGGCGAGTTGGGGGTGCGATCCTGGGGTGGCTTCGGGACCAGACAGTTGCCGTGGTCTTTGACGTCGAACTGTGGCGTTTCCACTAAATTATTTCCCTAGCAGCCTGTTTCCGGGAGTTCCAGTCCGCTGGCGCCGGCCCGAAGCCGGATCTGCCACGGGATAATGCCTCGCTGCGCATCGAGCAGATCGTGCGGCCAGCCCTGAACTTTTCGCTGCCCGACGCCAGCGGCAAATGGGCCCCGGCGGACACGCAGCGTCTCTAGTTCTCAAGCACCGACGTAAAACGGGGCGTTCTAACCACAGCATACACTAACTACCAGAGTTGGCACCTAAGATCAGGACGCCGTCCAGGCTATAGCTTTTCAAAAGTGAACGCGTTTTCCGTATTGGGGACGAACTCTAGCGATCCATCAGACGCTAGAGCCACGGGGCCACTGAACAAACCGCCGTCTATGCTAGCAAAACCGCCCTCACCATCCGTATTAACGGAGGTCCCGGTGACGGAGAAAACACCATCTACATAAGTGTAGGTTCCAAATTCCCCAGAAAGTGCCTGGACTCCTTCGTTATTGTCATGAAAGATCGCATACTCGGAATCGTTGAGGATCGTCAGAACATTGTTTTCTGGTCTGGTCTCATCGAAAAAGAGCCTGCCACCAACCAGTTCATTGGATTCGTCGCTGACACGGGAAAATGTAGCAGTACCGTCGTCCAATTCCAATGTCAGAGTGTCATCCAACAGCTCTACGGATGCGGTTCTCGAATTCAGGCCACCCCTTCCGTCGGATTCGCTCTCTGTGACAAACGCCATGGTTCCCCCAGCTACATCCCAAGTATAGGTGCCGTATTCGCCTGAACCGGCAGTCTGGCTTTCACCAGCATCGGACTCGTGGAAAATGACGTACTGGGTGCCGTCAATAAAGGATAAAACGTTACGCTGATTGGGGCCTTCCTCGAATACCCAGCTACCGGGCAGGCGGGCCCGTTGCGTCTCGGCAAAATTGTCGGCTGCAACAGCCTCGCTCACCAGGGTCAGTCCACTGTCGACACTGGACAGCGAAGCTGCGACCTCATTGTCAAAAGTCGCACTGGTTACGTCCAGGCCATCACCTACACCCGTAAAGACGTTGTCAGCGTTCTCATAAATACTGATACCGTTCGACGGGTCCCCATCCGAATCGAGCGATTGCAAAATCTGTAAGATATTGATTGCTGTGGTGGTGCCGGCTCCCTCCCCAATTTCGGCCGGGGTTACAACACCGCGGGCTAAAACCGGAGGAAATTCCAGATCACCGATGAAGAAAACGACGGTTTCTCCTTCCTCATAGGAAAACTCGCCCTGTGCATTGGTGATGCCACTGCCGGAATCGGTGCGATATCCGATACCGCCGACGGCACTATCGAGAAAAACACCGGTTTGGGTTTCCGGATCTCCATCGCCAGTGGTACCCGAACTGCTGCCTGAACTGCCTCCGCAACCGGCCAGAACGACTGCAGATGAGACGGCTGCTAATGCAAACTGCTGAAGATAAGCCATGTTTTAATCCTTTCTCATGTTTGTTTTACCCGAACACCTAAGGAAGCTTTGCATAGCGGCGGAATGTCGGCATCACCCATATAGGGTATTGTAGTGGTCAACTAATCCCGGGCAGTATTTTAAGGTTTTCCTCTGCTGCAACGGGAGAAATGCCACCGTTGAACGTATGAGGTCTTTGCTGGTTGTAGTAGTCCATCAGATAGCCACCAACATCTTTTTTGGCCTCAGGCAGATGCCAATATTCCAGGCCGGTATCCAATAGAAACGTGCATCTTTACGGATGGCTTGCCAATGTTCGCTTTTGTTTAAAAGCTTGGATTTATGCTGGTGCCCTTGCCACTCCTAGCCTATGAGTGAACCTACCTCGGTTCAGACTCCCCTCACTGGCTCATCTCGGCGCGGCAAAAAGGTCCGCTTTCCAATGATTGCGCCGGCCAGAATATGGTGCCAAGACCCCAAAGCAGACATTCAAACCCTATTACCAGCGGCGGGGTGTGCCCAATCCGGGCCTTGACCAGGCTTCTCTAGACAGCCGGAAATGGTCAGGAGTACACCCAAGTCGATCCGGATACGAGCCAGAATCGAGGTGACGCAAGTCACCTCCATCGGCGCTGATATTTGGTTAGGGTAATCTCGATATGTGTATATACTAATAGAATGCAATAACATTCAATAACCAAGAGCAGAGGGAGTCTCCGATGAAGGCATCATTAGCTGCTATCCTCGCGGCGCTATTGTTCTTATCGGCCTGTGGTGGCGGCTCCGGTGGCTCGGGTGACGTAGCGGAAGATAAAGTTCAATCAGGTGTATATGTGGCTGACCAGTTGGTAGATCAGCAATTGGAGTTATTCCGTTTCGACACTTCGGGAGCAGGCGCGGCCAGACTCTCGGGGACGCTCCAGGTCGATGGAAATGTTGGTGATTTCAAAGTATCGCCCGACGGCAGCCGCGTCGCCTACCGCGCCGACCAGGACACGGATGAAAAATTCGAACTCTACGTCGCCAGGCTCGATGGCAGCGGTATCGACAAGATCAACGAGCCGATGACCACTCCCAACGGCGATGTATCCGAATTTGCCTGGTCACCCGACAGTGCGCAAATCGTCTATGTCGCTGATGCTGAGCAGGATGGCGTTCGTGAAGTCTACCTGGCCAACGCGGACGGTAGCAGTCACCTCAAGATCAGTGGCCCTGTCAGTGTGCCCGGGGTGGTAGAACTCCTCGACGTGAAATGGTCCCCCGATGGACGTTATATCGCGCAACGAGTGGAGAGTTTGAGCAGTTTTCAAACTGTGGGCATCAATACCCACGACACGCAGAATCCGAACAGCGTCCGCGTTAATCCGACCCTCGTGTTCGGTGGCAGCATTGGCGCATACGCCTGGTCACCCGACAGCCGCCGCATTGCCTACATCGCCGACCAGGACATAGATAATGTATTGGAACTCTACAGCGCGACTCCGGACGGCGCCGTCAACGACAAGCTGAACGGTGCGCTGGTGACCGGCGGTGATGTAGCAGGCGACTTCGCCTGGTCACCCGACAGCCGCCGCATTGCCTACCGTGCCGACCAGGACATAGATAATGTATTCGAGCTCTACAGCGCGACTCCCGACGGCGCCGTCAACGACAAACTGAACGGTGCGCTGGTAACCGGCGGTGATGTAGCAGGCAACTTCGCCTGGTCACCCGACAGCCGCCGCATTGCCTACTTCGCAGACCAGGACACGGATGGTGTAGTCGAACTCTACAGCGCGACTCCGGACGGCACCGTCAACGACAAGCTGAACGCTGCGCTGGTGACCAACGGTGATGTATCTGCTTTCGCCTGGTCACCCGACAGCCGCCGTATTGCCTACCGCGCTGAGCAGGACACAGATAGTGTATTCGAACTCTACAGCGCGACTCCGGACGGCGCCATCAACGACAAGCTGAACGGTGCATTGGTGACCAACGGTGATGTATTTACCTTCGCCTGGTCACCCGACAGCCGCCGCGTTGCCTATGTCGCCGACCAGGACATCGATGATGTATTCGAACTCTACAGCGTGACTCCGGACGGCACCATTAACGAAAAGTTGAACGGTGCGCTGGTGATCGACAGAGGTTTATCAGGCTTCGCCTGGTCACCCGACAGCCGCCGCATCGCCTACCGCGCCGACCAGGACATCGATGATGTATTCGAACTTTACAGCGCGACGCCGGACGGCACCATAAACGACAAGCTGAACGGTGCGCTGGTAACCGACGGTGATGTAACAGACTTTGCCTGGTCACCCCGATGACCGGACTGTCGAAACATGTGCAATTGAGAGCGTATGCCTGTTGAAGATGTTTAGCTAAACGTTGGAATTTTGAGGATCCGCTTTCCAATGAATACGACAAGGAATACTTCGGCTGCATCTCTCTGCGAATCAGCAATGCAAGGCCCGGCGATCCGAAGGCTTATCTAACCTTCGGATCAAGCTCACCAGACGCATAACGCTCAAACATGCGCTCAAGGTTAACCGGCTGGATTTTGCTGGCATTACCGGCGGTGCCGAAGGCTTCATAGCGGGCGATGCAGACTTCGGTCATGGCCTTCATGGTTTCCTTCAGGTACTTGCGCGGGTCAAACTCGGCCGGGTTCTGGGCCAGGAAGCGACGGACCGCGCCAGTGCTGGCCAGGCGCAGGTCGGTATCGATATTGACCTTGCGCACGCCGTGTTTGATGCCTTCGACGATTTCCTCAACCGGTACGCCGTAGGTTTCCGGGATTTCGCCGCCGTATTCGTTGATGATCTTCAGCCACTCCTGGGGCACCGAGCTGGAGCCGTGCATGACCAGGTGGGTGTCCGGGATGCGGGCGTGAATGGCCTTGATCTGGTCGATAGCCAGGATGTCACCGGTGGGCGGGCGGGTGAACTTGTAGGCGCCGTGACTGGTGCCGATGGCGATGGCCAGGGCGTCGACGTGGGTCTTGTTGACGAAATCCGCCGCTTCTTCCGGGTCGGTCAGCATCTGGCTGTGGTCCAGGGTGCCTTCGGCGCCAATGCCGTCTTCTTCACCGGCCTGGCCGGTTTCGAGGGAGCCCAGGCAACCCAGCTCACCTTCTACCGAAACGCCACAGGCGTGGGCCATTTCGACGGTGCGACGGGTGACGTCGACGTTGTATTGGTAGTCGGTCGGGGTTTTGCCGTCTTCACCCAGCGAGCCG
>Ga0209938_1001582_pt1 | contig 11262 bp, 5 predicted proteins | sample SalPonR2_C_D1_MG_FD_185708 | JGI IMG/M metagenome (GOLD analysis project Ga0209938, IMG submission 185708) | Salt pond soil microbial communities from South San Francisco under conditions of wetland restoration - Salt Pond MetaG R2_C_D1_MG... ... | reverse complement strand
GTCAGATGAGCAATCACTATCACCTCCTGATCGAGACGCTTCGCCCGACCCTTTCGAAGGGCATGCGCGAGGTCAACGGCGTGTATACGCAAGGCTTCAATTACCGTCACGGCCGGGTCGGTCACGTTCTCCAGGGACGCTATAAGGCGGTGTTGGTTGAGAAGGAATCCCACCTGTTGGAGTTGTCGCGCTACGTGGTCCTCAACCCAGTGCAAGCCGGCATGACCGAAACTGCCGGGGACTGGCCGTGGAGCAGCTATCGCGCGGTGATGGGCAAGGCGGCGGCGCCGGAGTGGCTGGCCGTCGATGAGACGCTACACCTGTTCCACACCATGCGCGGCCCCGCCCGTCGCGCGTTCGCACGGTTTGTCGCCGATGGCGTCAATGCCGACGATCCGTTCGATCAGATACCCCGCGCCGGATTTCTGGGAAGCGAGTCGTTCATTGAAACCGTGCTCGAGAAATTCGACACCGGACAAATCAGCGCCGAAATTCCGAAGAAGCTACGGCCGGCCCGGAGCCTAGTGCGGATTGCCCGAGCAGCCGCCAACCGAGACAAGGCAATCATCGAAGCCTATCGGACCGGCGCCTACACCTTGACCGAGATCGCGAGCCACTTCGGAATCCACCAGTCCACGGCCAGCAGAATTGCGCGGCGGGAGGACTATGCATGAAACGAGACCTGACCCCAAAATCCCTGACCCCAAAATCCCTGACCCCAAAATCCCTTGACCCCAAAATCCTTGACCCCAAAATCCTGACCCCAAAATCCGTTGCAAGCCCTGGCCATTGTCGGGCTGGCGAAGCGCCGCGCGAGTCTGAAATTGCATACCCGGCGGGATGAGGTACGATACTGTTCATGAAATTCAGCCGCTCAGTTGGCTCGAAGAACGGAGCATGAGCGCATTGGGGGTGTGCATCGATGAACATCGTTGAGCAGAAATTACTCGACCATGCGCCTTTGGCAGTTTTCTGGACCCGCGAGGATGGCAGTTTCGCCTATGTCAACAAGACGGCTTGTTCAAGTCTTGGATATACCCGCGAGGAACTGCTGCAACTGTCGATATTCGATGTTGATCCGGACGTTACGCCTGAATTCTGGAAAGCGCACTGGCTGGACGTTCCCGAGACAGGCATTGTCACGCTGGAGCGTCTTCATCGCCGGCGCGACGGCAGCAGGATTTCCGTAGAGGTCCAGGTTCAGCACATATCCGTCAGCGACGAATTCGTGCATGTTTCCTTTGTTCGCGATCTCACCGATGAGAACAAAGTGGCGGCTCAGCGCGAAAGTCACTTGAGCTACCTCGATGCGCTGTTCAATAAGAGCCCTGTACCCCAACTCATCATCGACCCCGACAACGGGCGCATCGTGGAGGCCAATCCCGCAGCTTCAACCTTTTACAAATACCCGTCCGAGAATCTATGCAAAATGCAAATTCAGCAGATCAATCTCATGGGCGAAGAAAGAATCAAGGAGGAAATAGAGCGCGCGCGCAAGCGAAAGCGCAATTTCTTCCGGTTTCGCCATGCCGACGCGGAGAACGGAATACACGATGTGCAAGTCTTTTCGGTTCCGATCCTGCGCGACGGTCGGCAAATGCTGCATTCGACTGTTCTGGACGTCACCGCCCTTGTGCGGTCGCGTAGCGAACTGCAACACCAGCAAGCTCTGCTCAAGCGCCTTCCCATCGGGGTTTATCAAGCCACGCTGGGCGGTGAGGGCATCTTTCTGCAGGCGAACCCTGCCCTGCGCAAAATTCTTGACCTACCGGATGGACACAAGGTTGTCGGTCGGCGAGTCGCCGATTTCTATGCCGACCCGGAAGAACGCGCCAAACTAAGCGACCGCATACTGGAAGCCGGACAGGTCATTCGTGATGTGCGCAGGGCCAGAACCGAAAGCGGCCGTCTGATCTGGATTGCGATCACCAGCCGGGCAACCCGCTTGCGCGACGGCGATGTCGTGCTGGAAGGCGCGATAGAGGATGTTACCGAGCTCCGAGAAGCCGAATTCGAGCTCGACCGTGCCGCTGCCAGGGCAATCAATGCTCTGGACGCAGCGCCGATTCCGATGATGTTGTATACCGCTGATGGCCGGGTCGAGGCGGTCAACCGTGTCTGGTGCGATATCACGGGTTACTCGCCGGAACAACTCAAAACGCTGGACGACTGGACGCAGCTTGCCTATGGTTCTGACGCCGGTGCAATTCTGAACGAAATCCGGAACATGATCCGGGCGGGACAGCGAGTTTCCGAGGGCGATTTCCGAGTTCGATGCGCGGACGGTGAAATCCGGATATGGGCTTTTTATTCCGGCCCCCTCGAATTCGACGGCGAAACTGCGAGCCTTGTTCTTTCGACAGCCATGGATGTGACCGAGCAGCGTCGGCACGAGCGCCGGATGCGGCAGTCGGACGCGATTGTCCAGTCTGCTCACGAGGGCATCACGATCACGGATGCTGACCGGAATATAGAACGGGTCAACGCCGCGTTCACCCGGATTACAGGCTATACGGAAAGCGAAGTGCGTGGCAGAAATCCGCGCATCCTGTCTTCGGGACGTCAGGACTCGGCATTCTACGAGCAGATGTGGTCGCAGATTAATCGACTTGGTTACTGGCAGGGTGAAGTCTGGAACCGCCGGAAGAGCGGCGAAATTTACCCCGAGTGGCTTTCGATTACCGAGATTCGCGATTCCGAAAAACAGACCGTCAACTATGTCGGCGTCTTCCACGATTTAACGGAATTGAAGCAGTCGCAGGCAGAACGGGATCATTTGCAGCGCTTCGACAGCCTCACAAGTCTGCCCAACCAGCGATTGCTTCTCGAGAAACTTGCCGAGCGACTGGCTGGCGTCCGAAAGGATTGCGGACAAATAGTCGTGATCGTCTGTGGCCTGGACCGCTTCAGGATAATCAACGAAAGCTTTTCCTATATCGAGGGCGACCGAATTCTGAAAACGATCGCGGAACGCCTGCGCCAGGCGCAGGATCAGCACGTTGAACTGGCCAGACCCGGCAGCGACCATTTTGCATTCGTGATCGGTTCCGGGGCAAGCAATACCCGAACCCTCGACCTGGTCGACCGGATAGCCGCGCTTCTGTCCAAACCGGTGAAGACCGCCGAAGGCCAGGACCTGAATATTCAATGTTCGGTGGGCATTGCGCGCTTCCCGGACGATGGCGAGTCTCCTGAAGAGCTTCTCCGCAATGCGGAAACAGCCATGTTTCATGCCAAGCGGACCCGCCGGGGCTCACACATATTCTTTTCGTCCGAACAGACCGAAGGCGGCCAGGAGAAACTGGAGATCGAGACCCGAATTCGGCGGGCGATCGATGAGCACGCATTCGAATTCCACTTGCAGCCGGTCGTCTGCGTTGACCAGGGCACCATCGTCGGCGCCGAGGCACTCGCCCGCTGGCCCAGCGCAGATAACCAATCGGTGCCGCCGGACGTTTTCATTCCCGTAGCAGAGCAGACGGGCATGATCGAGAAGCTGACCTTCCAGTTGCTGCAGCCGTCCTGCCTCGCGGCCGCAGAATTTCAGCGCAAATTCTCGCCCCAATTCCGCCTGGCGTTCAATATCTCTGCCCTTTTGCTCAACGACAACCAGTTCGACAGAAAGATTTTTGAAAGTCTCGAGAACGCTGGATTTGCGCCCACCCAGTTCGAGATCGAGCTAACCGAAAGCACCCTGCTGGAACAGGCCCAGGGAACGTCGCGGGTTCTCAAGCGCTTGCGCGACTCCGGCATACGCATCTCGATCGACGATTTCGGAACCGGATTTTCGTCACTCGCTTATCTTCAGGAAATCGATGCCCAGTTCCTGAAGATCGACCGTCGCTTCGTCCAGCGCGTGGCAACGCACCCCGCAGATGCGCAGATTGCCGGCTCGATCATTGCAATGGCGCACGCCCTCGGCATGGAGACGATTGCCGAGGGCGTGGAAACCCAGCAACAACTCGAATTCCTGCGTCGGCACGGCTGCGATTTCTACCAGGGCTACCTTTTCAGCAAACCCCTGCCCCCGTCCGACTTCGAAAAGCTGTATCGATCGAACCAGGCGAAAATCGGGTCGTGACCGCAGGCGGCCGCCCGGACTTGTTCAGAGGTTCCCTGGGTCGACGGTCTCAAGCAGATATCTCGAGGTCGGCGGATAATGAACTTTCCTGCTTCGAGTGATTGCATTTCGCGCCAGGGGTTGTTGATGAATCTGCCCGGAATTTCGACCGACCTGCGTGCGGCGTGGCGGGACGGTTATGCTCTGGACGACCTGCGCGCCGACGTGATGGCCGGGCTGACGATCGGGACGGTCGCCGTGCCGCTGTCGATGGCGCTGGCGATTGCCACCGGCGTCCCGCCCCAGCACGGTCTGTACACAGCGATCGTGGCCGGCGCCGTCATTGCGCTGACCGGCGGATCGCGGTTCAATGTCTCGGGTCCGACGGCTGCATTCGTGGTCATCCTTTTTCCGATCGTTCAACAGTACGGTCTGGGCGGATTGCTCATTGCCTCGATGATGGCCGGGGTCATCCTGGTGATTCTCGGGCTGACGCGCATGGGTCGACTGATCCAGTTCGTGCCCTACCCGGTGGTGCTGGGATTTACCGCGGGTATCGCGGTGGTGATCGCGGTTCTGCAGGTGCCGGATTTTCTCGGGCTTGAAACCGGTCCGTTCGGCGAGCATTTCGTCGATAACGTGGCAGTCATCGCCACCTCCCTTTCGACTATCGCCCCGCTCGAGCTCGGCGTCGGGCTGTTTGCGCTGGTCTGCATGCTCGCCTGGCCGCGTCTTGGCATACCGGTTCCGGCGCCGTTGATCGGCCTGGTGGTCGGTGCAATTGCGGCATTTGGTCTCAATCGATGGCTTGGCGGCAACGACGCCGGGGCCGTCGTCGAGACGATCGCGTCGCGCTTTGCCTGGGAAGTGAGCGGCGCCACCGGAACCGGCATTCCGCCCATCCCGCCGACATTCACGGCGCCATGGCTGTTGCCCGGGGCAAATGGCGAGCCGTTGACCATCGACTTCGATCTGATAAGAGCGTTGCTCGGGCCGGCCATCGCGATTGCCATGCTGGGCGCCATCGAATCTCTGCTGTGCGCAGTCGTCTCGGACGGGTTGACGAGAACAAAGCATGATCCGAACGCCGAGTTGATCGGCCAGGGCCTGGGCAACATCGTCGCGCCGCTATTCGGCGGCATCACCGCAACCGCCGCCATTGCGCGCACGGCGACCAATATCCGCAGCGGTGCCAGATCGCCGATTGCCGCCGTCGTCCATTCGCTGGTCGTGTTGCTCGCGGTCGTGGCGCTTGCCGGGTTGCTCGGCCTGGTGCCGATGGCCGCGCTCGCCGCCCTGCTGTTCATCATTGCCTGGAACATGAGCGAGGCAAGACACTTCGTGGCCACCATGCGGTCGGCGCCGCCCGGAGACGTCGCGATCCTGGTGATCTGTTTCGGCCTGACCGTGTTCTTCGACATGGTACTGGCGGTCGCCGTCGGGATTGGTCTGGCCGCTGCGTTGTTCATCAGGCGAATGGCGTTGCTGACCCGGACCGATCGGGTCGACATCGAAGATCACCCGACGATCAAGGGCCTGCCGTCCGACGTCGCGCTCTACGACGTCAACGGTCCGCTGTTCTTCGGTGCGGCCGAGAAAGCGCTCTCATCGCTGCACCTGGTGGATCCGGAAATCAAGACCGTCATCCTGGATATGCGCGACGTACCCAGCATGGACGGTACCGCCATCGTCGCGCTCAAGTCGCTGATCGATGAAATGAAGCATGACGGAATCGGTCTGATCCTGGTCGGTTTTCACACGCGTATCGTCGTAAAACTGCGCCGCGCCGGTGTACGAAAGGCGACCCGCGTCTTGACTTACTGCAGGGACCTGGACCAGGCCAGGACCGTTGCCCTGCGCTGGCGGGAAAAACAGGGCGAGTGATCGAGGCCGGGGATCCGTGTCACTTCGCCGGCCCGATTCATTCGGCGGTCGGGCTCATGGGACGCTGCACTGCACCGATCATTTACGGCAGGCGTCGCCGAAGCGCAGGTACAGCGCCGGGACGACGACCATGTTCAGCGCCGTCGAGGTGATCAGACCGCACAGGATGACGACGGCCATCGGCGCCTGGATCTCGCTGCCGGGCTGACCGCCGGCCAGCGCCAGCGGCACCAGCGCGAGCGCGGTGGCCAGCGCGGTCATCAGGATTGGCACAAGCCGCTGCCCGGCCCCTGTGCGAACCGCTTCGGCCGGGTCCATGCCGTGTTCGTCGACAAGCCGCCGGATATGATCGACGAGGATCACGCCGTTTCGGGTTGCAATGCCGAACAGCGTGATGAAGCCGATCAACGCGGCGATGGTCACCACGCCCCCGGCCAGCCAGACGCCGGCCACGCCGCCGATCAGCGCCAGCGGCAGGTTCAGCATCACCAGCGCCGCGTCGCGGGCCGAATTGAAGGCCGTGACCAGCAGGAAGAAGATGCCGACGACGACCACGCTGCCAAGCAGGACCAGGCGTCGCCCGGCGGCCTCGGCGCTCTCGAACTGGCCGCCGAACTCGACGTGATAACCGGTCGGAAGATCGACCTGCCGATCGATTTGCCGCCGCATGTCCTCGACCACGCCGACCAGGTCGCGGTCGGCGACATTGGCCATCACGACCAGCTTGCGCTGAACGCTTTCACGGCTGATCGTGTCGGGTCCGCGGGCTCGACTGATATCGGCGATCGTATCGAGCGTCACCTCGGCGCCGGCGGCGGTTTCGAACACCGTGTCGCGCAAGGTCTGCAGATCGTCACGCATATTTTCCGGATAACGCACGACCAGATCGAAACTGGCCGATCCTTCGAGCACGCTGCCGACCACCGTGCCGCCGAACGCCGCCTCGACCATCTCGGCAGCCGCGGCCACAGATACGCCGTAGCGCGCCAGCGCCGGGCGATCAAATTGCAGCGTGACGAAAGGTATTTCGCTTTGCTGTTCCATGGCCACGTCGACGGCGCCTGGGACTTCGGTCATGATCTCTTCGATGCGGCTGCCCAGCTGCCGCAGTTCGGGCAGTTCCGGGCCGAAGATCTTGACCGCGATATTGGCGCGTGTGCCGGACAGCATGTGATCGATGCGATGAGATATCGGCTGGCCGATGACGATGTTGGTGCCGGGAATCGAGGCGAACTGCCGGCGCAGTCCGGCCAGGAGCGCGGCTTTTTCGCGCTCGCGCATCTCGAGGTTTACGTCGATTTCGGATGAATAGACGGCTTGTGCGTGGGGATCGAGTTCGGCTCTACCGGTGCGTCGGGTCGTCGCCACCACTTCCGGTTCGGCCAGCAGGATCTCCTCGACCCTTGCGCCGATTCTGTCCGACTCGGCCAACGCGGTGCCCGGGAGCGTCACCACGCTGATTGTCAGGCTGCCTTCATTGAACTCGGGCAGGAAGCCGCGTCCGGCCAGCACCAGCGCGGTGCACGCGGCGACCAGAAGAGCCGCGCCCGCCACGCTCACCAGGCGCCAGCGCGTCAGCGCGATTTCAAGTACGGGCCGATAGCCACGCTTGAGCAGCGTCGTGATCCGGTTGTCGTGGTCGGCTTCGGTATCGGGCCGCCCGGGCAGCATCAGCAGACACAGTACCGGCGTGATGGTCAGCGCGACCAGCAGCGACGCGGCCAGCGAGACGATGTAGGCCAGGCCCAGCGGTTCGAGCAGACGGCCTTCGACGCCTGCCAGGAAGAACAGCGGCAGGAATACAAGGATGATGATCAGCGTCGCGAATACGATCGAGCCCTCGATCTCGCGCGTGGCCTCGTAGACAATCGTATAGTCCGGGAGGCGCTCGTCCGCGGCCCGACCCCGGTTTTCCCGAAGCCGGCGCACGATGTTCTCGACCACGATGATCGCATCGTCGACCAGCGCGCCCAGTGCGATCGCCATGCCGCCCAGCGTCATCGTGTTGATGCTGCCGCCCAGCGCGCGGATTGTCAGCACGGCGGTCAGCAGCGATAACGGAATCGCCAGCAACGCAATGCCGGTGGCGCGCGCCGACAACAGGAATGCGAACATGATCGCGACGACCAGCAGCGCGCCGTCGCGCAGCGCAGCACTCAGGTTGTCGACCGCAATCCGGATGAAATCGGCCTGACGGAACGCGTCGGTCTCGATCCGCATGCCTTCGGGCAGTGACGCCTGGATTTCGCCGATCGTCGTATCCAGCCGTTCGGTCAGTCCCAGCGTATTGACGCCGGGCTGCTTCTGAATGCCCAGCACCACCGCCGGTTCGTCGTTGTGCGCGCCGGTGCCGCGCCGCGGCGCCGGACCGATTTCCACCAGTGCCAGGTCACGCACCAGCACCGGCATATCGTTGCGCGTGGCGACCACGGCCTGCTCGATGTCGGCAAGCCCGCGTACCCGGCCGATGCCCTGGATCAGGAATTCCTGGCCGTTCTCGACCAGGAACCCGGCCGATGCATTGCGGCCGGCCTCGCGCACCGCCTCGAGCACTTCGGCGAGCGATACATCGAACGTCGCCAGTCGCTCTGGCTGGACAATGACCTGAAATTGCCGCGTGCGTCCGCCGATCGGGATCACCTCGGCCACACCGGGGACTGCCAGAAGGCGCCGACGCACGACCCAGTCCGCCGCGGTCTTAAGCTCCATCTCGCTGTGGACGTCGGACTTGAGTGCGATGAACATCACCTCGCCCATGATCGAGGTGATCGGCGTAAGTACCGGCGGCGCCAGCCCGGTCGGCAGCGAGCTGCGCGCGACCTGCAGCTTCTCGGCCACGACCTGGCGCGCGCGGTAGATATCGGTGCCCCAGTCGAACTCGATCGTGACCACGCTGATGCCTATGCCGCTGCTGGAACGCACCCTGCGCACGTTCGCCGCCCCGTTCAGAGCGGTCTCGATCGGCAACGTGACCTGGATCTCGACATCTTCGGGCGGCATGCCATGGGCTTCGGTGACGACGGTGACCGTAGGCGCAGTCAGGTCGGGGAAGACGTCGACCGGCGCGCGCGAAGCCGACCAGCCGCCCCAGGCCAGCAGCCCGGCGGCCAGTACCAGCACCAGCAGGCGATTGCCCAGCGACCAGGCGATGATGCGATCAATCATTGTGGAACCTCTGAACAACTCTGCACGGGCGCGACGGCGCCTTTGCGGGTGGCTCCGGCTTGGCTTGGGCAAGCGCGGTTTGGTTGTTCCAAATAAGCGAGTCCAAACAAGCTGGAGGCCCCGCAAAGGCCCGTCCCGTATGTGTTTCGCCGGAAAAGCCGCATCTCAGGCGTTGCGATCCTCGGCCGTAGCTATGGCTACTGTCGCTCGGCTCGCCCCACACGATCTGCGACTTTTCCGACTGAAACGCGCTCCGCGCCGAGTTATTCAGAGGTTCCTCAATGCGCATGACCGTGACCGACCTCTTCGCCGCCGGTGGCCGCGAGCTTGACGTCATAGGCGCCGATCGTGACGACGCGCTCGCCGGCCTCCAGGCCCGAGACGATCTCGACCCGGTCGCCGTCGCGGATGCCGGTCTCGATCGGCCGCCGCTGAAAGGTCTCGCCGCCGGTCTGGACGTAGACCACGGTGCGCCCGCCATCGTCGATGACTGCGCTCTTCGGCACGGCCAGACGTTCGCTGGACGCGCCGAGCTGGACGTGCGCGGCCAGGCCCAGACCGACAAGCGTCGGCGCGCCCGGGATCGGCCTGTCACCGTTAGCCGAATCGCCAGCACTACTGCTCTCGCCGTGCAAGATCGGGTATTCGATGGTGACCGCGACGGTGCGCGAAACCGGGTCCACGCGCCGGGATACCTGAACCACCCGGGCACCATGGGCGGCGTCGAGCACCACGGTTTCATTCCCGCTGACGAACCACGCGCCGGTGGCCTGGTCGAGTTGCGAGGCGCGGGCTTCCGGCACCCGCACCTCCAGCCAGCGCCGGGCCGGATCGGCCAGCCAGAACAGCGGCTCACCGCTTCGCACGAACGCGCCCGGCGCGACCGCGACGTCAACGATCTGGCCGGCCACCGGTGCCTTCAGGGCGATCCCGGAGCCTGCCGAACCGCCTTGTCGCTGCTCTATCCGGCCGCGTGCCGAAACCAGTTCGCTTTGTGCGATATCGAGTTCGGCCCGGGCTTCGATCAAACGGCGTTCGGGCACTGCGCCGGTCGCCACCAGCGATTCGAGTCGCTGAACATCGCGCCGAGCCAGATCCGTTCGATTGCGCGCACGTTCGAGTTCAACCGCAAGGCGGCCCACATCCGTGCCTTCGCCCAGTCGCGGCACGAGGTAGCCGAGAACTTCGCCGATGTCGACGCTGCCGCCGATCCGCGGCACATCGACGGAAGTGAAATAGCCGTCGTCCGGCGCGGTGACCACGGCACCACCGTCGGCGGGTGCGCGCACCTGGGCCACTCCGGGTACCGATGCCTGAATCGGCATGGCGCGCACGGCCTCGGTCGCGAATGGTGTCGTCCACTGCTGTTCCTTCAGATAGCCGATCTCGCCGGGCGGCGTTTCGGTGACAGTGCGCGCCGAATCCGCGTCTGCATGGACACGGTAAGGGCCCAGCTCGTGCACGACCTTCAATCCGGGCGCCTCGACCTCGATCCGCAATTCGAACTCTCCGCTTTCCTGCGGCGTAACCGTCGGCGTGAACAGGCCCGCACGCGCCGGCGCGCTGACCCGGAACCGGGCCGCGGTCTGCCCATCGCGCAGGAGTACGACATCCATCCGCCCCGATCGGACCGGGGCAAAATCGGCCAGTCGCGTCACGTGTGCGGCAAACCGCGAGCCCCGGTCCACGATCAGCGGCGGAAATTCCACGAACAGTTCGCTGGCTGCGGTGTAGTCGGTGACGACTTCGGTTGCAGTTTCGGCAGCCGGGTCATGCTCCGGCTCGCCGGGCGCGTGGCTATGGCCGCCAGGTTCCGAACCTCCGCAACCGACCAGCAATGCGACCAAAAGCGCTATCAGTGGCGCCGGAATCAGAAATCTTTCGGGAATCTGCAATGACATGGTGAACTCGGGGCAATGAAACCGTGGCTGAATGCGAAATTGAAAAAGGCTTTAACCACGAAGGGCACGAAGAGCACGAAGAGCACGAAGAAAAAACCTTTGTCACCAGGATTGTTCAAGAGCACGCAGGTGATTTGCTTTTCCCTTCGTGTTCTTCGTGTTCTTCGTGATAAATCGCTTTTGCGTTCGCGCCATTTCGATGAATGTGTTCAGTGGTCATCGTGGTCGTCGTGCGCATGGGTGTCGCCGTCA
>Ga0209938_1001575_pt1 | contig 11290 bp, 9 predicted proteins | sample SalPonR2_C_D1_MG_FD_185708 | JGI IMG/M metagenome (GOLD analysis project Ga0209938, IMG submission 185708) | Salt pond soil microbial communities from South San Francisco under conditions of wetland restoration - Salt Pond MetaG R2_C_D1_MG... ... | reverse complement strand
TCTGAGGTTTTTGCTCCTCTTCTTCTACCTTGTTTTTCTTTTCGTCAGACATGTAAAAAGTCTCCTTTTCGCTCACGAAAGGTGAGCATTTGGTGAATGAATAAATTTTGCGGTGCAAAGGTATGCCTTTTTAAGCTAAAAAGAAAGGCAGGTTTCTACTATTTGGCTTGTAAAACAGCACTTTAGACGGCATAAAGGGCGATGTTAGGCGAATATTCGCTGAATTCTATAAAAAATTCGTGTAATAGGGGTTATTTCAATAGTTTGTTCTGTATTTTTGAGCACAGTGCTTTTTCCGGGTAAGCAATATGGGCCCGGTTCTTTTTTTACGGCAAATGATTTACCACTATGAGTGATACGCGACCCTGGCTTTCTAATTACCCAAGCGGAGTACCCGCCAATATTGATCCGAAAGCTTACGCTACCCTGGTCGATTTATTTGAAGAAACGTTCCAAAAGTATGGCTCCAAGCCGGCTTTTTCCTGTATGGGTAAAGAGCTTACCTACAGTCAGGTTGATCGCATGTCGCGTCAGTTTGGGGCGTACCTGCAGTCGCGTGGACTGGAACGCGGCGATAAGATTGCCATTATGATGCCCAACCTGTTGCAGTATCCGATTGCCTTATTCGGTGCCTTGCGAGCGGGGTTGGTGGTCGTAAATACGAATCCGTTGTATACGCCACGCGAGATGCATCATCAATTTGCCGACGCGGGGGTGAAAGCGGTCATTATTGCCGAAAACTTTGCGGCTAACCTGGAGAAGATCATTGACGATACATCGATTAAGGTGGTCATTACTACGAGTATTGGTGAATTGTTGGGTTTCCCCAAAAAACATATTGTGAATTTTGTGGTGCGCAACATCCGCAAGATGGTGCCCAAATATAAGATTCCGAATACCGTCTCGTTCAGCGATGCTATGAAGCAGGGCAAACGGTTTAAATTACAGCAGCACAAAGGCTCGGCCGATGAGGTGATTTTATTGCAATATACGGGGGGCACCACCGGCGTATCCAAAGGGGCTATGCTGACCAACCGCAACCTGGTGGCTAATATGCTACAGATCCGCGCCGTGATGAGCCCGTTTTTGGAGGAAGGCAAAGAAATTGCTCTGTGCCCTTTACCGCTCTACCATATCTTTGCCTTTACCGTCAATTGCCTGGCCATGATGGAAATTGGGGCGCTTTCGGTACTGGTAACGAATGCCCGGGACCTCCCTTCCGTTATTAAGGCAATGAAGTCGTACAAGGTTACGCTTGTAACGGGGGTAAATACCCTCTTTAATGCGCTGGTTAATCTCGATTCATTCAAAGACCTTGATTTCAGTCCCCTGAAAATTACGGTAGGGGGTGGGATGGCTGTACAAAGGCCAGTAGCGGAAGCCTGGCAACGCGTCACGGGCTGTTTCCTGTCGGAAGGCTACGGCATGACAGAAGCCTCGCCGGTGGTCTCCGTTAACCCGCTCGATGGTACGGGCCGCCTGGGCACCATCGGACTTCCCTTACCCTCGACCGATGTGCGCATTAAAGACGAGCAGGGGAATATTCTGGGTGCCGAACAGGTAGGTGAGATTCAGGTGAAAGGACCTCAGGTCATGAAGGGATATTATAACCGGCCCGACGAAACCAACGACACCCTGGAAGAGGGGTGGCTCAATACCGGCGATATTGGTAAAATGCAGCCCGATGGCTTCTTCCAGATCGTAGATCGTAAAAAAGATATGATTCTGGTCTCCGGATTCAATGTATTCCCCAACGAGGTGGAAGACGTGGTAGCCGGGCACCCCAAAGTTCTGGAGGTGGCTGCCGTCGGTGTACCCGATGAGAAGTCGGGGGAGGTCGTAAAAGTGGTGATTGTCAAAAAAGATAAGTCCCTGACAAAAGATGAGGTGATCAGCTATTGCCGGGAAAACCTGACCGGATACAAGGTGCCGAAACAGGTCGAATTCCGCAAAGAATTGCCTAAGACCAACGTGGGAAAAATCCTGCGCCGGGCTCTGCGAGATGACTAGATATCTCTAGCCCATTTTAATGCTGATCAGCATTCCAGCAGTCCAGGATGGATTTTAGAATCACAAACATGGGTTCGCGTCCTTCTTTGGATACGAAACCATCTTCTTCATCGAGTAAAGAATCCTCAATAAAGGCGAGTAGGTCTTCCTGAGTAGTACGGGCAAAAAAGACATCGAGTCGGTCCCGAAAGCGTTTACTTTTGACCTCCTGCAGGGTATCCCAATTGGTTTCTTCCGCCCGGGAGAGCGCCTCTTCGGTAACTTCCGGCACCTGATCGTCGACGCGTTTGGTAGCTTCCCACATAACGAGGAGCAGATACAGTAGATATTCTTTCTCCTGACGTAGAAAGGCGTTAAAGTTTTCGGTAAAAAGATAGGCCAATACTACGGGCTGTTCTTCGCGAAGTTTGTCCAGTGCTTCCGCCGGTAATTCCGCGGAATGGCCGAGTTCTTCCAGTACGTCATCGATAATATCCTCCGAAACGAATTGCATAGATTATTCTGCTTTCGCTAAAAATAAGTAAAATTCAACGGGTGGCCGGTAATCTTCTCTGTGAGCTTGTGGTCACCGGTTAATTATTGTCGGTGTCAGGCTTTAGTTTTCCGCAAAGAAATAGATTTCTACGCGCTGATTCTGGGCCAGATCGTCGGGGGTAGAACCCCATGTTTTGGGGCGGGAACGGCCCATTGCGGCGGTATGTATACGCTCGGGGTCGATGCCAGCCCGCTCTAGATACTGGCGGATTTGCTGGGCACGTTGACGGGTTACTTTACGAGCAAAGGTATGGGTTAGGTTCTGATGGGTATGCACGGCGATGTGTACATGCTGTGCTGTATGCTGCTGCAGATAGTCGATGATCCGCTGTAGGTCTGGGATGGCTGCTGCTAAAAAGGTTGCCTGATTGGCCCGAAAAAGCATTGCTTTTAATTCGACAGGGTGCTCCCGGCGGGCATGAGCAAGACGCAGCGAAACACGTACCTCCGCGGAGGGCTTATGGACCCCGAAAGGAGTAGGTGGTGCCGTGAGTCGTTCGCTCCAACCTTCAGATTGAGCTTCGTCGGTGATCTGCTTCTCAATTTGCTGCCCAAGGCTCTCTTCCAGAATGACTTTACGCTCTTGCTTGAGGTAGTAGGTAAGCGCACCAATAAAATAGCGCCGGACGGGTTCGTTCATCGTAGAGCGCATCAGGGGACGCACCGTTGATCGCAGCCGGTCGCTTAACATCGGCAAAAAGGTTTTTTGCCAGGAGGCAAGTGGGCGAATCATGCTGGTGTCGGTCGGTGAAATGGGCATGTCCAGATCGCGCAGCATGGTCGGTAATTTTTCCTGATCCCGGTTGAGAATGAATAGCTCGTTTTCCTGAGCCTGCGCACGTACCCGCTGTAGCGCCACGGGTATGGAGCGCTGTACCACATCTTCGAGTACTTCGGGGAAGAACTCGGCTTGAAAACGCCGTACAAGGTCGTCGAGAAACATCCTGAAATCAGGAGGTTGCTGTGCTTGTCTTTCCAGGGAGTCGAGTTTGGCTGCACTCAGGGGCGTGTCACTGACATAGCCTTCTTCTTGCCGTAAGCTGAAACGCTGCCGCAGCCGGTCGAGGCGCTCCCGGGCCGTTTCGGCCGAGGAGGTGTCGAGCCCGGGAGCGTTAACAAATAAGTTGTATTCACTGCCGGAAAAGCGGGTCGTATCCTGATTGGCAGCCTGCTTGCGGGCCTGGTCATAGGTGCGCTCGATTGTTCTTATTTCCGGATCATTACGGTTAAGGGTGCCATTGGGTAGTGGCGGAAATTGGAGCTGTTGCAGATTCTTCATCATCTGTTCCTGCCGGGAAAATAGCCTGGAAATATCCCGATCTAATACTTGCAGTTGCTGCTGCAAGTTGCGAATGATGTCGGCGCGTTGCTGATAGACGCGGTTTTTCTTGAGGTTGCTGGTATCGGGATAGGTGGAATAGTCAAGTTGCCCGGGTGATGTTTGACTGAGATTTATGATCTTGCTTGGTGAAAATAGTGGCGCATTCGTACGTGCATAGACGGCGTAGGCTTGCCCGGAGGTCAGTACCAATTGCTCTTCAGACTGCGATGTTTTGGGGATAATTCTCTGCATGGGCGGACGGGCCAGTGGGAAGATAACCAAAGCAAGAGAGTCGACTGTGGGATTAGCTACTAGCTGAACGGAAATGAGGGAAACGCTTTGTGGCCGGGCAAATGCCGGCAAGGTACCCTGGTATACTTGAGTGGTATCTCCACGACTACGCACAAAGATAAAGGGTTGATCGGCAACGGCAATTGAGGCGTCCATATCGTTATCGGGAGAATTGATCGGAGGTTCCAGATATTGGGGGCTGGTCCAGGCAGAATATGAGGTGTTGAGGGCTTCGCTGTATAAAAGATCCTGGCCTCCTTCGCCGCCGGGGCGGTCACTCGAAAAATATAAACCACGGGCATCGGCAGCCATAAAGGCGGTGGCTTCGTGGTACGGTGAATTGATCGGGGAAGGAAGCCGTTCTGGAAGAGACCAACCCCGGTTTCGTAAGCGGCGGGTGATGAAAATATCTGCAGGATATCCAGGGCCAGCTGAGGCACAAAAAAAGAGTACCTGTTGGTCGTGGCTAATTTGCCAGTCGAACCAGTATTGCGTGGAATCGGTTAGCGCTGGTAGGGCCGACCATTCGTTTACCCAGCGTCGTCCTGCCTGCCGGTAGCCTTTCACATAAATAGAGTCATCCGTACGCTTTAGCGTAGCTATCCATTCGCGATTGAGACCAATTCCCGCCGGGTAATTGGCTGTGAAATCATTTACCGGATAGCCGAGGTGTACTAATGGCATCCAGCTATTCTGCTGCCGCCAGCTAACCCATATATCGGAGGCATCTTCCGGGCCCAGATTCCTCGTAAAATGCTCGCGAGCCAGGTACAGGTACTGCCCATCCGGAGAAAGCAGTGGATGCAGCATTGTACTGGTATTACCAGGGAATAAAGGAACAACCTGCAGGCTATCCTGTGCCTGCAGGTTGTAGCACGTCATAACGATAAGCATACTTATCGCGCCCATACATGTCCGTATACTATTCATGGCTGTTTAGCGGTAGCGAAAGAGGATATTCCGTAATGCCGGAAGATACGGATTGTCGCGAAATCTTATACTTCGTAAGTGATTTCCACACTGTCGGTCGTAGGATGTGACTGACAAGTGAGGATATAGCCCTCTTCGACCTCGTCATCATCGAGCGCAAAACAGGTTTCCATACGTACGCTACCCGTAATAACTTTAGCCATACAGCTAGAGCAGGCGCCAGAAGTACAAGAATAAGGCGGGTCGTATTTTTGCGCGAGCAGAACGTCAAGAATCGTTTTGTTGGGGGGGACGGCCACTTCAATTTCCTGTCCGTCGAGATGCACTTTAACAATAGCGCCCTCAGTCCCTGCTACCTTTGAAGCTTCTTTCCCTTTAGTTCCGGTAGTGAAGCGTTCACTATGGATTGCTTTTTCGTCGATGCCCCGTTCTTTTAGGGCTTTCTCTGTGGTATCGATCAGGTTGCCGGGCCCGCAGATAAAGAATTCTGCCTGGGGTGCTTTTTTCGGAAAATCGGCCAGCAGCTGATTGATGACGGCAGGACTGATGCGTCCCACGGGGCCTTCCCATTTGATTTTACCTTTGGAAAAGAGGCCACCGATACCTTTTGCTTTCTCGCGTTTTGGCTGGGAAAGAATATGACGGACGAACAGTTGTCCATCGTACTTTTGCGTAAGTGCGTTTAGCTGATCTTCAAAGATAATACAATCCTCATTGCGGTTGCCATAGAGTAAAATAATGCGACTCATGGGCTCTTTTTCCAGGACCGTGCGTAGAATAGACATCAGCGGAGTAATACCGCTGCCCGCACCGATCAGATAATAATCCTTGCGGTGATCGGGATCGAGGTCTGTGTAGAATCGTCCTTCGGGCGGCATGACCTCAACCTGGTCGCCGGCTTGCAGCGACTGATTGATATGGGAAGAGACCAGCCCACCATCGACCTGCTTGACCGTAACGGCAATCTCATTATCCAGCGGGCTGCTGCTCATGGAGTAAGCACGCCGTACATCTTCTCCGTTAATGGAGAAGCGCAGGGTGAGGTACTGGCCCTGTTTATACGAAAAGGTATCTTCTAATGCATCAGGTATAGTAAAGGCTACGGTAACGGCATCGGCTGTTTCCCGAGTGACCGATTGCACCGTAAGCGTATGAAACTGGTTGCTCATTACGTGGTTTTTGTGTACTTTAGATGGCCAGATAACAGCTTAAGAGGGCCTACGGTTCAGGAAAAATGTGATCTGGAAGGCCCGCGCAAAAATACAATACATTTTCAGCAAAACAACATACCTGATGAAATGGAATGAATGGAAATACCTGATTGCCTATGTCGCTCCTCTGGCGGCGTTCGTAGGGATTTATGTGGGAGGTGTTTGGTCGTTCTCAGGAATCTACGTCGGGTTTGTACTCATTCCGTTTTTGGATACTATTGGCCCCCGGCCTGCAGGGAATTTCTCTCCCGGGATAGAGCGCCGCCGTGCCGTAGATCGCTTTTTCGACTGGCTGCTCTATCTGAATATCCCCTTGCTGTACGGGTTGATTGCGTACTACCTGTTCACGATCAAACAGGGTGGACTGGCGACATACGAGATCGTCGGTATGACGTGCTCGGTAGGCTTGATGGTCGGTACATCGGGGATCAATGTAGCGCACGAATTGGGCCACCGTACTAATGTCAGAGAGCAGATAATGGCCAAGGTGCTTTTGCTGCCGGCCTTGTATATGCATTTTTTTATCGAGCATAATCGGGGGCATCACAAGAACGTGGCTACTCCGGAAGATCCGGCCAGTGCTCGTTTGGGGGAGACCCTTTATGGATTCTGGCTACGTTCAGTATGGGGCAGTTGGCGAAATGCCTGGCGATTAGAGGCAGAGCGCTTGCGCAAAAAAGGACGACCGATTGTATCCTGGCAAAACGAAATGCTGCGCTTCCAGGTGGCGCAGTTGGGATACCTGCTGATGGTCGGCCTGATTTTTGGCGTAAGCCTGATTCCTTATGCTATAGCTGTGGCCTGTTTTGGTTTTTTAATGTTGGAAAGCGTCAATTATATTGAGCATTACGGCTTGCGCCGGAAAAGACTGGATAGTGGGCGTTACGAGCCCGTTGGGCCGCGTCATTCCTGGAATAGCGATCACGAAGTAGGCCGTATTTTTCTCTATGAACTTACCCGCCATTCTGACCATCACTACCGGGCGACGCGTAAGTATCAGGTGCTGCGGCATTTTGACGAAAGTCCACAGCTCCCTTTTGGCTATCCAGCATCCATTTTACTGGCCCTGGTACCTCCGCTCTGGTTCTGGCGAATGAATGGGGAAGTAAAAAAATATACACATGCCAGGGCTAAATGAGGGCCGACCGCACTAACAGGGCAATTCCGAAGAAAACGAGCGCCGCTCCGGCAATTTTGCGAAACCAAATTAAATGTACCGGTTTGAGCAACCGGCGAATGCGTTTGGCCAGGGCCACTTTAGTGAAGTCCGTTAAGACGACAGTTCCCATCAGGCCCACGAAAAACAGGGTCGCTTCTGATCCCTCCAGGCTGTTGCGCATAATAACGGTGCTCATCAAACCCACCCAAAAGAAAATAGTGAAGGGATTCACCGAATTAATGAGAAACCCCTTTAGCCAGAGAGAGAGGTAGGAAGAGCTGCGCTCGTATTGTTGGGGGTCGGCGATATAGAGGTTTTTGGGTTGAACCAAAAAAGCAGCCAATCCGAAGATGATCAGCAAAATTCCTCCGATCAGGCCAATGATCAGCGTGAAGGAATCATCGGCGAGTAAGCGGTTGACAAAAGATAATCCCCAGTAGACGAGGTTTATGTAGAGCAAGTCGCTGATCCAAATGCCAAACCCAACCATAGTGCCAGCCCGTATCCCCTCTTCCACACCCGTTTGTAGTAGCGTAAAAAAAATGGGGCCAGCCATAAAGCAGAGGACAAGACCAACCTTAATACCTTCAAATAATAAGCTCATAATTATACATCCGTAAGGACTTCGTCCTGCTCTCGTAAAAAGGAGAGCCAGGCGTCAAGTCGCTTTCCTTTAAGCACGCGTGGAAATTTATTTTGTCCGCCCATTTTACCTTGTTGCCGGTGCCATTTGTAAAACAGGTCAAGGGGAAGCACCTGTACGCGGATATCGCGAAGTACCGACTGACGTTCCGTTTGGTAATCCGCATTTATTGAACATAGTTTCTCGTCGAGGAGTTGCGCAATTTTTTTCTTGTCGAATGCCTCTGGCGTGGGCGAACCGATGAACCATTGATGCGCAAAAAAGGAATCCGCTTCGACGGCTGCTACCGTGAATTCGGGGACTGACATGTTTAGTTGCTGTTCGACCGCTTGTATGGCCTGGTTCATATTGTCAATACTAAGGTGCTCTCCACAAATACTTAAATAATGTTTGGTGCGCCCCGTGATCATAATTTCCCACCGCTCCAGGTCGGTGAACTGTACCGTGTCACCAATCAGGTAACGCCAGGCACCGGCACAGGTGCTCAGCAATAAGGCATAGTTTTCCCCTTCCTCCACCTGATCGATGCTAAGTGTTGGCGGATGACCGATCAGGTCGCCCTCTTCATCAAAATATTCGTCCCGAAACGGTACAAATTCAAAGAAGATGCCATTATGCAACAGCATTTTCATAGCGCTGGTTTGCGGACGTTCCTGAAATGCGATATATCCCTCTGAGGCCAGGTAAGTGTCCATATAGATTAGGGGGTGCGATAACAGGCGCTCAAAGCCCTTTTTGTAGGGCTCGAAGTGTACCCCGCCATGGACACATACCTGGAGGTTAGGCCAGATGTCGTGAATGGTTTCCAGCCCGTATGCTTCAATAATGCGCTCCATCATAAGTTGTAGCCACGATGGTATGCCGACAATATAGCCGATATCCCAGTCGGGCGCTTTTTTGATGATGGCAGCGATGCGGGCATCCCAATCGTCAATTTTGGAAATTTTAGTTCCCGGCTTGTAATAGGGACGTAGCCAATAGGGCGGTTTGCTGGCATTAATACCACTGAGGTCACCAGCGTAATATCCACCCTGGTCTTCTAGCGAACTTGATCCACCCAGCATCATCATTTCCTTGGTGAACAGGTCGGGTGAAACGTCAAAATTGGAAAGTGCCAGGAACGTCTTGAGGCCGGCCTTGCGCATCGCCTTCGTCATATCTTCGGTGATTGGGATGTATTTGCTGGGCGCACCGGAGGTGCCGGAGCTCAGGGCAAAATACTTAACATGTCCCCGCCAGCTTACGTTGTCGACATTGTTGAGGGACATGTGCCACCATTTTTCGTACATCGTATCGTAATCGAAAACAGGCACTTCCTGCTGGAAGGCTTCGATCATATTTTCTGCCTGTAGCAGTGTTTTGAAGTTGTAGTATTTCCCGAAAGCCGTATGTTGAGCACGGCGCAGCAACCGACGCAGGGTACGTCGTTGGTGCTGAATGGCGGGCACCTGGTCGAAAGTGTTGTCAATGGTTTCACCGAGTTGCACACTTCGTTTGATAAGCTTTCCCAGTATTGGCATTGGTTAGAGGATTTGGTACGGGAATCGTTGATCCTTAAAGATACAGTCTATCTTGAAAATACACTAACTATAAATGGTAAGGGTTAGGGTGCGCTCGCCCCCCTGATTGCGAAATTCACAAAGATAGATGCCTTGCCAGGTTCCGAGCCGTAGCCGTCCTCGCGTAATGGGTATGGTGACGCTATGGCCAATCATAGCCGCTTTGATATGCGCGGGCATATCATCAGGTCCCTCCAGGGTATGGGTTAAAAAGGGCATATTCTCGGGGACCAGATGGTTGAAGACAGATTCGAAATCAACGCGCACGGAAGGGTCTGCATTTTCGTTTATGGTGAGGGCCGCAGAAGTGTGCTGAATAAAAACGTGGAGCATACCCGCATCGGGCCATTGGTCAATAGCTGCTTCAACCTGCCGGGTGATCAGGTGAAATCCTCTGGTATGAGGTGGTATCCGGATGTCTTTTTGCCAAATCATGTTGGTTTGCCTTTGCGGCAAAATACACTTTTTGCGCAAGCTAGGCTACTAAGGCTGAGGACAACGCAGTTGACCGAAATAATAAAAAATACCGGCTTTAAGGAAAACAAAGCTATCATTATTGCTACTATTCCCACGCTGGGTGCCGGGAAGGCCTATCTGGCTGTTGTCCACCTCCGGCAAAACAATGGAGCGGTCGGAGAGCTCCACCGCAATATCGCCACGTTGTTGGCGCAGATCACCCTGATCAGGATAGACAGTACTGACATCGTCGAGGTAATCGGTGAACAAATGTCGGGCGCTCAACTCAAAGTTGAGGCTCCAGTAATAGCTTAGATCTACCTTTATACCGATGCCGTAGTTGAGTCCGGCCTGTACGGTGTAGTATTCTTCCCCGGGAAATTGGCCTTCGGTACCGAGCGGGCGCAAGTCGTACCATTCCCCATCCAACTCTGCTTCCGGGTTAAAAGAGAAGACGGAAAATCCGGCAAAAACATAGGGCGTAAAGAATTCATCTTCACTACCGTGGTTATACGGGAGGAAATTAAATTCAATGGCCGTTGATAGGTCAAAGACATCGGAGCGGAAGCTTAAATTACGAGCGCGCTCAAAAGCATTACTGGCATTGGCATCATCAGCCGCGAGGCGACCATAATTGCCGGCCAGGCGTACCGCCAGGCGATCGTTGAAGTTGAAGCGGGCCATAGCCCCTCCAGACATATTGGGCATGCTGAGGTCGTAATTGGTATTCAGATCACCGAAGTAATATGATACACCAGCCCAACCACCAGCTTCCCAGCCTCGTTGAGCTTGTGCGGATAATGCAGTCAGAATAAACCCCAGGGCCAAAAGAATATGCTTCACGAAATGTATGTTATCGGGTTACTAGATTATTAAGGTGTATAGCGTGCCGCCAATACACCGCATCATCCGTATTAACGCAGGGCAGGATACGGTATTGTGGTATATTAGCATTATGGTGTGTTGATTGCCTGGCATGGGGTAGCAAAAGCAGTAGGTAGTAAGTAGCAGATAAAATTGGTGTAGTGCTCCACAAAACAATAATTCTCGTACTTTCATCCTGCTACCGCCTGAGGTTATCCGAGCACTGCCAAAATAGTTTATTTATATAGGAGCATCTCGCTTATTCCTACAGGCGAATCCCAAACTCCAAACTCCGAATTCCAAACTCCAAAC
>Ga0209938_1001572_pt1 | contig 11296 bp, 7 predicted proteins | sample SalPonR2_C_D1_MG_FD_185708 | JGI IMG/M metagenome (GOLD analysis project Ga0209938, IMG submission 185708) | Salt pond soil microbial communities from South San Francisco under conditions of wetland restoration - Salt Pond MetaG R2_C_D1_MG... ... | reverse complement strand
CACCGCGGCAGCAGTGCGGCGGGCGGCTGCGTTGCCCCCGGCCGAGGCCATGCGGCCCGAAGCCCCGCCGGTTTATCGACCCACACTGTTCGAGCGGCTCGGGCTGCAGCAACGACTGGCCGAGCCCTCGAGGATGATCGTGCGCCACATCGCGCGCCAGCCGGCGAAGACGACCCTGACGATGATGGGCATCGCCGCCTCTGCGGGGATACTCATGATGACCAACTTCCAGCGTGACGCCATCGGCTGGATGATGGATGTGCAGTACGGCCTCAGCAGTCGCGAAGACCTGACGGTGACCTTCACGGACCCGACGCCGCGACGCGCGCTCTATTCGCTGCAGGCGCTGGCAGGCGTCGAATATGCGGAGGGCTTTCGCTCGGTGCCGGCGCGGCTGATCCACGGCCACCGCAGTTACCGGACCTCGGTGGAGGGCGTCGAGCCGGGCAGCACCCTGCACCGGCCTCTGGATGCGGCGCTGCGGCCGGTCGCAATCCCGCCGGAGGGCGTGGTGCTCACCGATTACCTGGCGCGCGACATCCTGCGCATAGGTCCGGGCGAGATGCTGACCGTGGAGGTGCTGGAAGGCGACCGCGCCGTGCTGCAGGTCCCGGTGGTCGGCACGGCGCGGCAATACCGTGGCGTGAATGCCTATATGAACCGGCAGACGCTGAACAGCCTGCTGGGGGAAGGTCCGGCGATTTCCGGTGCCCGGCTGGCGGTGGACCGCGCGCGCCAGCCACAGGTCTACGATGAGTTGCGCGAGACGCCGCGGGTGGCCGGCACCATCGTGCGCGAAACCGCCATCGAGCAGTTCGACGAGATGATGGAGCAAACTATCCTGTACTTCTCTTTCGTCAGCGCGATGCTGGGCGGCTTTATCGCCTTCGGCGTGGTTTACAACTCCACGCGCATCGCGCTTTCGGAACGCGGTCGCGAGCTGGCCTCGCTGCGCGTGCTCGGCTTCACGCGCGGCGAGATCGGCTACATCCTGCTCGGTGAGATCGGATTGCTGACGCTGCTGGCGATTCCGCCCGGTTTGCTCTTCGGCTACGGCTTGTCGGCTTATCTCGCGCGTGCGTTCTCTTCTGACTTTTATCGCGTGCCGCTGATCGTCTCGCCGGCCACCTGTTCGCTGGCGGCGACGATTGTCCTGCTTTCTTTTATTGTTACGGCTGTTCTTACATGGCGCAGGCTGAGCCGCCTCGACCTGCTCCAGACCTTGAAGACCCGGGAGTGAACCATGCCGTCCGGACGCATCAAGACCCTGCTCGTCATTATCACCGCGGTGGGGCTGGCACTCGCCTGGGGCTTATGGCCGCGGCCCGTGCGTGTCGAGACAGGCGAGGTCGCGCAGCGCCCGCTGCAGGTCCTGGTCGAAGAAGAGGGCCGTACCCGGGTCAAGGACCGTTATGGCCTGGATGCACCGGTGGCCGGTTTCCTGCGGCGCATAGAGCTGGAGGTCGGTGACGCGGTGCAACAGGGCGAGGCCCTGGCGCTGATCGACCCGCTGCCGTCGCCGACGCTCGATCCGCGTGCCCGTGCCGAGGCCGAGGCAAGGGTGGCTTCCGCCCGCTCGGCGCTGCAGCGGGCCGAAGCCGCGGCTCGCCAGGCGCGGGAGGATGCCGCGCTGGCGGTGCAAGAGTTTCGTCGTCGCGAGGCGTTGCTGGCGCAGCGGCTGGTGTCGCGCGCCGAGTTCGACCAGGCGCAGGCGCGCATGCGCTCTCAGGCGGCTGCGGCGGAGGCGGCTCAATCCGCAGTGGAGATCGCGCGCCATGATCTTGAAGCCGCGCTTGCGGCGCAGCGCTTTTTTGCCGCAACGCCGGCCGAGGCTGACGAGCGCGACCCGGCGGAAAGCGTCGTGCTGCGCGCGCCGATCGACGGGCGCGTGTTGAAGGTGTTGCACGAGAGCGCGGGTATCGTGAGTTCCGGGCGCCTGTTGCTGGAGGTCGGCGATCCGCGCCGGCTCGAGGTCGAAGTGGAGGTGCTTTCCAGTGACGCGGTGCGGATCGAGCCGGGCGGACGAGTGCGGTTCGAGCGTTGGGGCGGCGAAGAAATCCTGCAGGGCCGCGTGCGCACGGTGGAGCCAACCGGTTTCACCAAGGTCAGCGCGCTGGGCGTTGAAGAGCAGCGGGTGCGGGTGATCGCGGAGATCGGCTCGCCGCCCGAGGCCTGGCAGAAACTGGGTGACGGATACCGCGTCGAGGCCGGTTTCATCGTCTGGGAAGACGCCGAGGCCCTGACCGTGCCGGCCAGCGCCCTGTTCCGTCGTGACGAGGGCTGGGCTGTGTTCGTCGTCGAGGACGGCCGGGCCCGCCTCAGGCGGGTGGAAACCGGTCCCGGCAGCGGCTTGCTGACGTCCGTGCGCGAGGGCCTCGAGGCGGGCGAGACGGTCATTGTTCATCCCAGCGACGATGTCGAGGACCGCGTACGCGTGCGCTCTTTCCGCGACTGAGCATCGGCGTATGCTGGGGCTTTCCGGTATGGCCGGCGCCCGGCAGTTAGGCCAGACTGGACTCTCTATTCCCCCGGCGACCCTGGACATGACCGCGAAGACCGTGGACCTGCTGTTGCTGCACCCCCCCAGCGTGTACGACTTCCGCGAGAAGTCGATCCTCTACGGGCCGGTGAGCGACATGGTGCCCTCTTCGGTGGTTTTCGAGCTTTATCCGATCGGTTTTCTGACCATCGCGGGTTACCTGCAGGAACGGGGGATGCGGGTTCGCATCGTCAACGTCGCCCTGCGCATGTTGACGGATCGCAAGTTCGACCTGAGGAAATTTCTCGCCCGCCAGCGGCCCCGCGCGATCGGCATCGACCTGCACTGGATGCCCCATTGTCACGGCGCCATCGAGGTCGCGCGCCTCGCCAAGGAGATCCACCCGGAGGTGCCGGTCATCTTCGGCGGCCTGTCGGCCACTTATTACCACGAGGAATTGCTGGAATACCCCGAGGTGGATTTCGTCATGCGCGGGGACAGCACGGAGCCGCCGCTGCACGAGCTGCTGCTGGCGCTGCGGGAAGGCCGCTCACTGGGTTCCATTGCCAACCTCAGCTGGCGCGACAACGGCGCGATCCGCGTCAATCCGCTGACTTTCATCCCGCAGACGCTGGACTACGTCGACGTGAAGCCCGAACTGCTCATCGAGATGGCGCTGCGTTACCGCGACTTTGCCGGCGTCCTGCCGTTCAACGGCTGGCTGCGCAATCCCACGACCATGGTGCTTCCGCTGAAAGGTTGCGCCTACGAGTGTGTGACCTGCGGCAGCTCGGCAACCACCTGCACGCACCTGACCCTGCGCCGCCGGCCGGTGTTCCGCAGCCCGGCCAGCCTGGCGAAGAACCTGGCCGCCATCAGCCGCTTCTCGCGCGGTCCCATCGTGATTCCGGGCGACCTGCTGCAGGGCGGTGTCGAGTACGCCAAGAGCGTCATCGACGAGATCGCGGCCGCGGGCGTGAGCAACGGCATATGTTTCGAGTTCTTCGACGTGCCGCCGGTCGGGTTCCTGCGGCACATCGACGCCCGGCTGCCCGACTGGAGCTTCGAGATCAGTCCCGAAAGTCACGATCATGCCGTGCGCCGGGCCATGGAGGGCGAGATCGGCTACGACAATGAGGCGATGGAGGATTTTCTCGAGGAGGCGCTGAAGCTGAACTGCCGGCGCATCGACATCTTCTACATGATCGGCCTGCCGCGGCAGACGCACCAGTCGGTCATGGAGACAATCGATTATTGCGAGCACCTTTACCAGCGGTTCGACCAGCGGCTGCAGTGCTTCATTTCGCCCATGGGGCCCTTCCTCGACCCCGGCAGTCGCATCTTCGAGGAGCCGGAGCGTTTCGGTTACCGGAAGCTGGCGCACACCCTGGAGGAGCACCGCCAGCTGCTGGTCCAGCCCAGCTGGGAGCACATCCTCAATTACGAGACGGAGTGGATGACGCGCGCCCAGCTGGTGGACGCCACTTATGACGCGGCGGAGCGACTCAACGAGGTCAAGCTGCGCCACGGGCGAATTTCAAAGGCGCGGGCGGAATCGGTGGCCGCGGGAATCGCGGAGGCGCGCCGGCTGCGCGAACGCCTGCGCGCAAGCCATGACGGCGCACCTGGCGCAGCAGTCCCGGAACAGCTGCGCGGCGAGATCTCCCGTTTCAGCGACAGCACGGTGTGCGACAAGCGCGAGCTTTTCTGGCAACGGCATATGCTCAGTTTCCGCCTGCCGGCCATCGCGCGAGTGGCCTGGAACTACCTGCGCGGTTGAGCTCCCAGGGGGCGCTTGCCGAGGCCGGCGATGCATTTGCATCTGCGGGCGCCTGCCGGTCGAAAGCATCGGGCAGTAAATTGTAAGCCTCCCTCGCCAAGAATATACTCCGCGTCAATGAGGGCGCAGCAAAGTGCCGGATCCAGGGCCCCATAAGGAGCACCCCCGCCATGGCAGGCGACAAGAACCAAAAAAAGATCCTGCGCGGCCTCGTGGCGCTGTTGGGGTGCACGGCGCTTGCAATGCTGGGCGGGTGCGAGCAGGAGGCAGCTCCCCAGGCGCGTGCCCCGGTCGAGGTTGCCGTGCAGCAAGTGCAAGCGCAGACCATCGACGTCGTCAGTTCCCGGGTGGCGCAGACCGAGAGTTCCCGGCAGGTGGAGGTCGTGGCCCGCGTGTCGGGCTTCCTGGAACGCATCGCCTACCGCGAAGGCGGCATCGTGCGCGAGGGGGAAGTCCTGTTCGAAATGGACAAGAAGCCCTTCGAGGCGGAGCTGGAGATCGCGCAGGGAGAATTGCAGGCGTCCCTGGCGCGCCTCGCAACGGCCAAGGCCAACCTCGAGCGGACCGAGCCGCTGGCGGCGGCCGACGCGCTGAGCCAGAGCGATCTCGATCGCGCGGTGGGCGAGTACAAGGCCGCCGAGGCCGCGGTCTTCTCGGCGCGCGCCAACATCAAGCGCGCGGAACTCAATCTCGGTTACGCCACCATCCGCTCGCCGGTACATGGCATGGCGGGCGAGGCGCAGCAGCGCGAGGGCTCCTTCCTGAATGCTCAGGGCGCGTCCGCCAACCTGGCTTACGTGGCCCAGCTAGACCCGATCTGGGTGAACTTCAGCGTGTCGCAGAACGAGGCGACGCGACGCGCGGAACGCATGCGCTCCGGGCGTTACGTATCGCCACCGGACGATCGTTACACGGTAGAGATCGTGCTCGGCGACGGGCGGGTCTTCCCGCACACCGGCGAGCTGGACTTCGCGGACCCTTCCTATGACCTGCGCACCGGTACCTTCACGGTACGCGCCGCGGTGCCGAATCCCGACCTGGAACTGCGCCCGGGCATGTTCGTCACGGCACGGCTCAAGGGCGCGACCCGTCCCGGGGCCATCGTGGTGCCGCAGCGAGCGGTGCAGAAATCTTCCGACGGGCATGTCGTGTGGCTGGTGAACGCCGAGCAGGTGGCCGAGTACAGGCCGGTGGTGGCGGCGAACTGGGTCGATGACGACTGGCTCATAGAGCAAGGCCTGCAAGGCGGCGAGACTCTGATCGTCGACGGCTTCCAGCGCCTGGCGCCCGGCGTGCCGGTGAAACCGGTGCCCGCTGCCGCCGGGGCGTCGCAGCCGGAAGCACGGTAAAAGCTGCATGTCGCCCGGATTTTTCATAGATCGACCGGTGTTCGCATCGGTCATATCGATCGTCATCCTGCTGGCCGGCCTGGCGGCCATGACGGCGACACCGGTTGCGCAGTATCCGGAGATCGCACCTCCGACCGTGACCGTCTCGGCAGCCTACCCGGGCGCGACTGCGGAGGTGATCGCCAACACGGTGGCCGCACCGATCGAGCAGCAGGTCAACGGCGTCGAGGGCATGATCTACATGTCCTCCACCAGTTCCTCCACCGGCGCCATGTCCCTGACGGTGACTTTCGAGCCGGGCACCGATCCGGACATCGCGCAGGTGAACACGCAAAACCGCGTCAGCCAGGCGCTGGCGCGCTTGCCGGAAGTCGTCACTCGCCAGGGCGTCAACGTCGAGAAAAAATCCTCGACCTTCATGATGCTGGTGAGCTTTTACGCGGAGGACAACTCGCTCGACCCGATCTTTCTCCAGAACTACGTCAATCTCTATGTGCTGGACGCCGTCAAGCGCGTGCCCGGCGCCAACCTGTCCGGCATGTTCCCGCCACCGGACGTGGCCATGCGTGTCTGGCTGAAGCCCGACCGCATGGCGCAGCTCGGCATCACCACTGGCGAGGTGGCGAATGCGATCCGCGGCCAGAACCAGGCATTCGGCGTAGGCCAGATCGGGCAGTCGCCCACGCTGCCCGGCACCCAGCAGAGCTTTCCGATCACCAGCCAGGGCATGCTGGAAACTTCCGCCGAGTTCGAGGACATCATCGTGCGCACGTCCGACGGCGCGGGCGACACCGCGATCGTGCGCTTGAGCGACGTGGCGCGCGCCGAGCTGGGTGCGCAGAACTACCTGGTGCAGAGCAAGGTCAACGGCAAGACCGCGGCGGCCCTGGTGGTATTCCAGCAGCCCGGCGCCAACGCGATCCAGACCTCGGAACGTGTGCGCGCCCTGCTCGAGGAGCTCGAACCGGGCTTCCCGGACAAGCTGGAATACAAGGTGGTGATGGACACCAGCGAATTCACTGCGGCTTCCATCGAGAAAGTGATCCACACCTTCTTCGAGGCGGTCGTGCTGGTCGTGCTGGTGGTGTTCCTGTTCCTGCAGAGCCTGCGGGCGACGGTCATACCGACCCTGGCGGTGCCCATCGCCATCATCGGCGCCTACATCGGCATTTACCTGCTGGGCTTTTCCACGAACATGCTGACCCTGTTCGGCATGATCCTGGCGATCGGGCTGGTCGTCGACGACGCGATCATCGTGGTGGAGGCGGTCGAGCACAAGATGGCCGTCAAGGGCATGGGGCCGCGCGAGGCGGCCAAGGAGGCGATGCAGGAGCTCACCGGGGCGCTGATCTCCATCGTCCTGGTGCTGGCCGCCGTCTTCCTGCCGGTGGCTTTTCTCGGCGGCATGACCGGCACGCTGTACAAGCAGTTCGCGATCACGATCGCCATCGCGATGGTGCTCTCGGGCGTCGTCGCGCTGACGCTGTCGCCGGCCCTGGCGGCGATCATCCTCAAGCCGGGCCATGCCGAGAAGAAGGGTTTTTTCCTCTGGTTCGAGCGTGGTTTCGAGCGTGTCACCGACGTCTACGTCGCTGGAGTGCGCTGGCTGCTGCGCCACAAGCCCGTCGGCCTCGCGCTGTTCGGGGCGACGCTGGCCGGCACCTACGGCCTGTTCAGCATCCTGCCGTCCAGCTTCGTGCCCGACGAGGACCAGGGCTACATTTTTGCCGCGGCCATGTTGCCCGATGCCGCCAGCCTGGAGCGCACCACCGGGGTGACCGGCCGGGCGTCGGAGATCCTGCTGGATCACCCGGCGATCGCCGATGCGGCGCAGATCGACGGCTTCAGCCTGTTCGACGGCCAGACCCGCACCAACGCCGGCGCCATGTTCATTGCCCTCAAGCCTTTCGAGGAGAGAAAAGGCGAGGGAGAGGGCTCATTTGCCGTGGTGGACGAGATGCAGCGCAAGCTGGCGGACATCAAGGCCGGCCTGGTCTTCCCCTTGAACCCGCCCGCGATCCCGGGGCTTGGCGTCACGGGCGGCTTCGAGTTTTTCGTGCAGGATCGCAGCGGCGGCAGCTCGGCGCAGCTCGAGCAGACGGTCCGGCAGTTCATTGCAGCCGCCGCCGCGAAGCCGGAACTGGCCGGCGTGTCCAGCACTTTCTCCGCCGCCCAGCAGCAGCTCTACCTGGACGTGGACCGGGCGCGCGCTGAGCTGCTGGGTATCCCGGTGCAAGACGTCTACTCGACGCTGCAGGCCTATTTCGGCTCCATGTACGTGTCGCAGTTCACCCAGTTTGGCCGCATATGGCAGGTGATCATCCAGGCGGAGCCCGGTTACCGCGACGAGCCGGCCGACCTCGAGCAGATTTTCCTGCTGTCTTCCAGCGGCGCGACGGTGCCCTTGTCGGCTGTCGCTACCCACCGCTATGCATCGGGACCGACGCTGCTCAGCCGCTTCAACGGCTTTCCGGCGGCCAAGGTCAACGGCAGCGCGGCGCCCGGTTACAGCTCCGGCCAAGCGCTGGACGCGATGGAAGCGGTGGCCGCCGAAGTGCTGCCCGACGGCTATGCCTTCGCCTGGTCGGGGCAGGCCTACGAGGAGAAAAAGGCGGGCGGCACCTCCGCCATCGCCTTCGTGTTCGGCATCATCATGGTGTTCCTGATTCTCGCCGCCCAGTACGAGAAATGGACGCTGCCGCTGGGCGTGCTGCTGGCCGTGCCGTTTGCGATTTTCGGCGCGCTGCTGATGACCTGGGGCCGCGGCCTGGAGAACGATGTCTACTTCCAGGTCGGCCTGGTGACCCTGATCGGCTTGTCGGCGAAGAACGCCATCCTGATCACCGAATTCGCGGTCGAAAACGTGCGGGCCGGCATGCCGCTGGAAGAAGCCGCCGCCGAGGCGGCGCGCATGCGGCTGCGACCGATCGTCATGACCTCGCTGGCTTTCATCCTCGGTTGCGTGCCGATGGCGATCGCCACCGGGCCGGGTGCCAACAGCCTGCACGCCATCGGCACCGGCGTGATCGGCGGCATGCTCGCCTCCACGCTGATCGCCTCGTTTTTCGTACCGCTCTTCTTCGTGCTGCTGGAAGGTCGCCGCAAGTCCGCGGTGCCGGCTGCCCCTGCGCAGCCGGGAGCGGCGGTTCCCGACGGGCAGGCACGCTGAGATGCGGCGCCTGATCCCGCTGCTGCTGGTCGCCGCGATGAGCCTTGTCGGCTGCGCCGTGGGGCCGGACTACGAGCGTCCGGAACTCGACCTGCCCGCCGACTGGCGGGTCGAGCCGGAGACGGCGGCGCAGCTGGCCAATGCCGCCTGGTGGGAGCAGCTCGGCGACCCGGTGCTGGACCAGCTGATCGCGAGCGCGCTGGCCGAGAATCTGGACATGCGCATCGCCGCCGCCCGCGTGGCGCAATTCGGCGGCGCCCTGCGGGCGACCCGCGCGGGCTTCATGCCGCAGCTGGGTTACGGCGCGGGCGCCGACCGGGCGCGCAACAGCGAGTTCTTGCTGCCCGGCGGGGCGGATCCTTATTCCACCCAGTACCGCGCGGCGCTGAGCGCCCGCTGGCAGCTGGACCTGTTCGGTCGTGTCCGCCGGCAATCCGAAGCCGCCCAGGCCAGGGTATACGCGAGCGAGCAGGGCCGGCGCGGCGTGATGGTGACGACCACCGCCAGCGTCGCGGCCGGCTACGTGACGCTGCGCGCCCTCGACCGGCAGCTCGAGATTGCCGAGGCGACGACGGAGAACTACGAGCGCACGCTGGAACTCTTCCGCTTGCGCCATGAACAGGGCGTGATCTCCAGGCTGGAGGTGGCCCAGGTGGAGTCCCAGTACCAGCAGGCGGCGGCGGCCGTGCCCCTGCTCGAGGGACAGATCGCGGCGCAGGAAAACCTGCTTTCGATTCTCATGGGCCGGCCGCCGGGGCCCGTGCCGCGCGGCTTGCCGCTGGCCGAACTCGATTTGCCGGCCGTGCCCGCCGCGCTGCCGGCCGCCCTGCTGGAGCAGCGGCCGGACGTGCTGCAGGCGGAGCAGGACCTGGTGGCCGCCAACGCCGATGTCGGCGCCGCCCGCAGCTTGTATTTCCCCGACATCTCGCTCACCGGCGCCCTCGGGCAGGTCAGCAACGTGCTGGATGAGCTGCTGGACAGTGCGGCGCGCAGCTGGAGCGTCGGCGGAGAGGTCAGCGGCCCGATATTCACCGGCGGCGCGATCGCCGGACAGGTCGATGTCGCGGAAGGGGTGCGCGAGGAGGCGCTGCTCCGTTACCGGGCGGCCGTGCTCGACGCCCTGCGCGAGGTCAACGACGAGCTTGCCGGGGTCAGCGCCGCGCGGACCAACACGGCCGCCCTTGCGCGGCGGGCCTCAACCTTGCGGGAATACGCGAACCTCGCGCGCATGCGCTTCGAGGCCGGTGCGGCCAGCTATCTCGACGTCCTGTACGCCGATACCGAGCTGTTTGCCGCGGAGCTGGCCGAGGTCTCCGCGCGCCAGGCCCAGTACGTGAACATGGTCGCGCTGTACCGCGCCATGGGCGGCGGCTGGGCCGCTCGGGAGCCGCCCGACAGTGGCGGAATGTGACGCCCTTCACGCATTGGAAATCCCGTTAAAACAATCGACTAGCAAGTTGATCCAGGTCAATTGCACGGCCTGCGGGCGTCGCTATCATGCCCCCGCTGAAAGTTTCTCAAAGCCAAGGAGGCTGCCATGGAAACCCGCAAGAGCGCTGCCCGGGGCAGAACGTCCCCCAGCGACAAGGAGGCCCGCCTGGGCCGTCGTGCCCGGCGCAGACATCGCCAGGCACTGTCCCGCCGCGCCTGACCCGAAGGCGACGCCATCGAGGGCGAAGCGCACGCCGCGACCCGTTCGCCGCGCTGCCTTCGCCCCGAATCGTTCTACCCCGCCAGTTTTTTCGCCAGTTTGGCGACGTGCCCGCCCTGGAAGCGGGCGATAGCCAGTTCATTCTTCGAAGGCTGCCGGCTGCCGTCGCTGCCCGCCAGCGTGCTGGCGCCGTACGGCGTGCCGCCGGTGATTTCGCCCATCTCGCTGAGTTCGGTGCAGCCATAAGGCACGCCCGCGATCACCATGCCCTGGTGCAACAGCGTGGTGTGAAAGGAGGTGAGGGTGGTTTCCTGCCCGCCATGCTGCGTGGCGGTCGAGGTGAACACGCTGCCGACCTTGCCGACCAGTATGCCCTTCGCCCAGAGCTTCCCGGTTTGGTCGAGGAAGTTGCGCATCTGGGAACACATGTTGCCGAAGCGGGTCGGGGTCCCGAAGATGATCGCGTCGTAGTCGGCCAGGTCGTCCACCTCGGCCACGGGCGCGGGCTGGTCCAGCTTGGCGCCCGCCTTGCGCGCCATCTCTTCCGGCATGAGTTCGGGAACGCGCTTGATATCCACCTGCGTCCCCTCGATCGAGGCTGCGCCTTTGGCGATCGCTTCGGCCATGGTTTCGACGTGTCCGTACATGCTGTAGTACAGCACCAGCACCTTGGTCATTCGGTGATCCTCCTCTTGTTGGCGACGGCGCGGCCGTATCGGCCCGCCGCGCTCAGTGCAGTTCGCGTTGTATCCGGCGGTCGATCCGTCGTGCCAGGATGCCGTGCGCGCGGCGTCCCAGCGGATACCGCCATGCCAGTATCAGCATAGGCACCAGCAGCAGGCAGGGCCAGCCGACGAAAGCGAGCTTG
>Ga0209938_1001555_pt1 | contig 11371 bp, 9 predicted proteins | sample SalPonR2_C_D1_MG_FD_185708 | JGI IMG/M metagenome (GOLD analysis project Ga0209938, IMG submission 185708) | Salt pond soil microbial communities from South San Francisco under conditions of wetland restoration - Salt Pond MetaG R2_C_D1_MG... ... | reverse complement strand
CGTCTTCATCGACATCGCCGGGCGCGACCTGGGCAGTTACGTGGCCGAGGCGCAGCAGGTGGTCGCCGAAGAGGTCGAGTTGCCGCCCGGCTATTCCATCGCCTGGTCGGGACAGTACGAGTATATCGAGCGCGTGCAAGAGAGGCTTGGCCTCGTGGCGCCCGCCACCCTGCTCATCATCACGCTGATGCTGTTTTTGGCCTTCAACCGCGTCACCGAGGTGGCGATCATCCTGCTGGCGCTACCCGTGGCATTGGCCGGCGGTGTATGGCTGATCTTCACGTTGGGTTATGCGGTGTCGGTTGCCGTGCTGGTGGGCTTCATCGCGCTGGCAGGCGTGGCGGTGGAGACGGCCATCGTGATGCTGCTCTATCTCAACCTGGCCTGGGACCGGCGCGTGTTGGTCGCCAAGGAGCACGATCGCGAGGTAAATCGCGAGGATATCGAAACCGCCGTTTTCGAGGGCGCGCTTCTGCGGCTTCGGCCCAAGCTGATGACAGTCGCCACGATCTTCGCCGGCCTCATCCCGATCATGTATGGCAACGCCACCGGGTCCGAGGTGATGCAGCGCATCGCGGCCCCGATGATCGGCGGCATGGCAACGGCAACGATTCTGACGCTCTTCGTGATCCCGGCGATCTTCGTCATCTGGAAACGCTTCTCACTCGGGCGGGTCAACCGCCAGATGCTGCAGCCCGTCCGCCCCTTCCACTCACCCCAGCCCGGCGAATGATCGGGCTGTGTTCACGCAAAAGGAGACTGAATATGCGTAAATTCCTACTTTCCCTGACCGTCGCCACGGCTGTCCCGGCGTTCGTCCTGGCCACCGACAATACCATGGGGCACGACATGTCCTCACATGGCGATATGTCGTCTCACGACGATATGGCCGGTCACGAAGGCATGGCGGGCGTCCATGCCGAAGCGACCGTCAACAGCATCTCTGACGGCATGGCCAATATCAGCCATGGCCCCATCGCCGAGATCGGCTGGCCCGCGATGACGATGGACCTGCCCATGATGGAGGGTGCCGAGGTCGAGGGTGTCGAACCCGGCGACGAGGTCATGATGATGTTGGAGAAGGGCGAGGACGGCATGTACGCCATCCGCGCGCTTTCGCCGAAAGAGTAACGCGGGCCTGCCGTGGAGAGCGCGCCCTGTCCCGAAGAAGTTGGGCGCGCTCGATCCTCTACAATCGTGTGTATGTCGAAAAGCGGACACTGGGACCGAGTGCAGCGAACGACCGCTCCCCGCCATCCCTGATTGCTGTAGACCATACATTACTGCCTACATGGCGGGCTGAACGTCGCATGTTCAATCCAATATTTTCGACGCGTGTTGCGGCCTCGAGCAAGCCAGTCTTTTCGGGCACCAATGAAGCACTGAACGTCGCTATCGCAGGAATTTTCTAATTTTCCTTCGTGTATCCCGACACTGGCCAATCTCCACTTCGAAGCGGCGCAGATGGGCAGCGCTGCGGACGGCTGACGCTGGTCCATTGGGGACCGGCACGGATGAGAAGGACCATCTGGAATGCCCAAAGACCTGTTTTCACCTTCACCACTTTCGCAATTCGTCGTTGCGAATTGCTCGGCGCTGACCTCGTCAGCGTCACTACTCGGCGGCCCGGAGGCGGAGCAACGCGTCAAGGCGCTGGTCGATGAATTGACCCTCGCGTCGCCTGTCTCTCGCCGCCTTAACCGCGCGCTCGATGCGCTTGAAGATTTGCTGAGCCTGCGCCACGTCGATGACCTCGACCGTGTCGAGGCCGCGTGTTTTGCGATGATCGACCCGGAACACCCCGCTATCGAGGACGTCTGTCTTTTGCTTGAAGGTCTGCGCGCGGCGCGCGTGGCAGAAGATCGTAAGCGGTGATCCTCTATCCCCGCCTTGCGCCAACGATGTGCAGGGCGGGGACTACGACACAAAGCGCCATTTTTGGTCTTCGCCAAAATTTTTCCTTCGTCTTCAGCAGATCGAGCCAATGTTCCGGTTACCAGCACAAAGACCCAACCCCTGAAACCGATCCGGAGAACCGCACACGCCAGAAGCAAGATTTACGCACCTCCCGACACCGCCAATCTGACACCAGCAACAAACATGCGGCCTCCGCCGCAGGCTGGCTGTCGGGAGTTCTACCATGTTAATGAAACACACCCCGCGCACCGATGACGGTGGCGCGTCTTGTGCGGCAGCTCTGTCCGTGCTCGACTTCCTGAGCCGACACGGTGGGGGACTTTGCGATCTCCTTGGCCTTTTGGCTGAGGAAACTGCGTTCGACGCGCTGTGCGAGTTGCATGCCCAGTCCGGAGCCTTGCTCCCTGATGCTTGCGTTGTTCAGCGCGGGCTTCGGCAAATCCACGCAGCCCTCGCCGCACAGGAAACCTGTGCCATGGACGCGCTGAGCGTCAGAAAAGGTTATTGCGTCGACACCTCCGTCAGGTGGTACGGCGCACGCATCAGCGACCTGCTGGCCGCCTTTCGATAAAACGCCAACTTTAACTGTCAAAGCCGCGGTCTTGCCGACCGCGGTTTTTTTCGTGATCCTGAGCGTCCTGGGGACTGAAGACTGTTCCTATCCAAAGGCGCAATAGTTCGAGGCATAATTCGCATCGTCGACATACCAAACCACTTCGAACGGGTTTGACATCGGTAGATCTGTATCCCGCTCGCGCTTACGACCCTGAAGAAAATCCAAGAAAAGTATCTGAGGCGTTTTCTACGTCCGAAGAACGAACCTATGTGCTCTGTAGGCAGTCGAACCATCGCAACATCGACTCTGGCGGAAAAACGGAGAAGATCGGTGCCCTAAGCCCGATCCACGTCTTTTGCTTGCAAAGTGGCGCTTTTAACCCCGCTGGTGGCTATAAATTGGTAGTTGGAACAAACAGGTAGTCGGAACACCCGCTCTTCCGCAATTCGAGTGGCCGCAATTGATGCAGGTCATGCATCCCTCGACCATCCGCATGTCGTACTGTCCGCAGGCCGGGGAGGTTGATGCGATACTTAGCCCGCTGATTGATTAAGCGGCCAAACGTAACGTTATTTAGAAATAACAGATAACAAAAAACGAATAACGTCCCGACATCAAATGAACTGCCCTCCATAGTTTGGACAATCACCTTGGCTGCGATTTGCTGTTTGCGAACCCTCGACGATCAGGAGATGGGAGATCTCGAAACGGGCGAAAACTCTTCCTGAGTCCCTTGCGTAATCGACGCTTCAGGGACGAGGTCTGATGCCGAAGGCAACCGTTTTCCATTCAATGGGGATCCCCGAAAAAATTCTTTCGTATGTGCGACTTCTGGCCAATCTCTGTGTAATCAACGGATAGGAACGCCAACACGACTTAGCCAGACCGACAGATCGACACCTTGAAGCGGCAGACTGCCGCAATTTCTCTCACTCCCAGAAAGACAAAACCCATGCATCAAGAGACTTCTCGTACTTCCCTGATGTGATGACTGACGCGCTCTCCGAAGCCATCCGTTCTTTCGAAATCGTTCTGAACAAATGAAAGAGGTCTTTTCCGGTTGCGTCAGAGGTCGCTGGGAAACTTTTTGACCATCACAAACGGTCCCATCTTTCTCGTATGATACATTCAGACACCTCCTTGAGCCTTGCAAGGCTACGGATGCTGATCAAAAGCGGCACCCTGCCCTCTCCCGGCACCGCCTCAATACTGGCGTTGCTCGAGCTCACCCAGACAGCCCTCGGATCCGAGGCGTTTCGCAACCCTGGCTTGCTTGAGTCCGAGCGATCTTTCTCGGCCTCGCTCCCCCGCGTGCCGGACGACGATCTTGTCGAGGCATTCGGGGACGCGGCACTTTACCGTCGGTGCCGGGACAGCATCCTGCGGCACGTAAGGCTGGCCGGGGCTTGGCACGATGAGGATCCCTACACGCTGTTGAACCAGCTTGCCCGGGAAAACTGCCTCCCCGGCGTGAACCGGAAATTGATGAAAGCGATGTTCTCCAGAGTGGTCTTGCGGGATATTACGCGGGAGATGGCGATCGCGGCCGACCGGGACCTGCAGGGGCCGAAGCGGAATGCCTTCCGGAAATCTTGTTCGACAATCGACAAAATCAGAGACGACCCACGCGTTGTTGCGGCGGGAGTCCTCTGCCCGAGAAAGCTTGGCTCCATGCCTACATATCGTGATGGCGACAAGCAACGTGTGGAACTGCCTCCGGAATTTGCAGGGGTGCTGGACGAACTGCCAGTCGGTCATGCCCGCCGTGCGCGTCGCGCCTTCGAACTTGCCGTGGATTTCGAATTATTCGGTTTCGATGGCCCCCCGCCCGGGTGGTCGATGAGCCTCGCGGACGCGTCGCGATACCATGCTGCGGTAAAAGCGAGAGTTTCCGCAGACGCGGCCGATATCAACCTCCGGTCACTGCTTTCGTTGCTTGGAAAGACCATCCCCGGAGCAGTGCCCGATGACGTCACCACGGACCGAGTGCGCCGTCCCGACCGCTATGAAGCCCCCGCCAAGCCTCGGACAAGAAAGACAAAAAGAAATCCGGTAGTCCTGCCCGCCTCTGTCGAAGCGGAAGTGCTGGCTTTTGCCGAAGACCGATCGGCCTGCGGTCGGCGGGTGCGAGACTTGCGCCGGGTCCTACGAGATCTTCTGGAAGCCGGCCTCGACATCGACAGCACCACCTTTTTCGCCGACGCAGTGGCGTTTCTCGAGAGCTCATTCGCGGAACGCGCCGACATCACACGACGCTCATACCGAGACGTCCTTCGAACATTTCTTGCCCATACGAACCGCCTGTCGCCTTGGGATGGCTTGATCTCTCGCGCCCATGTCACGGCCGCGAGTGGCGTCGATATGTCCGGTCTGCTGCTCATGAGAACGTATGCCGAAAGTGCCGCGCCACCGATAACGCCCGCCGAGATCGACGTGAATGTCGCCCGCAAGTTCCTCCTTCAAGCCCAGGGGTTCAGGAATGTCCCGAAGTGCCTCGCGGGGCTTGCATCCCTTGACGCGTTGCGCCCGGAACTTCCCGGGCTCTTGCCCGGCTCTGCCATCGGCAACCAGAAAGCCTGGCTCTCACGCCATAGCGGCGAGATGTCCGAGGCCTTGGAAAAATCGTTGCGATCGGAGGCCGAAGGCGCGGGATACGGCAAATTCGCGGTGAAAGAACTGATCGTCGCGGCTCGGCGCCTGTTCTCGCTGACGAGCAACAAGACGCTTTTCGACTACAAGATCGAGACCATTCCATGGCGCGAGCTTATTGCCAGCGCCGATGCGAGCCATCCTCGGGAAATGTACCATTATCGATTGGTGTTGCTCCGCCTCGCTGATCGTGTTGATCGCGCGTGGACACCCGGCTGGCGGGAACTCCAGACCCGGATCGTGAAAGCAGGCGTTCCGCGCGCCGAGAACCCCGTCGACACCTTGATGAGCGTGGCGACCGATACCAGGCTCGAGCCCTGGCAGCTCGATCGCGAATGGGCATGGGCCCATGAGCGTTCGCTGCGTGCCGACCTGCGCATCAAGTGGAGCCGGGCAATAGACGACTTCGATGCCCTGCGTGCCGTGCCCGAAATTGCCGGAGAGGATCTCCTGCCCTCCGCCCGGCTCGGGCCGATGCCCCGGATCGGAGCCCGGTTGAAGAATGCCCATTTTCCCCTGCCGTACCGACTCGAGGCGGCCCTCGAAGGCGAGACCAAGCAGGTTCTCGAGGCGGCGCATTTTATATGGCGCTGCCTGCGGGCGGTCGGTGTCTATTCGCGCGGCGACGATCCCGCGCCTTCCGCCATGGTGGCTGATGAGCATCTTGAGCGGATCATTAGGGAACAGCCATTCATTAAGCTTTCCTCGGCGCGGCTACATGTGGCGAGGATCCGCGATTGGCGCGAGAGCCGACCGGGACTGATATAGACAAGGCCAGTCGCATCGGCGGCAAATAACTTTTCTGTTTCCCGTGAAGGGAACCATCTCCTGAAAAACAGGAGCCCCCATGTTGCCCTTCGCAAAATTTCATCCCGCCACCCTCGTAGACCTGCACACCTGGTCGACGCTGTCGCGCAACGAGATCCGCCCGTTTCTGACGCGTTTCGGGATCGAACCCCTGGGCTCGAAATACCCGATGCTGCGGGTCTACGAAGCTGTGCTCGGTCTTTCGCCAGAGGGTGAGGTCGAGGAGAAGATGCTGGGACAGGGCCTGATCCGGGTCAGCGAGGCTGCCAGCATGATCGGGCTGACCCCCGATGCCCTGCTCGCCAGACTACGCACCAAAAAGACCGCGTTCCCACCACTTCACGTGTTCGGACCGAAGCGGAACCTGATGCTGCGGGCGCAAGTCGAAGAGATGCTCCGGAGCCCGCGAAACGCATGGCATGGACTCGATCCGATCCCGGGACACGCCCTGCCGGCGTCCCGGCTGGCGCGCAGGCTCAAGGTTGCGCAATCCCGGATCGACGCGCTGCTCGAGGATAAGGACAATCTTCCCGCCCAGATCATCACGCAGGGGCACGTCCATTTCATCGTCGCCGATGTGGCAGTCAGGCTCGGTTCCTCGACGCCCGCCGAGGCAGCGGCCGCCCAGGACGCGCCGCCAAAGCCCAAGACCGAGAACCAAGACCCGAGCGCCACATCAACGGGTGTCGTGACCAGCGGCCTGTTTTCCGCCGCCGCAAAACACGCCGCCCACCATTCCAGCACGCCTGAAACCTGCACGGAGTCCGGGCCCGATGCACGCCGAGGCGATGGCGCGCACAGGGTCCCGGCCGAGGCGAAACTGTCGGGAACATAAGGCACCTCTTAGTTCCCGGGTATTTCGACTCGAACGCACATTTTCACTTCGTCTGCACGCCAGGCGACCAATCTTCTCCACGAACCAGATGAAAGGAAATCCAATGGTTCCCAAGGCAAAAGACCAAAACCGCATCGTCGCGAGTCCGCTCGTCCGGGCGCCGGCCACACTACGGGAGGTGCACGATCATGACCCCGATCCGCGCCTCCAGTCCTCGCTGCGCCGGCTCCAGCGGTGTCTCAGCATACCGCTCGAGAGCATGCCCGCGGACATCGACTGGTTCGATGCGCGCTTTCCGAAGTGCGGCTGCAATGGTGCCGAGGCCCCCTGGACCAGTGCCCGAGCTAATAATCGCTGGCGCAGCACCGTCCGCCGCGCCATCCGTCGGAATCTCTTCGCCCTCGGCGCCTCGAACTTCCAGGACAGCCCGCTTCAAGTGCGCCACGCTTCCGTCACCAAGGCGCATTACCACTCCCCGACCCCGGCAGCCCAGATTCTCGGGCATGCCGGGAGCGAGCTCGCCAAGGCTCGTTACGGGAATTTCCGCAAGGCCGTACCCGGCCCTAAGTCCGACTGACGCCCGACATCGCGCGGCCGTCCGGAAAGGCGGCCACCCCTTCCAGCTCAACAAGGAATATCGAATGGGTTTTTTCTCAAGTGCCTCGCAAGCAGCGGTGGCCACCAGCCTGCCAACCCCAAAAACCATGCAGACGGTTTTCGACGAGACCGTCGACGAAACCGAACGCACCCGCATCGCGCGGGTCGGCGAGTTCTTCAGCGCACCGCTCTCGACCTTCAACGGCGACGGAACCGATCTGCTTGCCTGGTTCGACACCCATTTCCCGCCACTCAAGCAGATCGGGGCGGGACCATTGCCCGGTGCCGCCCGGCAATTCTGGTCGACAAAGGCTGCCTATTCGAAATGGCGCGAGGTCGTCCGCCGCCGGATCCGGACAACCCTCGGGTTGGTCGACGCGCAGAAAGAGCTTCGTGCGCGCTTCGATGGCTGGACCCCGTTCCTGGCGCTCCTGAAAGATCTTTCGAAGGATCACGGTCCGGTGCATTCCGGGACACTGGGCGCGATCCAAACTTTCTCCGACCGCGCACGGGCGGCCGGCATCGACCCGATGGACCTGACCCCTGACATCGTTCCGCCCTTCCTGGACGGAATGCCGGCCCATGAGAGCGCTGCATCCGCAACAGCCCTCAGGGCGCTTGCGCGTCATCGCATCTTCCCGCCGATCGCGGCATCCCTCCCGCCGGACTTCGACACGGACTACCTCGTTCCGACGGCCCGCACGCCCGTGCCCGAGTCTGTGCGCAAAATGATCGCGGAGATGGTCGAGGCGGCGCGCTACGACAATAGCACCTACGATGATGTCTCGGAGAGCTGTGCAGAGAATTTCAACGCGCGGACGGCCGAGACCTACTGCGCTGCCCTGATTGCACTGGCCCGGGCTGCGCAGGAAACCGACCTGGTGAACCTGGCGTCCCTGAACTGCCTCGATTCACTATTCGAGAACCGGGTTCGCATCGCCGCCATCCGCCACTGGATCGACCTGTCGGAAACGGATGCCGGGTTCAGCCTACGAACCGCGGCGGGTTACGTGCGCATCGTCGCCCAGATCGGCAAAGCCAATGGCCTCAAGACCAAGAAATGGCTCAAGAACCTCAAAAAGAACCCGAACCTGCAGGAGGGGCGTGCGTCGGCGGAAAAGATGTCCCCCAAGAACCGCAAATTCTGCGAGCGCCTCATTCACAACCCCGCCGAAGTTCGAACCTTTCTTAGGCAGCACGTGCTCTACCAGGAGCGGGCAAAGGATATTCTCGCGACAGACAGGACCCTCACCACAACCCAACTGCGCGCCGTGCGGCGGCTTGCAACTTGCGCGGCCTTCTCCGCGCTGGAAATCCGCGGCGCCGGCTTGCGGAGGGGCAGTGCGCTGGCCGCGGAGTGTAGTGGCACCGGGCAAAACCTTTTCCGGAAGACGACAGGAGAAAAGAAGAACTTCGAACTTCGCGTGGCGCAAAAGGACATGAAGGGCGAATATATCGAGCTGCCCCCCATCCACGTCCGGGATGACAAGTATTGCGGCTACGAGGTGCTCGACTGGTATCTGAACGTAGCGCGGCCCCTGTTCGACTTCGCCAACCCGGACTTCTGCAAAACCAAAAAATGTCCGATGGCCACGCACCTGTTCGTTGCGGAGCAATCCGCAAATCCTCTCGCGGGATCCATGCTCTACAAGTGGCTGACCCGGAGCAGCGCGGAGATCGGCCTGCCGATGTTTCCGCATAATTTCCGACACGGCTTCGCGACGCTCTTGCTCGCGCGGTCATGGAGCAATCGCGGACGGGCAGCCGCCTATCTCGGGTGCTCGGTCGGCGTGCTCGATACCTTTTACGGCTGGATCGACAAGCGACAGAAGCTCGAAGAAGTGCAGGACCTTCTCGCAGACGCACTGGCCGGAAAATGACACAACACGCAATCCTTGCAAAACCGCACTGGCAACCGTACGCGGCGTCGTCCATCCTGCTCACCATGCCGCTCGCCGAATTGCAGGCGCTCGACAGCCTGGTCGAATTCATGTCCGAGCATGGGTGCACCGAGCTCACGCCCTCCGATTGCCGTGTGTGGGCTCGCTTCAATGATGGAGCAGCCACGATCGACAATGCCATCGCGGCCATGATCAAGACCGACGGGCCTGCGGCCCCGCCGCTTGCGTCTCTGCGTGCTGCAGAACAGACCCTGACCGCCTGCAGGCGCTTTGCAGGCATCTCCCGTGAGCCGCGTCGTGCCTACGAGCGCAAGATCTCACTCTATCCCGAAGACCTGCCGGTGGACTGGCAACAGCAACTCGAACTTATCCGGGATCGCAGGGATGACAGCGAGATCAAGCTGGCCCCGGATATCTACGACCGCATGACCCGCAAGCTCTGCCAATACGGCTGGTATCTCCGGGAAAGTGGCTTTGCGCTGGACTTCAACATCACATTGCTCCGGGCGTTCTACACCTACGAGACGACGCGGATGTCCAATCGGAGCGCGCCTCTGAGCACCTCAACCATCATCGCAACATTCGCGGATATCCGAGACTTCCTGCGGTTCTCGAAGGCCTACCCGAAGCCCCTGATCAAAGAACTCGACACGCTTCTTCAGAAACTGCGCAACCAGGCCAACGTGGAGACAGCGCAGAAATTTGCCGCCCTTGCCGCGCTCGATATCACGACCATCCATCCCCGCGCGGAAGCAATCCGCGCGGATGTGGCAGGTCAAATCAATCCGGCAAAGCGACTGATCAAGCGCAACCGGGCCCTGGCGATCGCCGTGCCTCCGCTGACCCCGCTCCGCCGTGAATGGCATGATCTCAGGTTCGGCCGCGACCTCGTCTGGATCGAGGACCGCTATCGCCTCCGGGACTACAAGTTGCGCAAGACCCGGCATCGTCCGGGTCGAGAGGAATACCCCGGTTCCGTTCATCCGAGCGTCGAGCATTTCGTCGACGCGCGATTGCTTCAGGATGATGATCCTAAGTATCTCGACGCCTTGCGCGAGATCGCCGAGCAGCAGGAATGGCCGCTATTCGTCCATCCTGACGGCACGCTCGTTGCCGAGAATTACGTCTCGCAGGTTTGGTCCTCGGAGTTCGGGACCGGCGCACACATCTGCCGATCCATCGTCTACGACGTCGTGTTCGCGATCAGCGAGGACGCGACGCTGGCCGGCATGCTGTTGAACGATCACACTTCGCAGCAGGCGCGCAAGAAGTACACCGGTGACAGGGCAAAGCAGGCCGCGCTCGCTGCAGCCGGCAAAGAAATCGATGACATCTTTGATGCGTTCGATGCCTAACGCAGTCAGGAGCACGTACAGCAGCGATGTAGCTTGTTACTTTTTTGGAGGTTTTGCGTCGGAAAGGCCTGATGCTGCCCCCGCCGAAGATCGTGATTGCCCGGTGTCACCCAGAATACGCAAGCCCTGTCAAAGGTGTCGACGGCGTCCCGGTCTCTCCAAGCATCGCTGTCGGCACGAAGGGGTGAAAATGAATTTCCGGCGGAAGGATTGATTTATGCCGCATGATCACGCCCATGAGCATCGCCCATCCGCGGACCTTGGCCCCGCCTTTCGCTGGGCGGTTGGGCTGAACACTGCTTATGTGATCGTCGAGGCGACGGCGGGGTTTCTGACTGGCTCGCTGTACGCCGTGTTGCGGCCCGTAGAACCGGCCGTTCGCTGCATGTGCAAGATCTTGCGCCTCGTGAACTCGCACAGCTTGGTCGTCGCTATACCACCGCTTCTTCGACTAATCATGTTGGGTCAACAATAGTTCAGGTCTCCTTGCGGCGAGCATCTACGCGCACGGAAAGTTCCTCAGAGCATTTCACCCCCATCAATGACCAGTGCCAGTCCGGTGACAAAACTCGACCGGTCCGAGGCCAGATAGACGATCCCCTCGGCGATCTCCTCAACGCTGGCCCAACGGCCCATCGGGATCGAGCCCGCGACATAGGATTCCAGTGCCGCGCGCCCGCCCATCTGGGTCTCGAACCCGGCATTGAAGGGCGTATCGACAAAGCCTGGGCAAAGCGCATTGACGCGGATGTTC
>Ga0209938_1001554_pt1 | contig 11372 bp, 8 predicted proteins | sample SalPonR2_C_D1_MG_FD_185708 | JGI IMG/M metagenome (GOLD analysis project Ga0209938, IMG submission 185708) | Salt pond soil microbial communities from South San Francisco under conditions of wetland restoration - Salt Pond MetaG R2_C_D1_MG... ... | reverse complement strand
GATGCCTTTGACGGCCATTGGCGCGCCCGGGCTGCCAAGCTGGCGCAGGGGCCGACGGTGGCCTATCGCGGGTTGAAAGAGGCCGTGCGCGGCGCGTGGGATCATACGCTGGATAGCCAGTTGGAATTGGAAGCCAAGCTGCAAGGGGCCTGCGGGACGACCCGCGATTTCAAGGAGGGTGTGATTGCCTTCCTCGAAAAACGCCCCCCGAAATACGAGGGGCGTTGAGGGCATTGAAAAGCGCGGGCCGGGTGGCCCGCGTTTTTGTTTCAGGGCGCGACCGGGGCCTCGGGCGTGACGGGTGCCTCGGGCACGACAGGCGTTTCGGGCGCTGCGGATTGCACGGTGATCGCGCTGCTGGTGAAGCTGGTGCCGACGCCTTGTACCACCATGAAGGGATTGCCATCAAGGGTGACGGTGGCATCGCCTTCGGTCTCGGAGGCGCCGTCGGAGTAGGTGACGGCGATGGTCGGTGTCGCACCGGCAGCGGTATTTACCACGAGCACATCGCTGTCGACCTCGAAATCGGTGATGACGGAACCGGAGGTGGCCGACGAGGTGGTCAGGGTATCGGCCCCGAACCCGCCGCCCACGGTGTCATTGTCGCCAAAGGTAATTTGGTCGCCACCGAGGCCGCCGAAAAGCTCATCACCGATGGAATCGGCATCGGGGCCTTCGGGGCGTGCGAAGCTGGAGCCGATGATCATGTCGTCGCCCGCATCGCCCAGCAGGGTATCGGCGCCTTGCGCGTCGGTGAGGCTATCGCCCTCTGCGCCGCCGCGCAGGAGATCATCGCCCATGCCGCCAGTGAGGGTGTCGGCCCCGTCTTGGCCAAAGGCACGGTCGTTTCCTTCGCCGGCCTCGATCAGGTCACCGCCCGCGTTGCCGCGGACGATGTCATCGCCCGCCAGCAGGCTGATGGTATCGTCGCCGCCTTGGCCGGTGACCACGTCATCGTTGAGCGAGCCGCGCAGATCGTCGGCGTTTTCGGTGCCGGTGATCGCGAGGCCGGCGGTGATGTCGTCCTCGTAGGCCAGAACGGCGATATCTTCGGCGCTGAGGGTTTCGGCGGCGCCGGTGACCGTGGCCAGCAGTTGATCGCCAGCCGAGACCAGGGCGTTGCCCTCGCCATCGTCGGTGACGGTGAGTTCGGGGGCCTCTTCGGTGTTGAACCCGAAGGCGATTTGATCGCTCTCGGGGTCGTAATCGGCGATTTCGGCGGCGCGGCCAGCCTGAATCCAATCTCCCATGAGGAAGAAATCATTGCCATCGCCGCCGCTGGCGGTGTCCTCGCTGCCGACAAGCAGCACATCGTCGCCGAAGCCGCCGTTCATTTCGTCGCCCGCCTCGCCATCGGCGCCTGTGCCGCTGAGGGCCAAAGAGGTCAGGATGGCCTGTTCGGGGTCAGTTATACCGCTTTCGGCGAGGCCGGCGATGAAGTCGTCGACGGAGCCGTCTTCGAGATCGGTTTGCGTGCCGATCAGCACGTCGTCGCCGGAGGAGCCGTTCATCGTGTCTTGACCTTCGCCACCCACCAGAAGGTCGCCGTTGCTGCCGCCCCAGATGTCGTCGTCGCCGTCGCCGCCCAAGGCGATATCGCCGCCGCTGCCGCCGTAAACGCCGTCATCTCCGGCGCCACCGGCGAGGATGTCCGCGCCATCATCGCCCGAAACGTGATCGTCGCCGGCGCCGCCGCTGACCTGATCGCCACCGCCCAAGCCGATCAGGCGGTCATCGCCCGCGCCACCGTCGATCGTGTCATCCTCGGCTGCGCCTTGAAGAAGGTCGCTGCCGTCGGTGCCGTCGAGGGTGTCGCCCTCGTCGTTTTCACCCGGGGTTCCGGGCGTCGTGCCGCCGTTGTCGTCATCGTCATCCAATCCGAAAACGAGACCGCCGACCGCGCCAATGCCGAGTAATGCGAGAAGAAGATAGCCGAACATAATTTGCCCCCCAAAAAATGCTACGGGGAGTAGTTTACGTCAGGTCCGCGCGAACACGATCCACAAAATGCACGCGATGGTGAATTTGCGGCACAACTTTCGGGTTTTGACGACAGTATTCGGCCGTTGGGAGCGTGTGTCGCGGGATTGGAAACAAAGCCGGAGGGGAAAAGCGCAGCATGGGCATGGTGCGCCTTGAGTGATTCTGTCTTGAGGGATCCTGGGAAGTGCTCTTCAGGCGGCGTAGCGGCCCACCACGACGTTCTGCAGCGAGAAATCCGGTGCGGCGTTGCGTAGGACCGCCACAGGCTCGCCATCGGCGCGCAGAGTGGTCATTCCCGTGTCCTCATCGCGTTGGATGGTTAAGTCCGGTGTTGGGCCGTCGCCGTCGTAGACGAAGGACAGAAGGTCTTCGGCGGTGTCGAAATCGGTGATTTCGACCGGGGCCTCGCCGCTGATCCAATCACCCAAGGCGAATTCATCGGCCCCCTCGCCGCCGGTGAGGGTGTCATCATCCGCCGCAACCACGGTATCGTCGCCCGCGCCCAATTCCACCATGTCGCCGGTGTCGGGGGCCTTGGTCATGTCGTACCGGAAAACCACGTCGGAAATTCGTTGAATGCCCTGAAGCGAATCGCGCAGCGCGGTTTCGTCCACGAGGTTCGCAGATTCGATGAAATCGTCGCCCGCCCCGCCATCAAGATGATCGGCGCCGGTTCCGCCGATCAGGACATCCGACCCGTCACCACCCGAGATTTGATCGACGTCGTCCAACCCTATCAGCCAATCATTGCCTTGCCCCCCCAAGAGCGTGTCGTCGCCGGCTTGTCCGACAAGAAGGTCGTTTCCGCCACCTCCGTCAAACATGTCGCTGCCTTGAGAACCGTCAAAGCCATCGGCCCCATCCCCACCTTCGGTCTCAGGGTCATCAGGAGCGGCAAGGCCCGTGGCCCCGGCAAGGGTTGCGCCGACCAATAGGAAGAGAGCGAGAAAAGCCATGGATGCGTCCTTCATCGGGTTGCGGGGTAGGGAGAGCCCGTTGCGCCGATGGTCACGCACTTGCCGTAAAGACCGGGTAAAGTGGGAAGGTGTGAGCCCGGTGAGTTTGAGTAAAATTGACCCTAAAGCTTTCCGCCTTTAACCTGAGACATCAGCTAAAGGCGGAACGCGTGCAACAATTAAGCAGAGCACTGCATTGCGCGAAAATCTGTGACTCAGGTTTTTCGCGAAACGCTTTAGTTTCTGCAATCGAAAAAAGCCGACCCGCAGGTGACGGATCGGCCTTCAATCTTACATTATCAGTGGTTTAGCGGTTCTCGATATCCACGTAATCCCGCAGCGTTTCGCCGTGATACAGCTGACGCGGGCGACCAATTTTCAACTGCGGGTCGCTGATCATTTCCTTCCACTGCGAAATCCAGCCCACGGTGCGCGACAGCGCGAAAATGGGGGTGAACATCGAGGTGGGGAAACCCATCGCCTCAAGGATGATGCCCGAGTAGAAATCGACATTCGGGAAGAGTTTCTTGTCGGTGAAATAGGGGTCGGCCAGTGCAGCCTTTTCCAGTTCCTTGGCGACCTGAAGTGTCGGGTTGTCTTCGACGCCCAGAAGATCGAGCACTTCGTCGGCGGATTGCTTCATCACCTTGGCGCGCGGATCGAAGTTCTTGTAAACCCGGTGACCAAAGCCCATCAGGCGGAAGGGATCATCCTTGTCCTTGGCCCGCGCGATATATTCGGGGATGCGATCGGGTGTGCCGATTTCCTGCAGCATCTCAAGACAGGCCTGGTTCGCGCCGCCATGCGCCGGACCCCAAAGGCAGGCGATACCCGCCGCGATACAGGCGAAGGGGTTGGCGCCCGAGGACGAGGCCAAGCGCACCGTGGAGGTGGAGGCGTTCTGCTCGTGATCGGCGTGCAGGGTGAAGATACGGTCCATCGCGCGGCTGAGGATCGGGTTCACCTCGTAATCGGCGGCGGGCACGGCAAAGCACATGCGCAGGAAGTTCGAGGCATAGTCGAGATCGTTGCGCGGATACACGAACGGCTGACCAATCGAATATTTATAGGCCATGGCCGCGATCGTCGGCAACTTGGCGATCATGCGGATCGAGGCGACCTCGCGCTGCCACGGATCGGCGATATCGGTACTGTCGTGATAAAAGGCCGACAGGGCCCCGACCACGCCCACCATGATGGCCATCGGGTGCGCATCACGACGGTAGCCACGGAACAGATACATCATCTGTTCGTGGATCATGGTGTGATTGGTCACGCGGGATTCGAAATCTTCCAGCTGTGCGGGCGAGGGCAATTCACCGTACAGCAGCAGGTAGCAGACTTCGAGATAATGCGATTTCTCGGCCAGTTGGTCGATCGGGTAACCGCGGTGCAGAAGTTCGCCCTTGCCACCGTCGATAAAGGTGATCGTGCTGTCGCAGCTTGCTGTCGAGGTAAAGCCCGGATCATACGTAAAGACACCCGCCTGCGCATATAGCTTGCGGATGTCGATCACGTCGGGGCCTGCTGTCGGCGAGTGAATGGGCAGCTCGTAGTCCTTGCCGTCAATCGTCAGCTTGGCGGTTTTGGTGCTATCGGCCATTGGGATCCTCCCTCAATCAAGCCCACGCTGTGGCGCGTCGGGGGCTGGTTAATCTAACAGCCTTTCGAGAAGGTTAACCACTCTCGCAGGCGGCATCGGTGAGCCGGGCAATCGTTTCCTCTTGCCCGAGCACGAGCATCATGTCGAACACACTCGGTGTCGCGCTGCGGCCTGCCAGTGCGGCCCGCAGGGGGCCGGCCAGCTTGCCGAATTTCATCTCATGGGCTTCCGCGAATTCCATTGCGCAGGCTTCGAGATCGTCGCGCGTCCAACTAGCATTTTGCAGCTGCGGCGTCAATTCTCTCAGTATACTACGGGATACATTATCGAGGTTCCTGGCGGCTTTCTCGTCGGGCTGAATGGGTCGATTGGACAATATAAACTCTGCTTTATCAAGGAGTTCCGGAAAGCTCTTCGCACGTTCTTTCAAGCAATACATACCCTTCTCCATCAGGGCTTTTTTTCCCTCGGACAGAGGGGTTTGGCCGGTACTCTTCAGAAATTCCTGCAATTCATGCAGCAATGCAGCATCGTCGCTCGCGGCGATGTGCTGACCACAGAGGTTGTCGAGCTTCTTGAAGTCGAAACGCGCGGGCGATTTGCCGATTCCGCCAAGGTCGAACCAGTCTTGCGCCTGAGCGTCGGTGAAAAACTCGTCGTCGCCGTGACTCCAACCGAGGCGTGCGAGGTAATTGCGCATGCCGGCCGCCGGGTAGCCCATCTTCTGGTATTCATCGACGCCAAGCGCGCCGTGGCGTTTGCTGAGCTTCTTGCCGTCAGGGCCGTGGATGAGCGGGATATGCGCATAAGTCGGCAGTGGCCAGCCCATGGCCTGATAGACCAGCATTTGGCGGGCGGCGTTGTTGAGGTGGTCATCACCCCGGATCACGTGGGTGACGCCCATGTCGTGATCGTCCACTGCCACGGCGAGCATGTAAACCGGGGTGCCATCGCTGCGCAGCAGGACCATATCGTCGAGTTGATCGTTGCGGATGGTGACATCGCCTTGCACCTCGTCGCGGATCACCGTCTGGCCGTCGCGCGGGGCCTTGAGGCGGACCACGTAGGGCGCGTTGGGGTGCGTGGCCGGGTCAGCCTCGCGCCACGGGCTTTGAAAAAGGGTCGAACGACCCTCGGCGCGTGCCGCGTCGCGGAAGGTTTGAATTTCTTCCTGCGTTGAGAAGCATTTGTACGCGGTGCCTTGGTCCAGCATTTCGAGGGCCACGTCGCGGTGACGGTTGGCGCGCTCGAATTGGCTTATCACTTCGCCGTCGTGGTCCAGGCCAAGCCATGCCATGCCATCAAGGATCGCCTGCGTGGCCTCGGGGGTAGAGCGTGCGCGGTCGGTATCCTCGATGCGCAGCAGGAACTGTCCGCCGCGCCCGCGGGCATAAAGCCAGTTGAAAAGTGCCGTGCGCGCCCCGCCGATATGCAGAAAACCGGTGGGCGAGGGGGCGAAACGGGTGACGACGGGGTTGGCCATGGGCGGGATTAACCTTTCGGTAAGCATGTGGGGCGTAGCGTTTGCGCCTGTCTAATGCTGCACCGGAAGGGAGACAAGACTTGGCCCGCAGCCTTGCCCCGTGGCCCGCCCTTGTTGACGCGTGGTTGACGCAACGCGGACACCTTTTTGCCTGGGCTCCGTTGTGCCTTGGGCTGGGCGTGGGGATTTACTTTTCCCTCGGGTGGGAGCCGGGGTTGGCCCACTACGCTACGCTCCTTGGCTTGATCCTGATCGGGTTGGTCTTGACCCGATGGCTGGGCCTTTGGGCGCCTTTCGTCTGGGCCGTGGTGCTTGTGGCGCTTGGCCTTTGCCTTGCGGGCGCGCGCGCCCATCAAATGGCCGAACCTGTCATCGGCTGGCGGTATTACGGGCCGATCGAGGGGCGGATCGTGGATATGGATCGCTCGGCCTCGGATGCGTTGCGCCTGACCCTTGATCAAGTGGTTCTGGACGATGTCAGGCCGAGCCGTACGCCGGCGCGGGTCCGGGTCTCATTGCATGGTCAGCAAGGGTTCATCACGCCGGAGCCGGGGATGGTGGTGATCCTGACAGGGCATTTGTCACCCCCCGGAGGACCGGTGGAGCCCGGCGGGTTCGATTTTCAACGGCATGCCTGGTTTCAGGGTCTGGGGGCGGTTGGATACACCCGTACGCCGGTGCTCACGCTGGAGCCTCCGGGGGAGGGGCTGTGGATGTTCAAGGCGCGTATGGGGTTATCAGACCGCGTGCAGGCAGGTTTGCCGGGTGAGGCCGGTGCCTTCGCCGCCGCGATCATGTCTGGCGACCGCTCTGGCATGGGGCAGGAGACGTTGCGCGCGTTGAGATTGTCAAACCTTGCACATCTTTTGGCGATCTCGGGTCTTCATATGGGGTTGTTGGCCGGGTTCGTCTTCGCGGCGTTTCGCGTGGGGTTTTCACTGATTCCGGCCGTGGGCCTTCGGGTGCCGGCGAAGAAGATATCGGCACTTGGGGCCTTGGCGGTGGCGGCGGTCTATCTGGGCCTGTCGGGCGGCAACGTGGCGACCGAGCGGGCCTTTGTCATGGCCGCGGTGGCCTTGGTCGCGGTCATGGCGGACCGGCGGGTCTTGTCGTTGCGTGCCGTTGCCGTGGCTGCGGTGATCGTGTTGGTCTTGCGGCCAGAGGCCCTTTTGGGCCCGGGGTTTCAGATGTCATTTGCAGCGACAACCGCCTTGGTTGCAGTATTCGGGTGGCTGCGTGACGCCAGGGTGCCGCTCGGCCCGAAGTGGTTGCGGCCTGTGGTTGCGGTCGTGGTGTCCTCGGCGGTGGCGGGGGCGGCGACCGCGCCGGTGGCGGCGGCGCATTTCAACCAGTTCGCGCATTACGGGCTGGTGGCCAACTTGTTGAGCGTGCCTTTGATGGGTGTTTTGGTGATGCCCGCTGCCGTGCTGGCGGTGTGCCTCATGCCCCTTGGGTTGGAGGCACTGGCGCTTTGGATCATGGGGCTGGGGCTGGATTGGATCCTGAGCGTGGCGCATTGGGTGTCGAACCTTGAGGGCGCACGCGGCACGGTGGTGAGCCCGACGCCCGAGGTTTTGCCGCTTTTGGCAGTCGGCAGCTTGATCGTCGTGCTGTGGCAGGGCCGTGCGCGTTGGATCGGGCTTGTACCTGCGGCCCTGAGTATGGTGCTTTGGATGAACACGGAACGGCCGGATGTCCTCATTGCGGATAACGGCAGCCTGATCGGGGTGATGACCGAGAAGGGCCGGGCGCTCAACCGGCCGCGTGGGTCAGGCTTTGTCGCGATGAACTGGCTGGAAAACGACGGGGTCGCTTTGGAGCAAGAGGCCGCAGCCGCGCTTTGGCGTGAGGGGCAGGCGCCAGTGTCGATCATCGCCTTGCGCGGGAAGCGGGCCGCGGCGCGCTTTGTGGGCTGTCAGCCCGAGGATTGGGTGGTGATGAACACCCGGCCCGAGGCGGGCAGCCCGTTCAGCGGCCTGCCATGCAGGGTACTCCATCCCGGAACCCTGCGCAAAAGCGGCGCGCTTGCGCTTTATGTCGATGATACGGGCGGGGTGAGAGAGGTCAGCGCGCGCCAGATCACTGGCGCACGCCTGTGGAATGATCAGTAGGTGCGAATGAGGCCCACAAGACGGCCCTGCACCTTTACCTTTTCCTCGGGCAAGACACGGGTTTCATAGGCCGGGTTGGCGGCCTCCAGCGCGATGGCATTGCCCTTGCGGTAGAATTTCTTGAGCGTCGCCTCGTGATCTTCGACCAGCGCCACGACGATATCGCCATTGTCGGCAGTCTTGGTTTCACGGATCACCACGATATCGCCGTCGTTGATACCTGCGTCGATCATCGAGTCGCCCTTGACCTCAAGCGCGTAGTGATCCCCTTGACCGCTCAGCATGGATTGCGGCACGGCCACGTTGTGACTGGCATTTGTGATGGCCTCGATCGGAACACCGGCAGCGATCCGGCCCATGACGGGCAGTTCCATGGCTGCGGCCGCCTCGACGGCCAAGGCATTGGCGGGTTGGCCCGCCTCAGGCTTTTCGCCGTCGATCACGCGAGGGGTAAAGCCGTTGCTGGACTCGCCGCCCATGCTTTCGGGCAGTTTGATGATTTCAAGGGCGCGGGCCCGGTGCGCCAAACGACGAATGAACCCGCGTTCTTCAAGAGCGGTAATCAGGCGGTGAATGCCGGATTTCGAGCGAAGGTCCAGCGCCTCTTTCATCTCGTCAAAGCTGGGCGGGACGCCGTCGCGTTGCACGCGGGCATGGATGAAACCCAGCAAATCCAATTGTTTCTTGGTAAGCACGATACATCCCTCCGAGAACATGCGTTTCTTTTTGTTCTACGCATGTTCACGGTTTGTGTCAACCGACCTATGGTTGATGGAACGACCCCAGGCCTTCTTCTTTTCACAAATATCCCGGGGGAGGCGTTGAAAATCCTTTGATTTTCAACGTTGGGGGCAGAGCCCCCGCTTTACAACGAGAGGTATTGCATCGCCTCGCCAGCCTTTCTGGGCGGATCTCCCGCAGGGCGGATCATCAGGGCGTTGGCATTGGCCAGAACCGACAAAAGCGCGCTGTCCTGGCGCGGTTCGGGGGTGATTTGCCCGTCCTTCACCTCGGCGCGCATGTAGTGTTCGCGCGGTCCGTTCGGATCAAGGTCATGGGCCAGCCGGGCCTCTTGCCGGGCAGGCAGGGTTGTACCAAGGCCCAGCATGCAGCGGATCATCGGGGCCAGAAAAACATGGCCGCAGACCATGGCGGAGACCGGATTACCGGGCAGACCGACCATGGCGGCATCTCCCATGCGTCCGGCCATCAGGGGTTTTCCGGGGCGCATGGCCACCTTGTAGAAGCTGCGTTCCATGCCGAGGCTGGCGGCAACATCGCCCACCAGATCGTGGTCGCCCACCGATGCCCCGCCGATGGTGACCATCAGATCGGCCCCTTCGGCCAGATCGAAACAGGCCGCGAGCGAGGCGCGGTTGTCGCGGGCAATGGGCAGGATACGGGCATGGGCCCCCATGCCATCCAGCATGGCCTTCAGGCCATAGGTGTTTGATACGATGATTTGATCCGGGCCGGGGGTGTCACCGGGCATGACCAGTTCATCGCCAGTGGAAATCAGCGCCACCTGCGGTTTGCGGCTGACAGTGACCTCGGGGATGTTCATCGCGGCCAGAAGGGCGATATCCGTGGCGCGCAGGACACGCGGCGCGCTGACCTCCTGACCGGATTTGAAATCGGCTCCCATGGGGCGAACGAAGGGATTGCCCTCAAGTTTATCGCCAATGGTGATCCGGTCGCCTTTCCGATTGACGTCCTCTTGGATCACCACGCGCTCGGCCCCTTGCGGCAGGGGCGCGCCGGTGAAGATGCGGGCGGCCTGGCCGGTTGAGACGGTGCCATCGAAGGCATGGCCCGCCGCCGCCTCTCCGATGACGGTGAGGGTTGCGCCGGCGCGGGCATCCTCGTCGCGGACGGCATAGCCATCCATGGCAGAGGCCGCGAAGGGTGGCTGATCGCGCAATGCCTTGGCCGGGGCCACCATGCAACGCCCCGCCGCCTCGGCCAGCCCCACCTGTTCGGTGGGCAGGGGCGAGACAAGGGACAGCAGGTGATCAAGGGCCTCGGCGACGGTGATCATTCTTCGGTTACCTTCGCTAGCTGATCATCTTCCCACTGAGCATAGGTCCGCCCGTCATCGCGTAGTTTCCATGCGGTTCGGCCGTTTGTGGAACGCCCATTCACTACTGCGCCTGCGGCACTTGGGCTGGAAAAAGCGTAGTCGCGGGTGAAACGCCGATGTGCCCCGTCGGCGGCGAGTATGCCACTTTCGCACAGGTCATCATAAAGCTTGTGGTAGTTGGTTTTATGCGCCCGGTTGCCAGTCCATTCCTTGCGCGCCAAGGATCCGGCTTGAACGATCCACTCACCCTCTTTCAATACAGCGTTGGCTTTGATCCCGAAGCGGGGTGTCGAAAGCTCGAAGACAGGAAGTGCAGTGTCGCTCGTTTTTGTCGGCTCGGACGTCTGGCGGGATTTATCCATGAAAATATCGACACGGATTGCAGGCAGAACCATGCGAAGCGTATCCAGAAAGGATTCCATATTAGCCTGATCTGCTTCTGAAAGGCTGCTTCGCGGTGGGATATTCCCATTGTCCAAAGCCGTGGCCTTTACCCCGTAGGCGATTTCAACGAGGCGTGACTCAAGGTATTTTACGTGTGCCTTGTGAAGGTTGTTAGCTGCCGAGGTTATAAGCACCGCAGTTTCCCACCAATCTTTTTCCTTGGCATGGTTCCGCAAGCGATTTCCAAGATCTTCGGCCTCGCCGATGTAAGCTAACGCCTCGCCGTCAAGTTCGCCCAAGAGCACATAAACCCCGGTGAACGCGGCTTGCTCACGCGTTAGGGCGTCTTTCAACTGGGTACGAGGGACGCGCAGGACGTGACCTGTCCAATTAAAGACCTCGGCGGTCAGCATCCCGTCGGGGCGGCCGTCGATAAAGAACAATTGAAGCGAGCGGCCCTTGATGCTCATGTCGCCTCGTACCGGCCGGATTTGCCGCCGTCTTTCAACAGCACGCGGATGCCGCCGATTTCCATGGATTTGTCCACGGCCTTGGCCATGTCGTAGACTGTCAGGCAGGCGGTGCTGACGGCCGTCAAGGCCTCCATCTCGACCCCGGTTTGGCCGGTGGTTTTCACGGTGCCTTCGACGCGCACGCCGGGCAACTCTGGGTCGAGCATGAGTTCCACGGCAACCTTGGTGACGGGCAGGGGGTGGCAAAGCGGGATCAAATCGGGGGTTTTCTTCGCCCCCATGATGCCAGCCAAGCGGGC
>Ga0209938_1001553_pt1 | contig 11385 bp, 9 predicted proteins | sample SalPonR2_C_D1_MG_FD_185708 | JGI IMG/M metagenome (GOLD analysis project Ga0209938, IMG submission 185708) | Salt pond soil microbial communities from South San Francisco under conditions of wetland restoration - Salt Pond MetaG R2_C_D1_MG... ... | reverse complement strand
GGCTGGGCATCGACAATCTTTACGTCGACCTGAGCGCCTCCGAAGTGCCGATCATGGACGGCAGCGCCGGGCCTTTCGTGTTCCTGATTCAATCTGCCGGCATTGCCGAACAGCAGGCGCCGAAGCGGTTCATCCGAATCACCAGGCCACTGGAACTTTCCGACGGCGACAAGTGGGTTCGCTTCGAACCCTACGACGGGTTCCGCGTGGCCTTCGAAATCGAGTTCGATCATCCGGTCTTTCGCAGCCGCAACTGCAAGGTCGATCTCGATTTCTCGACCACGTCCTACCTCAAGGAAGTGGCGCGGGCGCGAACCTTCGGATTCATGCGAGACATCGAATTCCTGCGCCAGCGCAACCTGGTGCTGGGCGGCAGTCTGGACAACGCGGTCGTGGTCGACGACTACCGCGTGCTCAACACCGACGGGCTGCGCTACGACGACGAGTTCGTCAAGCACAAGGTGCTCGACGCAATCGGCGATCTGTACCTGCTCGGTGCGAGCTTGATCGGCCGTTTCGTCGGATACAAGTCCGGCCACGAACTCAACAACGCACTGTTGCGCGAGCTGCTGTTGCACCGCGAAGCCTGGGATGAAGTGACTATTCCCGACGACGAGGGCGCGCCGATTTCCTATCTGCAGCCTGCTCAGGCATTCTAGGTCACTTTTTCGAGTCTGCCGGAAATCCGGGAGGCGGCTTCAGAATCCCTGTTCGAGCCCCGGCGCGACAATGACTCGACTTCGCGAAAGTTTTCCGGGCCAGTGTTTCTGAGCCGCTTCGAGCAGCGACGTGGCCAGCAGGCGCGCCTGCGCGGCGCGTGCCGACGACGCGGCGGCAATGACCAGACAATCGCCGTCAACACAAGCGATCATGATTTCGCCGCGCGCCCGTTCCGGAATCAGATCGGCCAGCCTGGCGTTCAGTGCTATATAGGCTTCGGCCCGTCGCAGGGCCTGGCTCAGTCCGCTCTGTCCGCGGGCTATGTCGTCGGCGCGACGCGCATCTCCGGTCCGTGCTTGGTGTTTTCCGACACTCATGCCGTCAGTCTATCCCGTTGCCGCATCGCGCTGCAGCATTGGATGGGCGCCAGGCCGATCGGCGCAGGCGTTCAGACGAACCCGGCGCCCGGATCCCGCATTGCACCGATTGCGACCTGCAGCGTGCCACGACATTGGCCGCGGCCGCCGGAATTGGCTAAAATGTGCGATTGCCCCGCTTGACGGGCGCGGGGTTCAGCCCCATTTGAACAGCTCACGCCGCGGGATTCCGCGATTTTCGCGCGATTTCCGCTCTATAAAGGCAGCAAACTCTTATGCTCAAACGCTTGATAACGAAGATGGTCGGCAGCCGCAACGAGCGACTTCTCAAGCAGCTCGGGAAAAATATTGACCAGATCAACGAGCTCGAGGCGCAGACTCAGCAGCTAAGCGACGATCAGCTCAAGGCGAAAACGACTGAATTCCGCAAGCGCCTGGAAGGCGGTGAAGCCCTGGACAGTCTGCTGCCCGAGGCATTCGCCGTTGTCCGCGAAGCATCGGTTCGAACGCTGGGCATGCGCCATTTCGACGCTCAGATGATCGGCGGCATGGTGCTGCATCAGGGCAAGATCGCCGAAATGAAGACCGGTGAGGGCAAGACCCTGGTGGCGACCCTGGCCGTGTATCTCAACGCGTTGCCCGCCAAAGGCGTCCACGTGGTGACCGTCAACGATTACCTGGCGCGCCGGGACTCGGACTGGATGAAGCCGATCTACGAGGCGCTGGACATGACCGTGGGCGTATCCGTGCCCGGCATGAATCCGGCCGCCAAGCGCGCGGCTTATGCCTGCGACATCACTTACGGCACCAACAACGAATTCGGATTCGACTACCTGCGCGACAACATGGCCTTCTCGCTGGAGCAGAAAGTGCAGCGCGAGCAGCATTTCGCCATCGTCGACGAGGTCGATTCCATCCTGATCGACGAGGCCAGAACCCCGCTGATCATCTCTGGGCCGGCAGATGAAGGCCCCGAGTTGTACATCAAGATCAACCGCATCGTACCGAATCTCGATGTCCAGGCCGAAGAGGACGGCCCGGGCGATTTCTCGCTCGACGAGAAGTCGCGGCAGGTCCACCTGACCGAGGACGGAATGGCCAGGGTCGAGGGCCTGTTGTCCGAGGCCGGCCTGCTCGCCGAGAACGAAAGCCTCTACGACGCCAACAACCTGGCGCTGATGCATACGCTCAACGCGTGCCTGCGCGCCCACCACTTGTTCAACAAGGATGTCGACTACATCGTCAACGATGGCGAGGTGGTCATCGTTGACGAGTTCACCGGCCGCACGATGCCCGGCCGGCGCTGGTCGGACGGCCTGCACCAGGCCATCGAGGCGAAGGAAGGCGTGCCGATCCAGCGCGAGAACCAGACGCTGGCGTCGATCACGTTCCAGAACTATTTCAGGCTCTACGACAAGCTGTCGGGCATGACCGGCACGGCCGATACCGAAGCCTACGAATTCCAGAGCATCTACGGGCTGGAAGTGGTCGTGATTCCGACCAACAAGCCGATGATCCGCAAGGACAACGCCGATCTGGTGTTCCTGACCAGGGGCGAGAAATACGCCGCGATCATCGAGGACATCAAGGAGCGAACGGCCATCGGTCAGCCGGTGCTGGTCGGCACGACCTCGATCGAGACTTCCGAGCTGCTGTCGCGCGAACTTTCCAAGGCCAAGATCGCGCACGAAGTCCTCAACGCCAAGCAGCATGAACGCGAAGCGCAGATCATTGCCCAGGCAGGACAGCCCGGTGCGGCGACAATCGCAACGAACATGGCCGGTCGCGGTACCGACATCGTACTCGGCGGCAGTCTCGATGCGGAGCTTGCCGAGCTTGGCGACGACGTTCCGGAAAAAAAGATTCGCGACATCAAGGACGAATGGCAGCGCCGCCACGAAAAGGTCATCGAGGCCGGGGGACTGCACATCATCGGCACCGAGCGGCACGAATCCCGGCGCATCGACAACCAGTTGCGAGGCCGCTCCGGCCGCCAGGGCGATCCGGGCTCCAGCCGGTTCTACCTGTCGCTTGAAGACAGCCTGATGCGCATCTTCGCCTCCGATCGACTCGGCAACATGATGCAGAAGCTGGGCATGGAACAAGGCGAAGCGATCGAGCATCCCTGGGTCACCCGCGCCATCGAGAATGCCCAGCGCAAGGTCGAGGCGCATAACTTCGATATCCGCAAGAACCTGCTGGATTTCGACGACGTGGCCAACGACCAGCGCCGGGTGATCTACGCCCAGCGCAACGAACTGATGGAATCCGACGATGTGCACGACTACATCGAGGAAATGCGCGCGGAGGTCTTCCATGATCTCATCAGTCGATATATTCCACCTCAGTCCATCGAAGACATGTGGGACGCCGAGGGGCTGGAAAAATCGCTGGAGGGTGAATTCGGCATCGATGCCCCGATCCGAGACTGGCTGGCTTCCGACGAGGACCTGACCGAGGAAGGCATCCGCGAACGGGTCATGGAGCGCGTCGAGGCGCATTTCGCTGCCAAGGAGGCGGAAACCGGCAGCGACGTGATGCGGAATTTCGAAAAGGCGGTGATGCTCAACGTGCTCGACCAGCAGTGGAAGGAACACCTGGCGAGCATGGACTATCTGCGTCGCGGCATCCATCTCAGGGGTTTTGCCCAGAAGAAGCCGCAGCAGGAATACAAGCGCGAAGGCTTCGAGATGTTCACCGAAATGCTGGCCAGCATGCGCTTCGAGGTCATCAAGATCCTGGCGCGCGTTCAGGTGCGCTCGGAACAGGACGTCGCGGCCGTGGACGAGCAGCGCAGGCGTGAGCGGCCGATGGAGTTCCAGCATCGAGAGTCCGCGGCGCTGTCCAACGAGCCGGCCGCCCAGGCCGCAGGTTCAGGCGGTAGCACAACCGCCCCGGACCAGCCATTCGTCCGCGAGGGTCGCAAGGTCGGGCGCAACGAGCCCTGTCCGTGCGGTTCGGGCAAGAAATACAAGCAGTGCCACGGCAAGCTCGAATAGATTCGGTTGGCTGGTTGATTGGTTGAAACCAGCTAACAAGCCAACGAGCAAACCAGCCAACGCATGGGTCGAGGACGGTTGCATTCCGCCGGAAGTGTCGCTATATCAAGCCGGAAGGGCGCGGAAGGCCGCGTCTTCGTGGGTTCTCGCGCGCCGGGGCGGCAGACACAAGCACTTGCGATGTGGGATAATCCGCGGTTGATACAAGACCTTGATTCGGCGCGCGGCCGGTGGAATTCTCGGTAGCGACCCAATCCCAACGAGAGATTCGATCATGCTTGAGTTTTTGTCCGACCTTTTGATCCCTTCAGCGATGGCCCAGGCCGCAGGCGAACAGCCGAGCGTGCTGGCCTCGATTCTGCCGCTCGTCTTCATCGTCGTGATTTTCTGGCTGTTGATCATTCGTCCGCAGATGAAGCGCAACAAACAGCACCGCGAACTGGTTTCGAACCTTGCCGTTGACGATGAAATCGTCTCCGCCGGTGGATTGCTCGGCAAAGTCACCGAAGTCGGCGACAACTTCATCAAGGTTGAACTTGCCGACGGCGTGCTGGTAAAGATGCAAAAGAGTTCGGTTGGACAGGTCGTGCCCAAGGGCACGTTCGACTCGGCCGCCTGAGCACCAGAGCCATCGCCCGCGCCCGGCAGCGGGCGCGCTTGCCGAAACATCAAGCGACAAGCACACGTCGCAAGAACAACAAACCGGTTAATCCATGAATCGCTATCCTGCCTGGAAATACATTCTCCTGACCGCCGTCGTGGCGTTGGGAATCATTTACGCGCTGCCCAATCTATTCGGCGACGATCCCGCCGTCCAGGTCTCCTCGTCGCGCGGCTTCGAACTCGATCCTGCGCTGCAGGGCGTCGTCGAGGACACTGTCGAGGCCGAGGAAATCCAGGTCAAGACGACCGAATTCACACCCGACAGACTGATGTTGCGCGTCGATGGCTCCGAACAGCAGCTCGCGCTGGCCGATGCGCTGCGCGAAGAACTCGGCGATGCCTATGTCGTTGCGCTGAATCTGGCGCCGGCCACGCCGGGCTGGCTGCGTGCACTCAACGCTTCGCCGATGGTGCTCGGGCTCGACCTGCAGGGCGGAGTGCATTTCCTGATGCAAGTCGACATGGATACCGCCAGATCCCAGCAGCTCGAGCGCTTCGTCGATGATATCCGCAACCTGCTCCGGGACGAGACTATCCGCTATCGTTCGGTTCGGGCCGACCGGGAAGCGCTGGTGGCCGAGCTCCGGACCGCAGAAGACCGCCAGACCGCGATCACGGTGATTTCGCGCGAGCTTCCGGAACTCGAACTGGAAACTTTCGACGGCGGCGAGACTTTCAACATCCGGGCGACGGTGCGGCCCGAGGTGATGACCGAACTTCAGCAGACCGCGTTGCAGCAGAACATCACGACGCTGCGCAACCGGGTCAACGAGCTTGGCGTGGCCGAACCGATCATCCAGCAGCAGGGCGCCGACCGCATCGTGGTGCAACTGCCGGGCGTTCAGGACACCGCCGAAGCCAAGCGCATCCTGGGTGCCACAGCAACGCTTGAATACAGGGCGGTCGATGAACAGAATGATCCGTTCGAGGCCCAGCGCACCGGCCGGGTGCCGCCGCAGTCGAGGCTCTACACCGACCGCGAAGGCAACCCGGTGCTGCTGTCGCGGCGGGTGATCGCCGCCGGTGACCAGTTGATCAACGCCTCGGCCGGTTTCGCTCAGGATACGGGCCAGCCGATGGTGCGTGTGACACTGGACGCCGTCGGCGCGCGGCGGATGTTCGAATTCACCAGCGAGAACGTCGGCAACCGGATGGCCGTCGTGTTCATCGAGCAGCGGCCCGAGACCCGCATCGTCGACGGCGAGGAAGTGCGCGAGACGCGACGCGTCGAGGAAGTCATCTCGGTCGCCGTGGTGCAGGAACCGTTCGGGCGCGAGTTCCGGACCACCGGGCTGGGTTCGGCCCGCGAGGCGAGCCAGCTGGCGCTGCTGCTGCGTTCCGGTGCGCTGGCCGCCCCGGTCGAGATCATCGAGGAACGCACCGTCGGCCCCAGCCTGGGTGCCGACAATATCCAACAGGGCTTCAACTCGGTCATCATCGGCTTTTGCCTGGTGCTGGTCTTGATGGCCGTTTATTACAAGGTCTTCGGCCTGGTGGCCAACCTGGCGCTGACCGCCAACCTGGTGCTGGTCGTCGCGCTGCTTTCCATGATCGGTGCGACGCTGACGCTGCCCGGTATCGCCGGTATCGTGCTGACGGTCGGCATGGCGGTGGATGCCAACGTGCTGATCTTCGAACGAATCAAGGAAGAACTGAGATTGGGCAATACGCCGCAGGCCGCAATTAGGGCCGGATACGGCAAAGCCTTCTCGACCATCGCCGATGCCAACGTCACCACGCTGATCGCAGCACTGGTGCTGTTCATGTTCGGCACCGGGCCGGTCAAGGGTTTTGCGGTAACGCTGTCGCTGGGCATCGTGACCTCGATGTTCACCGCCATCTTCGGCACCCGGGCCGTGGTGAACCTGATCTACGGCGGACGCAAGCGCGTCAAGTCGCTCGCGCTTTAATTCCGGGTCATGAAGAACCCGGGTCAAGGACACAAATAGCATGGACATCATTCGCAACAATACCCGCATCGATTTCATGGCCCGGCGCAAGATCGCGCTGATCTTCTCGGCCGTGCTGATCCTGGCGAGCATCGGTTCGCTGGTCACCCGCGGCCTCGATTTCGGGCTGGATTTCACCGGCGGTACGCTGATCGAGATTTCCTATCCCGAAGCGCCTGACCTTGCGAACGTTCGCGGGGCCCTCGATGAGGCCGGGTACGAGAATTTTTCGGTGCAGACCTTCGGCACCTCTCGCGATATCGTCGTTCGATTGCCCCCGGAAGTCGCGGCCGAGGAGGGCGCCGACGTCAGTACCGCGGCGCTTGAGGCATTGTCGTCGGTTGATGCCGGCGTCGAAATCCGCCGGGTCGAGTTTGTCGGCCCGCAGATCGGCGAGGAACTGGCGAACCAGGGGGGGCTTGCGCTTCTGTACGCGCTGGCCGGCATCCTGCTCTACGTTTCGTTCCGGTTTCAGTGGCGCTTCGCGGTCGGCGCGGTTGCCGCGCTGATCCACGACGTCCTCATCGTGCTGGGCTTGATTTCGCTGTTCCGGATCAGCTTCGACCTGACCGTGGTCGCGGCACTGCTGGCGGTGATCGGCTATTCGCTCAACGACACCATCGTGGTCTACGACCGGCTGCGAGAAAATTTCAGAGTCAAGCGCAAGGGCACGGCGAAGGAATTGACCAACCTGTCGATCAACCAGATGCTGTCGCGTACCGTGATGACTTCGCTGACCACGCTGATGGTGCTGCTCGCACTGTTCTACTTCGGCGGCGAAATCATCCACGCCTTTGCCTACACCCTGATCGTCGGCGTGATCATCGGTACCTATTCGTCGATCTTCGTCGCCAGCACCGCCGCGCTCGTCCTCGGCGTTTCGAAACAGGATCTGATGCCCGTGGTCAAGGAAGGCGCGGACCAGCCCGACCAGGAAGACCTGCCGGCCCGGTTCAGAAACACTTGAGGTTTTTTCCATGAGATTGATCGCCTTGCTGTCGCTTTTAATCCCGCTGCTAGGCGTGGCCCAGGCCGATCCGGTCGACCGTGAACAGGCGCCGCGTTATGCGATCGAGTCGGCGGTCTGGTGTTCAGGTGAATTGCGCGGCGAGCCCGAACTTGTTCTCAGTCCGGGCGTTCCGGATACATTCGAGATCCACAGTCCTGATTCCTCTTGGCGCCTGAGCGTGGAAGTCGACCCGCCGGGCGAGAGCGAAGGCGCGATTGCCGAATCGCTCTGGTTCAAGGTGGGCATCGAGCAGCGCGTTGACGGCCGATGGGAATTCCTTACCGACACGATGCTGGGCACGCCGCTGGGCGAGCCCGCGATCATCACGGTGGTCGAGCAGGGTGCGCAGGAATCAGGACCTGAAACGGCACCGCTGTATGTTGAAATGATAGCCAGCCGTATCGATCCGGAAGCCTGAACGCTTGCTCGCCTGCCCTTGATGGGCTGGAGAGCGATGGCTTGCTGCTTTTGTCTTTGCATTTTCTGGCGAGTGATCGGCGCCAGGCTCGGGCAAGTTCTCCCGATTCGCTTTTCCGCGGCAGTCAGCAGTCGCTCTTTGAGCAGCAGGCGCGCGAAGGTCCGGCACCTGGTCCGCCGAGGCAATTCGTGCGGCTTGGTTGCAAGCCGCGCACAACGACATGGCAGAATAATGCAATGAAAAGCAACCTGTATCCCAGAACCGGGTTTTCCATCGTGCTGGCTGCGTGTCTGGCGCTGCTGGGCTATGCCTATTACTCTCAATATGCGCAGGGGTTCGAGCCTTGTCCACTGTGCATTCTGCAACGCGGCGCATTCATCATCATCGCGCTGGGCGCGCTGGCTGGCGCCGTCCACGGCAGCCGCGGCGGCATGCGCTGGCTTTACGGCGGTGTCGTGTTCGCCGGCGGGGTGTGGGGCGTGGCGACGGCCGGGCGCCACCTGTGGCTTCAGAGCCTGCCGCCGGACCAGGTTCCCGAATGCGGTCCCGGATTCGATTTCATGCTGGAATACTTTTCACTGGGTGAGGCGATCACATCCGCCTTTACCGGCTCCGGCGAATGCGCCGAAATCGACTGGGCCTTCCTCGGGCTTGCGATGCCGGCCTGGACGCTGATCTGGTATGTTGTATTGATGCTGATTACGGCGCTTTCACTGCGCAAGAAATGCTTAGGTTGAAGGACCACCAGATGAGCGAGACACTCAAATCGATCACTCCGGCCAGGGACTGGGCCGTGGATTCCTGGAAGCGCAAGGACGCGCTGCAGCAGGCGCGCTACGATGATCAGGATGCCCTGGATCGTTCGCTGCGCCATCTCTCGGAACTGCCGCCACTGGTTACGTCCTGGGAGATTCTCAACCTTCGCCAGCAGCTGGCCGAGGCCCAGTCCGGTAAGCGTTTCCTGCTTCAGGGCGGCGACTGCGCCGAAATCTTCGACGAGTGTCGGCCCGAGATCATCGCCAACCGGCTCAAGGTCCTGCTGCAGATGTCTCTGGTGCTGGTCCAGGGGATGGAAATGCCGGTGGTCAGAATCGGCCGTTTTGCCGGTCAGTATGCCAAGCCGCGGTCGGATGATTTCGAGACCCGCGACGGCGTCGAATTGCCGACTTACCGGGGTGACCTGGTCAATTCTCCCGAGTTCACGCCCGAAGCGCGCAGACCGGATCCGGAGCGGATGATCCGGGCCTATTCGCGGTCGGCCATGACCATGAATTTCGTTCGCGCGCTGGTCGACGGTGGTTTCGCCGATCTGCATCATCCCGAGTACTGGGACCTGGGTTGGGTCGAGCATTCTCCGCTGGCGCGCCAGTTTCACCGGATCGCCGATTCCATCGGCCACTCGGTGCGGTTCATGGAGACGGTCACCGGGCAAATGCCGGGCAGCGTTCGGCGGGTCGATTTTTTCACCTCCCACGAAGCCCTGCACCTGCACTACGAACAGGCACTGACGCGCAAGGTGCCGCGCCAATGGGGCTGGTTCAACCAGTCTACCCATTTCCCGTGGATCGGCATGCGTACCGCCGGCATGGATGGCGCGCACCTGGAAATGTTCCGCGGGATCCGCAACCCGATCGGGGTCAAGGTCGGTCCCGGCATGTCGCCGGACTGGCTCAAGAGTCTGATTGGTGTGTTGAATCCGGACGACGAGCCGGGCCGGCTTGTTTTGATCCACCGCATGGGGGCCGACGGCATCGGCGACAAGCTGCCGGGCCTGATCCAGGCCGCGAAGTCGACCGGCTCGCCGCTGCTGTGGATCTGCGATCCGATGCACGGCAATACCGAAAAGACGTCCACGGGCGTGAAAACGCGACGGTTTTCCAATATCCAGGCCGAACTCGAACAGGCCTTCGATATCCACGCCGCCTGCGATTCGCGCCTCGGCGGCGTACACCTGGAACTCACCGGCGAGAACGTCACCGAGTGCATCGGCGGCGCCCGGGAGCTGAACGAGCACGACCTGTCTCGGGCCTACAAGACGACCGTCGACCCGCGCCTGAACTACGAACAGGCGCTGGAGCTTTCGATGCTGATCGTCGGCAAGCACCAGAGCCTGGCGGGCTGATCAATGGCAAAGGCAAAACCTTGAGACAACTCGCGCGAAGGCGCAAAGGCGCCAAGGAAAAGCCATAAAAGGCATGCTCTCGTAGAGACGCGGAGAAAGCCCTTGTGGAATGGCGTTGTTTCGCAAAGTCCAATGCCGGTGTTTGAAGTCGAACTCTGAAAGACATCGCTTGCCAGGCAAGCTCCCACACCCGTAGCTGGGCGCGCGACAAGTTCTGTTGCAGGAGACGCATCGTGCGCCGATTGCTCACCGCTCGATCGAGATTGGGCATGGTGGATACGCTACGCGTTCACCCTGCACGAGCTTTCTTGGTTTTGCCCTTCTTCGCGTCTTGGCGTCTTCGCGAGAGCTGGTTTCGCTTTTTTGCCTTGCAAGCCAATCGAGTCGAATCCGGTCTGACTCGGTTGGTCCAAAACCAACGAGTCACGCCAATGCGATCAGTTCTTTTCGCGGTTTTTCTGCTGCTGCCGACCCTTTCGGTCGCTGAAATATTCGATGCTCCTGAACAGGTTCGCCCGGTGCTGCCTGGCATGCAGGCGCCTGCTTTCCGGGTCGTCGACGTCGACGGCGAGACCGTCGAGGTCGATCCGGTCTCGCTTGAAAAGCCGGTCATCCTCACCTTCTACCGCGGGGGCTGGTGCCCGTACTGCAATATGCACCTGGCCGAGCTGCGAACGACCGAAACCGAACTGAACGAAATGGGGTTCGATGTCTGGTTCGTCAGCCCCGACAAACCCGAACTGCTGTCGGCGGGCAAGGACTCGGAATTCGGCTACCGGCTGTTTTCCGACCCGGGAATGAACGCCGCCCAGGCCTTCGGTATCGCATTTCGCCTCGACGACGAGACCTTCGAACGTTACGTCGGCTTCGGCAACGACCTCAACCAGCGCTCCGGCGACGATCACCAGGCGCTGCCGGCGCCGGCCACCTTCATTATCGGTACCGACGGCAAGGTGCAGTTCGGCTACGTCAACCCGGACTACAGCGTGCGGTTGGCGCCGGAAGTGCTGCTGGCCGCCGCGCGCGCCTATGTCGATGGTGCGCACAAGCGCATGCAGCGCAATCGCGGGGGATGATGGGCGATCCGCTGAGTAGTGGGTCGCCGGACCGCGGCATTCGCCTGCCGCCACCCCGGGCCCTTCCCCGCCTGCGGGAGGCGGGATGGGACTATTGATTCAGCCCGAGAGC
>Ga0209938_1001550_pt1 | contig 11397 bp, 12 predicted proteins | sample SalPonR2_C_D1_MG_FD_185708 | JGI IMG/M metagenome (GOLD analysis project Ga0209938, IMG submission 185708) | Salt pond soil microbial communities from South San Francisco under conditions of wetland restoration - Salt Pond MetaG R2_C_D1_MG... ... | reverse complement strand
CGCTAATACGGCCCCATTTTGCTTAACAGATCTTTGCAGCATCGGCGCGGGCCTACCGCGACGATCGTCGCACTTCAGACGTCCGGCTGCAACGCGCGGCGCACCCTCATGCACATCAAAAAGGCTGTGGTATCCCGTTGGATGGCCGGGGGCAATTAGAGCTCTCAACCTTGCTTCGCCATTGGCCGAGGCGCTTGGTGTTCTGCACCTGAAAGAAGACGCCCTTGCGATGGCAAAATTGAGGGCATGCGGCAGGTATTCTGAGCGAAACGGTCAGATGACGGCAGTCAGCCCAGAGCCGCCCAACAGATATTGGCTCGAAACTGCGATAGCTGACCTTCACCGCGCGGGTCGCAAATTGGCAAGATGCGGGGCGAAGCACCATTTCGCTGCAGTTGCACGCAGGTCCGCTTTGCTGGGCTTTCGGTCCGCTGCTGAAATTGGGGCGAACAAGACGACGGTTGAGCCAGCTCGACCTCGCGCTTGATGTCGGAATGTCGGAATGCCATCTCAGGCTTCTCGAAACCGGGCGCGCGGAGCCCAGCGGATACGCGATACGGCAGATCTGCGAGGCGCTTGGAATGTCGGCCCCAGATCAGAACGTTATCCTGATGTTTGCGGGGTTTGCGCCTCAATCATCCAATGCCAGTTGGAGTGCGGATGTCAGAGGCGTCGTGGACCGCATCCATCGGCCATATCCTGAATGGCCATGACCCATTTTCTGCCGTCTCGGTCGATCGCATTTGGAATCCACAACGGGCCAATGACAGCGCCAAGAAATTCTTTGCACCGCTTGCGGCACAGGGCTAACCACGCTGCTGCGCGATCTGCATTCACGCGGTGCGCTGCGGGAGAATATCCGCAATTGGCCTGAGGCCCCGCGCGCGCTTTTCCGCCTGCTTGATCTGGAGGTTGCGCGCAGTCCCCACGAAGATGAGGGAAAGGCCCTGCTAGGGAGGTTGAAGGAGCTGCCAAGCGTTGCTTCCGCCATCGCAGATCATGTGAAAAGAGCATCCCGCGCCGGTCCTTTCCATCGAGTTCCTTATCGATAGGACAGAATTGAGCATGTGTTCGCTGATCGCCACAGCGGGGATGAAAATGGATACGACGCTGGACGATATGCGGATTTAAACCCTACTCTTGGCCGATGAACAGACCCGCCGCCAGCTCTTGGTCAGTCCTCATCACCGGCCTCCCTGCCAAAATATACGGTTAACAGCCTGTACCAATCTAGGAGCACCTCACTTTGGCCGGCGATGCCAACGGTCGCCCCGCGTCATCCCAATCCGACCATCCCGGGAAGGTAAGACCATCCTCTTTGCTCAATCCCAAAAGCCTTTCTTCCCAGCCATCTAGTGCATCGGTCAACCGGCGCTCGACCGTGTGCTGATCCTCATAGGAATACCCGTATCCCTGAACGCCATAGGTCCAGAACGGTTTCAAAACCTCGAAACCAAGGTAGTGAAGCGAATAGTGCAATGGCCAAAGCATGGATTTCGGATCTCCACCCCGCGCACCAGGACCGAAAGCTTCCTCCGGCGCGCCTGTCGTCACGGACAGCAGAGCTTTCCTGCCGGTGAAGTAACCTTTGTCATAGCGCATGCGGCTCGTATACACGCCCCCGCTTGGAAAGGTTCGATCGAACCAGCCTTTCAACATCGCGGGCGGCCCATGCCACCAGAGAGGAAACTGCAGGATCACCAGATCGGCATTCCGAAGATTGTTGATTTCGGCTTTGACATCGTCGGGTGTCGTCCCATTTTGCCACGCCTGTCTTTGCTCATCCAAAGGAACAAAGGTCTTGGAATTTTTCCGAGCCGCGTAATGCCTATCGCGTTCGACTGGATCGAACCCCGATGCATATAAATCGTTGAAGGTGCAGGTCTTCCCAGTCGAGTGGAAATGGCTCAAAGCCCGTTTGGCCATGCTGCCGTTAAATGAAGTTGGCTCCGGATGGGCGAGAATGATGTGGGCATTCATTTCCTACTCCAAGGCTATCGGTCAAAGTATTCTGTGTCAGGTGATGCCCACGCGGACGCGTTGAGCCCCATGAGATTTGGTTTGTCTGCCGCGGCTTCCACAAAGGCGTCAACGTGCAGACGAAGGGCATCAATTGTCGGGTAGCCAGGGTCCAGACCGTCAAAAACGAGACCAAGGTCCGTTCCGGCCAGCAAGATCGCATCGGCCTGCTGAGCCCGCATCATCTGTGCTCCAGCTGCGATTAAAAGGTCGGCCTGATGGGTCGTGCAGGCGCCTTTCGTTGCGATCTCCATATACGTCCACCCGACGCCTTCCGGGTCTTCGCCCGGAACCACGGTTTCTACCTCATGCAAAAGCCCAAACAGCCGGGACTTCAAAACCGAAGGGCTGCCCAGCAGACCGAGTCGGGCGATTCCTTTTTGCGCGCAATAGGTATCGATTGCGTCTGTTGCACTCAGGATCGGTAGTCGCGACACAGCTTGCAACAAGGGCATACAGAAATGCCCGGTTAGGGCCGTGATCCCGATGATGTCGCAGCCAGCACCCTTCAAGGACTTGATATGAGCCGCGAAGACTTCGGTCTGCGCATCGGCGTCCATACGTTTCGCGTTTTCCGTCAAAGTGGTGATATCGGCATGCTGGATCGTCAACTGCAACGGCACATCGGCTTGCCCGAATACATCGACCAAACGCTGGTAATAGGCCACCGTGGCGGCTGGGCCGATCCCACCGATCAGTCCGATATGCATATGACAAACCCTCTATTCACGTCGGGATCCCATCAAAGCTGCCGAAAGCGGTCGCGGTAGGTCGACGGGGGCACACCCACGATACGGCGAAATGCGCTACGAAAGGTTTCGGGCGATGTGTAGCCCACAGCTTGCCCTACCTCAGACAATGGCGTTTGCGTACTTTCCAGAATTTCCTGCGCCAATCGCATGCGCTCCGCCGCGATCCATGATTTGGGTGACATTCCGAGCTCTTCCTGAAACCTTCGCAGGAAGGTCCGTTCGCTCATCGCCGCCTCGCGCGCGAATTCCGCCACTGAGATCGGCCTGTGCAATTGGCTCCGTGCCCACTCCATCGCACCTGCGAGCGTTCTGCCTGTATGAGACGGAATAGGGTTAGCCACATATTGGCGCTGCCCGCCGTCACGGTGTGGAGGAATGACCATGCGACGCGCAACGGCATTGGCGATCCGCGTCCCGAAATCCCGCCTCACAAGATGAAGACAAGCATCGATCCCCGACGCACCGCCCGCCGATGTGATGATGTTGCCCTCGTCGACATAAAGGACATCGTCTTCGGTGCGGATATCTGGGAATTGCGCTCTCAGATCGGCGAGGTCGGCCCAGTGAGTGGTTGCGCGTCGTCCATCAAGCAGACCGGCATGGGCGAGGACGAAGGCCCCATCGCAGATCGACACAACGATGGCTCCACGCGCGGCGGCGTGGCGAAGTTCGGACAACAAGCGCTCTGGTGGGCGTTCATGATTTGACCGCCAGGCGGGGATCAGGATGATCCGAGCTTTCCGGAGACCCGCCATCGCCGCAGTTGCCGAAATGCGCATACCGCCGAAGGCGGTGACACTCCGACCTTCGGCGGACACGATCGACACCTCATAGCCTGGATACCCGTCTTCGGGCAAAGCGCGCCCGAAGATTTCGAGCGCCACACCCAAGCTGAACGTGCCGATCTGGTCGTAGATGATCACGGCGACGCGGCCGGGAAACGCACCGGCTTGCGCGTGGGTGTCTATTTGCAGTTCGGCGTTCATGGACATGGGTATGATCCGGAAATGGGACGCGCACCAGTGGCGTTTTAGCCAAGGTGCGGTAATTTTCCGCCATTTTACCGTTGCGAAGGCCAGAAGGCTATAGTTTGGCGGTTTCCCACCGATCTTTGGCATTTTCGCCAATCACGCCCTTCGCTGCATCCGGGCAAAAAGGATCAACCAATCAGACTTGTCATGAGTGTTACATGTCTCTTGATCTTGCCGTTCTCATCGCGTTTGCAAACTTCGCATTTGTCGCATCAATCACGCCCGGCCCGAACAACCTGATGGTCATGGCGTCCGGTGCTGCCTTCGGCATGCGCGCAACCTTGCCCCACATCGCGGGCATTGCGCTCGGCTTCGCGGTCATGTTGTCGGCGGTCGTCTTCGGTCTCGGCGCAGTGCTCGAACAATATCCTGTTCTCTGGTCAGTGTTGAAATGGGGCGGGGTCATCTGGCTTTGCTACCTCGCCTGGCAGTTGGCCCGACCCGCCTTGTTCTGGGCGCCTTCGACAGGTGCCGCCACTTCCGAAACAAATAAGGCACGGCCGCTGACACTGGTCGAGGCGGCATTGTTTCAATGGGTGAACCCAAAAGCCTGGGCCATGGCGTTGGCCGTGACCCTTGCCTATTCCGACCTCGCGGCGGCGGCTTGGCAGCGCGCCCTCATCATGTCGCTTGTCTTCGCGGCGATCGCGCCCTTGTGCAACGGCACATGGCTTGTAGCGGGACGGGCGCTGAGAACGCTTCTGGCCGACGATGTGTGGGGGCGCATTGCCCTTCTCGTCATGGCGGCCCTGATCGTGATAAGTGCTTTGCTCATCGCGCTGGATGGACGGTGATCATGGCCCCTTTCTTTATCGGATTGCTTTCCGGACTCGTCCTTGTCGTTTACGCCCGCGCAATCGGACTGACGCGGGAGGCCGGGTTTTTCCCGACGCTCCTTGGGGCCATTGCCAGCTTTTACGTCGTGTTTGCGATCGAGGATGGTGCGTCAGGTTCTGTCTTGACCCTGCATATCGGCCTTTTTCTCGGTTTTATCGCGTTGGCGACGGCGGGCTACCGGGTCTGGTATTGGTTCACCTGTCTCGGCCTCGTCCTGCACGCCGGGGTCGATCTGCTGATCCACTATGTGCCTGGCGATCCCTCCCCGGACTGGTGGGGGCTGTATTGCCTGTCGCTTGACTTGGTTCTGGCCGGGTCGATGATCTGGCTGCGACCGCGGACACATCCTGCGGAGCAGGAGCGCTAGCCGATGCAGGACCTTACCCAATACCGCGCATGTCGAAGGGCACGAAATCCGCTTGGGTTCGATCGGGGACGGGCCTGTGCTGATCGCGCTGCACGGCACGGCGTTTTCCTCGCAAGTCTGGCGGCGGATCATCCCCCACATAGCGGACCGGCGGCGGGTCTATTTCTACGACATGCCCGGGTATGGACAATCCAAGGTGCGAAACGGTCAGGACGTTTCGCTTGGTATGCAGAACCGAGTTCTTGCAGAACTACTACAACTCTGGGGGGCGAAAAAACCGGATGTCCTTGCCCATGACTTCGGCGGCGCACGCGCCGCTCACACCTGACACGTTGGACACTTATGCGACACCATGGACGACCGAGCAAGGTCAACCGGCGTTCTACCACCAGATTACACAGATGGATCAGGCTTATACAGATGAGATTGAGCAACTTTTCGGGCCGATGCCCTTTCCAGTGAGCGTGCTATGGGGGCGCGATGATGATTGGATTCCAATTGATAAGGGGACGCCAACTGGCGAAGCGTATTTCCGGCAAGGGCCTGATTGAGATCGCTGACGCTGGCCACCTCGTTCAGGAAGACAAGCCCGAAGCAATTGTATCGGCACTGGTCCGTCATTTGGAGGACGTCCAATGAGTTCATCGCAAGATCGCATCGGAACGCGGGTTAGACGCAACCTCTGTCTTATCATTACGAGTGCTACGCTAACCTGGGTCGGCGCATGGTTCTATCACCTGAACAATCGGCCAAGCACTCAAGTGGTGACATTTTTGTTTGACGACTTTGATTGCCGCACCTTCACCATTTTCGAGGATCCTTCACTTGGCGAGTTCAACCAAAACCTGGCGGTGCGAATACCGTCAGATGGACCTCAAGCGGTGCGCCTGCCCCAAAATCAGGGTCGCTATAGTTTTTGGGATATCAATGGTATCGGAGCGCACAAAACCGAACTGGAAATAGGAACCTTTGGGCCGCAGGGGACAAGAGTTGGATATTCATTCTTAGGGATTGGCGCGGAACTGCCGTGTGGACGCCAGGAACTGCGGGACGACTTGGTTAAGGACATGCAACACCTTTACGAAACGGCGCTGGTCGTCCAGCCACCCGAAGGCTGAACACCATATAAAAGGAGGTTTGGACGATGCCAAACTACTTGATACGAGATGGCAAAAAAGTCGCTCAACCAGCATTTCGCGTCCTGCTGTACTGCGATGGCAGTCTAAACGATCCGGAAAATGCCAAAGGGGTCTTGGCGCTCTTCAACCTATTTCTTGAAACATACGGTGAAGAGGCAGCATGGATTGCCATTGCAGATCATGAGCGTCAGCTACGTCCAAAGAAGCTCTCGGAGAAACGCATCGATGATGCGCGATCATGGCTGGCAACACCCAACAAGTCTTGGCCTGCGACCTGCCGTATTGTCGGGCCGCTCAGTGACGAAACGCACAACATCGTAGTGCCCGCGTTCAGGGTGGATGAGTATCGGATGGTGTATCTGGACATCTCTGTCCCTGACGATCCAGCCCGCGCCCTTCCTTTTGCTGAGGCCGCGACGGAGATCATTCAGGAGATGCCGGTGATCGCCTGCGTCATGGGTTTTGGCTTCTACCTGCCGCAGGCGCTTGAAAGCCTTGTGTCTTGGCTGCCCCGCGGCTTTGAACGCTACAGGACAGCCATCGAATTCATGGTCCATGGGGCAACGATGGGTATCCGCAAGACCGACGAGGGCTACCGGTGGGACGAAAGCCCTGAACTCGACCCCAACGCACCGGCAGACCTGCAACCCGGCGTCCCGGACATCGGTTGGCGAACAATTGTCGGCGCAGAATTTCTTGATCGCCTGCCGAATCTGAAGAATGCCTTAGCGACCAAACCTGAAGTCTCCGTAGAAGAAGCCCCCAAAATGACCACGATCACGGCCGGCGAGGAGCCGATTTGGGGCGATATTGTTTCGGGTGAAGACATCTCGGCCTACCAGGCTGTGGCTCAGGCATTGGCCCCGGTACGCTACCCTGCAGATATTGCCTATGGATCGCTCTTCGGCAACCAGTATTATGAACCTGAAGGCCGCGCTCGGATTCGAGCGTATCTTTCCCGGTTCGATTGACAATCATTAATTCGGGGAAAGCATGAACAGCCTGTTCCGTCCACTCGAACTGCCCAACGGCACGATCCTGAAGAACCGTTTGGTAAAGTCCGCGATGTCCGATACCTTGGGCGATGGCTGGGGCAACCCGACGCCAGAGCAAGGGCAGCTCTATGAGACATGGGACCGCGGAGACGTCGCTGTTTCCGTCATCGGTGAGGTTCAGGGAGATCCGCGCACGATCGAACATCCTGGAAACCTGGTCCTCGATCCGCAATCTGACTTCGACGCCTTTCGCGCCCTCGCTCAACGGGGTCAGGCAAATGGCGCAGCCCTTTGGCTGCAGCTTGGGCACGCCGGCGCGCTGACGCCGGATTGGGTGGGCATGCCCAAAGGACCAAGCGCCTTGGACCTCAATGGCCTGAGATGCGATGCGCTTTCTCTATCCGAGATCTCTGCCCTGCCGGACCGTTTCGCGCGAACCGCCCGCCTTGCTTCCGACCTTGGCTTTGGTGGCGTCCAGATCCACGCCGCGCATGGCTTCCTGTTGAGCCAGTTCCTGTCTCCGCTGTTCAATCGTCGGCAAGACGGTTACGGCGGCAGCGCGACGAACAGGATGCGCCTTGTCATCGAAACCGTCGAAGCCGTGCGCGCTCAGGTGCCCAAAGCGTTCTGTGTTGCGATCAAGCTCAATGCAACGGACCAGATCACTGGCGGCCTGACGCAGGACGGCGCGCGCGAGGTGGTCGCGGCGCTTGACGGACGCGGGCTGGACCTGATGGAATTCAGCGGCGGCACTTATTTTCCCGGCGCCCCAGCCTCGTCGGATGCGGTATCTGGCGGACCCTATTTCATCGACTTCGCAAAAATTGCCCGGCAAGTGACCACAGTGCCACTCATGGCAACGGGCGGCTTCAAGTCACGTATGCAGGCCGAGGCCGCCATCCGCTCGGGAGCGGCAGACTTGATCGGGCTTGCGCGGGCGCTCGTGCTGGACCCGGCCTTGCCGACCACATGGAAGGCGCAAGGCCTCGATCCTCTTTTCCCCCGGTTCGCGGAGTCGCTTCCTGGCGGAGTCACCGCTTGGTACACGCAAAGACTGCAGGCGATCGCGCGGGGTGGTGAGGGGAGCAAGACCGACGTTTCGCTTGCCGACGCTCTCAGCGCACTCACCGAGCGGACTGAACGGCAAAAACAAAGCCTTTCCAAGCGCCTCGCGCAACAGACCACCTTTCCCTGAGAGCCCGCGGACGAGATCGTATTGCGCGTTTTACAGGCATACCAACCTGTAACCTAGCCACCGTCCGTTTCGCTACGACTGCGGAAGTGGCCTTTGAAGGATGGCGAGCGCAGCGGCGCACAACAGGATGCCTCCAGCGACGATGACACCCGTATCAACCGTGCCGGTCACGTCCGCGATCGCGCCTGCGGCCACGGGCCCGACCGTCTGGCCGATGGCGAAGATGAGGGTGAACAGGCTGACCGATTTGCCCCAAAGGGCTTGCGGCAGGTTCTTCCTCCCGAAACTCGTCACGGCGCCCGGACCTATGAAGACCGCCAATCCGAACAGCAGCGCCGACAGGGCGAAGCCCAGAACACCTGGCACGACCCATGGCAGCAACGTGGCGACTCCCGTGACGGCGCAGGCAAGCGCGAGCGGAACCCCGGAGGCCCATCTCGCCAGAACCGGACGCCACAGGAACGGCGACAGAATGATGCCAATTCCGATGATCACCCATCCCCCGGAGATCGCAGCGGCGCTCATACCGGCCTCCCTTACCGAGGCGACGATGAAAGTCAGATATACGATATACCCTGTCGCGAAGAGTCCGTAGCTAAGCAGCGCAAAGCCCATTTTTGCAACCGGCAGTGGCCCATCATCAATGCTGGTCTTTTGATAAACCTCGGTCTGCACGGCTGCCCAGATCGAAAATGGGGCCAGAGCCAGACTCGCCACACCAAGCCCGATCCATGCCTCAGGCCAGAACATGGACCCGTGTTTGGCAAACAGTCCGGGCAGCAAGGCACCGCTGAGGATCATGCCCAGACCCGCGCCTCCGAAATACCCTGCGATGGCCAAGGCGTTTCGTCTTGCATCCTCAGGGAACAAGGAGGCCGCCATGGTGCCACCGGCGATGAAAACCGGCGCGCCCGCCACACCGGCGAGGATGCGCCAGAATGTCAGATACCAGAAACCACCGCCAAAGCCGCACATAAGCAGGCTGAGGGCCGTGACCACCAGACTAACGCTGAATAGCAATTTCGCGGGAACGCGGCCGATCGCCGCGAATGTCAGGACTGCACCGCCAATGTATCCAAGAGCGTTTGCAGTGTTGATCCAACCGGACTGCGTGTAGGTCCAGCTCAGATCGCTTTGCATGGCCGGAAGGATCAGACCATAGGCAAACCGGGCAAAGGCGTTGCTGACCGTGACCCCGAGCGCCAAACCGATCACGATCCACCAGTCGCGGCCAACCGTCATGTCGTCGCCGCGCGCATCAAGGTTCGGGCGGCCTCCCGCGCTAAGTCAATTGGCTGATCGGATTGGTGTACGTAGGCGCCGACGATGCCACCATCCCAAAGCAAGGCAATCTGTTGCGAAAGAGTATCGGGCTCAGAGAACAGGTCGTCTCCGAGTTGGGTTCGGATATTGGACCTGATCCAGATTTTATGATTCTGAGCGAGCGCATGAAGCGCATTGTTTGGTGCCGCAACCTCAATCGCGAGATTGATGAAGGCACAGCCCCGGAAGCCCTTTTGTGCGGCAAAATCCTTTGCAACATGGAATAATGCAAAGACACGCTCGAACGGGCCATCAAGGTCTTCCTGCATCGCTTGGATTGCGTCCCGCCGAAGTTCGGCCTCCCTCTCGAAAACTGCAAGCACAAGATCATCCTTGGACGCAAAGTTGTTGTATAGCGTCATGCGCGCCACATCTGCTTCTGCGGTGATCTTGTTGATCCCGGTTTGCGGGATGCCGTCACCGACAAACAGCTCTCTTGCGGTGTCAATTAGACGATCTTTGGTTGGTCTTAGCACGGGAGTAGGCATACCAGTCTACCTAGACCTTTTCTAAGGCTCTGTCCATGGTTAGATACAATAATCCGGACCTGTTTAGAGCGTGCGGGAGAAAGTTCAAAAGTCCTGCCGAAGGTTGCTTGGCCGTTCGACACATAGCAGCGAGATCTTTTTCAACTGAACCTAGCATTCGACACTGATGTACCAACGGTGGGGATCTTCATGATGAACAGATCGTTTTAGGAAAACTGCCGTTCGAGCGTCGCGCAGCATCCATCACGCCGGACTCTCATCCATCATTCGCTGCATCCGGCTTGAAGGTCCGCTGTCGGGAAACTGCCCAAACTTTGCAAACTCCGCTTCCTGCGCAGAGCCGCCATTCACCCCGCGCGGAATCAAGGGCCGTAGGCCCGCCGCGCATCGCCGGGCCGCCCGCTCGGCACGGCGATTGGGTTGGGCTGGGTGCGCCGCTGGGAGGTCACGCGCTAGTTTCTTGGATAAAGTGCCATAGACCACGCGTTGGATCGCCGTACCGCGGCCCGTCGAGGCGCGGCTTGGGGTGTGGTGCGCAGTGAATGCGCACCCTACGGCGTGGTTCGGACCAGTGGTCTTGGGTGAAGTGCCATAGACCTCTCGGTGGATCGCCGTACCGCGGCCCACCTCTCGGCGATTGCAGCAATCGCCTGTCGGTCAGTGGACGCTGCGCGGACTTGTGGGTGGTGCGCAGTGAATGCGCACCCTACGGGATGTTGAGATAGCTGCTTTGCAAAGCTCCCTCCCTCCGTATAGCTGTCATCCCGCCGCATCCCGCAAGCCACAGCGCCGCAAAATCCCCTTGCCCCGTCGCGGCCCTGCATTGCCCAATGGCCAACCCTGCGCTAGGGAAGCTGCCAAAACCTGCCGCGAGGGATACCCATGTCCTATATCAGCCATATCGAGTTGGATGACGCCAACCTGCCGCCGCCCACGCCCGAGATCGAGCAGGAGCGCAAGGTGGCGATGTTCGATCTGATCGAAGAGAACTCTTTCGCGCTCCCCGAACGGGAGGGCCGAGAGGTGCCCAAGGGGCCGTATCGTGTGGCGTTGTCCATTCGCGAGAAGCGGCTGGTGTTCGACATCCGCACCGAAAGCGACGAGCCGGCGGCGGAGTTTCATCTCTCGCTGTCGCCGTTCCGGCAGGTCGTCAAGGATTACTGGGCGATCTGCGAAAGCTATTTCGATGCGGTCAAGAACATGCCGCCGAGCCAGATCGAAACCATCGACATGGCCCGCCGTGGCATCCAC
>Ga0209938_1001549_pt1 | contig 11399 bp, 7 predicted proteins | sample SalPonR2_C_D1_MG_FD_185708 | JGI IMG/M metagenome (GOLD analysis project Ga0209938, IMG submission 185708) | Salt pond soil microbial communities from South San Francisco under conditions of wetland restoration - Salt Pond MetaG R2_C_D1_MG... ... | reverse complement strand
TAACGGACGACCGCGACTCCGCCGGCACCGCTGGCGACGCCGACGAGCACCCCGTCGACACGCGCCCTGCCGACGAGCACACCGCCGAACCGGGCTCGCGGCGGGCCCTGCGCGAGGCCGAAGAGCGCTGGCAGCGCCTCTACGACAACGTTCCCGCCGGACTGTTCGAGCTGGACGCCCGCGGCCACATCACCCGCATGAACCCGGCGGTGCGCGCGATGCTGGGCGACGCCGACCCGGCCGCCCTCCAGCGCCGCTTGGCGGCGGGCCGCGTCTTTCGTCATCGCCACCAGCTGCTGGCCTGGCTGCGGGCGCTCACCCGGGGCGAGACCGTGCACGGCATGGAGCTCGCACTCACCCACGTGGACGGCGGCACCGTGCACGTGATGGCGGCCTGCGCCCCGGTGCGCAACGGCCGGGGCATGCTGCGGGGCTACGAGGGCATGTTCACCGACATCACGGAGACGAAGGCGCTGCAGCAGCAGTTCGTGCTGGCGCAGAAGATGGAAGCCGTGGGCCAGCTCACCGGCGGGATTGCCCACGACTTCAACAACCTGCTCTCCATCATCAACGGCAACCTTTACCTGGCGGAGCAGGAACTGGGGTCGGAGCATCCTCTCGGCGAGCTGCTCGCGGCCACGCGCAAGGCGGCGCGGCAGGGCGCCGACCTCACCCGCAGCCTGCTCGCCTTCGCCCGCCGCGAGACCCCAGAGCCCGAGCGTATCGATCTGGACGAACGCATCGGCGCGCTGCGCCCGCTGCTCGAGCGGGCGCTGGAAAGCGGCATCGAGCTGAGGATCCGCCCGGCCGGGAGACCGGCGCCGGCGTGGCTGGATGCGGCCGGGTTCGAGAGCGCATTGCTGAATCTGGCCATCAACGCGCGCGACGCCATGCCCGACGGCGGCGTGTTCTCCCTCAGCGTCGAGGCGGCCGGCAGCGAGACCGGCGACGGCAGCGGCGGTGACGCGCCGGGCTGGCTCGTCACCGCGGCCGACACCGGCGCGGGCATGAGCGAGGCAGTGCGCAGCCGCGCGCTCGAGCCCTTCTTCAGCACCAAGCCGGAGGGCAGCGGCCTGGGGCTGGCCATGGTCCAGCGCTTCACCGTGGCTGCCGGCGGACGCCTGACTCTGGACAGCCGCCCCGGCGAAGGCACGACGTTCCGGCTCTGGCTGCCCGCCGCCGACTGAGCCCACAGATCCGCGACAATCCCCGAAAATGCGACATCGGTCCGGTCCGGCCGACCGGTGTGTGTCCATAATCCCATCTGTAGCCCCTCCGGATTATGGCAAAGCGCGGCCGCAGCGCCGGCACGAGAGACAGGGACGACAGGGACGATGGAGCCAACAGGCATGCAACAGCCCGACCGGCTGGCCAACCGATTACTGATCGTCGACGACGAAGACCAGATCTGCGCCGTCGTGGCCGCCGTGGCCGAGGAAGTGGGCTTCGCCGTGGCGGTCTGCGGCTCGGCGGACGAGTTCCGCCGCCTGTACGCCGAGGTGGACCCCACCGTCATCGTCCTGGATCTCAGCATCCGCGGCGGCGACGGCGTGCAACTCATGCGATTCCTGGCCGAGCAGGAGTCCCGCGCCGGGGTCGTGCTGATGAGCGGCGCCGAGATGCGCACGCTCTCCGCCGCCGAGCGGGTGGGAGCCGCCAGCGGGCTGACCATGCTGGCCGCCATCCAGAAGCCCTTCGAGCCCGAGCCCTTCCGCGAGACGCTCAGGAACGCGCGCGGGGCCACCGAACCGATTACCGCCGACGCCATCCGCGACGGCCTGGCGGCGGGCGAGTTCACCGCCCATTACCTGCCGATCGCCCAGCACAAGGCGGACGGCAGCTGGCGCATCGCCTCGGTTGAGGCCCTGGTGCGCTGGAAGCACCCCCAGCGCCAGGAGATCGTCTACCCCAGCGAGTTCATGCAGATCGCCGAGCACGCCGGTCTCGCCACCCACATCACCGACTTCGTGCTGCAGCGCTCCGTGGAACAGGCGCGGGTCTGGCACCAGAGCGGCGTACAGATCGGCGTCGCCGTCAATTTCAACGTGGGCCTGCTCGCCGACCTGGAGGTGCCCGACCGCCTCGAACTGCTCATGCGCGAGTACGAGCTCGACCCCCGCTACCTCACGCTGGAGTTCACCGAGATCGCACCGCTGGAAGAGCCGCGCATGATGATCGACATCATGACGCGACTGCGGCTGAAGGGCTTCCGCCTCTCGCTGGACGACTTCGGCACCGGCTATTCCTCTTTCACCCAGCTCACCCGCATGCCCTTCAACGAGGTGAAGCTCGACCGCTCGCTGATGGAAGACGTGCCCGGCCGGCCGGAGTCCGAGACCATTCTGCGGGCGCTGGTGCAGCTGGGCCAGACGCTCGGCATCACCGTCTGCGCCGAGGGCATCGACCGGGAAGACCTGCTGCAGTTCCTGAAGGACCTCGGCTGCAACCGACTGCAGGGCCACCTCATCTCGCGCGCCCTGACCTCCGCCGAAATGCAGGAGTTCTACCACCGCTGGAACGGCGAGAGCCTGGCTGCCTGACCGGCAGACCTCGCACCCCGTAATCCCCGCCCGTAGTCCCCGGAGCGCTGCAAGTCCCGCCGGACTGTGGTGGAATACGTGGCCTGGGGACAAATGGGGGATACCGTGAAGGAAGAAGCAAGGACGCTTTCGGGGACGGGCGGGCCTGACATACATCTCTACGTCTGGCACCCGGACGAGGACAAGAGCAACGGCGACGCCGTGCAGATCGTCCACGGCCTCGGCGAGCATGCGGCACGCTACCGGCGGCTGGCCGGGAGCCTGACCGACGCCGGTTATCTCGTGCTCGCCCACGACCAGCGCGGCCACGGCCGCACCGCCCAGCGCGGCATCCCGGGCCACTTCGCGGACCAGGACGGCTGGGACAAGGTGGTGGAGGACGTCGAGCGGGTGCGCCAGGAGGCGAAGGCGCTCAGACCCGACGGCCGCCTGATCCTGCTCGGCCACAGCATGGGTTCCTACGTGGCCCAGAGCTACGCGCTGCGGCATCCGCTGAATATGGACGCACTGGTACTGTCCGGCTCCACCTTCGCCTCCCGCGGCCAGTTGCGGATCTTCCGCATCGTCGCCGCCATCGAGAAGCTGCGCCAGGGCTCCGCCGGCCGCAGCAGGCTGCTGGACAGGCTCAGCTTCGGTGCGTTCAACAAGGAGTTTCAGCCGGCCCGCACCGACTTCGACTGGTTGTCGCGGGACGCGGCGGAAGTGGACGCCTACGTCACCGACCCGCTCTGCGGCGGCCAGTCCACCAACCAGCTCTGGCGGGATCTCACCGGCGGCCTGATGGAGATCTCCGCCGTCCCCGCGCTCCGCCAGCTGCCGGCCAGCCTGCCCGTCTGCATCCTGGGCGGCGAGAAAGACCCGGTGGGCGGCGCGAAGGGGCTCACCCGGCTGTACGACGCCTACCGGGAGGCGGGGCTCGCCGGCACGATGCTACGGCTCTACCCGGAGGGCCGCCACGAGATGTTCAACGAGACCAACCGGGACGAGGTCACCGCCGACCTGCTCGCCTGGCTGCGCGCGCCCTGGGATACGAACCGGTAACGTGAAGCAGTAACGCGAACCGAAAAAAACGAATCAGTCCTCCGGCGGGTCAGCCGGATAGCGGTGGACGCCGCCGCGGTAGTCCCGCACCCGCCACTCGGACGTGGCCTCGTCGCGCTCGGCCCAGGACGGGCCCAGCGGCGACTTGCCGGCACCGCCGGGGATGTCCAGCACGTAGGCGGGCTGGCACAGCCCGGACACCCGACCCCTGAGTTCCCGCATCAGCGCCCGGCCGGCCTCGATGCCGGTGCGGAATCGCGCCGTGCCCGGCGCCAGGTCGCAGTGATGCAGGTAATAGGGCCGCACCCGGTGCTCCACCAGACGGCGAAACAGCCGCTCCAGGATATCCGCATCGTCGTTCACGCCCCGCAGCAGCACCGACTGGCTCATCAGCGGTATGCCGGCATCGGCGAAACGGGCGCAGGCCGCGAGCGCCGGCTCGTCCAGCTCGTCCGGGTGATTCACGTGCAGCACCAGCCAGACCGTCTGCCGTGCCGCCCGCAGCGCGGCCACCAGCTCCGGCGTGATGCGTTCCGGCGCGGCCACTGGCACCCGGCTGTGCACGCGCAGGACGCGAACGTGTTCCGCCGTCGCCAGCCCGTCGACGATGCGCGCGAGGCGTCGCGGCGAGAGGATGAGCGGGTCGCCGCCGCTCAGGATGACTTCCCACACGCCCGTCTGCCCGCGAATGTAGTCGAGCGCGGCCGCCAGTTCGTCCCGGCCGAGCAGGCCGGCATCCGCCTGACCGACGGTCTCGCGGCGGAAGCAGTAGCGGCAATAGACCGGGCAGGTTGTGGTCGGCTGCAGCAGCAGGCGGTCGGGGTAGCGATGCACGATGCCTTTCACCGGGCTGTGAGCGTCGTCGCCGATGGGATCGGTCAGCTCCCCGTCGGCTGCCGTCAGCTCGTCGGGGGACGGCAGGAACTGCAGCGCCACGCCAGCCGAGCCGGCAGCGATGCGCCGGGCGACCGCGGGCGTGACGGCCACGGCATAACGCTCGGCCACGGCTCGAAGGCCGGGCAGCGCCTCCGCGGGCAAGAGGCCGGCGCGGGCGAGATCGTCGGCACTGGTGAGTCTCGTCACGGCGGCGCCTACCAGGAGTAACGCGCCTGCAGGCTCAGCTGGCGCCGGGGCGCCGGCGTGCCGGGGAACTCGCGGAAGTCGCTGTTGGTGACGTTGTCGACCACCACGCTCAGGTCGAGTCCCGACAGCGGCCGCCAGAACAGGGCGAGGGACGCGGCGAACGCGTCGTCGGAACCGCTGCGAAGCGGGTTGTCCGCCTGACGGCGGAGCTCCGTATCCATCGCCAGCCGCCAGGTTGCGGCGAACTCGTACTCCAGTGCCACGGTCAGCCGCTGGCGGGCATAGTTCAGGGCGTAGTAACTCGCGTCCACGGACGCGGTGCCGTAATCGGCGTCCTTGTCCAGCCAGGCGTAGCCGGCGCGCAGCGTGAGCCGGGACCAGGCACGGGCGAGATAGAGTTCCGCGCCGAGCACCTCCAGGTCCACCGGGTTCGCCTGGCGGACGAAGGGCGCGCCGGAGAGGAAGGTCCAGTCCACCAGATCGTCGTCGTCGCGGCGAAACACGGTGGCCTCGGCGCGCCAGCTCTCCGCGACGTGACTATACCCCAGCTCCAGGGTGCGGGCGGTTTCCCGTCCGAGCGTGGGATTGCCCCCGAACAGCCCGTCGGGCGGCGAGGCCAGGGCCGTGTAGCCGGGCACCTGGGAGGTCTCCGCCCACGACAGACGCCACGTGCGCTCGGCCGCCGCGCTCTGGCGCCGCCAGGCGACGAAGGCGCTCGGCAGGAGCTCGCTGCCCTCCCGGTTGGTCCAGTCCAGCCGCGCGCCCAGCCCGAATTCCAGCTCGCCCGTAGCCGCCGGCCGGGTCATCGACGGCAGCAGCGCGACGCTCGCGTAGCTGCGGCTCGCGAAAGGCCCTTCCGTCAGATCGGTGGAACTGACCAGCTCGTCGGCGGTGGCCTGCAGCGAATAGCGCAGATCCACCGCCGCGCCGTCCCGGCGGCCGTGCAGCGCGATGCCGCCGGCGCGGGTCTCGTGATCGAAGGCGCCGGGCACGCCGGACTCCGCCGTGCGCCGGTCGAAGTCGTAGTCGTCCTCCAGGCTGCGGTACCAGGCGCCCGCCTGCCACCAGCCGGTGCCCGCGGTTTCCTGGCGATGGTTCAGCACGGCCAGCGTGGTCTTCGTGTGGTCGGTCTCCGGCAGGCTCGCAAAACCGGTGTAGGCGCCGGGCCAGCCGTAGAACTTGTCCTGGTAGGCGAGCAGCAAGTCCGTCTGGCCGCCCGCGATGCCGCGCTGGGCGCGGAAGGCGTAACGTTTGAAGTCGTGATCGCCGTTGTCACGGCTGCCGTCGCCGCTGGAGCTGGCCACGGCAAATTCGGCGCCGATGTCGTCGGAGGCCCGGGCAGCGGCGCGGGCGCTGAGGAAGCGCAGCCCGTCCGTGCCGACACCGGCGCCCGCGTCGTAGCCCGGATCCAGCGGCGCGAACCGGTAGCCGATCGTGGCCACCGTGGAGTTGAAGCCGCCCAGCGCGTTGTCCACGCCGGTGAGCAACGCCGGCGCGCTCAGCATGCCGGGCGGCGCCGGCAGCTCGGCGAAATAGTGTCCCGTCTGCGGGTCCAGCAGGTTGACGGCGCCGAGCCGGAAGCCGGTGTTCTCGAACAGGCCGCCGCGCACGCTGACGTCCGCCTGGCCCTCGGCGAGGCCCCGGGACTGCACGTCGATGCGCGGGTCGTAGCGCAGCGCCGTCACCGGCGAGGCGAAAGTGCTGGCCGGCGCCTCGAGGGCGACCCGGCGGGCGGTCACCAGTATGGTCTCCACGGTGGCAGGGCCGGAGTCGTCGCCGGCGGCGGCGTTGCTGGCGGCCGCCGTCGCGTCGGATTCCTGACCGGACGCGACGGCCGGCGGTGAAACGGCCAGCAGGCACAGCAGGGAGGCGGACGCGACGGTCAGTGGGCGTAGTCTGGCTCTCATTCCGGCTTCCGGAGGAAAGCGACAGGGGATCACAGCCCCCGTTCCTGCGCAAGCAGCGGCGCATGTTAGTCTGATGGGCCTGGCGACGATAGATAAGACGATAGACAGAACGACAGATCAACGGAAAGGAGACCCAGATGGCCAGCATCCTGATCACCGGTGCAAACCGGGGTATCGGACTCGAACTCTGCCGTCAGCTCAAGGAGCGCGGTGACGACGTAATCGCCGTCTGCCGCAGCCCGAGCCCCGAGCTGGAGCAGCTCGGCGTGGAGATCATCGAGCACGTCGACGTGGCCAGCGACGACAACGTGGAACAGCTGCGCTACGCGCTGGAAGGCCGCCAGATCGACGTGCTGATCAACAACGCCGGCATGCTCAGGCCCGACGACATCGACACCGTGCAGTACGACGACATGGTGAAGCTGTTCGAGGTGAATACCCTCGGACCGCTGCGGGTCACCCGCGCGCTGCTGGACAACCTGGAGGAAGGCTCGAAGGTGGCCATCGTCTCGAGCCGGGTGGGCTCCGTCGGCGACAACGGCTCCGGAAACAACTACGCCTACCGCACCTCCAAGGCCGCCGTGAACATGGTGGGCAAGAACCTGAGCCACGACCTCAAACCCCGCGGCATCCCGGTGGCGCTCCTGCACCCGGGCATGGTCGCCACCGACATGACCGGCGGCCGGGGCGTGCCGCCGGAGAAGGCGGCCGCCGGCCTCATCCAGCGCATCGACGAGCTGAACCTGGACAACACCGGCAGCTTCTGGCACGCCGAGGGCGAAGAACTGCCCTGGTAAAACGATGTAGGAGCGGCTTCAGCCGCGACCCTCGCGACCCTCGCGACCGCCGCGCGGCAAGGTGAGCGGGTGACGCCGGTCGGGCTGAATACCGTCGGCCTGAAGACCGTCGGGCCTGAAGGCCCTCCTACAGCGTAAGTGAAGGCCGGGAGACGTCTGCCTTTCTGGTACCCGCGCCGGCCGTTGCCGGCGCACGGTTACAGTCTGGGGAGACCGAATCTCAGGGCAGCTTCGCGGCAGCCGCCTCCCGGGATACTGCAGTCCGCGGTCGATCAGCGGCCGAAGGGCGGGCTCGCGATCTTCCCGATCCTGACGATGTCACCGGTCAGCGTGACCACGTAGGCGTCGTTGCCGATGATCTCGAGAGACGTCGGTCGATCGATCCCGCCGGCGACGAGCCTGAGGGAACCGTCGGCATTGATTTCCCACAGGGCACCGTCGTTCTCGATGGCCGGAGACCCCGGGAACTGACCGTTCCACTGGCCCTGCGACAGCGCGAACAAACTCCGACCGCGGCCGGATTCGACATCGAGGAGCAGGCGCGCGCCGGAAGCCTCCAGCTGCACGCTGTCCGACTCCGGATCGAACGAGACGACCTGGCCGTCTTCCGGTTCATGCGGCGCCGGGCCGGTCAGCGCCAGATAGACGGTGCTTCCCAGAACTTCCATGCCCGTCGGTACGACATTGCCGAAGGCCTTGAGCTCGCGGATCTCGCCGTCCTGGCTCACCCACAGGACGCGGTTGTGGTGCGCCTCGGATACCAGCAGGCCGCCCCGGTAAGGCTCGATGGACCACTGCACGCCCGTGGGAATATCCCAGGGCCCAGCCGAAGGATTGGCCAGCGTGTACGCGCCGAGGTCGGCGATCACCGTGTAACTGTTTGGCCCGTCGATCCGGTATATGCCGTCGACTGCACCGCTGAACAGGCTCACCAGCGTGACAAGGACGTAACCCGTGTCGCCGATGAACGCGACGTCGGCGGCGCCGCCAACTCCGATTACGGACGGCGGGAGACCTTCCGCGAACGTGGTCACGGCTCCGCTGCGCGGATCCACCCGCGATACCCGGCCCACTAGGCCCTCGGTTACGTAGATGTCACCGCCGGGGCCGACCGTGCTGCCGGCTGCTCCCTGCAACCCGGTCACGAACTGCGCATGGCCGGTAAGTGGCACGGTAACGGCGACCGCGAGTACGGCCAGAGCAGCCAGTGTTGCCGGAATTCTTTTCTTTATGGGCATGATGCTTCTCCCCCGTTGTTGCTACAGGAACGAGCGACGCTAGCGCGGCCGCACCCGCCGAGTAACGAAGAAACGCCGAAAGATCGGCTAATTTGCAGCTATTTTTGTGCGAAAATCGACCACAGGCGGCCATTGGGGGCAGCGCGAACGTGAACAGCGCCAGGACATCCGGCGAACGCGGATACGCCTTCGGCGAGTTCTTCTTCGATGTGGAAGGCCACTCGCTGCTGCGCGAGGGGGAGGAGATCGCCCTGCGGCCGCGCAGTTTCCGGGTCCTGCACCACCTGCTCGCCAACCACGGCCGACTGGTCACTCGTGACGAACTCATGCAGGCGGTGTGGGGCGACACCGTGGTCACCGAAGGCTCGCTGACCCAGTGCATCATCGACATACGGCGCGCCATCGGCGACACGGACCAGCAGATGATCCGCACCGTGCCGAGAGAGGGCTACGTATTCGACGTGCCGGTGACCGACCCGCAGCGCGAGGCACCCGGAGCCGGGGCACCCGCTCGAACGCGACTGAGGGCGCCGGCAATGCTGGCGGTGGCCGTAATCCTCGGTGTGGCTGCCCTGCTCGTCTGGCGCCTGTCGGACCACGGGAACGGCGGCGTCGATGCAGCGGGGTCACCGCCGGCGAAGAGCATCGCCGTGTTGCCCTTCACCGATATGAGCCCCGACGGCGGCCGCGGGTATTTCGCCGACGGGCTGTCCGAGGAGATACTGAACCGGCTCGCCCAGGTACGGGAACTCAAGGTCATCGCCCGCACCTCCTCGTTCTCCCTGAGAGACAGGCCGGATCTCGACGCGGTTGCCATCGGCCGGCTGCTGAACGTGTCCTATCTGCTCGAGGGCAGCGTCCGGCACTCCGGGGACCGCCTCCGGGTGACCGCCCAGCTGATCGAGACCGGCGGCGGCACGCATCTCTGGTCCGAATCGTACGATGGCGGGCCCGGCGACGCGCTGGAGGTACAGGCCCGGATCGCCGGATCCGTTGCCAGCGCGATGCAGGTCGCCCTGGACGAGTCGGGTCGCGCGGGGCCGCCAGCGCAGCCGCTGCCCGCGGCGTATGACGCGTACGCGCGCGGTCACTATCTGCATACCCGGCGCAGGGCCGGCGACCTGCAGCGGGCGAAGGAACTCTATCTGGAGGCGATAAGGCTGGACCCGGCTTACGCCCAGCCGTGGGCCGGTCTCGCCGGCCTCTACATGCTGGACTTGAGCGATCGCGAGGACGATTACGATGCCGTGCTGGAACTCATGGGCAATGCGGCCCGGACCGCACTCAGTCTGGACCCGACTCTGGCCGAGGCCCACGCCCGACTCGGCCGGTTCCATTCGCTCTCCGGCAACCAGGAACTGGCCATGCAGCACCTGGAGCGAGCTCACGAACTGAATCCGAACAGTTCACTGGTCCTCGGGCTGCAGGCGGGACGGGCAGGCTTGCAGGGCCGTTACGAGGATGCGCTGGCCCTGCAGCGCCGCGCGATCGAGCTCGACCCGCTGAACCAGGTCAATCGATACAACATGGTGGGTTTCCTGCTGGTTGCCGGCCGCTACGAGGAGGCGGAGGCAGAGCTGATCGAGCTGGACGCACTGCGCGGCGAGGATGCCGCCGCCTCGGTCCTTCGCTTCCAGATCTACCTGTTACAGGGACGCCTCGAGCAGGCACGTGCCGTCCTGAGGGAAGAAATGCCTGCTCCTCGGGAGCAGCAGAGCTTGGCGTTGCTCCACGCCGCCACCGGCAACGCGGCAGGGGCCGATGCCGCAATGCAGAAGCTGAGAGAGCAGGAGACGCCCAAAGCCGCGTTGCTGCTCGCCGAGGTCCACGCCTATCGCGGCGAGCACGGCCCGGCCCTGCGCTGGCTGGAGACCAGTTACCGGCGCCTCGGTCCTGCACCCACTGGAACCGCGCTCACACGCTGGTATCTCGATGCGCGCTTCTCGCCCTTCCTGCAGAGCCTGCGCGACGAACCCGGCGCCGAGCCGTATCTCGTCGCCGAGTTATGAGCGGCGGTTACCTCTCGAGCTGGAGCCGGCGGAAGTGCGTGTCGTGGTTGCGTGATTGCGTCATTGCAACGGCAGCAAAGGCACTGCAACCGATGAGGCCACCCCGGGGTCTCAACGGGCGGCCGCCGCCCGCGCCAGCTCCAGTTGCGCCTGGGCCTCACCATGTCGCCCGAGACGCTTCAGGATCTCGGCGAGGGCATTGTGGGCGGCGGCGCTGGGACTGCGTTCGATTAATGCGCGATAGGTAGCCGCGGCTTCCTCCAGCTTCCCGTCGCCCACGAGGACGGCGGCCAGCTGTTCGTATGCTCTCGTCGCCGAGGGGTCCAGAGCGATCGCCGCACGCAGATTGGCCGCACTCGCATCCAGATTGTCCTGGCGGAACAACACCATGCCCATGGCGATGTGCGCCTGAGCGGAGGGATCGCTCTCCAACACGATGCGCAGGTGTTTCTCGGCCCCTGCCAACTCGCCGATGCCGGCAAGCGAGCCCGCCAGATTGTAGTGCGCCGCTTTGAAACCGGGCTCGAGCGCTATTGCCTCCCGATACGCGTCTATGGCCTCTTCGAGGAGCCCCTGACGCGCGAGCACGAAGCCGAGATCATTGTAGATAGCCGGCTGCGGCTCGATGGCCAGCGATTCCCGGTAATGCGCCTCGGCAAGCTCGAGCTCTCCGATATCGACCGCGGCGAGCGCCATGTTGTTATGTGCCTTCCAGTGCTGCGGATCGACCGCCAGCGCGCGCTCCAGTACGGGGACCGCCTCCTCGCTCTTGCCCATCTGGAAC
>Ga0209938_1001546_pt1 | contig 11404 bp, 5 predicted proteins | sample SalPonR2_C_D1_MG_FD_185708 | JGI IMG/M metagenome (GOLD analysis project Ga0209938, IMG submission 185708) | Salt pond soil microbial communities from South San Francisco under conditions of wetland restoration - Salt Pond MetaG R2_C_D1_MG... ... | reverse complement strand
CCTCGGACCGCAGCTACAACTCTCGGCGATTAGAGGAAGATCAGCGGTGGCAAAATTTCTATGATCGTCACGGCCGCTGGCCAACCTTGGAGGAGCTCAGACGGCTACAACGAAGCAAACTAAGGCGCTGAGCCAAGTTGGTGCGCTTCAGGCTCTGCCAAAATGAAAAAATGCCGCCATGGAGGCCGGCGGCTAACAACGCGCGAGCCTAGTGGCCGAAAACCGCCTGGTAGTGCTGTGGCAGCAGATGGGCGTGATCCTCAACGGCGCCGGAGAGTTCGAACAATCGGGGTTGGCGACGAAACTCGTAGATCCGGTACAAACGGTATCTCGATGCCTGCTCATTTGAAAACGCTCGTTCGTTCTCGCTGATAAAAAAAGGCTGGTACTTGCCGGAGTTGGTGGTTTTCACTTCGACAAACAGTTCTTTCTCGTAATCGGGGTCGAAGGAGCGAATGTCGTAGCCGAGGCCGTCACCCCGGTCGCGACTGGACCACTCCACCTCTGCAGCCAAGTCCGGCCGACCGCTCCGGATGAGACGATGTCGCTCATATTCGAAAGCAAACTCTTCGCCACTTTGCCCCAGGGCACGATTTAGTCGCTCTCGCTCTGAAAAATCTATATGGCGCCCCAAGTAACGGCGATCCGGCCCCTTGTAGTCGGTCAGTCGTTCAGGCGGAGCGGGATCGAATACGATCGACCAGTCCACCTTGTCGGGGTCGTACGGTTCGGTGTCAACGTCAGCTCCTTGCGTCAGCTCATCGAATTCTGCCGGGTCGCGCGCAATGTGCGCGAGCACAACCTGTTTGAGTTGCTTCTGATAGTTAAAAGCCGGTTTGTAGCCTGGAATGTAGGGCAAGCCGAGTTCCAGCAGGACCGCGCTGATGTTTTGGTGCTTTAGCTCGATCGCTTGCTCTCGGCGATTGTTGAGTCGCGGCTGCAGTGCTCTTCGATGGGCGGCTTTGCTATACGGCTCGTCTCGAAGATCTTTGTTGAGCATTTCCAGGTAGTCCTGGACAGCCAGTTCACACTCGAGCCAGTCCCAGTTCCTTCCCTTACGGAGTATCCCGGTTCTGTCGGCCTCATCTAGGTTGGTTAGGAGTGCACGCCTTAAAAGCTCGGTAACCAGCCCGTTGCCAAGCAACTCGAATAGTTCGTCATCGAGATATGCATATTGGATACAGCGATCAATCACCCCAGACCCGCTGGGTGTGCTCAGCGTTGAATATTCTGCGTTTTTTCCGGGCTTCAACTGGTGATGCCAAAATCCTTCGCTACGAAGGTGAAAGAACGGCAGATGGGGATTATTTCGATCGTCAGTTTCCCCTAGACGGTCCAGGTGCAGCTTGAACCGTTCCCGCAGGGACTTGCTGAAGTAGATGCGATTGTCAGCGATCTCGCCCGACTGAATACCATCGATCACCGCGAGCAGCATCGCGACCTTGTGGGGGCTGCGACGGCCCCGAGCGGCGTTCATGCGCAAGTTCGAAAATTGGCGTTCGTAATCGAGGAGAGGCATAACGATCAATCTTCCCAGTAGCGGGCTTTATCCGGGACTAAATTCCGCACTCCGCCTCTCGGATCGTCCAGGTCGCCCTTATAGCGCGGGATTAAATGAACGTGCAGGTGGGGCACGGTCTGTCCGGCCGCTTCGCCGCTGTTTACCCCGATGTTGTACCCGCCCGGCCGATGCGTTTTTTCGATCTCGCGCTTGGCGGCTTCGAGCGCGACGATCAGCGCTTGATGATCGTCAGACGACGCATCAAACCAGCCGGCGATGTGTCGGCGCGGGACCAGCAGCGCGTGGCCGGGGCTGACGGGGTAGCGGTCCCACAATCCGACGACGAGCTCTGATTCGTAGAAAACTCGCTCGGTTTCGGGGGTGCAGAAGGGGCAGCCGGGTTCCATGGGCAAATCTTATCAGTCCGGGGTTAGGGGTCGGCGCCGGGAGGCACCTCCTACAGGATTGAATCGGTTTCGGGTTTCCGGGTTCGGGAGAATCCGGGCTGCCGGGCGGCGGCGGGTTGGTCGCGCTTTGGTGCGTTGCGTGTTGGGGTGCTGCGTTCGAGAAAAGCCTTGATTTGCTCCAGGCTATGGAGGCCTTTTGGTTCCGAGTGTCATGAAAATCCTTCGATAATTCCGGGCTCCGCTTGGCCTTCAGGCTCCTTTCCGGCTGGAAATGCGTGGCCCACTTAGGCTCGTTCGTGACGGGGAAAGCTGCTGCTTGTAAACGGGAAATGCGGGGCGTATACTTTTTTTGGGGCTGTTGCGTAGCGTGGAGCTCGCCGTGCCGATAGACATCGCCAAGATCGACCGCAACCTCCTCATCGGATATCAGGCGTGGGAGGAAGCGGGGAGCCTTGGCGACGCATCGGTTACCGTCAACCTCCACTTTGCCGGCGATCTGGCGCCGATCGAAGCCGCCGGCTTCCAGCCCGACAGGAAACTGGAGGGCCTGGCCACCGGCGTCGTTCGGTTCACCGACCTCGCCGCGCTGACCGGGCTCGAGGCGGTCGAGTTCATCGCGGTGGGCAGCGAACGTCAACTCGACCTCGACACTGCGCTGCTGGACATCCGTGCCCGCAGCACGACGGATGCGACGGTGGGCGTGGATGGGCTGTGGCATGCGGATGCTTCGACCGGCACGCTGACCGGCGCGCCGTCCGACACCGGTGAGGACGTGATCGTAGCCGTCATCGACACCGGCATCGACTTCACCCACCCGCACTTCATGTCGCAGGTCTCGCCTACCAAGGCCACCCGAATCCTCAGAATCTGGGACCAGGGATTGACGCCAGCGGCGGTCAGCGACTGTCCCGACGCGACACTGCTGGTGTCCAACCCCAATACCTACGGCGTCGAGTACGACAAGGCCGAAATCGACGCGCACCTGACCGGCGGTACGCGGATCGCGCACCGCGATTGCGAGGGCCATGGTACGCATTGCGCCTCGATCGCGGCAGGCGGCACGGTGTTCGATGCCGGCGGCAATGCTCGGATTGTGGGCGCGGCGCCGGAAGCCGACATCATCGCGGTCAAGCTCATGGACAACCCGTCCCCGATCAACTTTTTCAGTGCGGCGGGCACCGGCGCCGAGGTCGCGTTTGAGCGTCGCTTCCAGGACGCGATTCTATATTGCCTGCGCGTCGCCAAGTCGCTCGGCAAACCGGTGGTCGTCAGCATAAGCTTGGGAAGCCCGTTCGAGCCGGGTGACGGGCTGGACGACAGTGGGCGGTTCGTAGACGATCTGATGGATCCCACCGCGGCGGCGTCGAACGACCACTTTCCCACGGGCGCGGTCATCTGCAAGTCGTCTGGCAACAACGCCTCGCCCGCGCGCCGCACCATCGCGCGGATCGAAATTCCGGCTGGTGGCGAGGTCACGGTGCCGCTGAAGCTGGATGACCGTCGGGTCGGCACGAACAACAAGTTCCGGCAGTGCGCCAATTCGCTGTATTCCCCGGCCATCATGGGCACGTTCTGGTATCGCCGGACCTCGCCCTTCACCGCGATCGAGTTCGCGGTGAAGATGGCCGGGCGCGCGACGTTCAGCGGCGACATGGGCGTGGGCGGAAACCTCGATCAGAAGTTCGTGACTCGGCCTGGGCCGCCGATGACCTCACACATCGTGCCGGACGCAACCCCGAACACGTTCGGGATCAACGCCTTTCACGCCGGAAATCCCTCCGTTCCTCACCCGCTCGGCGGCACGATCCGACGCCACGACTTCAGCTTCTGGATCACGCCGAAGGTCGTCGGGGGGGCGGTCGAGTACCCGGCGGGCATCTACGAGGTTCGAATCCGCGCGCCGGCCGGAACCGAGATATTCTTCTCCGGCCGCGTGGCCGGCTGGGCGCCCGGCAAGGGGGTCGTTTTATCCGTCGCCAGTACGATGGCCGACGGCACTGCGCTGCCCGCGCCACCCGATCTCGAGGTGACATCCGAGTTTTCCACCACCGACCCGCTCGGTCGGCACGTGTTGACCGTCGGCGCCTACGACGATGCCAACGGCAACAGCGGGGCGGCGACCTTCCACCATATCGCCAAGTTTTCGTCACGCGGCCCGCTGCGCGATTACCGCGCGCCCGCGGTCGGCATGCCGGTCCTCTGGCAGAAGCCGGACATCGCCGCGCCGGGGGTCGCGATCAACGCCGCACTGGGTTTCGAATCGCACCGTGCGCCGGCCGTGCGTTCGCCTCCCTGGGCCCGGGGCAACCGCTGGGTGGAACTGGGTGGCACCAGCATGGCGACGCCCATGGTGGCCGGGGTGGTCGCGTTGATGATGTCGAAGAAGAACGACCTCAACATCGACGACGTGCGAAACGCGCTTGCGCCACCAAACTCGAAACCACCGGTGGACCCGCCCCCGGGGACAGCCGGAAAAAATGCCTACGGCGACGGACGCATCGATGCCTTCGACAGCCACAACTCGGTGCCATGAGGAGGAGCTGAACGATGGCCGGTGAAGAAATCTACATCGCCCGGCTCGGCGCCTGGATCGCACGCGCGGTCGGCGAGACGGCGGGCTTCGGCTCGGATCTCGACACCAACTCCATCGGCTTCAGCATGCCCGAAGCCGTCACAACCGACCCGGCGGTGGCGGCGGCGGGGGCTGCGCTCACCGATGCGGGGACACAGCTCTACGCGGCCGCCGATGCGCTCGACACGGTGCTCGCCTCCGGTGTCGAGGAGGACCTGCCCGGGCCTCTGATTCAACTGGCTCAGGGCATCTTTTTATATGTCGACGCTATCGCCGAGCTGGTGCAGCATATCGAAAGTGCCGCTTCAGGCCTGCCGGCCGACGAGCGCAACGCGGTCGAGGCCTTCGCCGGGGAGATGGCCCGCCGAGTCATCGACCTGCTGGCGATTCAAGCCCTGGAGCGGGCGCTTCCCCGCACCGGTTTCGTGCTGCGCCTGCTGGGCCTGCTCGAATGGAAACTCATCGAAGTGGGAACCACGCCCGGACAGCCCACCTACGCCAGGAAGCGCCTTCGGCTGGAGCGGATCAAGGACCTGTTTACCGACCCGGCGCAGCACTTCGAAAACGCATTCGGCTGGGGCACGGCGCAGTTCGACCCGATGCCCGTATTCGATGCGATGCTGCCGTTCTACCATCCCGATGCCAGCGTCGTGGCCGACTACGACGGCGGCGACGCGTTCCTCAGAATCGGCAACTATCGCTGGTCGCGCGACAGCAGCGTGGCGGGGCCGCCGGCCCTGCGCCTGGAGTACAGCGCCGAGATCCAACTCGACTACGATGAGCGCGTCGAGCTCTCGGAGGAATGGGGCATCGGATTCGACTCCGGTCTGAAGTTCGGCGGCGGCCTGGCCGCCATCGCCGAGCCGCCTTTCGCCATCTCCGTCGAGCCGCTGACCGGGAATGCCGAGGGCCGGTTCACCGTCAGTTTCGATCGCAACCCGGACCAGGATCCCCTCGTCATCGTCGGCGGCAACGATCTGATCCGCATCAGTGCCGACAATTTCGCCATCGGTGCGGAGCTCACCGTCGGCGCATCCACGAGCGGGGCGGTCGACATCGATCCGGGCGTCTTCAGCAACCTCGAAGGACTCACCATCAAGCTGGGCTCGGAAGGGGCCGACAACTTTCTCGCCGACATGCTCTCCAGCGCCGAGATCGAAGGCAGCTTCGACCTGGGCCTGAGTTACCGCCTTTCCGAGGGGCTGGTGGTGCGCGCGGCCGGGGGCCTCGAGGTGGCGATTCCAATGCAGCAGAGCCTCGGTCCCGTCACCTTCGAGACGCTCTACATCATCCTGAAAATCGGCGAGGACGGGTCTTTCGCGCTGGAAACCTCGGCGGCGATCAAGGGTGCGGTCGGGCCGTTTTCGGCCTCGGTCGAACGCATCGGGGCGGAAGTGACGCTGGCGTTCGCCGACGGTGCCGACGCCGATTTCGGGCCCTTCGACCTGGGGCTGGGCTTCAAACCACCCAACGGCGTCGGTCTTGCGCTGGACGCGGGTGTGGTGCGCGGCGGCGGTTATCTCTACCTCGATTACGATCGCGGCGAGTACGCCGGCGCCCTGGAGCTCACGTTCCAGGGCTTCCTGTCGGTCAAGGCGATCGGCCTGATCAATACGCAGCTGCCCGATGGTTCGGACGGCTTCTCGCTGCTGGTGCTGGTGACGGCCGAGTTCGGCACCCCGATCCAGCTCGGCTTCGGCTTCACGCTCAACGGCATCGGCGGCCTGCTCGGCCTGAACCGTACGATGATGCTCGAGGAAATGGCCGAAGGTGTGCGCAGCGGCGCGATCGAAAGCGTCATGTTCCCGCAGGACGTGATCGCCAACGCGCCGCAGATCATCTCCGACATGAAGCGCTTCTTCCCGCCGAAGGAGAACCGTTTCATCATCGGACCCATGGTCAAGATCGGCTGGGGAACGCCGTCGCTGATCACCGCCTCGGTCGGCATCGTGATCGAGATTCCCCCCGGCAACATTGCCATCCTCGGCGTCATCAAGTGCGCGTTGCCCGACGAAGACGCGGCCCTGCTCGTTCTGCAGGTGAAGTTCATCGGAGCGATCGAGCCGGAAAAGGAACGCTTGTGGTTCTTCGCCAGCCTGTACGGCAGCCGCGTGCTGTTCATCACGCTCGACGGCGACATGGGCCTGCTGATCGCCTGGGGCGCGAACGCGGACTTCGTGCTCAGCGTGGGCGGGTTCCACCCGCAGTTCTCGCCGCCACCGCTGCCTTTCCCCAGCCCGGCCAGGATCTCGCTGTCGATACTCGATACGAGCTTCGCCAAGATCAAGGTCAGCGGGTATTTCGCAGTCACGGCGAACACCGCGCAGTTCGGTGCCGCGGTGGAACTGTTCTTCGGCCTCGACGAGCTGAAGGTCGAAGGGCATATCGGCTTCGACGCGCTGTTCCAGTTTTCGCCGTTCTATTTCATCATCACCTTTTCCGCCTCGCTGTCGGTGAAGGTGTTTGGCATCGGGCTGTTCTCGGTGCGCATCCGCGGCCAGCTCGAGGGCACCTCGCCGTGGCACATCGAAGGCGAGGGTTCGATCTCGCTGCTGTTTTTCGACATCTCGGTGCCGATCTCCGAGACCTGGGGCGAGGACGCGGACACGGTGGTGCCGTCCATTGAGGCCATGCCGATCATACGGGCCGAACTGGAGAAAACTTCGAACTGGACCGCGCTGTTGCCGAGCGCATCGCAGATCTCGGTCAGTCTGCGTGAAATCGAAGCGAGCACGGAACTGGTGCTGCACCCGGTCGGCCAGCTGCGCGTCGCGCAGCGGGCCGTCCCCCTCGACCTGGTGATCGACAAGATCGGCGCCCAGCCGGTCGACGACATCACCCGGGCGGTGCTGACACCAGGCGCCGGCCTGGCCAGGAAAGCGGATGTCCGCGAATCCTTCGCCACGGCGCAGTTCCGCGAGCTGGACGGTGCCGCCAAGCTCGCCTCTCCCGGTTACGAACTTCAGGACGGCGGGCTGGACCTTTCCGTCGATGGCAGCGAGGCGCAGACCTCGCACGCCGTCAAGCGGCCGGTGATGCACGAACTCAACATCATCGACAACAACTTCAAGCACCACTTGCTTCGCTTCTTCAACATTGGCGTGCATTGGTTCGGCAAGATGCTGGTCGGCAACGCGACGGCCAGGTCGGCGTTGTCCAAGATCGAGCGCCAGCGCAAGAACCCGTTCGACGACGGCGTCCGGGTCACGGCTCCGGGCTGGGTCGTCGCCAACGCCAGCGACAACGTGATCGAAGCGGGGGAGGCCACTTTCCTCAGCCAGGCGAAGGCCAAAGACGCCATGGCGGCGCAGCTGGGAACGAACCCCGCGCTGAATGGAAAACTGCACGTCATCCCCGCTGCGGAGGCGAGAAAAGCGGCATGAGCGATCTCGGCACCTACACTTTCGTTCCCTGGCTAAGGCAGGGCGTCGCCAACAAGATCGTCGGCGGATCCCCGTCGAGCCGAGCCCGGATCAACGTTTCCGTCGATATCGAGGGCACCACGAAAGATGGCGGGGTGATCACGGAGACGGTCACCCGGGACATCGAACTATACGGGCCCGGTGACATCGTCGGCATCGATTCGGCCGTTATCAGCCGTGTCGAGCCGGAGCCCTGGGTCACCAATTTCGAACCGAATTACCTGCCCGCGATCGAGTTCTACGACGAGGACTTTCCCTGGCGCTACACCCCGGCGGCGCCGAGCGGGCGGCGTCTGCAGCCATGGCTTGCCCTGGTCGTGCTCGAGGAAGGCACCGAGTTTTCCGAAGCGGCCGCCATCGGCCGGCGGCCACTGCCGTTCGTCGAGGTGACGGCGGATTTCGCCGACGTTTTCCCGGACGCCGCGGAGAGCTGGGCGTGGGCGCACGCGCACTTCAACGGCGAGTTTTCCGAGGCGATCGTCGACACGGACGGCGCACGGGTTTCCGGCGCCGCGGCGAACATGATCGAAAACGATCCGGACAAGGCCAACGCGCGCATCCTCTGTCCACGCAAGCTGAAGCCGAAAACCGGCTACCACGCGTTCCTGATACCGGCCTTCGAAAGCGGCCGGCTGGCGGGGCTGGGCCTCGATCCCGGGCCATTGTTCGACGAGGCCGCCAACGCGCTGACCGCCACGAGTTCGTCGTGGGTCGAATACGGCGTGGCGGCCAACCGACCCGAGGGCACGCATTTTCCGATCTACCACCGTTGGTATTTCCGTACCGCCGAGCGCGGAGATTTCGAGAGTCTCGTGCGCCTGCTCGAGCCGAAGCGTGTCGACCCGAGGGTCGGTCACCGCGACATCGACGTGACCGACCCCGCACCGAACATCGCCGGCATCGACAAGCCGGAGCTGGGCGGCATCCTGCGTCTCGGCGGGGCGCTGAAGGCGCCGCTCAGTCCGGCCGAGCAGACCGAGCACGACGTCTTCGACAAGTGGGCCATTCCTTATCCGCAGCCCTTCCAGGAGCGGCTGGCGACATTCCTGAACCTCGGCAGCGGCTATCGTAGTGACGGCATGTCGGCGCAGGCCGATCCGGGGCTCGACCCGGAAGTCCAGGCGGATCCCGACCCGCTCGTCACGCCGCCGATCTACGGCCGCTGGCACGCCCTCACCGAGCGCCTGTTGATCGACAAGTCCGGGGACCCGGTTCCGACCCGCGCCAACTGGCTGCACGATGTCAACCTCGACCCGCGCTGGCGCACCGCGTCCGGTTTCGGCACCACGGTGATCCAGGAAAACCAGGAGGCCTACATGGCCGCCGCCTGGGATCAGGTCGGAGATGTGCTCGAAGCCAATCGCCGCATCCGCCTGGCCCAGATGGCCGCACAGTCCGGCAAGGCGCTGCATGCGAAGGGCCCGGTGGCGGTCCAGAGATCCGCCGAGGCCCGCGTGCTCATGCTTGCCGCCCCGGTGTCGGCCCGTATCGTCTCCCAGGGGCTGACCGTGCGCGCGCGCATGGGCCAAAGTCCGCTGGGCCCGGCGCTGACCTCCACCGCCATGCGGCGCGCGCTGCGTCCCGGCGGCCGTAGTGCGCGCAAGCTCGGGCTGACCGAACCGGCAGCTTCGGCCGAGCTTGTGGAACGGGTCAATGTGCGCGAGATCACTCCGGCGCCGCCCCCGCCGACGCCGGAAAAGCTGCTGACGCCGGAGGTGCTCGGCGACGCCGTCGACCGCAGCGCGCCGCCCGGTTCGCCGCTCGACATGATCGGCCGGTGGCTGGACCGGAATCGGACACTGGCACTGGTGCTGGCGTTCATCCTGACCTTGCTGTTGCTGGTGATTCTCGGGCCGCTCGGTCTCGTGCTGGCCGCCGCGGGCATCGTTGGCGCCTACGCGATCTGGCGGCGCGAACGCGGCGCGGGCAGCATCGGTGCCGTTGCCGACACCTTCTCCAGCGAAGGTCAGACGCCTGATGCGATCGACGCGCTTGCGCCTTCGGCGACGTTCGAGCTCGACGAGACCAGCCTCGGGGCGAGCCCGCCGCCGGTGGCGCCGGCCGACACTTCCGCGGGCGAAGCGGACAACGCCGTGGCCAGGCGATTCAAGGCAGGACTCGCGGACCAGTATCGCCTGGTCAGTGCCCACGGCAAGCTCGGCGCGCTGCCGGAAACGGTGTCGCTCGAACTGCCGCGCATCGCCGGGGAAATCGTTCGCGGCATCGATCCGGCCGTCACCGTGCCGCGCTGGACCCTGTCGGGGATTTCGATTCCCGCCCGAATCCTGGCCGAACGCCCGGAGCAGTTCGTCGAGGCCATGGTGTATCCCGAGTTCGACCAACCGATGTACGAACCGCTGGTGCGGGCAGGCACGGAGCTGTTCGTGCCAAACCTGCACCTGGTCCCTCCCGACAGCGTGACCCTGCTGGAAACCAACCAGGAATTCATCGAGGCCTATATGGTGGGGCTCAACCACGAGTTCGCGCGCGAGCTGCTGTGGCGCGAATATCCCTCGGACCAGCGCGGCAGTTATTTCAGGCAGTTCTGGGACGTGCGCAAGAAGCTGGCCGCGGCTGAAGACCCGGAGGCCGCGCGCGAACAGCTCAAGGACATCAAGCCGATCCATCGCTGGCCGCGCGGCGGCGACCTTGGCGACAACGACAACCGCGAAGCCGGCGCCGAAGCGGAACAGGAACTGGTTCTCGTCATCCGGGGCGAACTCCTGAAGAAATACCCCAACACCATCGTCAGCGCGCAGCGGGCGGCCTGGCAGACCACGGACGGGGAAATCGACAAGACCATGGAGCGTACCTTCGATGCGGGCGCGGAACCGATCGAACCCCTTTACGAGGCCCGGGTGGCCCCCGACCTGTATTTCTTCGGCTTCGACCTGACCGCCGCAGAAGCGCTGGGCGACGACAGCGTGGACGACAAGCCGGGCTGGTTTTTCCGCATCGAAGAGGTGCCCGGCGACGCGCGTTTCGGGTTCGACGTCGCGCGCGATGCCTCGGACCCCGTTCTGGTGTGGAACGATCTCGCGTGGGCCGACGTCGTGCCGTCGCTGGTCGACGGCACGACGATCAAGGTCAGCGAAATTCCCCATCGCCAGCTCACGACCGAACCCAGCGGCACCGCGATCGACCGCCTGCCGCAGTGGGAATTCGACAAGCATGTCGCCTGGGACGCCGACGGAAGCGCCGCCGAGCTGGCCTATATCGCGTTGCAGACGCCTGTCATCATGGCGGTCCATGCCTCCGAACTGCTGCCGCGTGAAGTGGGGAGCGACTGATGCCCGGCTTCGATGAAGATCGCGCGAACCTGAAGGCCGCTAACCAGGCGACGGCGAAGCAGCTGGACGACCTGGTCACCGCGCGTGACGCGGTGCGGCGGCTGGAGCGAGAGATCGAGGCCAGGGGGCGCCGCGCAGAGACGAGCGACCCCGCCGTGGACGGCCTGACGCAGGAACTGACGGCGGCCGGCGAAGCTCTGCAAACGGCCCGC
>Ga0209938_1001545_pt1 | contig 11408 bp, 10 predicted proteins | sample SalPonR2_C_D1_MG_FD_185708 | JGI IMG/M metagenome (GOLD analysis project Ga0209938, IMG submission 185708) | Salt pond soil microbial communities from South San Francisco under conditions of wetland restoration - Salt Pond MetaG R2_C_D1_MG... ... | reverse complement strand
GGCGCGCTCAAGGCGAGCTACCTCGATGAACCGCTGGAGGCCGAGGCCGCGCTAGGCGCGCTGCTGCCGCCGGGCCGGACTGATGCAGTCATGGGGATTGTCGAATCCATCACGGGGCAGAAAAGCCGCTCACAACTCGGACCCGTTCGGGAAACGGGGATGTTCGGCTTTTCGACCGCCGTCGCCCATTGACACAGGCACAAGCGTCGCTCGATATCGGATCCCTTTTCGCCCGTGCCTCACACCGTGGGACTGCCCCCAGATGGCCCGGCCCCCTCGCCAGCCGAATCCACCGCCGGGCGCAGAGCCACCGACGAACCGCTGGCCCGAGTTCGTAGCTGGAGCGGCCCGGTTTACTGAAGGTAGCCCAGCGAGCGAGCGTCGACCTCCGGCATCGGCAGGTCCAGGGCCAGCTTCATCATCGTCGGCGTCAGGCCGGCCTTATTCCCGTAGGCGCCCAGGCGATCTGCGCGCAGCGTGTCGATTGTGATCAGGATGATGTTGGGGCCCGGGGCCGTCTGCGCCCGCTGGCATCCGGCCATGAACACGAGTCCGCCCCCCAGAACCAGGACAGTCACCAGCCTCCGCAGAGCCGTCCGGCTCACGAATTCGCTCTCAGCCGGCAGACCGCAATGCACAGGAAATTAACTCTGGCTCGACTGAATTTCATTGGCTGCCTCCACTCAAGGTTGGTTGATGGGCGATCGCACTGCTCGAGCCCACGATCGCGAATTCCCGTATGCCGGGCGTCTGCCACCGAATCCCGCAGTGAAAAAGAAAAATCGGCTGCGCCAAAGTATACTGGCATGCCGTTTAGCCGGAATAGATCTCGACATGACCATACCGGCCAAGCCCTGGATTAAGCGGATCGCTCGCGCACTCAACCACAGGATTGGACTCATGCCTGAAACCGACTACGCAAAGCGCGTCGAGCAGGAACTGAAGAACTACTCCGAAGACATCGACGTCCACCAGCTTCCTGAAATTTTCCACTACTGGTCGAATCGATACATAAGACCATGGTTCGAGCAGGCGGGTACCACACATCCCGAGGATCTGTTCGCCAGGTACATGGTCAAGGCCGCAAAGACTGCCGAATCCGAGTGCGCATGGTTCCTGAGTATCGGCGCAGGCAATTGCGACGCCGAGGCGGCCATTGCAAGCGACCTGATCTCGCGCGGACTCGAGAATTTCAGGCTCGTGTGCCTGGACATCAATCCAGACATGCTCCGGCGCGGCAGGGAACACGCCCGAAATGCCGGTGTGCTCGACCACCTCGAATTCCACCAGGCCGACTTCAATTTCTACGAGCCGGATCGAACCTTCGACGCCGTCATCGCCAACCAGTGCCTGCATCACGTCACGGAACTGGAAAACCTGTTCGACGCGATCGAGTCCTGTCTGTCACCCAGGGGTTTGTTCATCACCTCCGACATGATCGGACGCAACGGACACCAGCGTTGGCCCGAGGCGCTGTCGATCGTCGAGGATCTTTGGCGCGAACTGCCCGACCGATACAAGTTCAACCACCAGATGCAGCGGCTGGAGCAGCCCTTCGTCAATCACGACTGTTCCGCCGAGAGCTTCGAGGGCATCCGGGCCCAGGATATCCTGCCGCTCCTGATCGAACGGTTTTCCTTCCACGTGTTCATCGCGTTCGGCAACGTGGTCGACATCTTCATCGACCGGGGATTCGGTCACAACTTCGACGCCAACAGCGAGGACGATCGCAAGTTCATCGACCGAGTGCATGCGATCGACGAGCAAGGCTTCCGTGAGGGAACGCTGACGCCGACCCACATGGTCGCCGTGATGTCACACCGGGACAACCCCGCCGACAGCCCGATCATGGCCCGCGGACTTGATCCGGCCGCGTGCATCCGACCTAGCGACGCCTCGGAGAACACCTGAGGAATCTTTTTTGATCGGCCGGGACTTGCGGAAGCTCCGATCGGCCATGAGGCCGCCCTGCCGACTGGCGCGCGTCACTGGATATAGCCCAGCGATCTCAGTTTTTGAATGGTTTCGTCGTCGAGGTCCTCGGTCATCTCCGAACCCCTGACGGCATCCTTGAGCACATCGCAGGGATCGCCGCCGGCAAGCGTCGACATCGCCTCGAACAGTTCGCCGGCAAGCGCCGGATCATCGAGAATCCGATCCTGCGTCTCACCGGGGTCCTCGGCGAGATCGAACAGTCTTTCGGAGAAATCCGGCGGGGGACATTCCACGATCAATTTATGGTCGCCCTTTCGAGCGCCCATCATGAACCGGTCCCGCTCGGTCATGGCAGTGAATATCAGCAGCCGATCGGCCGGCTGGGTGTCGAGCAGGCTGTATCCATCGTACGTGGAGACGCCGTCGGCCTGCGCCAGATCGGCGAGCGTCGGAAGAATGTCGGTATTCATGTGCAGCCCGGAAACCCTGACCTGCCCCTCATGTCCGTCTGGCATGCGCATCAGGAAAGGCACATGAATGACTTTCTCATGCACCGTCTCGTGCCTGAACCGCCCGTGCTCGCCAAAATATTCCCCGTGATCCGCGGTCAGGATGACCAGCGTCCGGTCGGAAACGTCGTGTTTCTCGAGCAAGTCCAGCACCGCGGCAAACAGCCTGTCGGCAAGCAGCACCTCGCCGTCGTACAACTCGCGCACGCGCGCCTGATCGCGCAGATTCTCCGCCTCCGGTCGCGGACCGCTGTCGGTCAGGAAAGGGCCTTTATAGTCGGACGAATAGAGATGCGATGCAAAGTCCCGCGCAACATAAGGCGCATGCGGTGAGATGAAGTGCACCCAGCCGAAAAAAGGTTCACCGGAAACCTCGCCAAGCGCCTCATCGGCGCGCTCCAGAACCTTCGTGTCTTCGGGGTCGTTGAGAATTTCGTAGCGCTCGAAACCTTTGTCGAAGAAGCGCTCTTCTACCAGTTGAACGTTATTGAATATTCCGAATGTCCGGTAGCCGGCCGACTGAAGGATCTCTGCCAGCCGTGGCTGGTCACCCAGTTTCCAGCCGCGGAATACGCGAAAGGGATACCGCCCTGTGAACGCCGACGCGAACGATGTCGGCGTGGCTTGCGCCGCGACGTAGAAATTCTCCAGAACGAGCCCGTCTTCGGCCCAGCGGTCTATGTTCGGAGTCAACGGTCTTTCGTTTCCGTAAACGCCTAGCGCATCGGCGCGCAGCGCATCGAAACTTACTATCAGGATATTCGTCTCGGGGGAGAAATCGGAAAACTCGCCAGCCAGATCTATCTCGGAACCGCCTCGTTCGTCGCCGTTGCAGGCCGCAAGAAAAACCAGCGCTCCTGTCATGACAGTCTTCCTGATCAGATTCACTGCAACTCCTTCGATTCAATGATTGAGAATAAGACCGCTTCGGCAAGTCATGCTGATCCATCCATTGGGTATCCTAGACGTTCCGCAACCGGTCCGGCAAGCGCTTCGATCCGCTTGATTTCGGCGCTTGAGAAGGCCGGCTTGTAATACTCCGGCGCTGTCAACTGATCAACGTAATGTGCGCGAATCGCATCAAAGGGCTCGGCCGGCAGTCGACAGTGATCAAGCAAACGATCGATCTGCCTGCTGGGTTGATCGCAAAGATCCTCGTAGCGCACGAACTCGACGACGTTCCGAACCAGCGGATTGCGCTCGAACTGATCGAGCGCGAACCCGTATACGCTTGACCAGTAGCCCGCCCAACCGCCAACCTTGTCATCGTGCGACCAGCAGTTCTGGATATCCGCCGCAGCATCATGGTCGCCGACATTGATGCAACGCCTGCCCGGACCGAACTCGAAATGTCCGGACATTCGAAGCTGAAGCGCGACGCGCCGGTCCTCGCCTGCCAGCCGGTCGAACAATCGATCCTGTTTGACCAGCGAAGCAACATGATTGACCGGGTGGCGCACCGGGACGATGACCCGCGCATCCGGGTAAAGCTTGAGAATGTAAGCCAATCGGGTCAGATTGTAATTGCCCTTGGTCAGGTAGCGCGACGCGCCCCGCACGAGCAGTAGCTTGCGAACGTGTTCGCTGTGAAAACGCTCGAATTCGGGGTTGTGCGTCTCGGCGGTCAGCACCTGGTCAACTCTCGGCTCGTGCAGATCGCTGAAGAACGTCATCCAGATCAGTTCCTCCACCGCTTCCGGGCTTTCCGGCGTCACCATGATTCGATCGCGATGCGCCCGCTCGACCGGCTCGACCCAACCGGCGCCGGTTCGATTGCCAAGCCAATTGCGCCAATACGGCGTGTAGACGTTGGGGAAATCGCTGTAGCGATGCGCCGTGACATCCGGATGATGGGAAAGCATCTCGGTGAGAATCGTCGTTCCGGAACGAGCAACGCCCGCAATGAAAATGGGCCGATCCACCTCGAGCGCCCGGAGTTCGTCGCCCAGCACAGCCGATTCCAGCCTGGAAAGCTGTCGCCATGCCGACGCTGTTGCCGCAAAAAACTTGCTCTTCCAGAAAAGGGCCGACGGGACATGCCGACGGCGGGATCGACGCTCTGGAGACTTGCTGTGACCCATGTTGATTGGCGTTCCCTGCGTTCTCTGCTCGGACGGCGAAAGCCGATTCCATATTCAGTCGCTGTCTGGCGCGACCTTGAGGAAGCAACAGCTGGTTCTTCTTGCCGGACGCGTATGATGCTGGCCAGCAATTGTAGTGAAACCCACGCGGGGAACGGGCGCTTTCTCTGGACAAGGACGCCGCATCGGCCGTTAAGGCGCGTATGGCTGATGCTCTGACGTTCGCAATAATAATGTCCGGCTACACTACAATCAGCGGATAAGGCCTCGTCGGACACCCGCGGCGGCGATCCGCTCGACTGCTGCCCGGCCGAATTCCGTCTGGCGCACCGGGTGCCACAACGCACGGAACCTCAATCGGGCAACGCATGATCGAAGACATTCGAATCAGTTTGAGCGACGGCGAAAGCGCCGCATTCGACCTGGCCATCATCGGCGCAGGCCCTGCCGGAATCACGCTGGCGCGCGAGCTTTCCGGTCGCGGTCTCAGGATCGCACTTCTGGAAGCAGGCGGCATGGATGCACCCGGGCCGGAGGCCCGCGCCTTGTACGACGGCGACGTCGTCGGGCTTCCGTATCCACTTGCTGCATCGCGGCAGCGCTTTTTCGGCGGCACGAGCAACCACTGGGGCGGCTGGTGTCGTCCGATGGACCCGCTGGATTTCGAGGACCGGGCGTGGATGCCGCTTGGCGGATGGCCGTTGAGCCGCGAGGACCTGGACGAGTTTTACGCCCGTGCCCACGGCGTCCTGGAGATAGACAGCGACGACTACCAGGTCACGCAGCACACCGAGGCCGGCACAACGCTCCCCGCCGACGAGCGCACGGGCTTCAGGAATTCGGCATTCCGATTCAGCCCGCCGCTGCGCTTTCGCTCGGCGTTCGCCGACGAACTGGCTGCGAGCGAGGATGTGACCGTGTTTCTGAACGCCACCGTCGTGAATCTCGAGCATGATTCGGGCACCGTAGGCGCGGCCACGGTACGCACCCTGGAAGGCGCCGAGTACCGTATCCGCGCCGGGCGATTCGTTCTTGCCACCGGCGGACTGGAAGTCCCTCGGCTGCTGCTGCATACTAAAAGCGGAGAGCTGCCCGCGCTCGGAAACCGATCCGGATTCGTCGGTCGCTGCTTCATGGAGCACTTCGGATACACGCCGGGTTACCTGCTGACGCGCGCCGGCCTGAAGTATTTCCGACATGCCGATATCAACGGCCATTCAATCATGCCGGTTCTGGCCCCGAGGCCGGAATTGATCCGGGCCAAACAGCTCAACAATTGCTGCGTCCTGCTGACCGCGGCCGAGCCGGATGCCGACTGGCCGCCGGGTGCGCTGAAGACGCCGGGCCTCGCCCGCAACCTCGGCCCATCGGCCTGGCGCTACCGGGTCACGATGATCAACGAGCCGACGCCCAACCCCGAAAGCCGGGTAACACTTTCCGACTCGCGCGATGCACTGGGCATGTGCAGGCTGGTCCTGGACTGGCAGATCATGCAGCGCGACCTCGACAGCGTCGAGCGCACCGTGCGCGAACTGGTTCGCTGGCTCGGGCGGGACGGGTTGGGTCGGGTGCAGTTTTCGCGCCCCATATCGCCCGAGACAACCGAAAGATTCACCGGCGGCATGCACCACATGGGGACCGCGCGCATGAGCGCCGATCCGGAGCACGGCGTCGTCGACACGGATTGCAAGGTACACGGCACCAGTAACCTGTATGTCGCTTCAAGCGCCGTTTTTTCAGCGTCGGGCTACTCCAATCCGACCTTGAGCATCGTGGCGCTCTCGCTGCGGCTCGCTGAACACCTGAAGGAGGCAAGGGCATGAGACGACGCCGGTTCATTGCGATGACGGGCGGGAGCATCGGCCTGGTGGGCGCGGGCGCCGCCGGCGGTCTCTGGCTTTTCTGTCCCGGCCCGTCCAGCGTCAGCACGGCCAGCGCCCAGATCGACGAAATCGCCCGTTCGATGACCGGCGCGGCGAGTGCGGGCCGCGCATGGCTGACCGCGAATCCCGGCGCGCAGCCGCGCGATCTGATCCTCGAGGCGCTCGCGATTCGGCCCGGGTCGCAGATCGATCGGGATGCCCTCGTCGCCTCGCTTGCCGAGCGGGTGGAGCTGGAATTTGCCGAAGACCTGATCCACGAGCATGACAGCTGGATACTGTCGCAAACCGAGACGCACCTCGCCGCCCTGCATGTTTCCCTGATGGGCAACCTGGCCAGCGAAGGCACCGAGCCCAGCTTCGACACCGCGCCCGAGGCGGAACTCGTATCCCTGGAGCGGTTCGATCCCCAGGCGGTCGTCCAGGGCGAGCCCATCAGCCATCCCAGCCTGCCCGAGAACGTCATCTGGTTCGCCACCGCCGCGGCACCTCCGCCTCGCTTCAGGGTGTTCATGGACGGGCAATCGATGCCGATCAACGCCAATGCCAGCGGTTTCTCGGTTCAGGTACCGGATTCGGTCAGGTACCAGTTGTTCGAACGCCCCGGAGAACACCCCATTTGGCTTTACGATCCAGTCGTGAATCGCCGGCAGAGGCTGGGTATTTTCACGATCCGGCCCGCCATTGCCCAGACCGAAGGATTCTGCGAGGTCGAGGCGTGGGGCCCACAACAGACGACCGCGGGATCGACGTTCAACGAACAGCCCGACGGGGCGTCCGCGTTCTGGATCCGGATCGGGTGTTTCCCGGATTCAACTGTGGTGACGCTGGCCGGCTCCGAAATCGCGACGACCTTGCGACCCGCCGACCGCCTGATCACCACGCACATAGAGGATCACGACCTGTACCGCGAGCCCGGCCGCTACCCGGTCATGCTCGTGGATACCGAAACGGGACAGACTCAATTGGTCGGAGAACTGCTGGTCACACCCTGAGTCCGCCATCTCGAGCACAATGACCGTAGCAAGCACGAAGGTTCGTGATGCTAAACTTCGGGATCTTTAACCCTCGATCAACGCGACCAAACGGATGAACATCATTACCCGAATCTTGAGCGGTTTCTTTCTTGCGGCCCTCGCAGCGCCTGCCACCGCCTACATCGGCCCCGGGTCCGGCATCAGCCTGCTCGGCGGCATCTGGACCGTCCTTGTCGGCTTCGTGCTGGTACTGGGCGCCATCCTGTTCTGGCCGATCCGCTATATGATCAAGCGGATTCGCGCCAAAAAGACGCCGACACCGGTCGAGGACGCGAACAATCCGACCCAGACCGGCCGCGACGGCGAATAAGCCTCGCTTCGAACGCATGACTGGAATCCGATTGATGCCGCTGACACGACATTTGGGCTCGGCAATGCTGATTTGCGTGGGCCTCGTCCTCGCCGGCTGCGGCGCCGACCCCGAGCCGGCCGAACAACGGGTGGTGATCCTCGGCTTCGACGGCATGGACCCGGTGCTGGCGCAGCAGTGGATGGACGAAGGCAAGCTGCCGAACTTCAGCCGCCTGGCCGAATCCGGTCATTTCCAGCCGCTGGGCACCAGCAATCCGCCCCAATCGCCGGTCGCCTGGTCGGATTTCGCCACCGGCGAGCACGCCGGAGAACACGGCATCTTCGATTTTCTCAGGCGCGACCCGCAAACCTACGGGCCGCAGTTTTCAATTTCGGAAAACATTCCGCCCGAAAGCCATCTCGAGCTGTTCGGCCTGAGCATTCCGCTGGACGAAGGCCAGGTGCTCAACCGCCGCCAGGGCTTGCCCTTCTGGACCGAGGCCGAACAACAGGGCAAGCGCGCCTCGGTGCTGCGCGTGCCTGTCACCTACCCGCCCGACGACATCCACCGCATGCTTTCGGGCATGGGCGTGCCGGACCTGCTGGGCACCCAGGGCACATACACGTTCTACACCACTACGCGTCTTGACCAGTCCGGCGCCAGCACGCGCGTGGTCCGCGTGCGCCCGGACCGCGAAGGCACCATCGAGAGCGTACTGGAAGGTCCGCCCGATCCGCTGCGTACCGAGGCCGAGCCGATGCAGGTGCCGCTGGTGATCTCACCGGCCGATCCCGGGGCGCGGGTGACGCTGGGTGGCGTCGAGACCGAACTGCAGCCCGGCGAGTGGTCCGACTGGGTGCGCGTGAAGTTCGACGTGACCGGGCCGGTCAACGTCACCGGCACCGTTCGCCTGCTGCTGGTGCAGGACTACCCGCGGCCGAGGTTGTACATTTCGCCGATCCAGATCGATCCCATCAGCCCGGCGGTCCCGATTTCCTCCCCGCCCGGGTACGCGACCGAATTGGCCGAGCGCATCGGGCTCTACCACACCATCGGCATGCCCGAGGAGACCTGGTCGCTCAACGAGGAGCACATCTCCGACGAAGCCTGGCTGGAAATGGAGAAGACCATCCTGGCCGAGCGCGAAGCGATGTGGTACGACACGCTGAACCGCAACGACAGTGAACTGGTGGTCGGCGTGTTCGTCCAGACCGACCGGGTCAGCCACATGTTCTACCGCGGCCTCGATCCCGAGCACCCCCGCCATGACGACACGTTGCCCGAACACCGCGATGCGATCGAATGGATCTACGGCGAGGCCGACCGCATTCTCGGCGAAACGATGCAACGGCTGGGGCCTGACGACCAGCTGCTCGTGATCAGCGACCACGGGTTCGCGCCGTTCCGCAAGGCCGTGCACCTGAACCGCTGGCTCGCCGACAACGGCTATCTGGTGCTCGAAGACGGCGCCGAAGATTCCGATGTCGTTTTCTCCAGCGTCGACTGGCGCCGATCGCGCGCCTACGCGCTGGGCCTGAACGGGCTTTTCATCAACCAGGCCGGCCGCGAGTCGCGCGGCATCGTCGAAGCCGGCCAGGTCGCACCGCTCAAGCGCGAAATCGTGGACGCACTGGAAGCCTGGAACGATACCGAAACGGGCGATCCAGTCGTCAGACGCGTGTTCGACGGCCTGAATATATACCCCGGAGCTGAAGACAACGACGAGTCCCCCGATCTGGTCATCGGCTACCACCGCGGCTACCGGGCCTCCTGGCAGACGACCCTGGGCGCGGTGCCCGGCCCGCTGATCGAACCCAACGCGCAGAAGTGGTCGGGCGACCATTGCATCGACCCGGAGCTCGTGCCCGGCGTGTTGTTCACGAGTTTCAAGCCGGACCGCGACGTGCTCTCGATCAAGGACGTATGGTCTTTGGCCGAAGGTCGGCTTCGCTGATGGCGCGCGGCCTGCTGGACTGGCCCGGTGTTGCACTCGACCTGATCAACCAGCCGCTGGTCGCCGTCCTCCCCGAGCCCGTTGCGCTCGCGTTCTGGGCGCTGGTTTCTTCCTGGCTGACGATGTGGGTCTATCGGCGGTTCTCCAACCAGGAAGAAATGGCCGCGCTCAAACCGCAGATCAAGGCGGTTCAGAAGAAACTGTCGAATTACGACGGCGACTTCGGCGGGCTGGTGCCGCTGATCCGCGAGAATTTCAGCCTTGCCGGACGCCAACTCATGCTCGCGCTTGGCCCGGCCGTGCTGGCCGGTGTGCCGGTCCTCTTCGTGCTGGTCTGGATCTCCAACGCCTATGGGGTGACCATGCCGCCGGCAGAAGCACAGATCGAGGTGAGGGCGATTGCCGCCGGGGATACCAACCCTTCGAATTGGCAGTGGCACGGCACCCCCGCTGAACCGCTGGCGTCCTCGGATATGCCCGGTCAGACCTGGTCGGTCAAGTGGCCGGCGGCGCAGGCGAACGCGACCCTGATCACTGCCCGCGGCGAGAACATCATCGAACTCCCACCCGACCGGCCCGCGCCCGTGGTGCACAAGCGCCAATGGTGGAACGCGCTGATCGGCAATCCGGCCGGCTACCTCGACCGGGCCAGCCCGGCCGAGGCAGTCTATCTGAACCTGCCGAAGAAGCAGATGCTGCCGTTCGGCCCCGGCTGGATGCGCGGCTGGGCGTTTCTCTATTTCTTGCTATTGATCGTCGGGTCGCTGGCATTGAAACTGATCTGGCGCCTTCACTAACCTACCTACTGCGGAGCCGCATCTCCGGCGTGACATTCACTACGAAGGGCGTACCATTCGTAGCCTATCAACACGGATTCCTCATCATGAAATTTCTGAACGCCGCTTTTCTATTCTTCGCGCTTTCGCTGGTCTCAACGGCGCAGGCCGCCACCATCGGCGAGCCGGCACCGGACTTCGAGCTGGCCGACCAGTACGGCGAGACGCACTCGCTGGAAGACTTTCGCGGCAAGTGGCTGGTGGTGTTTTTCTATCCGAAGGCCGACACGCCCGGCTGCACCACCGAGGCCTGCAATTTCCGCGACAACATCTACGCCATCCGCGGCGCGGGCGCCGAGGTCGTGGGGATCAGCGTCGATTCGGTCGAAGACCAGAAAAAGTTCTCCGACAAGTACAAGCTGCCGTTCACGATCCTGTCGGACACCGGCGGAGAGACCTGCGACGAATACGGCGTACTCAGGAGCTTCGGCAGCATGGAAGTCGCCAATCGCGAATCATTCCTGGTCAACCCGGAAGGGATCGTGGTCAAGCACTACGAAAAAGTATCGCCGGACACGCATACCCAGGACGTGATTGTCGACCTGAAGCAGTTTCAGGCGGAGTAGGCAGCAGGGCGAAAGGCAAAAAGCTCAAGACAGCTCTCGCGAAGGCGCAAAGACGCGAAGAAAAACAGGTCTGAAGCAGGCTCTCGCAGAGACGCAGAGAGAAGAAAGCATTCGCCTGCAAGGCAGGCTCCTACGAAAGAAAGTCCATAAATTGGCGGGGCCGGGTGAGTAGTTACAAATTGATTTTCTCCGCGGCTCTGCGTCTCCGCGAGAGATACAGGCTTCCGCTCCTCTTCGCGTCTTTGCGCCTTCGCGAGAGCTGTTTTAAAGGTTTTTTGCGGGGTCAGCGCAGGTCCCAGGCCTCTATCCACTCGGTCG
>Ga0209938_1001541_pt1 | contig 11424 bp, 8 predicted proteins | sample SalPonR2_C_D1_MG_FD_185708 | JGI IMG/M metagenome (GOLD analysis project Ga0209938, IMG submission 185708) | Salt pond soil microbial communities from South San Francisco under conditions of wetland restoration - Salt Pond MetaG R2_C_D1_MG... ... | reverse complement strand
GTGCGCTCAGGTCGAGCCCCACACCCTCGGCGCGATCGTCGACACGGAGCGGCAGGAACGAACTCATGATCTTCATCATGGCGTTCAGGGCATTCTTCCCGCGGACGAGGCCTCCGTAGAAGAAGGCCAGGGCGGGGGTCATGAGCAGGGCGAGAGCACGCGCGACGAGCACGAAGGCCTTGTCCCCGGAGGAGATGGCGGGATCGGGACTCAACGGGTTGTCCTGGATCCTGGGAGCCCGGTCGGCGCCGTACGGTCGGGGTTGGCGAATGCAAAGCGTGTCCCATTTGGTGCATGAAATGCACAGAAAGCAGAGCGCATGACGAAGGCAGGCACCACGACAGATCATATGGCCACATGAGAATGCTGATACTGCAATGGTCGAATGGCAGGCCTGTGTGCGAGAGTGCTCTTGCGAACCGGCGTCCGTGTCGCCGTCGGTGGAAGAGGGGTCGAAGCCGGGCGGATCGCCTGTATGCTGCCCGTTCGATTTCGCCCCCTCCGTTCCGTGCGTTTCCCGAGAGGTCTTCCATGCTGCGCCACTGCCCGGCGATGCCACGCGTCGTCGTCCCGATCGCCCTGTTCACAATCCTCGCCTTCTCGCCGCCGATCGTGTCGGTGGCGGCGGCCGACGAAGAGGAGTGGAACGTCGCCTCCGCCGACATCGGCCCCACCCGGTCCGCGACCTGGACCCTCACCGAGGGCACCTGGATGTCGGTGGACGTTGCCCCCGACGGCGAAACGCTGATCTTCGACCTGCTCGGCGACGTCTACACGATGCCGATCGAGGGTGGGCGGGCCACGCCGCTGCGCACGGGTCGCGCGTGGGAGATCCAGCCGCGCTTCTCGCCCGACGGCGAATGGATCAGCTTCACCAGCGACGCGGGCGGCGGCGACAACATCTGGGTGATGCGCCCCGACGGGAGCGAGGCGCGGCAGGTGACCGACGAGTCCTTCCGCTTGTTGAACAACGCGGTGTGGACGCCCGACAGTCGCTCGATCGTCGCCCGCAAACACTTCACCAGCCGCCGCTCGCTCGGCGCGGGCGAGATGTGGTTGTACGACGTGCAGCACGGGGGTGTTGGCGTGCAGTTGACCGAGCGGCCCACAGACCAGAAGGACGTCGGAGAACCCGAGATCTCCCCCGACGGACGGTTCCTCTACTACAGCATCGACGCCACGCCGGGGCCGGTCTTCGATTACAACAAGGATCCGAACGGCACGATCTACGAGATCCGCCGTCTCGATCTCGAGTCCGGCGACACCGAGACCGTGGTCGATGTGCCCGGCGGTAGTGTGCGTCCGCAGATCTCTCCCGACGGGCGTCGCCTGGCCTACGTTCGGCGTGTCCGGACGGACAGTTGGCTCGTGGTGAGGGACCTGGAGACCGGGATCGACCGCCCGATCACCGGCGACGTCTACCGGGACCAGCAGGAGACCTGGGCGATCTTCGGTGTGTACCCGGGCTTCGACTGGACTCCCGACGGTCGGTCGATCGTCATGTGGGGCAAGGGCCGTTTGCAGCGTGTGGACGTGGACACTGGTGAGGTCTCGCCCATCCCCTTCGAGGTCGAGGCCAGCCACACGGTCAACGTTGCCCAGAGGACCGAACCCCGGATCGGCGGTGAGACCTTCGGTGTCGAGGTGATCAAGTGGCCGCGGGTCTCGCCCGACGGCGCGCGGATCGTGTTCCAGGCGGTGGGCCGCTTGTGGATCCGCGACCTCGACGACGGTCGGCCCGAGCCGTTGACCGGCGACGACGACGTGTTCGAGTTCCATCCGCGCTGGTCGCCCGATGGCGATCGGATCGTGTTCACCACCTGGAGTGATGTCGAGGGCGGACGAGTGGTCACCGTGAACGCGCGGGGAGGCGATCGCCGCGTGGTGGTCGACGTTCCCGGTCACTACGCCGAGCCCGCCTTCTCGAACGACGGTGACTGGATCGTCTATCGTCGCGGCGGTGGCGACTCCTACCGCGGCCAGTTCTGGGCGACCGACCGGGGGATCCACGTCGTCGGGGCGAGCGGGGGCGAGCCCCGTCTCGTGACGGGGAATGGGATCATGCCGCGATTCGCCGCGGGCGACGACCGGCTGCTTCTCTTCCGCTCCGGAAGCCCGCGGCAGCTCGTGAGTATCGATCTCCTCGGCGGCGACGCACGCGTGCTCGCCACGAGTGAGCGCGCGGTGGAAATGGTGCCGTCCCCCGACGGCCGCTGGCTGGCCTTCCAGGAGTTGTGGGAGGTTTTTGTATGTCCGCTCCCACGTGCTGGTGGGCCGGTCGCCGTGGGACCCGAAATGGAGAATCTGCCCGTACGCCGCGTGAGCACGATCGCCGGCGAGTTCCTGGACTGGTCGGCGGACTCGCGTCGTCTGCGCTTCGGACTGGGGAGCGAGCTGTTCGAAGTCGAGGTCGCTCCGCGATTCGAGCCCGACGCCGATGCAGATGCCGAGCCGGCCGTCACCGAGCTCACGTGGGACCACCCGGCCGATGTGCCGTCGACGGACCTGGCCTTCACCAACGCCACGATCCTCACGATGGACGACGACGACACGGTCATCGAGAACGGCTCCGTTCGCGTGCAGGGCAATCGCATCGTCGCCGTGGGGACCGACGTCGACACCGGGGGTGCCGAGATCGTGGACCTGCAGGGCCGCGTACTGTTGCCGGGCTTCGTCGACACGCATGCCCACACCGGCTCGAGCAACATGGACACGCATGCGCAGCAAAGCTGGTCGTTCCTCGCCAACCTCGCCTTCGGCGTGACGACCACACACGATCCGAGCAACACGACGCGCATGATCTTCGGTAGCCGCGAGCTCATGGACGCAGGTCGTTGGCTCGCGCCGCGTATCTATTCGACCGGAACGATCCTCTACGGCGCCGAAGGAGACTTCAAGGCGGTGACCGAGAGCCTGGAGGACGCCGAGAAGCACCTGCTCCGGATCAAGGCCTACGGCGGGTTCAGCGTGAAGAGCTACAACCAGCCCCGGCGCGACCAGCGGCAGTGGATCATGAAGAAGGCCCGGGAGCACGACATGCAGGTCATGCCCGAGGGTGGTTCGACCTTCCACCACAACCTGACCTTCTTCGTCGACGGCCACACCACGATGGAGCATCCCATTCCCCTGGCACCGTTCTACGACGATGTGATGCAGCTCATGTTGCTGCCGGGTACGGCCTACACGCCGACACTGGTGGTCGGCTACGGCGGGCTGTGGGGCGAGAACTACTGGTACCAGAAGACCGAGGTGTGGAAGAACGAGCGTCTGCTCGAGTTCGTCCCGCGTGGTGTGGTCGATCCACGCTCACGGCGCCGCGTAATGGCGCCCGACGACGAGTTCTACCACGTGGATCTCGCGACCGGAGCGGCCGACTTCGTGAAGGAGGGAGGGATTGCGACCATCGGGGCGCACGGACAGATGCAGGGCCTGGGTGTGCACTGGGAGCTGTGGATGTACGAGCAGGGAGGCCTGGATCCCATGCAAGCCCTTCGCGTGGCCACACGCATGGGCGCACAGGCGATCGGCCTGGACCACGCGATCGGCAGTGTGGAGCGGGGCAAGCTCGCCGATCTGATCGTGCTGGCTCGCGATCCCCGCGAGGACCTGCGGCGCAGCGAAGAGGTCGACCACGTCATGATCAACGGCCGTCTGTACGAAGCGCGCAGCATGGATCAGATCGCTCCCGACGCAGAGCCCTTGCCACCGGGACCGCCGACCGAAACCGTCTTCGGCCTGGGCGTGCTCTGCGGTTGTGGGGCGCACTAGCGAGTCGCTCTGGGGGAATCCCCGATCCCGCGAACGCCGAGGTGTCGGGGATTCCTTCTGATCCGAGCTCATCCAAGCGCGCTCCCGACGCGAATCCCGTGGTGTCACGCCAACGCGTCGTCGACGGCGACGCGCTCCTCACGAACGGGAATGCTCGATCATGAACGCAGAGAACAGCGGAACCACGACCTGGCCCGACCTCGCGATCGGTCTCTACGACCGCCTCACCGGGCGCAATGCCGAGATCACCTACGAAGCCGACAACCTCGAGATCTCCGTGCCGAGTGCGGCCCACGACGAGGCGCGGCACGCGACCTGGCGCGTGAGCGGCACGCTGCGCGTGCGCACGCGCGAGAACGCGTGAGGCGGCTTCTCGTCGACGCCGATCTCAGGTTGAACGTCGGCGCTGCGGAGATCATCATCCGTAGCGTCGATTCCGACGCCCGGGTGGAACTCGGCAGGTGGCGCGACCTGGTCGCACTCTGGCCCCATCGCCGTCACCTGGGTGCCGCACTCGCACTGGCGCGGCGTCAGGGGATCGCGGGCGGCGTGCGCGTCCGCGGGATTCCCGTCTACGCCTGGTCGGCGCCCACCGGGAGTTGAGGCCCATCGAGACTTCCCGCATTCTCGTCACGGGAGCGACCGGCTACATCGGCGGGCGGCTCGTCCCTCTGTTGCTCGAACGAGGCTCCGCGGTGCGCTGCATGGCACGCGACGCCGACCGTCTCACGGGGCGAACGTGGAGTGACGACGTCGAGAAGGTCGGTGCCGATGCTCTCGACGCCGATTCGCTCGCCCCCGCCCTCGAAGGCGTGGACACCGCGTACTATCTGATCCACAGCATGAAGGGCGGCGAGGACTTCGCCGCGCGCGACCGCGAGGCGGCGCGCAATTTCGGCCGGGCCTGTCGTGCCGCGGGTGTGCGACACATCGTGTACCTGGGCGGTCTCGGCAGTGATCATCCCGATGCGTCCTTGCACCTGCGGTCCCGTCACGAGACGGGCGAAGTGTTGCGCGAGAGCGGGGTGACGACGACCGAACTCCGGGCCGGGGTGGTGGTGGGTTCGGGGAGCCTGGGCTTCGAACTCATCCGATACCTCACCGAGCGCCTGCCCGTGTTGATCTGCCCGCGCTGGGTGTTCACGGAGACCCAGCCGATCGCCGTGCGCGACCTGCTCCGCTACCTGGTCGCGGTCGCCGAGCGCGAGAGCGTGCAGGGGCGCATCCTGCCGGTCGGCGGGGCGGAGACACTCAGCTACGGCGACATGATGCTCGGGTACGCGAAGGTGCGCGATCTGCCGCGCCGTCTGTTGCCGGTTCCGGTCCTCAGTCCGCGACTGAGTTCGTACTGGGTGCACTTCGTCACGCCGGTGCCCGCCGACATCGCGCGGCCGCTGATCCTGGGGCTGCGGAACGAGTCGGTCGTGGAGGACGACGTCGCCCGCCGGCTGATGCCCGACATCGAGCCCGTCGACTACGAGACGGCGGTGCGTCGCGCCCTCGACAAGCTCCGCGCCGAGACGGTCGAGACCACCTGGGCCGGAGCGCTGTCCTCGAGTCAGGAAGGCCTTCCGCCGGCCCGGCTGACCACCCGCGAGGGGATGATCGTCGAACAGCGTGAGGTCGAGGTCGAGGCCACACCGCACGACGCCTTCGGTGCGTTCACACGGTTGGGGGGCGAGTTCGGCTGGCCGGCGCTGGAATGGGCCTGGCACGTGCGCGGGGTGCTCGATCGCATCGTGGGTGGGGTGGGCATGCGCCGTGGGCGGCGCCATCCGACCGAGCTGCGACCGGGCGATCCCCTGGACTTCTGGAGGGTGGAGGAAGTCGTTCCCGACGAACTCCTGCGTCTGCGGGCCGAGATGAAGGTACCCGGTGGGGCCTGGTTGGAGTTCCAGGCCCACCGTGACGCCGAGGGCCGTACCCACATGCGGCAGACCGCCTACTTCGCCCCGCACGGTCTGTTCGGGCTGCTCTACTGGTACGCTCTCTACCCGGTGCACGGGCTGGTCTTCGGCCGCATGATCGCCCGGTTGGCCCGTGTCGCCGAGGACGATTCGGGGCGAACCGCCCCGGCGTGACGCCGGGATCACGGGAGAATTTTCGCATTCCGCAATGGCGGTCGAGGTCGGGGGCTGCTACCGTGCCATGGTACGAGAGGTGAGAACCACCTCCGCCCACCTCCGCGGTCGGTCGCAAGCAGGGCCGATCCACGCTTCGCGCAAGGCCCCGCCTTCGTCCGAATGCGGGGCTTTCGCGTACGCAGTGGTGGGGACTGGCGAGTCATCGCCGGTCGGGCCCGGAGCGATCCGGATCCAACGATGACGTCACGGTACTCCGGAATGGTCCGGAGATCGGGGAACGTCGGGAGAGGGGGCGGCGAGATCCGATCCCCATTGGACAAGCGAGAAAGCAAGTCGTGAAGAAGCTGTATGTAGGAAACCTGCCGTTCAGTGCCACCGAGTCCGAGGTCCAGGCGCTCTTCGCCGAGCACGGGACCGTCAACTCGGTCGCTCTCATCAACGATCGGGAGACCGGTCGTCCGCGTGGCTTCGGATTCGTCGAGATGGAAGACGACGGCGCCGACAAGGCCATGAACAGTCTGAACGGTTACGAGATGGGCGGTCGTGCCCTTCGTGTGAACGAGGCCCAGGAGCGCCGCGGTGGCGGCGGCGGCGGTGGAAACCGCGGTCCTCGTCGCGAACGCTGGTAGGTCTCCCGCCTGCGTTTCCGGCCCTCCCACGGTTCCTTGCCGTGGGAGGGCGTTTCGTACCGGCCTTCCTGGCCGGTCATGCCCCCGAGATCACTCGTCCCACCCAGTGACCTCGAGCCCAGGATCGTAGTTTGAACGATATCAAGACGCTGGGGAGAACCCCGGCTCCGATCGCCGGCGATGTTCCGTCGTCGGCCCCCGAACCCACCAGTCCCCGCGAAGAACTCGTCGCGTCCGCTCTGCGGCCGTTCCAGCGATCGAGTATCCGCGGCAGTCTGTGGCAGCTCGCCAACAGCCTGATCCCCTACGCCGGCCTGTGGGTCCTGATGGCCCACACCGTCGAGGTCTCCTATCCGCTCACGCTGGGGCTCGCGGTGCTGGCCGCCGGCTTCCTGGTCCGGATCTTCATCATCTTCCACGACTGTGGTCACGGGTCGTTCTTCCGCTCGCGACGCGCGAACGAGTGGGTCGGCTTCCTGACCGGGGTGCTCACCCTGACGCCCCATCACAAGTGGTGGCACGACCACGCGCTGCATCACGCCCACGCGGGAAACCTCGATCGCCGGGGCGACGGCGACGTCTGGACGATGACCGTGCAGGAGTTCCGCGAGGCCTCCCGCTGGAAGAAGCTCGGCTACGTGCTCGTGCGGCAGCCGCTGTTCATGCTCACGGTGGGCCCGTTGCTGGTCTTCGTGGTCCAGCACCGCTTCCCGAGCCGGTCGAGCCGGGCGAAGGAGCGGCGGAGCGTGCTGCTCACGAACCTCGCATTGGCCGTCGGCGTCGTTACGCTGGGTCTGACGATCGGTTGGCTCGACTACCTGGCCATTCACCTGCCGATCCTGATGATCTCCGGGGCCGCCGGCATCTGGTTGTTCTACGTGCAGCATCAGTACGAAGAGACCTACTGGCGCCGTGAGGAAGAGTGCGACTTCTTCGACGCCGCGCTGCAGGGCAGTTCCTGGTACGACCTGCCGCGCGTGTTGCAGTGGTTCTCGGGGAACATCGGGTTCCACCACGTGCACCACCTGAGTCCGCGGATCCCGAATTACCGGTTGGAGGCCTGTCACCGCGCCTTCGAGGTCCTGCGGTCGGTGCGTCCCCTGGGTCTGCGACGGAGTCTGCGCTCGGCGCAGCTACGGTTGTGGGACGAGGAGCAGCAGCGTCTGGTCGGATGGCACGCCGCCTGGCGGGGTGGAGCCCGCGATTCCGTCTGACGCGGAGACGACCGCCATTGGCCGTCGGCGATCCTGCCACTAGACTGCCCTGCGTCGTCTATCCAGCCGTCCGGAGTCCGCTCCCTTGGGAATCGCCGCCGACATCTCGCTCATCGTCGTCTTCGGGCTGATCCTCGGCGCGATCGCGCACCGGCTGGGGCAGCCGCTGTTGCTGGGTTCGATCGCGGCGGGCGTGCTCCTCGGGCCGCACACCGGACTTTTCACGATCAGCGATCCCCATGAGATCGAACTGCTCGCCGAGATCGGCATCGCCCTGCTGCTGTTCTCGATCGGCATCGAGTTCTCCTTCGACTCGCTGAAATCGGTGCGGAAGGTCGCGCTGCTCGGCACGGCGATCCAGATGTCGCTGACCGGTGTGCTGGGCTTCGGCCTGGGACGCTTCCTCGGCTTCGCTCATGTCGAGTCGCTGTGGCTGGGTGCGCTGGTGTCGGTGTCGAGCACCATGGTGGTCCTGAAGACACTGGCCGGCAGCGGGGTGCTCGGCACGCTGTCCAGCCGCGTGATGCTGGGCATGCTGATCGCGCAGGATCTGGCCGTGATCCCGCTGATGATCGTGATGCCGCAGTTGAGCGGGCCGGAGTTCGACGCCACGGCTCTCGCGTGGGCGATCGGCCGTGCGGCGGTGGTGCTCACGATCCTGGTCTACGGCGGGCGCCGGGCGGTGCCCTGGCTCATGCATCGCGTCGTCGGGTGGGGTTCGCGCGAGTTGTTCCTTCTGACGGTGATCACCCTGGGACTCGGTGTCGGCTATCTCAGTCACCTGCTGGGGCTGTCGTACGCGCTGGGCGCCTTCGTGGCCGGTCTGGTGTTGAGCGAGAGCGAGTACGGGCACCAGGCGCTGAGCGACGTCATTCCGCTGCGAGATCTCTTCGGTCTTCTGTTCTTCGCCTCGGTGGGCATGCTCTTCGACCCCGTGTTCCTGGTCGAGAACCTCATGGCCGTGAGCCTGTTGGTCGTCACGGTGTTCGCAGGCAAGGCGGTGTTGTTCGGCGGGATCACGCGGTTGTTCGGATACCGGTACATCGTGCCCATCGCCACGGCGCTCACCATGGGCCAGATCGGAGAGTTCTCGTTCCTCCTGGCCCAGATCGGGCGGAAGTCGGGCGGTGTGGGCGAGGAGCTGCACTCGCTGGTGATCTCGACGGCCGTGGTCACCATGATCATCACGCCGTACATGGCGCGGCTGGCCGCACCGATCTACCGGGCCCGGCAGCGGCGACGGCCCCGGGGACCGGCTCCGATGGATGCCGGCGACCACGCGCCGCCGCGTCGGCCGGTGGTGATCGCGGGTGCCGGACGGGTCGGGCGGCGGCTCGCGCGGATCCTGCGGGAACGGGACGTCGAGGTCGTCCTGATCGACTTCGACCAGCACCGGGTGCAGATGGCGCGAGCCGACGGCTGCCCGGTGATCTTCGGGGACGCGGCGCAGGATCCGGTGCTGCACGCGGCGGGGATCGAGCGGGCGCGCATGGTCCTGGTGACGGTGCCCGCGGCCGTCGACTCGCTGGCCGTGGCCTCGCGCATCCGGGCGCTGGCGCCGAACGTGCCGCTGGTGGTGCGGACCGACACGCTGGAGGAGGTCGGGCCACTGCTCGCCCTCGGCGCGTTGAACGTGGTCCAGCCCGAGTTCGAGGCGGCGCTCGAGATGGCCCGGGAGGCCCTGGCCGAGCTCGACGTGGACGAGGCCGAGGTCCACGAGCGTCTGCTCGCCGAGCGGGCCTCCGAGTTCGGCCCCGAGACCGGCGCGCGGCGGGAGCCGAGCGCCCGATGAAACCTCGCCGACGTGGCGTCGTAGGAACGACTCCGCGCCCCGACTCCCCTGGTCCCCGGAACGAGACTCCATGAAGCCGATGCGTGACCTCCTGCTGGGTCTGGCCGCGGTGGCCGGACTGTCCGCCTGTGGCTCGGCGCCGCCGGGCCCGCCCGCGACCCCGATCGAGCCCGATCTGGCCGTGGCCACCTTCGACTCGGCGTGGGCGATCATCGAGCGCAACCATTTCGACCCCGAATTCGAGGGCGTCGACTGGCAGGCCGTCCGCGAGGAGCTGCGCCCGGAGGCGGCCGCCGCCGAGACCAACGAGGAACTACGGCACGTCCTCCACGAGATGATCGGCCGCATGCCGCTGTCGCACTTCGCGATCTATCCGGCCGATGCGGTCGATGCGCTGAGCGAAGAGGACGACGGCGCCGACGACGGGCACACGCACGGCCACGCCGACGTCGGGATCGAGATCCGCCTCGTCGACCGGGACGTAGTGGTCTGGAAGGTGCGGCCCGATTCCCCCGCCGACAGTGTGGGCATCGGCACCGGCTGGGTGCTCGAGGCGATCGACGGTCATCGCCTCGACGATCGACTCGAACGAGCGGGCGAGGACATCGAGGCCTCGGATCTGGAGATCCTGGCCATGCGCTACTCGACCGCTCTGCTCACCGGGGCCGAGGGTTCGACCGTCGAACTCGTCCTGCGCGACGGGGCGGACACCGAACACACCTTCGAGCTCGAGCGCGAGACCGCCCCCGGCCGCATCACGCGCTTCGGCAACCTTCCGCCCATGCGCGTGTCGCTGCGCGACCAGGAACGCACGCTCGACGGAACTCGCGTCGGGGTGATCGACTTCAACATCTGGCTGGTGCCGATCGCCGCCGACTTCGATCGGGCCATCGATCGCCATCGCGGTGCCGACGGGCTGGTCCTGGATCTCCGCGGCAATCCCGGCGGCGTGGCCGGCATGGCCATGGGCTTCGCCGGCCACGTGCTCGACGAGCGCGCGTCGCTGGGCGTGATGAGCACGCGGACCACGCGGCTGGAGATCCGCGCGAATCCGCGGCGGGTGAACCCGGACGGCGAGCGGGTCGAGCCCTTCGACGGGCCGCTGGCGATCCTGGTCGACGGCCTGAGCATGAGCACGTCGGAGATCTTCGCGCAGGGCCTGCAGACCATCGGCCGGGCCCGTGTGTTCGGGCAGCGTACGCCGGGCGCGGCACTGCCGTCGCAGATCGTTCGACTCCCGAACGACGACGCGCTGCAGTTCGCCTTCGCCGACTTCGTCGATCCCGAGGGCGTGCGGCTCGAGGGCCGCGGCGTGATTCCCGACGAGGTCGTCCCGCTCGATCGCGACGACCTGCTGGCCGGTCGCGATGCCCCGATGCAGGCGGCCCTGGAGTGGATCGCGGCCGAGGCACGTCCCTGAGTCACCGAGAACGTTTCCACGAAGCCCCCGTTTCCCCAGGAGCGAGTCCCGCCATGAAGAATCCCGTCGCCCTGCGTGTGCTGACCGTCGTCGGCGCGCTGACCCTGTTCGCCGCCGCGACGCCGGCCGCCGCCGACGATCACCTGCCCACCGCGCGCGAGGTCGTCGACCGCTACGTCGAGGCGATCAACGCCCGCGAAGCCCTCGAGGACGTCGAGTCGATCAAGAGCACCGGAACCTTCTCGATCCCGGCCCAGGGCATGTCCGGCGAGCTGACCATGTGGCAGAAGGCCCCCGACAAGATGCTCACGCGGATCACGCTGTCGGGCATCGGCGAGATCGAGCAGGGCTACGACGGCGAGGTCGGCTGGTCGATCGACCCCATGCAGGGCGCCATGCTGCTCACCGGCGCCATGCTCGACCAGATCCGCGACCAGGCGAACTTCCGCGGCATGCTCTACGAGGACGACGACATCGACACGCTCGAGATGATCGGCGAGGCCGAGTTCCAGGGTGA
>Ga0209938_1001536_pt1 | contig 11455 bp, 9 predicted proteins | sample SalPonR2_C_D1_MG_FD_185708 | JGI IMG/M metagenome (GOLD analysis project Ga0209938, IMG submission 185708) | Salt pond soil microbial communities from South San Francisco under conditions of wetland restoration - Salt Pond MetaG R2_C_D1_MG... ... | reverse complement strand
CCGCGCACGCCGTGTCGAAAAGCTCCACGCCCTGCCCGACCAGGCTGCCGATGATCCCGGTCAACGCATCACCCATGCCGGCCGTGGCCATCGCGGGATTGCCGAACGGGCAAACTCCGACGCGCCCCCCGGGACTGGCAATCAGTGAGCCGACGCCCTTGAGTACGACGACGGCATTGAAACGCGCGGCGATTGCACGCGCCGCGCCAAACCGGTCGCGCTGAACTTCGGCGGTGGTCACCGCCAGCAGACGCGCCGCCTCGCCCGGGTGGGGGGTCAGAATCCAGTTCTCCCGGTCGAATCCGCGTTCGGCCAGCAGGTTCAGCCCGTCGGCGTCGAGCACCACGGGCCGGTCGCAGTCCAGCAGCTGTCGCCAGGCTTCGTGCGACCAGTCGGAAGTGCCAAGTCCCGGCCCGACCGCTATCACATCGGCACGCGCAGCCAGTGCATCGAGCGTGTCTCCGTCTTCGCCGTCGGCCCACATGGCCTCCGGCAGGCTTCCTGCCAGCGAAATCGAATGCTCGCGCCGGGTCGCGACCGAGACCAGCCCGCTGCCGGTCATGAGCGCCGCGCGCGCGGCCAGCATCGTTGCGCCCGGCATGTTGTAGTCGCCGCCGCAGACCAGCAAATGGCCCAGCGCACCCTTGTGAGTCGAGCGTGCGCGAGCCGGGAGAAATCGCTCGAGGGCGTCTTTGGACAGCCGTTCGGCATCAGGTTCAAGGTCACGGTAGACCGTGTCGGGCACATCGAGGTCGTCGAACAGCAACGTGCCGGTGAAATCGGGCGCCCGCCCCGTTTCAAGCCCGCGCTTGCGGCCGATGAAACTTACCGTCACATCCGCGCGCACGGCCGCGCCGAGCGGCATGCCGGTGTCGGCATGCAGGCCGGACGGCACATCGACCGCAACGACCGCGGCATCGGATGCATCGATAGATTCGATCAGTGCCGCATAATCGTCGCGCACCTCGCGATCGAGTCCGGTGCCCAGCAGCGCATCGACGATGACGTCGGCTTCTATTTCGCCGTCCGGATCGGAGACCGGGCCACCGCCGTCGATCCATGCATCGGCCGCCCGTCGGGCATCGCCGCCGAGTTCTTCGGGGTTTTTCATCGCGATCACCCGCACCCGGAACCCGGCATGCCTCGCCAACGAGGCGACCACGTAACCGTCGCCGCCGTTGTTGCCGCCGCCGCAGCAGGCCACGAAGCTTCTCGCTTCGGGGTAGCGCGCCCGGATGGTCCTGAATACGGCCGCGCCGGCGCGCTGCATCAGTTCGAAGCCTTCGATGCCGTGGTCCTCGATGGCGCGGCGGTCCAGTTCGCCAACCTGTTCGGCGCGGTACAGGCGATTGTCGATATCCATAGACGTGTCCAGAACGAACCAGGAGCCTCAGATTAACGCAGATCAGCGAATCAATACGACAAAACGGCAAAAGCATGAAACCACGAAGAGCACGAAGGAAAGCCATACAAGAACCAATTAAAACCAAAACACTAAAACACCAAAAAACCAAAACACCAATTGACGAACCACTTCGTCGTTCAATAGTCGTGATACAACTGAACAATTCAGGCTCGCCCCTGTCACGATCCGTATCATGCATTCCCAACGCCAGACCGACAAACCGAACCCGCACCCGGATCTCGATGCGCTCAAGATGCGTATCCGGCAATGGGGACGGGGACTGGGCTTCCAGCAGATCGGCTTCGCCGACACCGACCTGACCGAAACAGAAGCGCAACTCGACCAGTGGCTGGCAGAAGGCCGCCACGGCGACATGGACTGGATGGGCCGCCACGGCCGGAAGCGCACCCGGCCGGACGAGCTTGTGCCGGGCACACGCTCGGTGATCGTGCTGCGCATGGACTACCTGCCGGCCGACGCGACCCCGGTCGAAACACTTCTGGAGCAACCGGACAAGGCTTGCATCTCGCGCTACGCGATCGGCCGCGATTACCACAAGACGCTCAGAAGCCGGCTCAAGAGACTCGCGCAGAAGATCGAGAACGAAATCGGGCCGTTCGGCTATCGGGTATTCACCGACTCGGCGCCGGTGATGGAGAAGCCGCTGGCGGCCAAGGCCGGTCTGGGCTGGATCGGCAAGCACACCAACCTGTTGAACCGACACAACGGAAGCTGGTTCTTTCTGGGCGAAATCTATACCGACCTGGAATTCGAGCCCGACCGGCCGGTGCGCGACCACTGCGGATCGTGCCGGAAGTGCATCGACGTGTGCCCCACCCAGGCGATCACGGCACCGTATCAGCTCGATGCGACACGCTGCATTTCCTACCTGACGATAGAGCTCAAGGGTTCGATTCCGATCGAATTCCGCGAAGCGATCGGCAATCGGGTCTACGGCTGCGACGATTGCCAGGCGGTGTGCCCGTGGAACCGCTACGCGCAATTTACCGGCGAGGACGACTTTCAGCCGCGCGAGGACCTGGACGCCGGATCGCTGGTGGAACTGTTCGGCTGGGACGAAGACACGTTCCTCGCGCGTACCGAGGGCACCGCGATTCGCCGGATCGGCTTCGAGCGCTGGCTGCGCAACCTTGCCATCGGGCTGGGCAATGCGCCGACGTCACCCGAGGTGGTCGCCGCGCTGCAGGCCCGCCGGGAATATCCATCCGCAATCGTTCGCGAACATGTGGAGTGGGCAGTGGAGCGCCACGCCAGGTCGACCTGATGTTGCTTTCAGCTCGTCTTGTCAAGGACCCGAGAACGAGCCGGCTTCAGAATCTCACGCCCACGCCAAGATTCAGATTGGCGCGGCTGCTGTTCGGATTCACCGGCCACAATTCGATCTGTTCGGCGACCAGCACCGGATGATCCAGTGCGAACGCACCCACCGAACGCGATTCGACGCCCGTAAAGCGTCCCAGCGCGGTCACGTAGCGGCCCGGCGAGTAGGTCATGGGATCGAGAAACCCCCGATGCAGCATCACGAAGCGCGCGCCGCCGTCTGCTTCTCGCCTCGGCCGGTCTCCCGGGCCCAGCGGCAACGCCAGAATCTCCACCTCGGTGGCATCGTCTCGATTGACGATGCCGACGATGCGCCCGCCCCAAACCACCCGGACACCGGTGGCATCACGCTGCGCCAGCGCTTCGCCCGGACCCAGCGCCGCCGGCTCGCCGCCGGCGGTGTCGAAGGGACTGCTGGCGCAAGCGGCCAGAATTAGCGTCAGGAAGATCGCTGAGAAGACTGATTTCATGTCGGCCACCTGGATCTGAATGGTTTCATGGGATGGTTTCATGGGATTGAAGCTTCGCCGGTCCGATTGACCAGTCTAACGGGTCTGTCGGGCAAGCCGATCTGCCAGTGCCGCCAACTTGCGCTGCACCGGCGGCGCGTGCTCCGGGCCGATCCGCACGAGAATCTTGCGGCCCCACGAAAGCTGCTCCAACGATGGATCAATATACTCGTACAACACTTTCGGCTGCTGCAGCGTCGGCCGGGACGCGGGCGTTTCGAATTCGGCCAGGTGCCTCAGGATCTCGATCGTACGCTGCCGGAATGTCTGACCGGCATGTTCACCAAGCGCCTGCCAGGCTTTCTCCAGCGCCGGCTCGTAGCGTTCGAATATTTCGGCCATCTCCACAGCGTCCATGCGATCGAACATTGCCCGATAAGGCCGGTACCGTGGGTCCGGCGTCTCGGGCAGCCTCGGTTCACCGCCTTCGCGCTCCAGGCGCGGCAAGCCCGGTACGTGTGCCAACGGCCGGAAGCGCAAAGGCACAGGGGCACCATCCAGGCTGTTGACGGTGGTCACCAGCCGCTCCAGCAGGCGCTCTTCGACGATCATTTCGAGCTGGCGCGGTCCGAGCCGCACCGCCAGGTCCTCGCGAAGCAGTCGTTGCTGCCGCTCCAGGGAAACTTCCGGCTCGGGCACGGTCTCGGCCTCGCCCGGTCTCGGCACCACGGGCTCGTCGGAAACCGGATTATCTCTATCGGCCTCGGCGGGACCGTTCTCTGGCTTAGCTGCCGGCGCTTCATCCAACGGCGTCGCCTCGAACGAATCGGGACGCCCGAACCGGTCACCGGATTCGGCGTCCGTCGGGGCCTCCAATTCTGTCTCTGGCGGCACGGCCCGCTCACTGTAGAAATACAAGGCGAGCGCGGCAAGCGCCAGCACGACGGCTGCAAATACGCCGACGCGTCCACCTATGTTGTTGAATTCAGATCGCATTGCATATTCTCCTCGGTCAGGCTCCGGCCCGGCGCACGCGGAGCCGGTGTTACCATATACGACCATTCGAATAGACAGGAAATTCCATGCAAGCAAAAGGCGATACCGTCGTGACCATCGACTACACGCTGACAAGTAACGACGGGGAGGTCATCGATACCTCGGAAGGTCGCGAACCGCTGGCGTATCTGCACGGCCACGGCAACATCATCCCGGGGCTCGAAAAAGCGCTTGAAGGCAAGGGCGAAGGGGAAGAAATAAAGGTCAAGGTGGATCCTGAAGAAGGCTACGGCCCGCGACGCGACGAACTGATCCAGCAGGTTTCCATGGAAGCCTTTGCCGGCATCGACGAGGTCGAGCCCGGTATGAAGTTCAATGCCGAATCCGCACAGGGCCCGCTGGTGGTCAAGGTCACCGATGTCGACGGCGATCAGGTCACCATCGACGCCAACCATGACCTGGCCGGCGAGCAGTTGAATTTCGACGTCACCGTGCGCGAAATCCGCGACGCCAGCCCCGAAGAACTGGAGCAGGGCCAGGTGGCCGGCTGACCGGTTCAAGAAAATCCGAAGCACGAGAAAACCGGGCCTGGCGCCCGGTTTTTTTGTGCCGACGCTCGGGCCGGACTTCCTTTCAGCCCGGCTTATTCACGACCCGACTCGCGCCTTCTCCAGCGTTTTTGCCAGCCACGCCGCCGACGTTCGACAGTTCTACCGGCAGGTTCATTAGATTGTTGACCTTGGCCAGTTCGCCGAACTGCTTGACGTACTGCTCGGCGATCCTGAGGCTGACCGCATCCGGACCGCCCGGTAGATCGATCGCCTTGGCGATTCTTTCGAGACCGCCGGCGGTGGCCTCGGCGATGGCCCGGACCGCCGCGTCGCGGCCCTTGGCTTCGTTGATCTGTTTTTGATCGCGGTCCCAGCGATCGCTGACGTTGCCCCGGAATCAGACCTTGATCTTCTCGCGCATCAGCAGCATCGGCGAGGGGCTCGAGCGCTACTTGTCCGGCGGTCCACGCCGAGCCGACAGCGCCTGAAGGCCAAAAGAATCCATTTTACATATGGAAATCGATTTACTGATAGACTCTGCACATGAACCTTCGCGCTGTACATTACCTCGTCACCCTCGCCGACGTGCGCCATTTCAGCAAAGCCGCCGAGCGCTGCCACGTCAGCCAGCCCACGCTGAGCACCCAGATTCGCAAGCTCGAGGACGAGCTGGACGTCCAGCTGGTGGAACGCTCGCCGCGCAAGGTCATGCTGACCGAGGTGGGCGAGGAAATCGTAGAGCGCGCGCGCGCCATGCTGGCCGACGCAGACGCCATTCGCGCCATCGCGCGGCGCAGCAAGGACCCGCATTCAGGCACCATACGCATCGGCATTTTCCCGACGCTTGCGCCCTATTTCCTGCCGCACGTCGTACCGGAAATCCGCAAACGCTTCCCGCGCCTCACCCTGAGGCTGTTCGAGGAGAAAACCGAGGATGTTATCGAAATGATACGCCAGGGCCGTCTGGACGCAGGCCTGCTGGCGCTGCCCGTGGATGCCGAACAACTCGCCTCGCGCGTTCTGTTCGAAGAGCCCTTCGTGCTCGCTGTGCCCGAATCGCACGCATTGGGCAAGCGGAAATCCATCACCATGGACGATCTCGAAAAGGAAGAACTGCTGCTCCTCGAGGACGGCCACTGCCTTAGAGAACAAGCGCTTGAAGTCTGTCACCTCGCCGGCGCCCACGAAAAGCTCGATTTCCATGCGACCAGCATGGAAACCCTGCGTCAGATGGTCGCCGCCGGGACAGGCATCACGTTGATGCCCGTCATGGCGGTCAAGCCGCCGGTCGCGCACACCGACAACCTGGCTATCCGGCCGTTCGCCGAGCCCGGTCCGAAGCGCACCATTGCGCTGGTGTGGCGCAAGTCCACCGCATTGGGTGGATTTCTCGAGGAACTGGCCGAGATCTTTTCTTCGATCGACCCGGAGCTGCTCAAGCCCTGATGGGGGCAACCCTGGCCGGGTGCGGGCGGCTTTTGATTTCAATTTCAACTTCAAAGCCATCGGCTCCCGGCATCGTGCACGCAGCGCGTGGCGAAACGGTTTTGACGTTGAAATCGAAAAACCTAAATCTTCAATCGGCTCCTGAGCCGATACCAAGGCGTATCCCGATTGATAACAACGATGAACACCTTGCGAAGATATCCCTCGGGGCAGTCGATCGGCTTGACGCCGTGCCACGAGTTGCCCTGCCGAATGAACAACAGGCTGCGGTTGCCCAGCGACTCCGAACTCATCGCCTCGTCGAAATCTCCGAACGCAGGGGCCGAGCTGGCCGGGAAGCGGCCGCGATCGTCGAGCACCTGGGTCTCGCCGCCCCACTCCGGCTTCCAGTCTTCCGGAGTGTTGAGATAGAAGATGTGCGACCCGAGCTTCCAGACCGCGTCGCAGTGCGGAGACACCGAACAGCCGTCGGGAGTGTAGTGAAAATGGAACTTCAGGCTGAAGCGGTCGTGCCCGATCATCCGGGCGAGAAACTCGGTGTATTCGGGGCCTCGCAATTCATCGACAAAGGCCTTCCACGCATCACCCAACGGCAGATCGTCCTGCCATTCCAGGGCGTAGCGGTCGTGCGCCTGCTGTCCGTGCTTGCGCGAACGGCCGAATACCGGCTTGAACTGACTCACATCGGGAAGCTGCTCTATCAGGGTATCGAAGCCGTCTTGAGTCAACAGCCCGGCCGGATTGGCCCAAGGGTACGGCCGGGTGGAGCGGAACTGTTCGCCATCCATTTCGGCGAGTTTTGCGGAATCGAGGAACATTCGCGGTTCGGGTCGTGATCAGGATTTCCATTATCGCACCGCGCGGCGCTGAACGGCGCGATGCGACACGGTTGCACGACCGTCAGCGGTTACACTCGAAACGTTGCAGTCAACGGTTCGAGAACACGTGCGCCTGATCCACCTGACCGATCCCCATTTGACCTCGCTGGATGCCTGGCGCCCGGGAATTGGCGCCGGCAAACGCTGGCTGTCGTGGCTTTCATGGCAGGGTCGACGACGCGAAAGACACCAAAGGCACCGACTGACTGCACTGACGAAGCACCTCGATACGACCCGCCCCGATGCCTGGGCCGTTACCGGCGACCTTTGCCAGATCGGCCTGGAGCGGGAAGCGATCGAAGCAGCCCGGTGGCTGGAAGCGCTGGCGCCGCCCTCACGAATGCTGCTGGTGCCGGGCAATCACGACATTTTTGCCCGAGACTCCCGATCGACGATCGCTCGACACTGGGCCGACTATCTGCACGTCGAGGAAAGATCGCCGGTCTGGCCGGTGGTTCGGTGCGTTGGCGATGTGGCGATGATCGGCGTTAACTCCGCGGTCGTGACGCCGGTACTTCGGGCCTCGGGACGCGTCGGGAATGAAATGCGGGAGCGGCTTGGCGACGCGCTTGATGCCCACCGGGGTTATTGCCGCGTTGTGCTCATCCATCACCCGCCGGCGCCCGGGGTGTGCAAACGGCGAAAAGCACTCGTGGATGATCGGGAACTCAGTGATTTACTGGCCGAACACGGGGCGGCCATGGTGCTGCACGGGCACCTGCATCACAATCGGGAATACGGCATCGAAACGCGCGGCGGAAACTCCGTTCCGGTTTTCTGCACGGCATCAGCGTCTGCCGCCGGCCGGCAGGGTGTGGCCGCGGCACGCATCTTCGACATCGAGTCGAAAGCGGGGGGTTATCGCATCGGAATGCGGCTGGAAGCGCTGGATGCCTGCAACAGAGCGCACACCATCGACAAGCGGCACTGGAACAGCGTGGGCTGAACGGGACCGGACAGCTTCGAGCTTACTCGACGCGCACGCTTTCGTCTGTCACTTCGGCCGGCATTGGCTCCGGATCGGGCAGATTGGCCGGTGTTTCCTCGGTCGCGCGCATGGTCGAGGCGCTATGGCCTTCGGCCAGCAGATACTCAAGCCACTTGAGCAAAGCCCGGTTCATGCGCCAGCTGCGCTCGACCAGGCCGCGAACGGGCAGATCGGGTCCGGCCAGACGCTCGATGCCCTGCTCGGGTGAAAACGAGGTGGCTTCGGCCATGCGCGCATCGTGATAAACACGGATATGGGCGTTCGGGTGCTGCTCGCGCTCGGGGCCCAGCAGGTAGGTCAGCTGCAGGAACGTGGTGTAGTTGTGCCGCTCCAGGACCCGCATGTAGAGTTCCGGCGCGTCATCGATTTTCGACACCAGCACGTCGCTGCGGGCCAGATCTTCCGGCATCAGCACGCTGAGCGCATGGAAAACCCCGGAATGCAGCGACGGCAGGCGTCGAGCGATGACCCGGGACAACGAATTTGGATTGCGCAATTGTGTCAGCATTTCAGGAGCATAGCACAGCAGTTTGGGTTTTCCGATTCTTGACAAATCGGAAAATACGTGGTTCAAAAATGATCTCTGTCCAACCCCAGTTCGAGCAGAATCCGGCTCGCAAGTTCCTCGACCGACGCACGGGTCGAACTGAGTGCCGGCACACCCTCGCTTCTAAGCAGCGATTCGGCCGCATCCACTTCGTAGCGACACTGCTTGAGTGACGCATAACGACTGTCGGGTCGCCGGGTCTGACGAATTTCCGCCAGCCGTTCGGCATCGATGGTCAGGCCGTACAGCTTTTGTTTGTGCTGGCGAAGAAATTCCGGCAACCGGGGTTTTTCGAGATCTTCTTCAGTTAACGGGTAGTTTGCGGCTTTCAGCCCAAAATGCAAGGCCATATAGAGACAAGTTGGCGTTTTTCCCGATCGCGAGACCCCCACGAGGATCACATCGGCGTTTTCCAGACGTTTGGAGATGCCGTCGTCGTGCGCCAGAGCGTAGTTCGTGGCCTCCATCCGATCTTCGTAGCGGTGGGTATCGCTGATGCCGTGGGCCTTGCCCACCGAGTGCGAGCCGATCGTCCCGAGAATTTCCTCGAGCTGCGGCATGAAGGTCGCAAACATGTCGAAAACATGTGCGTTGCAATCGGCAAGGGCGGCGCCGACTTCATAGTCGACTATGGTACTGAATACCAGCGGCCGCGGCGCCTCGTCGGCCGCCGACCGGTTGATCAGGTCGACCGCCTCGCGGGCCTTTTCCACGGTGTCGACGAAAGGCAGCCGCACCTGGCGGAACTCGTGACCGGCGAACTGCGTGAGCAGGCTGTGGCCGAAGGTTTCGGCCGTTATTGCGGTGCCATCGGAGATGAACAGGACGGTTCGGCGCATAGGCTGGCGGTTACAATATGAGTTTGAGAGTTGACAAGGGATTCGACCGATTGTGATGACAAGCGTGACTGAGTATATCCGCTGGCTCGACCAGCTAGGCATGGACGACCTCGAACAGGTCGGCGGCAAGAATGCATCACTTGGCGAAATGATCGCAAATCTGGCGTCCATGGGCGTGAACGTGCCCGGCGGATTTGCCACCACGGCCGATGCTTTCCGCGATTTCCTGGCCGAAACCGGGCTGGACGAAAAGATTCGGGCCCGACTGGAATCGCTGGATGTCGAGGATGTGCGCGAACTGGCGACAGCCGGCAAGGAAATCCGCGGCTGGATCGTCGAAACACCCTTGCCCGAGGCCCTCAGCGACGCGATTCGCGATGCCTGGGCCGAGATGCGCGAGCGCTTCGGCGACGATATCGAAGTGGCGGTTCGCTCCTCGGCCACCGCCGAAGACCTGCCCGACGCCTCGTTCGCCGGCCAGCAGGAGACCTTCCTCAACGTGCGCGGCCTGGAAGACGTGGCGCGCAAGATCCACGAAGTGTTCGCCAGCCTGTACAACGACCGGGCGATCGCTTATCGGGTGCACCACGGCTTCGAGCACGCCGACGTGGCGCTTTCGGCGGGTATCCAGCTGATGGTGCGCTCCGACGTCGGCGCGGCCGGCGTTCTGTTCACGCTGGACACCGAATCCGGCTACCGCGGCGTGGTATTCATCACCTCCAGCTACGGATTGGGGGAAAGCGTGGTCCAGGGTGCGGTCAATCCCGACGAATTCTATCTGTTCAAAGCCAACCTGCAGGCCGGCCGGCCCTCGGTGCTGCGCCGCAGCATCGGCACCAAAGCCACGCGTATGGTCTACGGCGAATCCGGCGGGGTGGCCACCGAGGATACCCCGGAAGAATTGAGGAACCGGTTCTCGATCACCGACGCCGACGCCGAAAAACTGGGACAAATGGCGCTGACCATCGAAAAGCACTACGGCCGGCCCATGGACGTCGAGTGGGGCAAGGATGGGCACACCGGCGAGCTCTACATCCTGCAGGCCCGCCCTGAAACGGTCAAGAGCCGCTCCGGCCAGGTCATGGAACGCTTCAAGCTCGAATCACGCGGCGACGTGCTGGTCGAGGGGCGCGCGATCGGTCAGCGCATCGGCCAGGGCAAGGCCCGAGTCGTCGGCGACATCGCCGACATGCACGAGGTCGAATCCGGCGACGTGCTGGTCACAGACATGACCGACCCGGACTGGGAACCGGTGATGAAGAAGGCCTCGGCCATCGTCACCAACCGCGGCGGCCGCACCTGCCACGCCGCCATCATTGCCCGCGAACTGGGTATTCCGGCCGTGGTCGGCTGCAGTGACGCCACCGACAGGGTTCGCCACGGCGATGAGGTTACGGTGTCCTGTTCCGAAGGCGATACCGGCCGCGTCTACGCCGGCAATCTCGAATTCAGCGTTTCCGAGGACAGCCTGGAGGAGATGCCCGTCGCGCCGGTGAAACTGATGATGAACGTGGCCAATCCGGACCGCGCCTTCGATTTCGCCCAGATTCCCAACCACGGCATCGGCCTGGCCCGGCTGGAATTCATCATCAACCGGATGATCGGCATTCATCCCCGAGCGCTTCTTGAATACGACAAGCAGTCACCGGAGCTCAAAGCCGAGATCGACAAGCGCATTGCCGGCTACGATTCGCCGGTGGACTTCTATGTCGACCGGCTGGTCGAAGGCATTGCGACGATCGCCGCACCGTTCGGACCCAACCCGGTGATCGTGCGCCTGTCGGATTTCAAATCCAACGAATATGCCAATCTGATCGGCGGTGAGGCCTTTGAGCCGGAAGAGGAAAACCCGATGATCGGCTGGCGCGGTGCCTCGCGCTATGTCGACGACGACTTCAAGCCGGCGTTCGAGCTCGAATGCCGCGCCCTGCGCAGAATCCGCGACGAAATGGGCCTGGAACACGTCTGGGCCATGGTGCCTTTCGTGCGCACTGTCGGCGAGGCCCGAGAAGTCG
>Ga0209938_1001534_pt1 | contig 11468 bp, 8 predicted proteins | sample SalPonR2_C_D1_MG_FD_185708 | JGI IMG/M metagenome (GOLD analysis project Ga0209938, IMG submission 185708) | Salt pond soil microbial communities from South San Francisco under conditions of wetland restoration - Salt Pond MetaG R2_C_D1_MG... ... | reverse complement strand
ATTCTCGGTCAGGATCCCTATCATGGGCCGGGCCAGGCGCACGGGCTGTGCTTCTCGGTCCGCCCGGGCATCCGGGTTCCGCCGTCTCTGGTCAATATCTTCAAGGAACTGAACAATGACCTCGGCTTCGTTATCCCGAGCCACGGCTGCCTGCAGCCGTGGGCAGACCACGGTGTGCTGCTGCTCAACGCCGTGCTCACGGTAGAGCGCGGCCAGGCCGGCGCGCACCAGGGAAAAGGCTGGGAGCGATTCACGGACCGCGTCGTCGAGGTTGTCAACGGCGGCGAGCGACCGGCGGTATTCATGCTCTGGGGCAGTCAGGCGCAGCGCAAGGGGGACGGCATCGACCGCAACCGCCATCTGGTGCTGACGGCCCCGCATCCGTCCCCATTGTCTGCCCACCGCGGTTTTTTAGGCTGTCGGCACTTCTCTAGGGCCAACGTCTGGTTGACTCAGCAGGGGATGACGCCGGTGGACTGGCGGCTTCCGGAAAAGATGTAGCCGTGGGTTATCGGTTGTCGCGATGACTGCATCGCCGGCGGCGTCAGTCTGCCTGTAACGTCAAAGGCCGTTTCGCGGCCGCAGGCCGCAATCTAGCTGCAGCGCGAAGCGCGGGGCAGTTCGCAGGAAAGCCTCTGTCGAGGCCACTGGACGGGAAGAGTTAAGGAATGGTGGCCAGGGACAGAACCGGAGCGCCAGCGGAGCTCGCCGGCTTTATGCCGGCAATCTAGCTGCAGCGCGAAGCGCGATAGGCAGTTCGAAGGAAAGCTTTAGTCGAGGTCGGGGTAGCGCAATTGGGGAAAGTGGTGGCCAGGGACAGAATCGAACTGCCGACACGGGGATTTTCAATCCCCTGCTCTACCGACTGAGCTACCTGGCCTTCCGGGTTTTCCTTTTGCGCTATACGGTCATCGTATGGGTCAACACCGCAAGCCGGGTATTTAACCTCGAACCGACGCAAAAGTCAACAGTGTGTTGCCCGAAAAGCAGTAAATCCGGTTCACCGCTGATCGATCAGCGCGGTCGAGATCCGGGTACCTCTTTCCGTGCCATTTCGCGGAATCGTAGTCGTCCAGGCCAGCAGGAGCCGGCCGTCAACGTCCACCATGCGGGGAAATCCGCTGACGCGTCCTCGTTCCAGCCGGCCCAGAGTTTGATCGCCAAGCAGCTTGCCGTCCAATGAATAGCGCGCGATCTGCAGTCGGGCGCCATCGTCATCGTCATCCATCCAGCTCAGGGCGAAGCCCTCATCGATCCAGGCGAGTTGAACGCGTCCCAACGCCGTGCCCGGCGATCGGGTCACGAGCGGGCCGAACGTGGCGCCGGCATCCGTCGAGATTGCGAAGCGCACGCGCGGGCTGTTGTCGGCCATTGTGAACCAGGCGACGATGACTCGCATTCCGCTTGCGAGCAGCGAGGGGCCGTTGACCGGGCATCCACCGATTTTCCAACCGTCTGCATGTACCAGGCGCGGTTGCGTCCAGCCATCGGCGGTGCGCCGGACGACGGCGATATCGCGAATTTCGTCTTCGGTTCGATTGCGGTAGGCGACGACCGGGCCCAGGGCGGTGGTCCCGCTGGCGGTCTGGCAGCAGTCGCAGACGCTGTCGTCGATGAGTCGGTCCGGCCCAAGTTTGCCGTCGGCGTCGATCATGGCGGTGCGTAGCGTCATGAATCCGCGGTGATCGTGATCGCCGCCCCCGGCCGCGCCCGTTTCGCGGCCGTCCAGCCAGACAATGCCGGTACGGTTCCGCCCGGCTGGGAAATAACTCACGAATCCGTGTTCGGTCGAAGTCCGGTCGCCGTGCGGGGTTTTCGGCTCGCTCCAGCTTTTGCCGGCATCGGAAGAATGCGCGACGCGAATATCGTAGGCGTAGGTTGCATCGGCCGATTTTTCGAGCCAGTGAGCAATCCAGGTGCCGTCGGCGCGCGCGTGAACCGCAGGGGTGTCGGCCCAATTGGCGAACCAGTCGCGGCCGCGCGCAATTTCGCGGACCTCGCCGAATCTGCCGTTTTCATATCGACTCAGCTTCAGGACGTGGTATCCGCCGTTTCTTTCTATCCAGCTCAAAATGGCGCCCGCGCCGTCCGGCAATGTCGTCAGGGCGGGTGCCATGGCGCTGTTGCCGGACGGGTTCTCTATGCTCACCGCCTGCGCCTGGACGAAAGCGGCCGGAAGAAGCGGCATCACTAAAGCGAGAAAAATTCTGCGGAACATTTGCCGACCCCGGGGGTTCAGGAATATGATCGAATCTGTGATGATGGCAGACTGACTGGAATTTTCAAAGCGAAGGGCATAGCGCCATGATGACAGGAACGAACGACATGCGGCGGTTGCGTTGGGTGGGATGGGTCGCCCTGACCCTCGCTTTCGTCTGCGGATGTTCTGCCGCGCCGCGGAGCGATCCGCCGACTTACGGTGACTGGCGGCCGGAGTCGGGGGAGCGGGTGGACCGGGTTCGCTTCTCGAACCTGATCGACTGGCAGCCGCTGGATCGCGACTGGATACTGCTTCGGTTCAACGGCGGCAAATCGTTCGCGCTTCGCCCGCGCGATCCCTGCATGGCCGACGTTCGCGAAGCCAGGACGCTGGAACTCGTCCCGGCGATGCCGAATCTGCTGCACCGATCCGACCAGGTGCGACTGGACGATAATGTCTGCCTGATCGAGGAAATCCGGTCCATGCCTTCTCGACCCGGCGACGGCGGCACGCGAGGCAGTGCTTACCCGTCCAACGGCGGCTGACGGGGCTGGCGGCCCCGATTCGGATCATTCCGGCGGCACATAACCTTCGGCGGCATCCACTTCGCCGCCGAACAGAAACGCCTCGGCCTGTTCCTCCAGGTATTTGCGGTGCTCGCGGTCGATCGGCGAGAGTCGTTTTTCGTTGATGAGCATGGTCTGGTGGGCCAGCCATTGTTTCCACGCCTGGGCCGAAATCTCGTTGTAGATCCGCTCGCCCAGTTCACCCGGGAGCGGCTTGCGCGTAAGCCCTTCGGCCTCGCGGCCGAGAAATTTGCAGTGCACGGTTCGTGTCATGAGGTTCTCAAGTAAAGATGGGGGAAATCGTTGCAAAGCGTAGCGAGCGGGTGGCTGGCGGTGGCCGCCGGCGCGCAGGCACCGCAGTGTACGAAGTTGTACATGAGGATTCCGAGCACCGCCGAACGCCGCCAGCGGCAAGCGCAGTAGCTTTGCAGCGATATCCTAGAATAACAGCCAGAAGTCGACTATCGCATCGCCGCCGACCAGCACCAGCCAGCCGGCGGCGGCCAGGAAGGGGCCGAACGCGATCGGCACTTCCCGCCCCATTTTTCTAAGCGCGATCAGCCCCAGTCCGAGCACTGCACCGACGCCCGAGGCCAGCAGTATGACCGTCGGCAGCACTTGCCAGCCGAACCAGGCCCCGATGGCGGCCAGCAGCTTGAAATCGCCGTAGCCCATGCCTTCCTTGCCGGTCACCAGCCGGAACAGGTGGAATACCAGCCACAGCACCAGGTATCCGGCAACCGCGCCGACGACCGCCGATTCCAGGTCGGTGAAGACGCCGAAGACGTTCAGGGTCAAGCCCAACCAGAGAAGCGGCAGCGTCAACTGGTCGGGCAGCAGCTTGTGGTCCAGGTCGATGCCGGCCGCGGCGATGAGCGTCCAGGTGAAGACCAGGCCGGCCAGTCCGGCTGTGGTTGGTCCCAGTTGCCAGATCACCAGCACGGACAAGATCGCCGTGAGCAACTCGACGACCGGGTAGCGCATCGATATGGCCGTGCCGCATTTGCGGCATCGGCCCCGAAGAATCAGCCAGCTGGCCACCGGAATATTGTCGTACCAGGCGATCGGATGGCTGCACGAGGGGCAGCGCGATCGACCGCTGGCAATACCGGCCGGCGTTTCATGGGGCGCTTCGTCTCCCTCGAGTCCCAGCAATTCGCGGCACTGGCATTTCCAGTCGTGGAGCAGTGCGGCCGGAAAACGCAGGATGACCACGTTCAGAAAGCTTCCGACGAGCAAGCCGAGAACGACGACCAGCGCATAGAGCGTGGCCGGGTGGAGAGCAGCCAGGTATTCCATCGATCACATGACGGCTGCCAACTTGAAGATGGGCAGGTACATGGCCACCACGATACCGCCGACGATGATGCCGATCAGGATGATGATGAACGGCTCGAGCAGGCTCGATAGCGCATCGACGGTGTTGTTGACTTCCTCTTCGTAGAAGTCGGCGACCTTGAGCAGCATCGCGTCCAGCGAACCGGCTTCCTCGCCGATCGCGGTCATCTGGACCACCATGGGCGGAAACAGGCCGGTCTGCTGCATGGCCAGCTGCAACTGGTGTCCGGTCGCGACGTCGTCGCGGATCTGCAGCGTGGCGTCGCCGTAGACGACGTTGCCGGTGGCACCGGCCACTGTCTTGAGCGCATCGACCAGCGGCACGCCGGCGGCGAAGGTGGTGGCCAGGGTGCGCGCGAAGCGGCTGAGCGCGGATTTTTCGAGCACGTCGCCGATGATCGGAATCTTAAGGCTGGCGCGATCCAGGAAGTGCGCGAATGGTTTGCTGCGTTTCTTCGCCTGGATGATACCGATCACCGCGGCGATGAAGATGAGCAGATACAGCCAACCGGTCTTCTGCAGCGATTCGGACAGATCGACGATCATGCGGGTGAAGGCCGGCAGGTCGCCGCCGAAGCTCTGGAATATGCTCTCGAACTGGGGGATCACCACCACCAGCAGGATCGTGGTGACGGCAATCGCGACGCCGACCACGGTCGCCGGATAGTACAGGGCCTTCTTGATCTTGCCCTTGATCGATTCGATCCGCTCCTTGTAGGTCGCGATGTTGTCGAGCACCTGGTCGAGCACGCCGGCGCTTTCGCCGGAATCGACCAGGTTGACGTACAGCTCGTCGAAATATGCCGGGTGCTTGCCCAGCGCTTCCGACAGCGTGGCGCCGGATTCGACGTCGATGCGAATCGTGTTGATCAGTTTCTGCAGGCGCGGATTCTCGGCGGCCGAGGCGATGATGCCGAAAGCCTGCACCAGCGGGATACCGGCGTTGAGCATCGTCGCCAGCTGGCGGGTGAACACTGCGATGTCGCGCGGCGAGATGGACTTGCCGGCCCCGCCGAACAATGGCTTGGGCTTCTTGCGCACGCGTGACGGGGTGATGCCCTGCTTGCGCAGCTCGGCGCGGATCAGCGTCTGGTTGCGCGCGGATCGCTCACCTTTGAGTACCTTGCCGCGTTTGTCCTTTCCCTCCCAGAGAAAGACTTCAAGTTCGTCGCGGGTCGTCGCCATGAAAATTCTCCTGTAATCCTCTTCTACCAAATTCCCCGAGGCTCTATTTTCATGCACTTAGCGCTCAATTACAATCCTTTCGTTCACTTTCCCGGTGGTTTGCGCGGCGGCAGCAGGCTTTCGATCAGCATCAACGTGACCCCGATCACGATCGCAGAATCGGCGATGTTGAATGCCGGCCAGTGCCAGTTGTTGTAGTGGACATCGATGAAATCCACCACGTAGCCCAGCCGAATCCGGTCTGCGAGGTTGCCGATGGCGCCGCCGAGCAGAAGCATGAGAGCGACGGGCAGCGCGCGTGCAGTCAGCGGCAATCGCCACAGCCAGACAAGCAGAAAGACGCTGATGCCGGAGGCGAAGACGATGAAGAACCAGCGTTGCCAGCCGCCGCCGTCGGCGAGCAGGCTGAATGCCGCGCCGGTATTGTGGGCCAGCGTCAGGTTCAGCCAGTCGGTGATCGGAATCGGGCGGTAAAGCGCCAGATTGGCGGTCGCCAGGTGCTTGGTCCACAGATCGAGTACCACGACGAGCAGGGCGAGCAACAGCCAGGCGCCGAAGCGCGGCAAGGTCATCCTCGGGTGGGCTGTGTCCATTCGCTTCAGCCCCAGTCGCGCCGTTCGCCGTCGCCGAATACGTTCTGCACGCAGCGCCCGCAGATCTCGGGATGTTCCGGATCGGCCCCGACATCGGGGCGATGGTGCCAGCAGCGGATGCATTTGGCATGACCGGTCGGCGTAACCGCCACGCGAAGCTTGCAGCCCTGGATGCCCGTGGCTTCGTCGGCGGCGTCCACGTGGCCCAGAGTGGCCCCGGAGGTCAGCAGGAGAAAGCGCAGTTCATCGCCCAGTGCAGCGAGATCGGATGCCAGCATGCCGTCGGCTTCCAGCGTGACCTCGGCGGCCAGCGACGAGCCGATCGCCTTGTCGCGCCGCAGTGCCTCCAGTCGCTGCCCGACCACGTCGCGCACCGCGCGCAGGCGCTCGAAGCGCGCGCGCTGATCCGGCGCAATTTCGACAAGTTCGGAATACCAGGTCGCGAGCATCACCGTGTCGCTATCCCGTTTCGGCATTTCGCCCCAGATTTCCTCGGCCGTGAAGCTGCAGACCGGGGCGAGCCAGCGCACCAGCGCCTCCAGAATGCCGAGCATCGCGGTCTGGGCCGACCGCCGGCCCGGGTGATCGGCGGGCAGGGTATAAAGCCGGTCCTTGATGATGTCGAGGTAGAACGCGCCCATGTCGATGGAGCAGAAATGATGCACGCGCTGGTAGACCTGCCAGAAGCGGTAGTTGGCATAGGCGTCGACGACCTCGGCGTTCAGCCGGGCGGCCAGGTCGAATGCGTACCGGTCCAGCGGCAGCATCTCGTCGGTTGCCATGTTGTGAGTGGCCGGATCGAAGTCGTGCAGGTTGCCCAGCAGAAAGCGCGCGGTGTTCCGGATTCGCCGGTAGGCGTCGGCGACGCGCTTGAGAATTTCGTCCGAGACGCTCATTTCCTGGCGATAGTCGGCGGCCGCCACCCACAACCGGAGAATGTCGGCGCCCAGCGACTTCATGATCTGCTGGGGCGCAATGACGTTACCCTGCGACTTGGACATCTTGCGGCCGTCGGCGTCGACCGTGAAACCGTGGGTGAGCACCGCCTTGTAGGGGGCTTCGCCGTGCATCGCGACAGAGGTGAGCAGCGACGACTGGAACCAGCCGCGGTGCTGGTCCGAACCCTCGAGATAGAGGTCGGCCGGACGGGTCAGCTCTTCGCGCTGGTCCAGAACGCAGTGGTGGGTGACGCCCGAATCGAACCATACGTCGAGAATGTCGGGAACAGGCTCGTAGCGTTCGCCGTCCACGCCCAGGCGTTCGGCGATGTCGTCTTCGTACCAGCCGTCCACGCCTTCGGATTCGACCAGCGCGGCGAACCGTTCCAGGATGTCGACGGTCTCGGGGTGGGGTTGCTGCGACTCGCGATCGATGAACAGTCCCAGCGGGACGCCCCAGGTGCGCTGGCGCGAGATGCACCAGTCGGGTCGGTTCTCGACCATGCCGCGTATCCGCGCCTTGCCCCAGTCGGGCACCCAGCGGACGTTGTCGATTTGTTCCAGCGCATCGGTGCGCAGGCCGGCCTGATCCATTGAAATGAACCACTGCGGCGTGGTCCGGAACGCGGTCGGGCTCTTGTGGCGCCAGCAGTGAGGATAACTGTGGGCGAAGGGCTTTGCGCAGAGCAGCGCGTCTTTTTCGCGCAGAACATCGACCAGCCGGTCGTTGGCCTTCCAGACGAATTCGCCGCCGACTTCCGCGGTGTCCTCGAGGAACAGGCCGCGGCCGTCTATGGGGTTGACCACCGGCAGATCGTAGACCCGGCCGATGTCGAAATCTTCCTGGCCGTGGCCGGGTGCGGTGTGCACGGCACCGGTGCCGGTCTCGGTGGTCACATGATCGCCCAGGATCACGGGCACATCGTAGTCGTTGAAAGGGTGCCTGAGCCGCAGGTGTTCAAGCGCGTTGCCGGCGACCGTGCCCAGCGTTTCGACGTTTTCGAGGCCGCAGCGCTCGGTCACGGACCCGACCAGGTCGTGGGCCACGACCAGCCGCAGCGTACGCCCGTCATGCTCGGCCTGCAGCAGGTCGTAGTCGAGGTCCGCGTTCAAAGCGACGGCCTGGTTGGCCGGAAGCGTCCACGGCGTGGTCGTCCAGATCACCACGCCGGTCGGCGCTTCGCTCGGCGGCGCGCCGAATCTTTCCGCCATTGCCGCCGGATCGACCGCTTCGAACAGCACATCGACGGCCGTGGAGGTCTTGTCGGCGTATTCAATCTCGGCCTCGGCCAGCGCCGATCCGCAGTCGAAACACCAGTGAACCGGCTTGACGCCACGCTTCAAATGGCCGCGCTCGACGATGCTGGCAAGCGAGCGCAGCATGTTGGCCTCGAAGCTGAAATCGCGGCTGGCGTAGGGGTTGCCCCAGTCGGCGAGGCCGCCCAGGCGCTTGAAGTCCTCGCGCTGTCGGTCGATCTGCCTGCCGGCGTACTCGCGGCATTTCTGCCGGAAAGTTTTTGCGTCGACCTTGCGGCCGACCTTGCCGACCTTTTTTTCGACCTGAAGCTCGATCGGCAGTCCGTGGCAGTCCCAGCCCGGTACATAAGGCGCGCGGTAACCGGCCAACAGGGCCGAACGCACGACGAAATCCTTGAGAATCTTGTTGACCGCGTGGCCGATGTGGATATCGCCGTTGGCATAGGGCGGCCCGTCGTGCAGCACGAAAGGCGGCCGTTCCCGTGTTTGCACCTGAATCGTTTCATAGCGCCGGCTCGCGAACCACTGCTTTAGCATCTCGGGCTCGCGCTGCGCCAGCGAGGCCTTCATCGGGAAATTCGTTTTCGGCAGGTTTATGGTGTCTTTGTAATCCATGGATTCTTCAGCGGCTGGCCGGTCGGCGTGACATGATCGCTATTGTCGCCCATTCAGCGGCGCGTCAGCAGGGCTTTTGCCCGCTCGACGTCCCGGTTCATCTGCTCGACCATTGCCGCCAGCGACTCGAAGCGTTCCTCGTGGCGTATGAAGCCCTCGAACTGCACGCGAAGATGCCTGCCGTAGAGGTCGCCGTCGAAGTCGAAAAGATGAATCTCCAGCAGCCAGTCGCGCCCGGCCACCGTTGGTCTGCGACCGAGACTGACGATACCGGGGTGGCCGGATAAACGTTCGCCGTCGACGCGAACCGCTGCAATCCCGGAGAAGGCCGGGGGTTCGGCGACGCGGATGTTGGCGGTGGCAAATCCCAGTTCACGTCCGAGTTGCTGGCCGCGGATCACCCGGCCTGAAATCGTGTAGGGACGGCCCAGCAGGTGCTCAGCCAGCGCCAGGTCGCCCCCGCCAAGCGCCTGCCTGAGCCGACTGGATGACACGCGCTGACCGGTCCGGTCGTCGGAGCTTGTTCTTGCAACGACGGTTTCGGCGACCACGGTCTCGAATCCGAATTTTCGGCCGTATTCGATCATCATGGCGGCGTCTCCAGCCGCCTTGTGGCCGAAACGGAAATCGGCTCCGATGATGACCTGCCCCACATTCAGGCCGCCGACCAGCACATCCCTGACGAAGCCTTGGGGCGACAGCATCGAAAAAGCCCGATCGAACCGGAGCTGCGCCAGGACCTCGATGCCGAGGCGTGCGCCGACATCGATCTTGTCGCGCAGCTTCATCACGCGCGGTACCGGATCATGCGGGACGAAGAACGTTCGCGGCAGCGGCTCGAAGCAAAGCATCGCCGGCCGACTTTCCGGGGCGAATCGGACGGCTTGCGCAAGCAGCGCCTGGTGGCCGAGATGAAGTCCGTCGAAGTTGCCGATCGCCAGCGCGAGCCGACGGTCGTCCGCAAGCCGGGCGGGCAGGTGGCGAATCAATTGCATGCGCGGGCCTTGGGCTGAACGCTGCGGTTGTCGAAAAGATCGAAAGATGATTTCAGCCGCGGATGAACGCGGATGGACGCGGATAAAGACAGATCAATGCAGGAGGAAAACAAGTTCAGCGGCGGATTTCGGACGCTGAAATTCATCGAACTGCATCGAAATAAGTCACTTTTTATTATCTGCATTTATCTACCCGCGCTCATCTGCGTGAATCCGCGGCAAAATCGCTTTCCCAATCGATTTCCACGACCGCCGAATTCTACCGCCTCGGCAATGAATCATTCCGGGTCGCGCGGGCGCATCAGGGTCGCAGGTCGAAGGCCGAGCGCTGAAAGGGCCAGCGCGTAGACTGCTGCGCCGGCCCCTATCGCCCCGGCCAGCCAGACGACGCGCGGTGCCAGTCCCATGTCCAGCCAGTCGGCGGTTGGCGGCACCAGCCAGTAAAGCGCCAGAACCATCGCCAGGCCCGAGATGCCGATGCGGGCCAGGTCGCGCCAGGGAAAGGCGGGCGCCAGGCCCTGGCGTGCGAGGCTTTTCCACAGCAGCAGCGCGTTGAGCCAGGCCGAGGCGCTGGAGGCCAGCGCCAGTCCGGCGTGCGCGCCCGGGTTCAACGCAAGCGCCTGCCAGGGGTCTTCCAGCAGCAGGCCGCCGGCAAGATGCCAGGTGATGGCGCCGACGAAAAGTATATTCAGCACCATGTTGACCACCAGTGCCAGAACCGCGATGCGCACCGGGGTTCGCGTGTCCTGGCGCGAAAAGAACGCCGGCGCCAGGATCTTCACTCCGATGAACGCAGGCAGGCCGATGCAGTAGGCGCCCAGTGCCAGCGCGGTCATTTCGACGTCGTTGACCGAGAACTCGCCGTAGTGAAAAAGCGTGGTTGCTGTCGGCCCTCCGAGTACCGCCAGCCCGACCGCAGCCGGCAAGCCGATGACCAGGCCCAGCAGCACCGCCCATTCCAGCGTACTGCGGAACCGCTGGCGGTCCGCCCGCGCGTGCAGCGAAGACAGGGTCGGCAGTATCACGACCGAAAGCGCGACGCCGAACATGCCCAGCGGAAACTCCATCAGTCGATCGCCGTAGTACAGCCAGGAGATACTCGCTTCAACCAGCAGCGACGCGATCAGCACGTCGAGCAGCAGGTTGATCTGTGCGACCGACGAGCCGAACAGCGTGGGAATCATCAATTTCATGATCCGGCGCACCCCCGGGTGACCGAAATTCGGGCGGGGCAGCGGCAGCAGGCCGTGGCGTGCCAGTGCCGGCAGCTGGATAGCCAGTTGCAGGATTCCCGCGACCAGGACGCCCCAGGCCAGCGCCTTGACCGGTTCGGCGAAACGCTGGCTGAAAACGACCGCCGCGGTAATCAGGCAGATATTGAGCAGTGCTGGCGTCAAGGCCGGCAGGGCGAACTTGCCCAGCGTGTTCAGGATGCCGCCGGCAAGCGCGGTCAGCGCGATGAACAGCAGGTACGGAAAGGTCACCCGCAGCATCTCGACGGCCAGTCCCTGTTGGTAGGGATCATCGGCGAAGCCGGGCGCGAATATGGAAACGACCCACGGTGACGCCAGCATGCCGAAACCGGTCAGCGCGAGCAGCACGGCCAGCAGGCAGCCGGCGGTGGCGTCGACCAGCGATTTCATCTCGGCCTGGTCGCCGCGTTCACGGTATTCGGCCAGCACCGGCACGAACGCCAGCGAGAACGATCCCTCGGCGAACAGCCGACGCAGGAAATTGGGAATCTTGAAGGCGACGAAGAACGCGTCCGTCGCCGCACTCGC
>Ga0209938_1001531_pt1 | contig 11482 bp, 6 predicted proteins | sample SalPonR2_C_D1_MG_FD_185708 | JGI IMG/M metagenome (GOLD analysis project Ga0209938, IMG submission 185708) | Salt pond soil microbial communities from South San Francisco under conditions of wetland restoration - Salt Pond MetaG R2_C_D1_MG... ... | reverse complement strand
GTTCCAGGGGGTTCTGGGTTATTAGTGGCTGGCTTTCCTTTAATTGCTTCTGATTGCGCCGCCAGATAACCAGCGCCGGGACAAACAGCAACAGACTCATCACCGTGACCGGCAACCACAGGCTCGGCAGCAGTGCGGGGCTGATCAGCAGACAGTAAACCAGAATCCGGGGAAACATGGTGCCACAGGCAATCAGAATGCCACTGGCCAGTTGCGGGCTCAGTTCGGGGGAATGGCTGGACTGGCGGGCGTAATGGAGGGTCAGGGCCGTTGACGAGCTTAATCCGGCAAACAGGCTGGTAAACAGAATCCCGCGCCCGGTACCGAACAGTTTCACGGCAAAGTAGCCGACAAAGGACACTGAGGCAATCAGCACCACCATCCACCAGATGGCCCTCGGGTTCAGGGCGCCGCCGGGGCCGAGCCCCTTATCCGGAAGCAGGGGCAGCAGCACCACGGAAATGGCCAGCAGTTTGAGCGCCGCATCAAGTTCACTCTCTTTGAGGCGTTCGACCAGCCCGTGGATCTCTGCCTTGTTGTCCAGAATGATGGCGGTGATGACGGCAGCGGCCGTCGCCAGTGTCGGGTCGACAGCTACCGCTATGGCGCCGTAACAGTAGGTCAGCACCATGCCGATCATGCCGGTGATGCTGAAGTTGCCGGATTGCTCAAACTGTTTGTTGTAGGCAACCAGGGCAATGGCGATCAGGCCGATCAGCAGTACCGGGAAGGCCCAGGCCGTTATTTCCTCGGTCAGCACCGCGGCAATGCCGCCGAGCAGGCCGATGAGCGCGAAGGTGCGAATGCCTGCGATGCGCTCCCCCGACGCCTTTTTCCGGTTTCCCCAGCCGCGCTCGAGGCCGATAACGGCGCCCAGCAGCAGTGCAATGAAAAGGTTGACAGCCGTCGCGTTATTTTCCAGAAATTGTTGGGCCAGGTCGTCCATCACGGCATCCAGGTGTCAGTATGTCCGGGTTGCTCAGAGCATCTTTTTCATTTCACCATAGTCACCACTGGTCCGCAGCACGAGCGTGACGTCGTGATCGTTCCGGTTGCGGAAAAACCAGCCGTGGTTGCCGGTGAATGCGGCTTCCAGCTCGCCTTCGTCGGCGCGCACCCCCCGGGCTTTCTCGTAGGAGATGAAATCGCCACCGCCGTCACCGTGGGTGTCGTAATTGACGGGGCCGCCTTCCGATAGCCATGAATAGCGGGCAACCGCACCTTCATTCATGGTGAGTTTGTACTCTGTGCCTTCGCCCGGCGTCAGCACGAAGGTCACTTCATCCTGCCACCCGGGTTCGGCAACCGGTGCCCGGGCCGGTTCCTGCGCTAATTGCAGAGGTGCATATTCGGGTTCCGGGCCGGCTGCGGCAACTGGCTCGGGAGCCTGCACGGATACAGTCGCGGCCTCTTCGGCGGCGGCTTCTTCCGCCAGTTGCTGCTTGATTTCACCCATTTCCATCAGACCCAGCAGGCGACCTGCGCCTGTGGGGTCAACGGCATACTCGGCCGGCATAACCACGGTTACCAGCAAAACCAGTGCAACAACCAGAGCAATGAGGGTTGAACGAATCAGTTGCGCTGTGCCAGGCAGTTCATCACGTGACGGCATATCATTGTTATACATAAAAAGTCTCCACAATCAGGCAATAAAGTAGCCGGTAAGCTGATAACCGATGAGCAGGAAGCCCGCACTCATCATTGCAACGTTGGCGGTATAGGCATGGCGGAAAAAGCCATCGGTCTTGCGCCAGAAGCTCATCACAATCAGGATCATGGCGAGGGCAATGAGCTGTCCGATTTCCACGCCCACGTTAAACGCCAGCAGGTTCGGCACCAGTCCATCGGGGGAGATGTCGTACTCGATGATTTTCGAAGACAGGCCAAAACCGTGGCAGAACCCGAAGATCAGTGTGGCGGCTCTGGTGTCGGGCTGAAAGCCGAACCAGCGCTGATAGGCGCCCAGGTTATCCAGTGCCTTGTAAACCACCGAAAGGCCGATGATGGCGTCTATGAGGTAGCTGTTGATGCCGATATTGAAATACACCCCCAGCAGCATGGTGGTGGAATGCCCCAGGGCAAACAGGCTCACGTAGATCGCGATGTGCTGCATGCGGTACAGGAAGAAGATCACCCCCAGCAGGAACAGGAGATGGTCATAGCCGGTGACCATGTGTTTGGCCCCCAGGTACATGAACGAAATCAGGTTTACCCCGGTGATTTCCTGGATATACCCCTTGTCGCCCTGGGCTACGGCGTGGGCCAGCACTTCGGCGCTCATTCCGAGCAGTCCGAGGGTCAGCAAAATCCGGAACAGACGGTATCCGTTGGCGGTGGTGCGCCAACGACAGTGACCGTCAGGCAAAGTCGACAGCATAATGACTCCATTGGCTCATGCGAGGAGAGTAACATCGCAATTCAGTTATCTTCAGCTATGGGTTTGACGGGGCTTGTGAAGATAACATTTCCTGCCGCCAGAGCAGCTATTAAAAATCAAAAAAATGCCGGTTACCCTGCTGGTCCCTGCCACTGGCGCCGGGCAGGCCAGTTGGGGCCTGTGAGCTCAGTCCCAGAGTTCCGCTTTCATTTCCGCCCAGAGCTGGCGGTAGCTGGCGGCAGGTTCGGAGTGGGGGCTGAGCAGTTCCAGCGGCAGCCCTTCCTCGCCCATCCGCTCAACGGCGCTGGAATAGGGGATCATGGCTTTCGAGGGACGGTCGAAAAGTTCGGAATTCCTGCCAGTCATTTCCTTGTGCAGATTCTTGCGCCGGTCTACCAGGGTGAAAAACGGACGCAGCTTTTTGAGCCCGAGCTTCTTGTCCGCAACCAGCTCCCGGAACTGGTTCCAGCTGTTCAGGGATAGCCAGGTCGGCACCAGCGGGACGTAAACCAGGTCCGCGACTTTCAGAACATGTTCGGTCAGGCGTGACTGGCCGGGTGAGCAGTCAAGAATCACCAGGCTGGTGTCCTCTGACAGCGGCGCAAGGATTTCTTTCAGCGGGCTGCTGCGCCCGTCGTCTTCCAGTTTGATATCAAAATTGCGGAAACTGGGATGCGAGGGGAGCAGATCCAGATTAGGGTAGACATTCTCTGCAACAAAGTCAGCAATCGGCTCGCGGCCATCAAGCAGCTTGCCAATCTTCTTGCCCTTGGTCCGGGTCGCGCCAGACAGGTAGAAACTGGCGGCGCCCTGGGGATCGAGATCCCAGAGAAGCGTCGCGCAGTTGTTGGCGCTGGCCAGATAGGCGATGTTGACGGCAGACGCGGTTTTCCCGACTCCGCCTTTCGGGCTGTAGAAAGCGACGGTTCTCATGACTTGCTCCATTTATCGGGCCGGTCATTGAACCATACCTCACATCCTGGAATATTACAGAACTGTGAAACAGGTAATTTTTGAAATTCAGGCATCATTTCCCGCCGCTACACCTGACGCCCAAGCGCCACAGTGAGCGGCTTTATGATGCACCGCGACCCGGCCAGCGGCTAGTTGGTTTCCGCTGACGGGTCGGCACCGTTACCGGCATTACCCAGGGTGAATGCATTATTCGTATTCGCACCTACGATGGAGCCTGCATTGGTAAAAATGCCATAGTTCCATCCTCCCTGCCCTCGATTGGGATTGATACCGTTGCCTGCATTACCAGTTACCAGTTGCGAACCTGTAACATCCAGTTGACTGTTAAGCAGTACTACCGCTGCAACCGGACCACCGGCACCACCGCCACCAGCGCCACCAAAACCACCAGGACCACCGTCACCACCGTTTCCGCCTGCACGTGAACCAGTGTCACCGCCTGAACCTCCTGCACCTCCGGCGCCGCCAGTACCACCAGCACCGCCTGCGCCCCCGAGGCCGCCGTTTGCACTTTGAATCTGACTCTCTACAATTGCAGCGAAGGTTACTTCATTCAATAATAATCCGAATGACCCTCCCGCGCCTGTGCCAATGGTGCCGCCGTCGCCGCCTTCACCACCTTCACCGCCGCCGCCGCCACCACCACCGTTGTTCAGGTCTACACCAGCACCAGAGCCGCCACCGCCGCCGCCTGCTCCGCCGACTCCCTGGCCACCGTTGGTTCTGCCGCTACTCGGGACAAATATGCCGTTACTGAATGCCAATGAATGGTCTGCACCCTGTCCCTGGGTACCGGTGGCGGCTCGACTGAATATTGATACTGACCCACCATTGATACCTGAACGAGAAACCGAGCATGTCACGGGGAACTGGAAGGTTGCATTGGCGCCACTTCCAGCACTGCCTCCGCTGATGGTTCCACTGTTTGCGCCGTTAGCACCGTTTGATCCATCTGCACACGCGGTTGCCCCTTGTTGGCTGGAACCGCCGTTACCCCCATTTCCGCCATTATGACCAGAGCCTCCACTACCACCTGCTCCACCGGCATTGCCATTACTTCCTCCGTCACCTCTTGCGCCATTTGCGCCGTCATTCCCTCTTTTACCACTAGCAGAATTCCCGGCAAACAAACTGCTTTGAATAATATCTATTCGATCAACCTGATTAACGAAGACGCCATAGCTGGAAGCGGCTAGAGAATTTGCATCAACCTGACTTGCCGGTAAATCCGCGCCCTGTGCTGTCACTCTGTCAAGGGTGATACTGTTGCCAGTATCAATCACGATCGCTCTGGTGTGTCCCGCACTTCCGCTGGGCACCCCGGCCTCAATACTAATCCCGCTGACAATGGTGCTGGAGAAGTTCTCGACCAGCATGCCGGTTAAATCATCCACCATAATCGGCGTAGGTGAGGTATCGGGATTGTGTGTCCAGTTCTGGTCAAAACCGCCAAAAATACTTGCCCCGGCAGGCAAAACCAATGTTCCAGCGAGCTGGAAAAATCCGCTGTCAGGCGTATTTAAATAGATATCATTACCAGAAAAGGCAGATAAACTGTGCCCAATGGTTTCGAGCGGGCTATCCGGCGTCGTGCCGGTATTGTCGAAATTGTGACCCAGATCGGCATCGACAAATACGGCATTACTGCTGTTGAGCGCAACAAAAACAGAAACACTGTCGCTTGCAGTCGAATTCTGTAGATCGGTGTCGGTTACCGATACATCAAACTGTAAATTGGTCACTTCGGCGGGTGCAGCAAAGGTGATACTCGCGGTATTCGGCAATGCGCCTACCGATACACCCCCGGTTTGTGTCCAGTTATAGGAAAGGCCGTTTCTGTCTCTGAAATTCTCGGGCTCGGCAGTCAGGGTAACAGAGTCATTGATACTGACCAGCCTGTCTTCTCCTGCTGCTACTCTCAGATCGCCATTGGGGTTAGTGCAGTTGTTGAACTCGTCCAGATCGGTGATGCCATCACCGTCGGTATCCGGATCGAGAGGATTTGAATTCACCAGAAAAAGCTCAGTTCCCTGGTCACAGGGCGCTTGCGACAGGTTACTGAACCACCCGTATTTTTCAAAGGCGTCATCCAGTCCGTCACTATCAGTATCGGGCAGACCGATGTTAGTGCCTTCCAGGATTTCCAATCTATCACTCAGTCCGTCCAGATCCGAGTCTGTTATATAGGCAAGGTGAAGTACATCTCCCCTTCTGAGCTCTAGATCTGAGCTCGAATAACTCTCGTTTAAAATATTGTACAGCCTGGTTTCGGTTGTGCCTGAGGGTGCGCCTACCGGAGTAAACGTATGAGCCACCAGCCAATAGCTATTTGTAGCGGCATCCATTACAACGTTTCTGATCGCCGTTAAGCCATTATTACTGGCAAACCCCGGGAAAGTTTCGGTTGAAAACTGGTAGCCAAAATTCAGGCGTTGACTCATTAAATCATCAAAAGAGAGGGTTGGGTCTGTGCCGTTATCTACCGCGACCCGGTGTCTTTCTGTTTTAATACCCTGGCTATCGCCAAAATCAACAATGACTTCGGCCGTCCGGGCTCTGACATTCTGCGCAGCCAGGTTCAAATCCACATCCTGGCGCTGGCCCGTCAACGATAGATTGGTTGCTTCAAACACCAGTTGATTGGAGTTTTCGAGGATTCGGCTGATTTCTTCCGGGTTGTTCTCTGCCCTGTATACAAAATTAAAGGGCGTGAAATCGGTCTGGGATGGTTGCACGTTTGCACCCAATGGCGACGGTGTAAAAGTCATATCGCCATCAAACAATAAAGTACCTACTGCAATCAGATCCCCGGGACGTTCCGGGTTTTCCATGAACGCAGAGATATTCATGTTATTGAGCGTATAACTGATGTCACCGTCATTCAGTAAACCCATCAGCACTTTAATTTCGCCGCCACTTTCCGTTACTGATTCAGTATTCAGTGTTTCGAAATACTCTGATGAAGCCTGTCGATTTGTCTCGACAGTCGTTTCATTCCAGAAGTTGGTTTCGGTTGTTGTATCTGTATGGTTATAGTCATAGGAAGCCGCCACGCTGCCTGAAGTCACCGGGCCAGACCTTCTCACCTCGGCATTTACATTGACTGCATGTTGCTCTTCAATGACGTTGATACTTTCTCTACCCCGGTCAGTAGTGGTTTGCACCTCCGCCACACTTTCTTCTGTCATGCCTTTGTTGATGGATCCGGACTCTGTTGTGGTGGCATACAGTTGTATAACCGGCGTGCCCAACCTTTGCATTCTGAGCCTGGGTACATCAGCAACAAGTGGGTTAAAGCGTAAATGAGTGCCGCTGAACTGGTCCCAGTTCTCCACTTCTTCTCTATCCAGGAAACCGTCGCCGTCTGTATCCCTGACACTTGGATGAGTACCGAGCGCCAGTTCCTCAGCGTCGGTCAGGCCATCGTTATCACTATCCTGAGTGCCCGAAACGCTGGACACAACGATAGTAAAGCTACTTAAACTGGCTGAATCAGTGCCATCTGAAACACTAATGAGAATATCCGGATGAGCTCCCACATCTGACAGCTGGGGGGTACCGGTAAGTCGACCATTTCCGGTATTGAATGTCGCCCAACCTGGTGCATTGACGATATCGAAGGTCAGTAAGTCACCATCGGAATCGTTAGCCTGGGGTATAAAACTGTAGGTTTGCCCAGTTGTTACCGCTGGTGGTGGCGAACCGGAAATAGTAGGCCGGCTATTTGTCGAGCCAGAACCTGGCTCAGAAGATGAGTCGCTGCCTCCGCCCCCGCAGCCCACCAGGCCAGTCACCACGACTGGCAAGATCCATGTGCGTAACCTGATTTCGAATATGTTCATTTTGCGCTCCAAAAAACGTTTGTTCTTTATTTACCATTCGAATGTTATGGAATGACGTTTTCTTGCGACCCCTACCGTTCGCTGGAACAACCTTTATTTGTGTCGTAACAACACAGTATTTGAAGCGCCAGAAGCGCTATAGTAGCCAGGTGGCTATTTCTTACTTTGTGTTTATTTCCAGCCGATAGTGATTGGTAAATAGAAGGACTTTGCAGGCATACTGAACACAACCTGGATAGCGTCGAGGCGAAAAAACCAGTATGCGCAGGTTGTCAGAATCGGGTTTGATCGGCGGACCCTTGCAGCTCATTTGTATGACGCTATGATTTTGCGGCGCCTCGTTCTGGTGACTGTGCTGCACCTGTTTCTTGCGGGGCCAGGTCACGCTGAGGCAGTGCAATCGGCAAACAGCCCTCCCAAACCGATACTGACAGCAGAAGAACAGGCGTGGCTCGATGCTCATCCGGTTATCCGGGTCGCTTCCGACCCTGATTATGCGCCGTTTCAGTTCACCAATGCGGCAGGAGAGTCAGCTGGCATTGCCAATGACTTTCTTGACATTGTGGCCCAGAGGCTGGGCATCCGTTTCGAATATCTGCTTTCCGACAGTTGGTCGCAGGCATTGCAACTGCTCCGGGAGCAGAAAGCCGACATGCTCGCCGCGGCGGCAAACACCCCTGAGCGCCAGAGTTACCTGCGCTTCTCCAGGTCCTATATTGATTTTCCCGATGTCATCATCACCCGCTCCGGGCAGGATTACCGCTCCCTGGAAAGCCTGGCAGGCAAGCGCCTTGTCACTCTTGATGGAACGGCCATCAATGAGTTTCTGAGTCAGCAATACCCGGATATCAATCTGGTGCTGGTGCCCGATGTAAAGGGATTGCTGCAGAGAGTTTCAACCGGGGAGGTGGATGCCGGGGTACTGAATCTGGCCACGACCTCCTATGCCATCAAGCGATGGAAAATTGCCAATCTTCATATCAGCAACCTGACCGAATTCTCATACGAGTTGTCCTTCGCTTCCCGCCGGGACTGGCCGATGCTGAACAGCATACTCGGGAAAGCACTTGCCACTATCAGCGAGGCCCAGAGGCAGCAGATTTTTGATAAGTGGATAACCGTCACGGTTCCGGGCGATCAAACGCCCTTCAAACGGATTCAACTGACAAAACGGGAGCAACAATGGCTGGACGAGCATCCGGTCATCCTCGCGGCGGCCGATCCGGACTGGCCACCAGTGGAATACGTGGACCGCGACAATCAGTTCAGGGGTATGGCGGCGGATTACATCAGGCTTATCGAGCAACGGCTGGGTATCCGCATTGAAGTGCTGGAACATGACACCTGGAGTGAGTCACTGCAGAGTGCCCGGGAACGAAGGGTGGCCATGTTGACGGCTGTGGCAAGTACGCCGGACCGCGAAAAATACATGAGCTTTACCACGCCCTATCTGGAATTGCCTGCCTCCATCATCATTAATGAAAACACCCGGGGGGTGTCGGATCTGTCCGACCTGAGCGGGAAAAAGGTTGCCGTGGTCAAGGATTATGCATCCCACGAATACCTGGAACGAACGCATCCCGAACTGGATCTGCTGCCGGTCGCGGATATGGAAAGCGGTCTGTATGCGGTTTCCTACGGCGAGATAGATGCCTTTATTGCCAATGTGGCGACTGCCTCTTACTACATCGAAAAGCTGGCCATCCAGAATCTCCGCGTGGCGGGCGAGACCGGGTTTGTCTACAACATCGGCATCGCCTCCAGAAACGACTGGCCGGTGTTGCGGGATCTGCTGCAGCGGAGTATCGACTCCATCAGCAATGAGGAACGGCAGGCGATTTATCGCAAGTGGATCGGTTTGAAGCCCAGGCAATGGAGTCCGACAAAAGAACAGATGATCAGTTTTGCCGGCATACTGATTCTTGTCGGATTCGGTACCACCCTGATCTGGAACCGGCAGCTGCGAAAAACCGTTGAATTCAGAACCCGGGAACTACGGGCGAGCGAGGCACTGGCCAGCGCTGCCCGTGAAACCGCTGAAACCGCAAACCGTACCAAAACGGATTTTCTTGCCGCCGCAAGTCATGACCTGCGCCAGCCCCTGCATGCCATGAGCCTGCAGATAGGCATGTTGAAGGATTTGCTGAGGAGCGAGCAGTCAGACGAAATTCTGTCACAAATAAGCAATTCACATTTCGCCCTGAGCGAAATCCTCAATGCGTTGCTTGATATCTCCCACCTGGACTCCGGCAATCTGAAGCCCCGCTTTTCCCACTTTCCAGCGGCGCAGCTGTTCAAGCGCCTGGAAACCGAGTTTATCTCCCAGGCCAATGAACATGGTGTCCGGTTGCGTATCAGAATCACCCATGCCTGGCTCTACTCGGATCCGGCGCTGCTCTACCGGGTACTTGCCAACCTGGTGGACAACGCGGTGAAACAGACTGGCAAGGCAGGGGTGCTGGTAACGGCGCGCAAACGAGGTGATCAATGGCGTATTGAAGTATGGGATGATGGCCCGGGTATACCTGTCGAGCAACAGCAGGACATCTTCAACAAGTTCGTACAGCTGGATAAATCCGGCCGTAATCGCTGCGGGGGCATTGGCCTGGGACTTGCCATTGTGCAACGGCTGGACCACCTGCTCGGGCTGCAATTGACCATTCACTCACGGCCCGGTATTGGCAGCTGTTTCAGGTTTACCGTAGCAGCAGGCAGACCGGTTCCACAGCAAAGCGGTAACCCTCTCAGTCCCGAGGAACGTGGTTATCATCTGCAGGGTGCAGTGGTACTGGTGGTCGATGACGATCAGGATGTGCTGAGTGCCACTCGCAGACTGTTGAGTAGCTGGCAGTGCGCGGTAATAACCGCGCCGAGTTATGAAGCTGCTGTGGCGGAAGCGGCCGACGAAGACATCGACATTATTATCGCGGATTACCAGCTTGGCGATGGCCGCACGGGTCTGGATGTCATCAAGACATTGCATGAACAGAACAGCAAAAACGGAAATAAAAAAAGCAGGGCCGTCGTTATCACCGGTGATGTTGATCCTGGTGATGTAATCAATTCCCACGATTGTGATTACCCGGTACTGAGAAAACCGGTCGCGCCAATCACCTTGCGCAGCACCCTGCACAAGTTAATGATCGACTGAAGGCTTTGATGAGTCCCTGACCAGGCCCAGGCGGATCGCTTCCATGACCGTGTCCATGCGATTGCTGGTTTGCAGGCGCTCAAACAGTTTCGCCAGGTGCGCTTTGACAGTATGTACCGAGACGTTCAGTTCTGTGGCGATCTCCTTGTTGGTTTTGCTTCTGGAAAGCCATATCAGTACCTGGTAGGTCTTGTCGGTAATGCCAATCTGTTCGCAGCGTTGTCTGATGACAGCATCGTCTGTCGGTATCGTCGTCTGGGTGCATTCTTCCGGCAGGTAGATTTCCCCGCCGAGGATGCTCTTGATGGCCTCCGCCATCTTCGCCAGATCGTAGGACTTGGGGATATAACCCACGGCGCCGGCGTTGATGCAGGCATGGATGGTTTCCGGCTCTGCGCTCGAGGAGATGATAATCACGGGCAGCGCCAGCCTGCGCTGTTGTATCGCCCGTAAAAAAGCGAGACCGTCGAGGCCCGTCATGGAGAGATCAAGCAGGATGAACTGGTAATAGGGGTGATAGTCGATCTGGCGCAGTGCCGCCTCGGCAGAGATGGCCGTGTGAATATCAACACCCAGGTGCATGCCTTTAATCAGTGATTCCATGGCAGAGATAAAGGCGGGATGGTCATCGACAACGAGTACTTTCATTGCAACCCCAGCAAGGCTTGATCCCCTGTTCTCGCTCGTGTGCCCCGGCAGTCCGGTCACCCTCCTACTATATCCCTATCGCTCGTGAGCAAAAAATAGCCACATGGCTAGTATAAGCTTTCCGGCAGCTTTAATAGCGAATGCTTTTGTCCTGCTTCTGACCCTGCTTTTCCCGTCATTCGTCCTCGCCGGCGGAGGTGGCGGCCGTGCGTGGCAGTGCCGGCGACAAAAATTTTCCGTGAGGAGGGCAGTGGTCGGCGCTTGGTTGTAGGTGTTCAGGCGTTCACGCCGCCGCCACACATGACCAGAAGGACCATTCACGAAAGCGTCCGGTATCATTCGAAAGCGGACCTTTTGACCGCGACGAGATGAGCCAGTGAAGGGAGGCTGAATCGGGGTAGGTTCACTCATAGGCTGGGAGTGGCAAGGGCACCAGCATAAGTCCAAGCTTAAACACAAGCGAACTTTTTTGTAGCTGTTGAATGAGAC
>Ga0209938_1001521_pt1 | contig 11517 bp, 10 predicted proteins | sample SalPonR2_C_D1_MG_FD_185708 | JGI IMG/M metagenome (GOLD analysis project Ga0209938, IMG submission 185708) | Salt pond soil microbial communities from South San Francisco under conditions of wetland restoration - Salt Pond MetaG R2_C_D1_MG... ... | reverse complement strand
AGAATATCGGATTTTTGGTTTGTATTGGTGCGAATATTTAGGCATAAACGAAACAGAGGGCAATTTAGATGTAAAACTTTATCCCAATCCAGTGACGGAATGCTCACGATTAGAGCTGCCCAAAAGCACTGGCTTTCCCGCAAAAATAATGATTACCGACCCCACTGGCCGTATCATCTACCAAAATAACCAGATTAATAGTTACGAGTTCTTAATGAATCATGTTCCGCTACGCGAGGGGGTTTACATGTATTTTATTCAGGATCAGGATCAGGATCAACAACACAGTAAAGGTAAATTTATTGTTAAATCAAAATAACTCAAGTCATGAAACGAATCATTCTTTTATTCATTTGGTTAACTTTAGGGTTCAGTGGCATAGCACAAAACTCAGAAACGACCCTAAGAGAAGCATCTCAAAATTACAACGAGCTTATCAACTACATCGATCAACACCCGGAAGCAATTAGTGACCCAGGATTAAAAAAGCGCTTTGCGCGATATGAATCTTTTTGGGGACACAGGGTTGATCATGAGGGCAACTATGCAGCTTACTACAGGTCTTTAATTAAATCCATTCAAAACCAGGATCGATCTGAAAACACCAGACAAGTATATACTAGCCTTGGACCCCGGCATATCAACACTCCTGATAATATTGGCAGGGTTTCTTCAATTTGGATCAATCCTGACAATTCAGACCATATCAAAATTGGCAGTGCCAGTGCCGGGTTATGGGAAACATTAAACGGTGGCGAAAACTGGGTGTGCCTTACGCCTGAAATGCCCGGAGGCGTAAAAGATTTTATTGTGCACCCCAACAACCCCAATATTATATATGGAATTGCCGAAGTACATAATAATGGAATGTACCATCACTGGGGTGGTTATGGGATATTTAAAAGCACCCAGGGCGGATTGAATCCAGAAATGATGCTCACGGATATTTACCAGGAACATGCTGGTATTGGCGAAATTTTATTTAAACCGGGCGACCCACAAACAATTTATGTATTGGCAAATAATAATGTATATTTAATCTAAATATTTGTTTATCTCCATGAACAATTCATTCATTATTCAGGAGACTTCTCATTCGGGAATTCCTTTTTAAAGTCGAACCAGTATTTTTTAATCGTTGACCTTGCCTCTTTACGTAGCATTAAAATGCCGAAAAGGTTCGGAATGGCCATAAATACGACTGTCAGATAAGATAAACTCCAAATGATTGAAGTATCGGTAAAGCTGGCAAAAAAGAAAGCCACCACATAGGCTAAACGGTACCATATAACATATTTTGATCCGAACAAATAAATTATGGAACGATCGCCATAATACGACCACGAAATGGCAGTTGAAAAGGCAAAAAGGATCAATCCTATTGAAATTATGTATTGTCCATAATCGCCAAAATAACTTTTAGTGAAAGCTTCCGCCGTCAAGGGGGCACTATGAATTAACGATTTACCTTTTAACACAATTTCGCCACTTTGGGTGTCGAGCATTCCGGCATCAACTTTAATTTTCCCGGTATAGGGATTGGCATTTTTATAAACTTTTACATCTTCAGCCACTGATCGAGCGTGCAATAGTGTATTTTTATTTTCGATCTCCCCGTCAACCACGTTCAAAGTGCCCGTAAACATTCCCGCATCACCTTTTTCCATCAGATAATTCTTCATTTCCTGGTGATCGGCTTCACTGGAAGGATCATATTGGCGGTCAAGCACTACGATGTCGGTTTCCTGAAATTCATTCTGAACTTTTTTAGACCACACACCAGATGAAAGCAACACCAAACCGGTGATGGTACAAATAATAATTGTATCGATAAATGGTCCTAACAAACCTACCAAACCTTCTGAAACGGGCTCTTTTGTTCTGGCGCTGGCGTGAGCAATAGCTGCTGACCCCTGTCCTGCCTCATTGGAAAAAAGTCCTCTGTTTACGCCATTATTAAAAGCAAAAGCAAAGCTAGCTCCTATAAAACCTCCCACTGCTGATGTACCATTAAAAACATCGGTGAAAATAGATGCTAATGCGGGTCCAATATTACTGTAGTTATAAGCAATAACAGCAAAAGCACCGATTATATAAATCAAAGCCATACCAGGTACGAGCTTTTCTGTAACCCTCGCAATTCTTCTGATTCCTCCAATAATTACAAATCCGAGCAACAGCGCCATAATTATACCCGTAATGACATGGTCCACTCCAAAAGTTGCAAAAACCGAGTTCGAAATGGAATTAATTTGAGGTAAACTTCCCGATCCAAATGATGACAATACAGTAGCAATAGCAAAAAAAGCAGCCAGCCACTTCATGTTTAAGCGCTTGCGCATGTAGTACATTGGTCCACCTGAAACTGTACCGTCTGAAGTAAAGTCGCGATATTTATGAGAAAGGGTGATTTCAACAAATTTCAGTGTCATTCCAAAGAAGGCAGTCACCAACATCCAAAACAGGGCTGCCGGCCCACCCAAATGAATGGCAAGGGCTACTCCGGCTATATTTCCGGTACCAACAGTCCCTGATAGTGCTGTAGCTAATGCCTGAAAATGCGATGTGTCTCCTTCATCATCCTCTTTGGCATATTTCCCTTTCACGACTCGAATAGCATGTTTAAAATATCGAATCTGAGGAAATCTTAAATACAGGGTAAAAAACAATCCGGTACCTAATAAAAGAAATACAAACCACGGATGACCACCCAAATAACTGTGCAGAGTGAGTAAAAAATCGTTAATTTGTTGCATAGTTGAGCTGTTTCGGTTACTAACAGATGTAAATATAGAGTTTTATGTTTAAAAAAACATCCTAATTACATATTTCAACTTGTTAAAAAACTTAATGAATTGTATGTTTTTCTAACATATATACTGTTTCTCAAATATTTATCACATGCCGCCAAATAGTGGAAAAATAAAACTTTTTATATTTAATCCGACCTGTGAAATGGCCATTGCCAATGGAACCATATCCTGGTCAGCAAACAAACATTTGCAACAGTTCGAAAAAGACCTTGAATACCTACCGCTACTTTTCACTTCCGGGAATGATTTACTGGCAGTACATCGTTACCCTTCAGCAATATTCAATGAATGGTTAAACAAAACAGTAAAACTCAAACCTAAACTAATTGACAGAGCTCATTTGACTGCGGATATAGAAAAAAATGGCTCTTTCCCTGACGAATTGCATCCCTGGGGCTGGAGCCCGGCAATGCACAATGAATTAAAAGACCTTAAATCATACACATCAGCTGACTTTAAAAAAAGTCCTTCAAGTCAGTGGAAAGCCGAAAGTAAAAGTTTCTATGGACGGTCAACAGCGCTTGAACTTCTTAAAACAATTGTAGCCCAATACCCCCATGATAGATTTTTGCCCTACAGATATCATCCTGAAGTTGCCAACTCGACAGAAGCGGTTGAAAAACTTTTTGAAAAATGGCCAAAACTAGTGCTTAAGGCACCCTGGAGCGCTTCAGGTAGAGGTATACAAATATTGCGATATGGTTATTTAAACACCTCAAACCGTCAGTGGATAAATTCGGTATTGAAACAACAGGGGCACATTATGGTGGAACCATTGCTCAATAAAACGATGGATTTCTCGCTGCATTTTCATATTTACAGGAACCACATTCAATATGTGGGTTATGGCGAGTTTAAAACAAATAAGAATGGCCAGTATGAACAAAACATCATAAAACCCAACATAAAAAATAGCCATAGCAGTGCCTGGATAGAAACACTTGCAAAAAAAATAAAAGAAGCCCTGTTAATAAATGGTATTGACAAACGCTATGAGGGTTATGCCGGAGTAGACCTAATGCATGTGAAAATCAATGATGAATCATACATCCATCCTTTTGTGGAAGTGAATTGGCGCTATAACATGGGGCTGATAGCTTTGCAACTGGAACAATTCATACATTCTGAAGCTGGCGGCAGCTTTCACATACACATAAACCCCCAAAAGCCATTTTCAGAAATACATAATCAACTTGTAAATGATTATCCTTTAATTATGCGAAATGATTTACCGCTTGCAGGTTATTTTCCACTTTCAGATCCGGATAAAGCAGTTTCAGGGGCTTACGTAATTTTAACTCCAAATAGGTGATCTGCCTTAAAACTTTTTAGAAGCCCACTGATTAAAAAAATTGCTTTATATCCATAATTTCATTAACTTTTTGCTACAGAAAAAAATAAGAATTATGGACAACATTCTTTTGCAATACCTTAGTGAGCGTGTTCGTAAAGAACAAGATCAGACCCAACGCGAACCGGGTCCTGTAATTACCATTTCACGACAATATGGATGCTATGGAAGCGAGATTGCACGACTACTATCTGAACAGCTGAACACTACAATAAAAGAAAAGCGGGGAGAATACCAGTGGAAATGGATTGCAAAAGAGGTGTTAGATGAAGCTGCCAAGACCCTTGAAACTGACCCTTCAAAAATAGCGCATGTTTTCGCCGCCAACGAACGGTCCTTTTTTGAGGATATGGCCATTGCTTTTTCAATAAAACGATATGCCAGAGATCCTCAAATAAAAAGATTAATTAGCAATATTGTCAAAAAATATGCTGAACAAGGTCATGCAATCATTGTAGGCCGCGCAGGCTGCGTATTGGCAAAACACATTAAAAAATCATTGCATGTAAGATTAATAGCCCCTGATCAATACAGAATAAATCAAATAATGAAAAGGTTTAACCTTGATAAAAAAGCAGCTATTAAACGCATAAAAGAACGCGACCAACAACGCAAAAAATTTATGAAGTTTTACAAGGGAGATAAGCCTGAGGCCGAAATGTTTGATTTAATTTTAAATCGTGACAAATTATCGAATCAGGAAATTGTGCAAACAATAGAGCGCTGTGCAGAATTAAGAAAACTTACCTGAAAATTTAAGAATATAAAATGTCCCTGCAGAAACCTCTACAGGGACATTTTTTTGTTATTTCTCTTACAATTCTACATCACCATATGAAGTCTCAATTAGCACTTTTCCGGTTGGCGATTTGCCAATGGTTCCATCAATAGACAATGACATCATTCTGGAGTGGAAAGAGCCTTCGAAACGGTCTTTTGGATATTCCACATCGGCATAACTTCCATCGACTTTTAATGTATAAGATGCATTGCCGTCTATATTCATCTCGCAGTCGGTATAGCTAAGGTCAAGCTCTATGGTTTTAAAGTTGGCAGAGGTTTTACTTACTTCACACTCCCCAAAATTGGCGTCCAGCACAAAAGATTTTTTTACATAGCCTATCTCGATTTCAGCATATCGACTTGTAGCAGAAAAGTCCAGTATTTCATTGATCTCCCACTCATCGTACTTACTCATACTCAAACTCAACTGATCGATATCGCCAATGCGGTATTCAGAATAAGCACTCCGGCCCGATAGCACGCCTGCCTTTTTTATATTTATTTCTGAATAGCTTATATCAATCAATGCCTTATTTACATAACCAATTGTAACCTGGTCCATATAAGCCAATTGAAATTGATTATCTGGTGAGGCTAAAACATCAGATTTGAAGTTACTGTACCTCAGATCTAGATCTGCTTTACCTTCTAATTCCTCAAGATATAAATTACCATATTGTAAATCTATATTGGCCTGTATGTATGTTGGCGCTTTAATATCAATCCTGATTTCCAGGTCACTGCTATTTATCCGGCTTGGTAAATCAGTTATAACCGAGACTTCGTTCCCGCTCTGTTTCAAATTCACTTTTACTCCTTCGAATAGAGCCTTATCTCTCCGGCTGTCTCCTTCTACCTCAATGGTAACATTAATTTCTACCTGATCGGTGGTTGATTTTACAATATTCACGTCGCTAAAACGCGTCTCAACTATGAGTGAGTGGCCTTTTGCAACCTTATACACCTCTTTTTTACTGCGTTTAAGGTCATCGGCTTGTGCAGCAGCAAATGTAAATAAAAGTGCTACTGACAGTGCTGTGATTTTATAAAGATACTTTTTCATGGTTCTGGGTTTTATGTGATTTAATTCTTTTTGCTTCTTGTAGTTGCTCAACTATTTGCTTCATTACATTAATGCGCGTTTGGTAGTGCTTAATCATAGCATTAATTACGCGGGGATCGCCCGGATTTGCATCCAAATCCTTTTGCAGCTGTTTATAAAGCTTATCCATCTCCTTCAGGTCTTTTTCCATCTGTGCTTTTTCGACCTGCATATTATCACCGCTGAGCTTATCAATTGTATTACGCTGATGTTGAATTGTGGATACAAAATAAGCTTCTGCTTCAGCATATTTTGGCCCGGCATCAGCCAGGGTGGGTAGCTTTTGTGTTGGTTCGGCTATCCAATTGTCGTGAATATACAAACCGGATAATGTGACCAAAAATGCTATAACTGCAGCAGCTGCGGCATACCTGAGATATATTACCGTCCGGTTTTTCTGACGGGGCAATTTTGCCAGGAACCGGGCTTCGTGGCCGGCACGAGGCTCTTCGCTATCGAAAGCTGCTCTGTTTTTCTTTATATATTCCTCTATATTGCTCATAATTTAATGTTTTTGTCCAATTTTTAACTTAATGTTTGCATCTTTTCTTTTACTTTCACCTGCAATTTTTTTCTTGCTCTAGCATATTGCGAGCGTGAAGTTGAATTGGTTATATTTAATATTTGACTAATCTCTTCATGATCGTAGCCTTCGAGTAAATAGAGCGATAAAACTGCTCTGTAATTATCTGGCAATTCATTTATACAGGCTTTTACATCATTAATACTGAGGTCAAATTGCATTTCATTATCATCTTCTTCTGGTTCATCTTTAATCACATCAGGTGTCTCAAATTCAACCTTTCTCTTTCTAAGCGCGTCGAGCGATCGGTTTACAACTATGCGTCTTAGCCATGCTCCAATGGGTACTTCACCTTTATAAGTATCCAGTTTTTCAAATGCAGTAATAAACGATTCCTGCATTATATCCTCAGCTTCCTGTGTATCTTGCACAATGCGTAAACTGGCATTATACATTTGTTTATAGAAAAGCTGGTACAACTCGAACTGAGCTTTCCGGCTGCCTTTCCGGCACTGTTTGACAAGCTTTGCGTGCACATTGAGCTGTCGATTGTCTACTTTTGTTTTGCTCATTTCTGTATGTATGACGTTAATTATTTTTGAACGCTGCGTCGCGTTGCATTTTTTTCTTCAATTTTAAATCTTAATGTTTTACGAAAACCCTTTGTATCTTCCACCAGTAGCGTATGCCAACCTTTTTCGGGTGTTATGCCAATTTGATGGTAATTACTGGTTTTTGTAATAAAACGATCATCAAGATACCAAAATAAAATCGAATTTGCATATCGATGTACAGCCTGAAATACTACTTCCTGTTGCTTACCGCTCAAATCGTATGGTATCACCAATTTCGCACCTGAATGTGGATATACAAATGCTATTGGGTTATGATCCTGACCTGTTTTCCGGCAAGCTCCCGACAAAGGTGGTAAAGGGTTATAGCGACTGTGTCTGCGCTGATAGAACCACTCCATTCCCGGTGGTAAAACAAACCATGTTGTGTCCACAATATTATCAGGTGCACACTGTACAAAATAGCGCTCTTTAAGGTCTTCTGAAAGCATTACCGGACGGCAATACCGGCATTTCCCTGTACGTAAACTACGGTGTGGAATATGCATTTGCCTGGTTTTACTGCAATAGTCTCCTGCCGGCATACCACTTAGTTTACATATTTCAGTGCTTTTCATATCATCCCAGGGAACAGGGAACCAGGTTTCAGCTGCCGGCAGCAGTCTGAAAGCATCGAAAAGTACAGGTCCTGCTTTAAGCACACCCACCAAACCGTCTCGCGCTTCTCCATCGGCATTCCCGACCCAAACGCCAACTGTATATTCGGGATCCAAACCAATGGCCCAGGCGTCTCTAAATCCGTAGCTTGTGCCCGTTTTCCAGGCCAGCCTGCGCGATGATGAAAATTGCTGCCACCTCCCCTCGCCCACAGGCCTTTCTAACTTTCGCATAGCTTCAAGTGTGTACCAAACAGCCCCGGCGGTTAAGGGAGGTTCATCATATACTCTTTCATCATTTTTGCTACTGGAAAAACTTAACTTGTGGTAATTTTTTTCATTATAGCGCCCCGATAACCTGGGGTACTCTACTAACAGCCTTCCCAAACCGGCATACATCCCTGTCAGGTTAAACAAGGTAGCATCTGCTCCGCCCAAAATCAATGACAGTCCGTAATGTGTAGATGATTTGTTCAATGAAGTCATCCCGATTTCTTTTAACCTGCGATGAAACCGATCGACACCAAACCTCCTGAGCAAACGTACCATGGGCACATTCAATGAGCGTGACAATGCCTCTGATGCAGGTACCGCACCGAAATACTCATTACTGTAATTTTTTGGGCTGTAACCGGAATAATTCACGGGTAGGTCTTTGATCAGTTCATCTGGGGCAATAAATCCTTCTGATAGTGCTCCTGCGTATAAAAATGGTTTCAACAATGAACCTGTGCTGCGTAGAGATTGAATTACATCGACCTGTACTCCAGGGGTTTTTGTGTCTCCTGCATTACCAATATAACCTAACACCTTACCAGTGCGTGTTTCAGCTACAATAATTGCAATATTTCTTACCATTTGCCGGGCATATTGCTGCTGGTATCTTGCAGCTAAATGCGCTAATCGTTTTTGTAAAAGGGGATCAATACTGACAACATAACGGTTTGAACTTCGCTTCCCTTCAAGTCGCTCAATGTGCTGAGCCAAATGCGGCAAAGCCCTGGGCATACTGTAAAACCTATCTGGCAAAGGTTCATCAAGCGCTAGCTGCCAGGTAAGTGAATCGATTATTGTTTCTTCATACAATTTTTCCAGCAAGCTATTGCGTTTTTTCTCCAGGCGGCTCTGATTGCGACCCGGAAAAATAAGTGCAGGAGAATTAGGCAGCACAGCAAGTAAAGATGCTTCTGCCCATGACAACTGATCGGGGCTACGTCCGAAATAACGCCATGATGCGGCTTCAAATCCCACCACATTGCTACCGTAAGGAGCCCTGGCAGCCCATAAACCTAAAATTTCTTTTTTTGAGTACCGAAGCTCAAGTCGCAATGCAATCAACATTTCAAGCAATTTCTCGCCAATGGACCTGGGTGCTTTTTTACGGCCTAGCCGGGCCAATTGCATGGTTAGGGTTGAAGCCCCGCTAACTTTACGCATATAGCGCACATTTAGCCACAAAGCCCTTGCAACAGCAATTGGATCAACTCCCGGATGGTGATAAAACCGTTTATCTTCAAAAGTCAGAATAGCTTTTTCCAGTTTTTCCGGAACATCAAGTGTGGGTGAAAAACGCCACTGATCATCTGCTGCAAGAGTTGCGTTCATTAGCACCCCACGCTCACTAAAAATAAGTTGAGCGTAGTTGTTACTGTAGTCTAAAAATTTATGCGAAAAAATAAAAAATAAAAGAAGCACAGCCGAGCCTATTATTATGCTCCAGGTCTTTATTTTTGCATTATTGATAGATTTCATAAACCAAACAACCGGTTAAAACCGTTAAATTAAAAATTATCCGGGCATTTTTATGCTAACAAAGGTATAATCAATCGTCGATTGTTATAATTTTGTAATAAATTGATTTTATATAGTTTTATCATTTCATTTAAAGAGATCCAAAATATGCCTACTAAACTCAGCGTTAAATCCATACTAATAATATTTACTGTCCTTACTGCTTTGGCAACATGCAACGATATTCCTGAGGGCCGAAAAACCATTTCACGAAAAAAAGCCCAACCTTCAAAAAAACATTTGGACATAACCAAACCCAAAGTCAACTACAAAATTGTCCCGGGTAAAGAGATTACCTTTGAATGGAAATGGAAAGATGTTAAAAAAAGTGACAGTGTGGTTTGGTATGCCAACAAAACACGCATTGCAAAACTGAGTAAAGGTGAAAAAGTTGTTGTACCTACAGACCTGCCCGTTGGCATACAACATTTTATTTTACGCAGTTATTTAAATGATAAGCAAAGCAGTGATCAGGTACTTGTAGAAGTACTTTCCGAAATCACTCCTGAAAAAACCAGGGCCCGTATTGTGCAAAAGCTTTATCATGACCCTGGGGCTTATACACAAGGACTGGAAATTCATAAGGATTTTATTTACGAAAGCACAGGCCAATACAAGGAAAGCTCCATGCGCAAGATTGATATTGAAACCGGAAAAGTTATTGACATTATCAATTTAAAAGATGATATTTTTGGGGAGGGCATGACAGTAATTGGCGATAAAATCTATCAACTTACCTGGCAGTCGAACACTGGATTTGTCTACGATGTAAATTCATTTAAACAATTGTATGAATTCGTCTATCCGACTGAAGGATGGGGTTTGACCAATGACGGAGAATCGCTCATTATGAGCGACGGCTCGTACAGGCTTTACTATATCGACCGTGAATACTTCACAGAAACACGCCAAATTTCTGTATATGACCAAAATGGACCGGTTTCCCGGTTAAATGAACTGGAATACATTAATGATAAAATTTTGGCCAATGTATATGGAGAAGATTTTGTTTTGATGATAGACCCGGCTACAGGTAAGGTATTACAAGAAATTGACTTAAGCATGCTAAAAGAAAAAGCAAAATTACCTGCTAAGGCAGATGTTCTTAATGGCATAGCATGGGATGCAGACAATGAAAAACTATACGCTACCGGAAAATACTGGCCTGTGATGTTCGAAATTACAGTTGAAGGTATTAACCGATGAGTATAAACCAAACTATAGAAGGATGAAACCAAAACATAAAGCCCAGGCCGGCACGTTTGAATCGAGTGACATCATGGTGCTTATTGAACCCATAAACGATGGTGAAGAAAACTCAATTGAACTCTCTTCGAATGTAGACAAACACTTTTCGCAACAAATAAAAAATGCGATAAACCAGGTTTTAGAAGCATACGATATAAGTGGCGTCCATCTTATTGCCAAAGATAAAGGTGCACTTACGCCTACAATCAAAGCGCGTGTAGAGACTGCTGTAAAAAGATCGCTTGACATGCAAAAAGGAACTTTGCAATAAAAATTTAGAGTTTACTATGAACACACACAACATAAAAAAACGCAGGAGCATGCTATATATTCCGGGCAATAATCCGGCCATGTTGCAGCAAGGAGGAGTTTACGGAGCCGACAGTGTATTGCTTGACCTGGAAGATGCGGTGGCATTGAACCAAAAAGATGCGGCCCGTATTCTTGTTCGTAATATGCTCAAAGAAGTTGACTACTACGGTTGTGAAATCACCATCAGAGTGAATCACATCAATACACCGTTTGGAGTAGCGGACCTTGAAGAGATCGTTCCATTGCAGCCCGATGCCCTGCGGCTTCCAAAAACCGAAACCGTTGAGGAACTAAGCAAGGTTCTTAAAATAATTGAAGAAATTGAAAATCGTTATGGCCTGACTCATGATAAAATGAAAATACACG